>ERZ747221.1480-NODE-1480-length-23237-cov-3.344516_pt1 | contig 23237 bp, 20 predicted proteins | sample MGYA00374949_ERZ747221 | MGnify/ENA primary metagenome ERZ747221 (study PRJEB28779, sample SAMN05720172) | bioreactor metagenome | isolation source: Anaerobic biogas reactor | place: USA:Washington, USA | collected 2015-08-08 ... | reverse complement strand
ATACTCGGATTTTCCGCGCCGTCATATAGAGAAAAATATCACGACCAGATGTGGAACTGGAATTACTTTGACAGAAACGGCAATGAACACAGTATCGGTAGTTCGTGCTCCACTATGGGCGGATATTATGACGAAGATACGCTGCAGCTTTTAGGCAGCGAGGACACTCCTTTTACGATTCTTGCGCTTAAAAACTATCCCGATAACGAGGTCTGGCTCTGCCCGGCATATTCCCGGCGTACAGCGCTTGATACTCCCGTCAGCATACAAATCAAATAACCGATCTTCGCTAAAACAAACAGCCGCTTCCTTTTGGAAAGGAAGCGGCTGTTTTACCTCTTAGAATAGGCTCATCTGACTTGTGTCAGGCATATCGCCCAAGGCGCCAAGCTCTTTGAGCTGCTGCATGTTTGTCTGGCTGACCTTCGGGCAGGCGCCCATCACCTCTTCGATAGAGATGAATTTTCTCCCGCCCTCGCGGCATTTCACAAGGTCGTTCGCCGCCGCTTCGCCAAGCCCCGCGATAGCAGTAAACGGCGGGATAAGGCAATTGTCCTCAATGACAAACCTTGTTGCTTCAGACTTATACAAATCCATACGCTTAAAGCTGAATCCGCGCAGATAAAACTCATAGACCGCCTCAAGCGTAGTGAGGGTGTCCTCATCCTTTTTGCTTGCGTTGGGGTCATTCTTTATTTTGTTTATCTTTTGCCGAACGGGCTCTATACCCCTTGTCATAAGCCCTGCGTCAAAGCTGTCTCCGCGGCGGTAAAAATATGCGCTGTAATACGCAAGCGGATGATGCACCTTAAAATAGGCTATGCGGAACGCCATAGTGACATAGGCAACAGCGTGCGCCTTGGGAAAAAGATATTGTATCTTTCGGCAAGACTCTATGTACCATTCCGGAACGTGAAGGGACTGCATTTCCTCAACTATCCCCTCCGGCCACGGCTTGCCCTTATGGATAGCGCCCTTGCGGACTGCCTCCATGAACTTGAAGGCGCGTTTCGGCTCCATACCCTTGGACATCAGATAAAGCATGATATCGTCGCGGCAGCCTATCGTCTCCTTGACTGTTGCCGTTCCCGACAAAATAATATCTTTTGCGTTCCCAAGCCAAACATCGGTTCCATGGGAAAATCCGGAAAGCCGTACTAAGGTATCGAACTCGGTCGGTTTGGTATCGGCGAGCATACCGCGCGTAAAACCTGTTCCGAACTCCGGTATGCCAATCGTTCCCGTTTTTCCGATTATCGGGTCATCAGAGCTGAGTCCAAGCGGTTCGGGGGAACAGAAGATTTTCATCGTTTTGGGATCGTCCAGCGGTATCTGCTTTGCGTCCACCCCCGTCATATCCTCAAGCATCTTTATCATGGTCGGGTCATCGTGACCAAGCTCATCGAGCTTTAGGAGATTTGCCTCCATGCTGTGATATTCAAAATGGGTCGTAATGATTCCGCTGTCGGAATCGTCTGCGGGATGCTGTACGGGGCAGAAATCTGTTACGTCCATATCCTGTGGAATGATAACAAGCCCCCCGGGGTGCTGCCCTGTTGTGCGCTTCACGCCGACACAGCCCTGAGCAAGACGGTTTTCTTCCGCCTTTGTGACCTTCACTCCGCGCTCGTTCAGATAGTTTTTCACATAGCCGTAGGCTGTTTTTTCAGCCAGCGTACCGATTGTTCCTGCCTTGAAAACGTGGTCACGCCCGAAAAGCTCCTCCGTATATTTGTGGGCGCGTGCCTGATATTCCCCCGAAAAGTTCAGGTCGATATCAGGGACCTTATCGCCGCCGAAGCCCAAAAAGGTCTCAAACGGAATGTCGAAGCCGTCTTTTGCAAGCTTTTCGCCGCAGACAGGGCAGGCTTTATCGGGCATGTCCGCTCCGCATCCATAGTCCTTGCCGCTTTCAAAATCCGTATATTTGCAATTGGGACAGCGGTAATGCGCGGGCAGAGAGTTTACCTCTGTTATTCCCGACATAAAGGCGACGATGGATGAGCCGACACTTCCGCGTGAACCGACAAGATAACCCGCTTCAAGAGAATTTGCAACAAGCTTCTGTGCCGACATATAGATGACATCGTAATGGCAGTTAATAATGTCGTTAAGTTCTGTTTCAACGCGGTCTTTGACAATATCCGGCGGGTTTTCTCCATATAGCTCATGCATTCTGCCATAAACCAGTTTCTGCAAGTCCTCAACCGAGTTTTCGATTTTCGGCGTAAAAAGCTGCTTCGGTAAAAGCTCGATCTCCTCGCACATTTCGGCTATCGCAAACGAGTTTTCGATAACAACTTCGCGGCATTTCTCCTCGCCGAGATATGAGAATTCCTCAAGCATTTCGTCAGTGGTTTTGAAATACAGCGGCAGCTTCTTGTCTGCGTCCGAAAAACTACGTCCGGCAAGCAGAATATGCCTGAATATCTCATGTTCAGGGTCAAGAAAATGAACATCGCCCGTTGCGACAACCGGCTTTCCAAACTTTTCACCCAGCTCGACAATGCGGCGGTTGAAATCCCGCAGTTCCTCTTCATCTTTTGCGGTGCCGTTTTCAAGCATGAACATATTGTTGCATATCGGCTGTATTTCAAGATAATCGTAAAGCTCACAGAGGCGCTCAAGTTCCTCGTCGCTTTTATGGCGCGAAACTGCCTCAAAAACCTCTCCCGCCTCGCAGGCGGAGCCTATTATTATCCCCTCCCTATACTGCAAAAGCAGGCTTTTGGGGATTATGGGGTTCTTTTTAAAATGTTCAAGATGAGATTTTGATATCATCTCGTAAAGATTTTTAAGTCCTTTTTTGTTCTTTACAAGCAAGATGATATGCTTCGTGCGCATGGAACGCGGATGAGCGTTGCGCTGCTCCCTTGCAAAGGCTTCCAGCTCACTTTTTTTAGTGATTCCGCGTTCGTTAAGCATTTTTATAAGCTTTGACATAATGCGCCCGCAGGCAAGCGCATCATCGTCCGCTCTGTGGTGGTTGAATTCGGGAAGCCCCAGCCGCGCCGTCACCTGATCCAGTTTAAAGCGCTTCATATCGGGCAGAAGACTCTGCGAAAGCGTCAGCGTGTCCATGTAGCTCGGCTCAAATTCGATGCCGCAGCGCCGCGCCGCCGCCTTCATGAAGCCTATGTCAAACTCGGCGTTGTGCGCAACAAGAGTACGCCCTCCCGCAAACTTCATAAAGTCACACAGGGCTGCATCTTCCTCCGGTGCATCAAAAACATCTCTGTCGGTGATGCCTGTAAGCTCCACGATTTCGTGAGGGATAGGTCTATTCGGATTTACAAAGGTCTGGAACCGCTCCTTGACCTCTCCGTTTTTCATGATAACGGCGCCAATTTCCGTCATGCGCTCCTCATTTGCGGAAAGCCCCGTTGTTTCGATGTCAAATGCGCAAAACTCATCATCAAGGCTGCCGTCATCACTGCCGTAGAGTGCCAGCTTATCGTCAACATCGTTTATGTAATAGCCCTCAACTCCGTAGATGACTTTTATGCCCTTTTTCTTTCCTGCCTGCCAGATTTCAGGAAAAGCCTGCGCTACCCCGTGGTCCGTTACAGCTATTGCGGGATGTCCCCATTCCGCTGCCCTCGAGACTGCTTCCGAAGGATCGGTCAGGGCATCAAGCGCAGAGTAGCGGGTGTGAAGATGAAGCTCGACCCGCTTTGCATCCGCAGTATCCATACGCCTCGGTTTTTCACACAAAACGACGCTTTTCGGCTCTAAAGCGATATCTTCGTCATAGCGGTTATAGGCGACATTTCCATATACCGTAAGGTACATGCCTTTTTTGATGTCCTGTAAGCCGCCCCTATCTTCTTCTGCCCTAAAATATTTGGAGACTCTTATCGAGCCTGTGTTGTCGGTCATTTCAAAGCAAAGCACCCACGCCTTGGTCTTTGCGATTTCCCTGTTTTCCACAGAAAAAACCTCACCCCTGACAACAACATTTCCCGACTCTGTGTTGAGGGTATCCATCGGTACAGGCTCGCCCTTTATAGCTCTGCCGTAAATCGGCTTTCCTGCCAAAACGGCACTTTTGCCCCTGCCCGCCTGTTTTTTTCCGGATTTGTCTCCGCAGTCTGTCTGCTCATACTGTGCGCTTATTGCAACCGAATTGAGCCCATACTCCGAGGCGATACGCGATTCTATCGCGCTCAGCTCTGCGGGTATCGCCTTTCTTTTGAAAAGGGACTCTATGGACATATAAAGCTTATCCTTGTTTACAGTTGCGGACTTCACAAGCGCACCGTCAAGTCCGCCGCACATATCCTTAAATTCCGCGCAAAACGGAAACATTTCTAAAAATGGGATTTTATCTTCGCTCATTTTTGGAACTAAACTCCTTTTTCCTCCTGCATAATAAGTTCATAAAGTGCTTGGGCAAGCTTAAACTCGGGCACTTTCCTAACGATTTCGCCCTTTTTGAACAGAACTCCCTCGCCCATGCCGCCTGCAAGACCGTAGTCTGCGTGCTTCGCCTCGCCGGGACCATTTACGGCACAGCCCATAACCGCAACTGTTAGCGGCCTTTTAAAGTCTTTCAAAAGCTCTTCTACCTTTGCGGCCGTACCTATAAGATCTATATTCGTCCTGCCGCAGGTTGGGCAGGAAATTATGTTCACGCCATCTTTTCGTATGCCTGCGGCCTTTAAAATAGCAATGCCCGCTTTTACTTCCTCTACGGGGTCAGCAGTGAGTGACACTCGGATGGTGCTGCCGATACCGTCCATCAGAAGCGAACCGATGCCGACGGCGGATTTCACAATCCCCATATAAGCCGTCCCCGTTTCCGTAACACCGAGGTGGAGAGGGTGATCTGTCATCTCCGATATCATCCTGTAAGCCGCCACGGTATCCCGCACATCGGATGATTTTATTGAAATGCATATATCGTCAAAATTCAAGTCTTCAAGCATGCGCACATGGCGCATCGCGCTCTCGCAGAGCGCCTGCGGGGTAGGACCTAATTTTTCAAGCAAATCCTTTTCAAGGCTCCCGCTGTTCACGCCGATCCTTATGGGTACGCCGTTTGCCCTGCAGGCATCTGCAACAAGCTTTACACGCTCATTCGAGCCTATATTACCGGGATTTATGCGTATCTTGTCAAATCCCGCTTCAACAGCAGAAAGCGCAAGTCTGTAGTCAAAATGTATATCCGCGACAAGCGGAACTTTGCAGTTTCTGCGTATCTCCGGAAGCGCTCGTGCCGCCTTTTCGTTGGGGACGGCAAGACGGACAATATCACAGCCTGCTTTGGCAAGCGCTTCTATCTGCGCAAGCGTTGCGTCTATTTCCTCAGTCTTCGTATTACACATGGACTGTACGGACACGGGGGAGACTCCTCCTATGGAGAGGTCTCCCGCCCTGATGGTTTTCGTTTTTTCTCTGTTCATGTTTTCTATCCCTTCAGCGCCCCGAAGTGGGCGGCGGAGCAAGAAAATATTCTTATACAAAAAGTTTGTATATATCGTTTATCATGACGACAGCCATAAGTCCGAGCAGCAGGATAAAGCCCGCCGCGTGAACATACCCCTCGTACTTGGGATTCAGCCTTTTTTTAAAAATGCCCTCAATAGCGACTGTTATCAAAAGGAAAAGCAGCCTGCCCCCGTCCAGAGCGGGTATGGGCAAAAGGTTCATAACGGCAAGGTTTACCGCGATAAACGCCGCGAGATAGGCAATGCTGTGTGCCGCAGCGGTCGGAGTTTCCGAAGTTTCGCCTACATCGTTAATAATCCCTACAATGCCGACAGGTCCCGAAAGCTCTTTTAGTCCGACAGCCCCGGTCACAAGATCAGAAAGCCCCATCCAGACCATTCGGACAAAGTCCCTCGCACAGTTCCATGTATATTTAAGCCCTGCGAGAACACCCTCCTCTTTCACGCCGAAATAAAGACCGAACCGCATAACCTTCTTCCCGTTTATTTCGTATTCAACCTGACTCAGCTTGAAATCATCAAGTGCAACTTTCTCTCCGTCACGTATAAGGACAATATCATGGATTTCGCTGTCCGTACGGCCTAAAAGCAGGGAAATGTTTGATGAGAAGAACACGCGGTGTCCGTCTATTTTGTAGAGCGTATCGCCCTCCTGAAAACCCTGAGTTCCCTCATAGGGGCAGTTTTCAAAGAATCCTGTAATTGTAGGGGTCATAAATGCGGGTGATTTCGGAACGATGAACAGCAGGATGATAAGTCCCGTTAAAAAATTCATGCCTGCTCCCGCAACGAGTATCAAAAAGCGCTTCCACCATTTCTGATTTGTAAAGGCGCGCGGATCGTCCGAATCCTCATCCTCATCCATTGCGCAGAAGCCGCCTATAGGAAAAGCGCGGAGGGCATAAAGAGTCTCGCCCTTCTGTTTTTTGAACAGGGCAGGGCCCATTCCGACAGCAAACTCCTTTACAGGAACATTGCAGAGTTTTGCGGCTGTAAAATGCCCCAGCTCGTGAGTTACGACCAGTAATCCAAAAATAAGAATCGCAATAATAATATACATAAGGTAACCTCTAATATTTGCGGCAGTTTTCCAAAACAAAGCGCCTTGCCGCTTCATCGGCACCTTGCAGCACATCCAGCGTGGGAGTGCCGGATGTTGAGATATAGTCAACCGCATCCGCAACTATGTCGCAGATCGCATTAAAAGCGAGTTTTTTATGCAGGAACAGGTTTACCGCTTCCTCGTTCGCGGCGCTCATAACAGCCGCCGCAGTCCCTCCGCGCCTTGCACAGTCCATCGCCAGCATAAGGCAGGGAGTCTTTTGAGGTTCCGGATCAAAGAAAGTCAGTCTTGAAAGCTGCGCAAAGTCCGGCACCGGAGTATTGCTGCTTTTCCGCTCGGGATAGGTCAGCGCGTACTGGATAGGAAGCGCCATATCGGGAACGCCGAGCTGCGCCATCACACAGCCGTCTTTATATTCTACCATTGAGTGTATTATACTCTCGGGGTGTATTATGACCTTTATCTTGTCGGGTGTGACTGAAAAAAGGTGCATTGCCTCAATAAACTCAAGCCCCTTGTTCATCATGGTCGCACTATCAACGCTGATTTTCGCTCCCATGCTCCAATTCGGATGCGCAACAGCCATTTCCGGAGTCACTTTTTCTGTCTCTTCCCGTGTCATCCCGCGGAACGGTCCGCCTGAAGCAGTCAGCAGGATGCGCTTCAAGGCTTTTTCTTTTCCCTGTGCCTCAAGGCATTGGAAAATTGCCGAATGTTCGCTGTCCACCGGGATGATCTCCGCCTCTTTTTCACGTGCTCTGCGCATAACTATCTCTCCCGCGCAGACAAGGGTTTCCTTGTTTGCAAGGGCAATTCTATGCCCCTCTCCGATGGCGGAAAGCGTTGGTATAAGCCCAACGGAACCGGAAACCGCCGTTACGACACAGCCGGCATAGGCGCAGGCGCAGTCAGAGAGCGCCGTCATGCCTCCGCCTACCTTTATATTGGTGTCGGCAAGGGCGATTTTCAGATGCTTTGCCGATTCCTCATCATAGGCGCAGACAAATTCAGGTTTAAAGCGTCGAGCCTGTTTTTCAAGCAGTTTTATATTCCTGTTTCCCGAAATCGCCTTAACGGGTATATTCAGTCTTTCGGCAACATCAAGCGTCTGCTTTCCAACGCTTCCGGTTGAGCCGAGGACAGATATAGAATTTACCATAATATGTTTCCTTTGATTTTAAGTATGCCCAATTAGATATGGAATACGCCCCGAAAAGCGCGGAAGCTCAGGCTATCGCCGGAAGCAGGATGACAAGCAGCTCTATCATCGGAGCGGTAAAATGCATACTGTCGAACCTGTCGAGCATTCCGCCGTGACCCGGAATAAGCTTTCCATAATCTTTGATGCCAAACTCGCGCTTTATTGCAGAGAAGGCAAGGTCGCCGAACTGGCAGGCAAGGCTTCCCAAAAGTCCATAAAGCGCAAGAAGAAGGAATTTGACTTTATATCCCAATAGGCTAAGCACCATGCCGTAGACGATCATCATAACGATTGCGGACAAAGCCCCTCCGATACATCCCTCAAGAGATTTGTTAGGCGAAAGATGAGGGAATATCTTGCGCTTGCCTAAAAAGCTTCCCGCGAAATAAGCCCCGCTGTCGCTCGAAAACGCCGCGACTAACGGCAAAAACAAATATACGGAGGAATTGTCCCGCATACCTATGCGTACAAGAGAGGAAAGAAGTATAGGCATGATGTTTCCTGCGAAAATGACCTGGATCAAGGTTTCAAGGCTAAGCTGCTCTTCCCTCCGAAAAGACAGCATAAGCTCTAAAAACATCAGAACTGACAGCAGATATACTGCCATGCTGATAACTGCGCCTTTCTGCACAAATGAATACACAATGGGTATCACAAGCGCCGTTAATACCGCGTAAGCTCTGAACCTCACAGGTATTTCCGGATTGACGCAGCGCAGAAACTCCCATGCCGCTCCCGCAGATATCAGCCCGACCGTAATCGCAAAAGCCCAAAGAGGTGCGAGAAAGATCAGCAGTATAAAAAGCGGGATTGCCGTTACTCCAACAATTGTTCTGGTTTTCATTTTTCTTTTTCCTTTCAGACAACGGAAAATAGCACTTTTGACGCGCATGCTCACACAGCGAAGCTCAAACTCCTCCGTAACGCCTTTCACGATGCTGGAACCATGATATCGCATTGTCGATATCCACTTTTGAAAAATCCGGCCAAAGCGTTTCCGTAAAATAAAGCTCGGAATAGGCGGACTGCCATAAAAGGAAGTTGCTCAGCCGCATTTCCCCGCCGGGCCGTATGATAATGTCGGGATCGGGAATATCTGCCGACCAGAGGTGCTTTGAAAACGCCTCATCTGAAAAAGCCGCGCTGTCCCCTTTTGCATAGTTTTCCGCACAGCGCTTCGCAGCCCGCAGGATTTCGTCTCTTCCGCCATAATTTAAGCAGATATTGACTTGACAACCCTTATAATGGGTGCTGATTTCGCTTGTTCGCTCAATAAGTTTTTTAAGCTTTGGAGGAAGCGGCTCTATGTCACCGAAAAACTTCATTTTTACCCTGTCCCGCTCCATGCGCTCGATAGCCTCATATAGATATTTCTCAAGCAGGTTCATGATAGCGGAGACTTCATCGGGAGGGCGCTTCCAGTTTTCTGTCGAAAACGCATATACCGTCAGATACTCTATTCCGATATCCTTACAGTAGGTCGCGATTGTGCGGAATGTCTCCGCTCCCTCGGCATGCCCCGCCGTTCTCGGCAATCCGCGCTTTTTTGCCCAGCGTCCGTTGCCGTCCATAATAATGGCAATGTGGCGGGGGAGATTACCGAAATCCACTTCCCCCGCCTCTTTTTTAATTTTGCGAAACAGCCTCATCAGATAGCCATTAGCTCCTTTTCCTTCTTTGCGGCTATGTTGTCAATTTCTTTTATAAAGTCGTCCGTAAGCTTTTGGAGATCCTTTTCAACGTCTTTCAAATCGTCCTCTGTGATTTCCGACTTCTTTTTAAGCTCCTTAAAGTAGTCCATAGCATCGCGCCGAATATTGCGGATCGCAATTTTTGCCTCCTCGGCATATTTTTTGACCTGCTTTATCAGATCTTTTCTGCGCTCCTCGGTAAGCTGAGGGAAAACAAGACGGATGATTTTTCCGTCGTTCTGGGGATTTATTCCAAGCTCGGACTCTAAAATCGCCTTTTCGATAAGTTTCAAAGAGCTTGCGTCCCAAGGCTGTATTGACAGCGTGCGGGGATCGGGAGTAGCAATAGTAGCGATTTGGTTGATGGGCGTAGGCGTACCGTAATATTCAACTCTTATCTGGTCGAGAACGGCTGCGTTTGCGCGTCCCGCGCGAACGGAATCGAACTGTGCGCTCAAAACCTCGGTCGTCTTTTTCATCTTAGCGGAAAATTCCTGATAATTGTCTGCCATGTTGGTTCCCTCCGAATTCATTTTGATAAAATTGTATTATCATGTAAGGCTTTGCTTTATATAACTTACTTTGCACCTAATTATCTTTTCTTACTGAACAATTGTCCCTATTTTTTCCCCCATTATAACATGAACTATGTTTTCGGGGTTTTTGAGTGCAAAAAGAACAACGGGGATTTTGTTGTCCATCGAAAGAGATGTCGCCGTAGAATCCATAACGGCAAGATGCTGTGCAAGAACATCATCATAGGAGATAGAGTCGTACTTGACCGCATTCGGATCAAGCTTGGGGTCTGCTGAATAAACGCCGTCTACATTCTTGGCAAGAAGTATGGCATCCGCTTCAATCTCCGCGGCACGAAGAACCGCTGCGGTATCGGTCGAGAAAAACGGGTTTCCGGTTCCGCATCCGAAGATAACAACTCTTCCGAGTCCAAGATGACGCATCGCACGTCCGCGTATATACGGCTCGGCGATAGCCCTCATTTCAATAGCGGTCTGAACGCGAACTTCAACGCCCATCTGCTCCAGCACATCGGCGATAGCAAGGCTGTTCATAACAGTCGCCAGCATCCCCATGTGGTCCGCACGGGTCCGCTCCATCCTTCCGCCGCCGTCTTTCACGCCCCGCCAAAAGTTTCCTCCGCCTACGACAACACCGACTTCAACGCCAAGTTCCGTGCATTGCTTTATAGCCCTGCATACATCTTCGATAACATTAAAATCAAGACCTCTGCCCTGATCTCCTGCAAGGGCCTCCCCGCTTATTTTGAGAAGTACGCGTTTATATACAGGCTTATTGTTTTCCATGCCAGTTCTCCGTTTCATAACAAAAAATTCATACGAAGTTATTTTAATATAAATAATCACATAATAAAAGTGCTTTTATACAAAATCAGAAAATTTTTACCTTTTGTCCATAATTGCCCCTTTGACCGGCATGCAGCCGCCCGCTTTTACTTGTCTGCGCCTTCAAATTCCTTGCAGACATGCCTGACACAGCATTTTTCGCACATCAGCTTTCTTGCCGCGCATACTGCCCTGCCATGGAGAACAAGACGGTGGCAGAAATCAGAGGATTTCTCCGGCGGCAGTATTTTGCTGAGAGCCATTTCTATTTTATACGGGTCTTTCATATTGTCAACAAGTCCCATGCGGTTTGACAGCCTTATACAATGTGTGTCAACTACTATTGCAGGTTTTCCAAAAACGTCCCCCAATATCAGATTTGCCGTTTTCCGCCCGACACCGGGCAGGTCGGTAAGCTCCTCCATCGTGTCGGGAACCTTGCCGCCGTGGCGTTCTATAAGTACGTTTGCACACTGGATGATATCGCGCGCCTTTGTATGAAAAAATCCGCAGGGGCGTATTATCTCCTCAAGCTCAATTATATCCGCTTCTGCTATGGATTCAAGCGTAGGATACCTTTCAAACAAAATAGGGGTTATTTTGTTCACTCTCTCGTCTGTGCATTGGGCTGCAAGGCGGGTGGCGAAAAGAAGCTCATAATCTTTCCCGTAGTCCAGAGAGCACTGGGCTTTTGGATATTCAGCCTCAAGCCTTGATATGATTTCTTCTGTCTGTTCGGCTGTCCTCATAAGTTTCTCCTTTTCAGTGTAAGGTCATCTGGTCTTTTACCAATTAGTATAACATCAGACACAGGAAAATCAAAGTTTTTTCACATTTAGACAGTTGTCAAGACCTGTCACTTCATTTATAATAACAATGTAATGATGTGTAATTGGTTCAATTTGCACATATATCTCCGGAATCCGACACTCCTTGCAAAAAGCTTCCGGAAAATCAAAGGCATTGTTCGTCAAATTCGTAAAGAGTAAAATATAAAATAACGGAGGGCGCACTAATGATGGTGGAAAATCAGCTTGAAATTATCTCACGGCAGGACAAGGAAGTAGCGGAAGCAATGGCTCTTGAGCTGAAAAGGCAGAGAGGAAATATCGAGCTTATCGCTTCGGAGAACATTGTCAGCCCGGCAGTGCTCGCCGCTGTCGGCAGTGTGCTCACTAACAAATACGCGGAAGGTTACCCCGGCAAACGCTATTATGGCGGCTGCCAGTGTGTAGACGAAGTTGAAAACATCGCTATTGAGCGTCTTAAAAAGCTGTTCGGCTGCGAGTACGCAAACGTACAGCCCCACAGCGGTTCACAGGCAAACTATGCCGTTTATCTCGCTCTCTGCAAGCAGGGCGACACCGTTCTCGGCATGGATCTTGATGCCGGCGGACACCTTACTCACGGCTGCAAGGTCAATTTTTCCGGTAAAAACTATAACATGGTTTCCTACGGCGTTGACCCCGAAACAGGACGCATAGATTACAGCGAAGTCCGCCGTATCGCCCTTGAAACCAAGCCCCAGATGATAATCGCAGGTGCTTCAGCCTATCCGCGCGTACTTGAGTTTGATAAGTTCTCTGAAATCGCCAAGGAGTGCGGGGCTTACCTTATGGTTGACATGGCGCATATCGCGGGTCTTGTCGCGGCTGGTCTTCACCCCTCCCCTTTCGGTTATGCCGATGTTGTAACGACCACAACGCACAAAACACTCCGCGGTCCGCGCGGAGGTGCCATCATGACAAACGATGAGCAGATTGCCAAAAAGATAAACAGCGCCATTTTCCCCGGCTGTCAGGGCGGTCCCCTCATGCATGTTATCGCCGGCAAGGCTGTTGCCTTCGGCGAGGCACTGAAGCCTGAATTCAAGGCTTATCAGAAACAGCTTTTCAAAAACTGCGCCGTTCTCTCTGATGAGCTTACAAAGCGCGGATTAAACCTTGTCTCCGGCGGCACAGACAACCACCTTGTTCTTCTCGACCTCCGCGATACGGGTATTTCCGGACGCGAGCTTGAAGCCCGTCTCGACGAGGTTCATATCACCACCAACAAGAATAAAATCCCCGGCGATCCGCTGAGCGCAAAGGAAACAAGCGGTCTGCGCCTTGGTACAGCCGCCGTTACAGCACGCGGTTTTATTGAAGAAGACATTGTCGAGATAGCAGAACTTATAAGCCTTGCTATCCGCGATTTTGACTCGCAAAAGGAGAACATCGACAAGCGCGTTGCTGCTCTCTGCGCCAAGTATCCCCTGTACGAATAGTATTATTGAAGTTTTACCTGTATACTAACAGGGTATATACCGAATATCGGCTGCATATCAGCAAACAAAAAGAGCCGATGGGGACACCCGATCGGCTCTTTTTCACTATGCAAAGGAGGTATGGATATGTACAGACCGCTTGCCGATGAGCTTCGCCCAAATACTCTGGACGATGTTGTCGGGCAAAGTGAGATTCTTGGTGAGAACTCTATGCTGCGCCGCATAATCGCATCAAAGCAAATACCGAATATGATATTTTACGGTCCCTCGGGAACGGGAAAAACGACCGTTGCGAGCATTATCGCCGAAAAGACCAACCGTACCCTCCGCCGGCTTAACGCAACGACAGCAGGAATAGCAGATATAAAGGCAATCATCGATGAACTGGACACTTTCATAGCGCCTGAGGGAGTCCTGCTTTACCTTGATGAGATTCAGTATTTCAATAAAAAGCAGCAGCAGTCACTTTTGGAGTTCATCGAAAACGGAAAGATAACCCTCATCGCCTCCACAACTGAAAACCCCTATTTCTATGTTTTTAACGCGATTTTAAGCCGCTCCACCATATTTGAATTTAAGCAAATCGAGGCGTCGGACGTAGAAAAAGCCATTATGCGGGCAATACGCTTTCTTGAGGAGCGCGACAGAGTGGAGATAAGCGCCGAAGACGGTGTCGCGATGCATATAGCGCAGAGCTGCGGCGGTGATGTGCGCAAGGCAATAAACGCCGTCGAGCTTCTTTACAGCGCTTCAAAAGGAGCTTCAAGTACGGTGACACTGACGCTTTCGGATGCTCAGCAGGTCTCGCAAAAAAGCTCCATGCGCTATGACCGCGAGGGTGACGCCCACTTTGACATTCTCTCCTCACTGATGAAATCCATGCGCGGCTCAGACCCCGATGCCGCCCTGCATTATCTTGCCCGCCTTCTTGAAGCGGGAGACCTCATCGGTGCGTGCAGGCGCATCCTCTGCTCTGCAAGCGAAGATATAGGTCTTGCCTACCCGCAGGCGATGCCTATAGTCAAGGCCTGCGTAGACTCCGCCATGCAGCTTGGGCTTCCCGAAGCGCGGCTGCCGCTTGCGGAAGCCGTTATATTGCTTTCGACAGCGCCGAAATCCAACAGCGGACTTCTGGCGATAGACGCTGCAATTGCCGATGTCCGCGCCGGAAAGGTCGGACCTATACCCCGCGAACTTCAGAACGTACACGCCGATTCAACGGAGCACAAACGCGAGCAGAACTATAAATACCCCCATAATTATCCGAGCCACTATATAAAGCAGCAGTATCTGCCCGATGGTCTTGCAAACGCAAAGTATTATGAATACGGCGACAATAAAACCGAGCAGGCAGCTAAAAACTACTGGGATCAAATCAAAGGCAAATAGCTGTTTTTTATAAATCATTATGTTTTAGACGGAGGTTATGCCTGTGGATATAAGAGTCGGCGATATCCTGACGATGAAAAAAGCTCATCCCTGCGGTGAAAAGCGCTGGCTGGTTCTTCGTACCGGGATGGACTTTAAGCTTCGCTGTCTTGGATGTGGTCACGAGGTTATGGGTGCAAGGAGCAAGTTTGAGCGGAACATCCGTGCCGTCGAGCACAAGGAATCTGAAAACGAAACCTCAAAGAAATTATGAATATTTAAAGCGCCCTGTATGATACAGGGCGCTTTTTTGCATAGAAACGGCGCGGCAGAAGACCGCGCCGTTTCCGTTCTGATTTATGATTTGAGCTTAACCCACATCGAGTCATAGTAATTCAAAGTTTTCTGAGGAAGGTTTATAAAAGATTCACATTTAGACAGCACCGCATCGTCAGGATACATGACCGATTTTGCAAGGTCGTCAAGGTCTATTGTGTCACGTACCTCTTTGTTCGGACTGGTGTATCCGATATATTCGGAGTTTGCCATACTCTGATCCGTACCGGTCATAAAATTGATAAATGCCTCTGCGTTAGCCTTGTTCTCGGCATTTTTCAAGATGCACATGGAATCAACAAAAACATTTGAGCCTTCTTTAGGAATGCAGAACTTCAAGTCAGGGTTTGCGCTGTGCATTGTTAAAAAGTCTCCGGCATAATATGGCCCTATCGCCGCTTCACCGCTTTCAAGCTTATCAAAAATCTGATCCATAACATAGCCCTGAAGAATGGGCTTCTGCTCCTTTAAAAGCTCAAAAGCCTCGTTGAGCTGGGCTTCGTCAGTTGTGTTAAGAGAATAGTTCAGATACTTGAGGGCGATTCCCATAGCATCGCGGGAGTTGTCAAACATCAGGATTTTTCCCGAATTCTTTTTATCGAAAAGGGCAGCCCAGCTATCGACTTCCCCGACGACTGCCGGGTCATAGATTATTCCGACTGTTCCCCACATATAAGGTACACTGTACTTATTTTCGGGGTCGTGCGCCATGTTCTTCAGGTTGTCATCTACAAGAGCATAGTTTGGGATGTTCTCAAAATCGATAGGTGCGAGCATATCCTCGCTGACAAGCCTTGAAATCATATAGTCCGAGGGAATGATAACGTCATAGTTTACGCCGCCCTGTTTCAGCACCGAATACATCTGCTCATTGGACTCAAAGGTCTTGTAGTTGACCTTGATTCCGGTTTCACGCTCGAATTGCGCGCGAAGGTCGGGATCGATGTATTCCCCCCAGTTGTAGACGTTTACAACACCTTTAGAAGCTTTGCCGCCTCCCCCGCAGCCCGCAAAAAGGCAGACGAGCATTATGGCGCTTATGATAATGGAAATCGTCTTTTTCATCAATTAGATCCTTTCAGCATTTTTTGTTTTTTTATATTTGCTTTTTGCTGTCTTGCCTCGCGGACATTGACGATAATAAGCAGAATCAGAACGACAGCAAAGAGGAGCGTTGAAATGGCATTGATTTTGGGACTTATCCTGCGGCGCGTCATGGCGTAAATCGCCATGGACAGCGTTTCTACACTGCTGCCGGCAGTGAAGTAGCTGATAACAAAATCGTCTACCGACATAGTAAATGCTATAAGCAGCCCGTTTATGATTCCGGGCATGATTTCGGGAATCACGACTTTATAGATCGTTTGAAACCATGTACAGCCCAAATCCTGCGCCGCCTCGAAGAGGTTTCGGTCAAGCTGGTACAGCTTAGGCATTACCGAAAGTATTACATATGGGATATCAAAGCTGATATGGGCAATAAGCAGCGTTCCAAATCCGAGTTCAAAGCCCATAAACAGACCTGCGGACACGAACAGCAGGGAAAGTGAAACTCCCGTTATTATATCCGCGTTTATTACGGGAATGTTGTTGACCGTCAGAAACGGCGCCCTCCATTGCTTTTTCATGCTGTAAAAGCCTATGGCGGCAAATGTTCCGATAACCGCAGCTATGAGAGAAGCGAGAACGGACACCATGAGCGTCGTCTGGAGGGAGGACATTATAAGGCTATCGCTAAACAGTTCCTTATACCAATTGAGCGTAAACCCCGACCAAACCGTACGGCTCTTCGTGCTGTTGAACGAAAAGACGATTAAAACAACAATGGGCGCATACAGAAATATATAGGTGAGCGCTGTGAAAATATTGCCGGCTGTATTTTTCTTTGTCACATCACCACCGCCTGTTCTTCACCCTCGCCGAATTTATTCATGACACTCATGCAAATTACAACTATTGCCATCATGATGAGGGAAATTGCAGAGCCTAAGTGAGGATTATAGGCGGCACCCATGAACTGCATTTCTATAAGGTCGCCTAAAAGCATATTTGTGCTTCCGCCCAGCAGTCTTGATATGACAAAGGTTGAGACTGAAGGCACAAACACCATCGTTATCCCGCTGATAACGCCCGACAGGCTCAGAGGGAAGATGACTTTTCTGAAAACTGTTCTGCTGCTTGCGCCGAGGTCCTGAGCCGCTTCGATTACAAACGGGTCTATTTTAACGATGACGCTCTGGATAGGAAGAATCATAAACGGAAGATAATTATATACCATGCCGAGTACGACAGCGCCGTTTGTGTTGATAAGCTGAAAGTGAGTAATGGGCGTGTAATTCGGGTTGCCCGAATGCATTGCGTTTATCCAGTCGAAAACTCCGATGGCCGCGAGCATCCGGTTTATAAGTCCGGTGTTTTCAAGAAGCGACATCCACGCATAGGTGCGCAGGAGGAAATTAATCCACATGGGCAGCATAATAAGCATAAGCATTATCCGCTGTGCCTTGGCATCCATGCGGCTGATAGCAAGCGCAACCGGATAACCTATAATAAAACAAATCGCGGTCGCAACAAGTGCAAGCCACAGGCTGCGCCCGAAAACGGGGATATAATTCGTGATACCCGAAAAGTTTTCGAGCGTGAAGCCGCCCTCCGCGCTCGTAAATGCATAAACACCTATAAGGATTATAGGTATCACAACAAAAAGAGCCATCCATAAAACATAGGGGTAGGCAAAGGACTGTCTGCGGTAGCGTTCAAGAAAGCTTTTTACAGGCAGCCAAACGCTTGCCACTCTTTCCTTAAAACCTGCGGGAGCAGAGCTTCTATTCATCCTCCTGCCCTCCGTCACCGGGGTCAGCCGAAAGCTCGTCATATTCGGCGCTGTATGAGCTGTAGTCCCCGTAAAGTCCCGAATACTCGCTTTTTTTCATGATATGGAAGCCGTCGGGGTCTATCTTCACACCGATTTTCGCACCGACGGGAGAGTGGTCAGTCGTCTGAATAAGCCATTTGAAGCCCTGAAAGTCTACGATTATGTCATACTGCATGCCTTTGAAGGTTACATCGGTAACAGTACCCGTTATCTGTCCCTGCTCTACCGGAACGATATCAATGTCCTCGGGACGGACAACAACGTCTATAGACTCATTAGGGGCAAAGCCCTCGTCAAGGCAGGGAAAATTCCTGCCATACATTCTGACAAGATGATCGGAGACCATAATGCCGTCTATAATATTGCTCTCGCCGATAAAATCTGCAACGAAAGCGTTATTTGGTTCATTATATATGTCCACAGGAGTGCCTATCTGCTGTATCTCGCCCTTGTTCATGACAACGACGGTGTCAGACATTGTAAGGGCTTCCTCCTGATCATGTGTCACATAAATAAAAGTGATGCCCACCTGCTGCTGAATCTGCTTCAGCTCCCGCTGCATATCCTTGCGCAGCTTCAAGTCGAGCGCGCCCAGCGGTTCGTCAAGCAAAAGAACCTGCGGTCTGTTTACAATCGCTCTTGCTATTGCGATACGCTGCTGCTGTCCTCCGGAAAGCTGGCTTACAGAGCGCTTTTCATAGCCCTTGAGCGCAACAAGCTCCAGAGCCTCCTGTACTCTGCGCGTTATCTCCTTTTCAGAAAGCTTTGGTCTTTGTATTCTAAGGCCAAACGCAATGTTCTCGAACACGTTCAGATGCGTAAAGAGCGCGTACTTCTGAAAAACCGTGTTGATCTTGCGCTTGTGAGGCGGCACATCATTGATCTTCACACCGTCAAAAATCACCTTGCCAGAATCGGGCTTCAAAAAGCCTCCGATTATTCGAAGGGTGGTCGTTTTTCCGCAGCCTGAAGGGCCGAGCAGTGTGAGAAATTCTTTGTCCTTAATAGCTAAATTAATAGAGTCAAGTACGACCTCGCCGTCAAATTCCTTGCGGCATTCAACAAGTCGTATGAGTTCTTTGGACATTGGCGTCCCCCTTCTGTTTAATACCGTCCCCAAGACCGAAAGTCGAATCCGAGTCTTATGATGCGGGACGATATTTCCCGATTTTTTCTATTTATTTATGCGCTTACCTCCGGTCGGATTTACAGCGCAGAACTCAATATATATATAAAAATGTCACTTGTCAACGGAAAATTCAAAATCAAAATATTTTTTGACGAAATCAACATTTTCAACGGAAAAACTCTGCCCGCAGAGGTAGTTGAGCACCCCCGCATCGGTCTTGAAATTGAATATAATACGATAGGAATAAAGCGCCTGCCCCTTTTCTCCATATTCCCTGTTCGTGCGCTCTGTGCCGTACTTCCCGTCACCAAGAAGAGGAGTTCCGTTTGCTGCCATCTGCGCGCGTATCTGATGCGTCCTTCCCGTTAAAAGACGGCATTCAACAAGAGAAAGCCCGTTTTTGGTTTGCAGGGTACGGTACTCCGTAACCGCCTCTTTTGCCCCGGGGCAGCTTTGTTTTCTCACATAAACCTGATTTTTTGAAACATCTTTGAAAACCCAGTCTTTCAGAACTCCGTTTTGCGGCTTAGGCTTGCCGCAGACCGCGCAGAGATAATACTTATCTATTTCCCTGTCTTTTATCTTTTCATTCATTATACGCAGTGCTTCTGCGTTCTTGGCGGCTATAACAATGCCGCCGGTGTTTCTGTCGATACGGTTGCAGAGAGCAGGTGCAAATGAGTTTTCCTCCCGCGGCTTCCATTCACCTTTCTGATAGACGTGCGCCTGAATATTCGCTATTAGAGTATTATAGCTCCACTCGCCGTTGCTGTGACACAAAACTCCCGGTTTTTTATCTGCAAGAAGAATATTGTCATCCTCGTAGACGATAGTAAGTTGAGGCAGCGACACTTTCAGATAGGCGTTCTCCTCAGTCGGTGCATCGAAAAACTCGTCGTTAATATAAAGCTGCAGTACGTCGCCTTCCCTTATCCTGTCGTCCCGCTTTGCACCCTTTCCGTTCAATTTTATGCGCTTTAGCCGAATATATTTTTGCAGGAGTGCTTCCGGCAAAAGAGGAACCGCCTTGCCGACAAAGCGGTCAAGGCGCTGATTTGCGTCATTTTTTGTCACGGTCAGCTCTTTCATTATGTTTCTCCAAAAATTATTGTAAAATACGTAAAATGTATTATAATAACAATATAATAATAAAATTATATTTTTGCTCTTGCTGTCCGGCGGAGAAGTTCATGCGGCATATGTGCCTCCCTTATTAAGCACGGTTCACATATACCCTTTCAAACCGCATAAAAACGGTGCCAAGCCCTGCTGTAAAGACTTGCTTCGGAGCATTATAACACACAATTTACTCATTAGTATATAACATTTTTTTGTTGACAAGCCAAAATATTTCGCTTATAATACTCAAGCGACTATGTGAGGTGTCCAATGAGACTGAATCTCTGCGAAATCATCGAAATTCCGGACAGTAGTCTTCCGTTTTCCTGCGAACTCGAAACGGAAAGGCTTTCCTGTCCTGCTATAAAAAGTTTTCTTAAAGCACCCTATGCAGAGGGAGAGATTCGCAACACTGCCGGTGTACTGACACTCACCGGAACCATAAAAGCCGACATGGTTTGCAATTGCGACAGATGTTCTGTCGAATTTCGCTGTTATAAAGAACTTCCTCTGAAGGTCAAAATCGCAGCGGATTTATCAGACGAAGACAACCCCGAAATATTCCCGCTCGATGGAAACTGGCTGGATTTGAGCGATGTGTTGGAAACCTGCTTTATCCTCAACATGGAAGCAAAATTCCTTTGCAGCGAGGACTGTGCGGGTTTGTGTTCAAGCTGCGGCAAAAACCTTAACGACGGCCCCTGTGGCTGCAAGAAGGAAATTGATCCAAGATTGGCTGTGTTAGGTCAGCTTTTGGATAAAAAGGATGAATAAAAGCTGTCAAATCAGCTAATAACAGGAGGTGTCAATATGGCGGTTCCAAAGAGAAAAACATCAAAGGCAAGAAGAGACAAGAGACGCAACTCTCATTGGAAACTCGAAGCGCCCGGTATCGTTGCATGCCCTAACTGCGGCGCGTATCATCTGCCCCACCGCGTATGTAAAGCCTGCGGTTACTATAATGGACGCAAGGTTCTCGACGTAAAGAGGTAAACTGATTTGCTTGAGGAGAGGAGGCACAGGCCCCCTCTCTTTTTGCTATTTGCAGGGAGGATATTTATGAGCTCTGTCATAAAAAAAATCGAAAAGCACAGCCCCCTGCTGAACAAAGCGAAAATCGGGGACAAGCTCGTCAGCATAAACGGCAAGGAAATATCCGATGTGCTGGACTATAAATTCTTTTCCTATGATACCCGTCTTAAAGTTGTTTTGGAGTCACCTGAGGGGCGAATACGCTCTGTCAAGATAAAAAAGTCCGCCGGCGGGGATCTTGGTCTGGAATTCGAAACCTATCTGATGGACAGGGCACGTGCCTGCCGCAACCGCTGCGTTTTCTGCTTTGTAGACCAGCTTCCGAAAGGTCTCCGCAAAACATTGTATTTTAAGGACGACGATGCAAGACTCAGCTTTTTAACAGGTAACTACATCACGCTTACAAACCTATCCGAGCGCGAGATACAGCGCATAATCGATCTTCGCATAAGCCCTATCAATGTATCCGTCCACGCGACGGAACCGGAGCTTCGTGCAAAGCTACTCGGAAATCCCGATGCTGCAAGCGGCTATGAGCTTATAAAACGCCTTGCCGAAGGCGGCATAACTATGAACTGCCAAATTGTCTGCTGTCCCGAACTAAACGACGGTGAAGCGCTTTCCCAAAGCATGCGCGATCTGGCGGCACTTTATCCGCATGTGTATTCCGTTTCCATAGTGCCTGTGGGACTCACCAAGTACAGGGAACACCTCTTTCCGCTGAAGCCTTTCGATAAGGACGGAGCAAGCGAGACAATTGAAAGAATAAACTCTTTCGGCGAGCTTTGTCTTGAAGAATACGGAAGCCGCATTTTCTTCCCGTCGGATGAGCTGTTTCTCAAGGCCGAGCTTCCTATTCCCGAAGACCAATATTATGAGGACTACGCACAGCTTGAAAATGGTGTCGGGCTTCTTCGGCTTCTGCACGAGGAATTTATGTCTGCGCTTGAAAATGAGCATGTGGAATGTGATGGAATCACGTTTTCTATAGCTACAGGTGTTTCAGCAGCTCCTTTTTTGTCAAAGCTATTAGTGACAGCACAGGAAAAATATGATAATATGGATGGAAGAGTATATTCAATAAAAAATGACTTTTTCGGACATACAATAGATGTTGCAGGATTAATAACAGGTCATGACCTGATTGCCCAGCTCCGCGGAAGGCATTTGGGTGCACGTCTTCTCATTCCGCAAAACATGCTCCGCGACGGCGAGGGAGTTTTTCTGGATGATATCACCATAGACGAACTTGAAAAAGAGCTGAACGTCAAAGTCATACCCGTCGAGCAGGATGGGACCGATCTTTTCCTTGCCATGACGGGCAATTTTTCCGAACGCGATTTAAATTATCCCAAAAGATAGCCGCTTTTGGGGTAAGCGGCAAAACGACAAATTTAAGGAGGGCAACTCATGAAACCGCTTGTTGCCATTGTGGGACGGCCAAACGTGGGCAAATCCCTGCTTTTCAACAGAATAGTGGGACAGCGTCTCTCCATCGTCGAAGACACTCCAGGAGTCACCCGTGACAGGCTGTATGCCACCTGTGATTGGAACGGAGTCAAATTCGATGTTGTAGACACAGGGGGAATAGAACCCTCTACCGATGATGAGATTCTGCTCTTCATCCGCGAACAGGCCCAGATAGCCATTGACACTGCGGATGTCATAGTATTTGTAACCGAAATCGGAACGGGTGTTACCGCCGCCGACAGAGAAGTGGCAAACATTCTGCTGCGTTCCCGAAAGCCTATAGTGCTTGTCGTCAACAAAGCGGACTCGACGGGCGAGGTCGACCCCATGTATTACGAATTTTATTCCCTCGGATTAGGTGACCCTATTGCTGTTTCCGCCGTTCACGGTCATGGCACCGGCGATATGCTTGACGCCTGTGTCGCGGCTTTCCCGAAATTTGAAACCGACGGTGAGGATGACGATGACCATATAAAGGTCGCCGTAATAGGCAAGCCTAACGTGGGAAAATCATCCCTTGTTAACCTTATTTTAGGTGAAAACCGCTCCATAGTCTCCGATATCGCCGGCACAACGCGCGATGCCATCGACAGCAGGGTCGACAATGAATTCGGCAAATACGTGTTCATTGACACCGCCGGGATACGCCGCAAATCAAAGGTTGACGACCGCATAGAAAAATTCTCCGTTATGCGCGCTCAGCTTGCAATCGAGCGTTCTGATGTCTGTCTGATAATGATAGATGCACGTGAGGGTGTTACAGATCAGGATACAAAGATAGCGGGACTCGCACATGAGGCGGGCAAGGCAAGTATAATCATAGTCAACAAATGGGACCTTATCGAAAAGGACTCTAAAACTATGGACAACATGCGT
>ERZ747221.1466-NODE-1466-length-23399-cov-4.369737_pt1 | contig 23399 bp, 22 predicted proteins | sample MGYA00374949_ERZ747221 | MGnify/ENA primary metagenome ERZ747221 (study PRJEB28779, sample SAMN05720172) | bioreactor metagenome | isolation source: Anaerobic biogas reactor | place: USA:Washington, USA | collected 2015-08-08 ... | reverse complement strand
CCGTGGACTGTCGGCATAGCCGGGCTGGGGGCGCACAAGGAGCTACATCGGATACCCGGTCTGGGCGCTGTGTGGGTGGGGGGCATGCGTGCGCTGCATGATGCCAACCGCGCGATCGTCGTGGGTTTCTCGATGTCGGACTTTGACGCAATGGCGCAGATGCAGTTTGCGGAAGTGGCTGAGGCACGCTGGCGAGCAGGGCGCCCGTTACCCGTGCTCGTCATTGATCCTTGCTTGAATGAGGCGACTAAGGACCGGTTTCGACGCGTGTTTCGGTGTGCGGGCTTCGTCGAGAAAGAGCATGAGCAATTCGACTGGTCGACGGTCTGAACGTTCCCGTTTGTGCCGTCGGCCCCCATGGGTGAACCTGCGGCTGGCGCGACTGTGGGAAAGTGGGAACGTGGGAATGTGGGAAAGGTCGCCGCTCTCGCAACACCGGCTTGGCCAGGTCGAGCGCGGCCGTGAAATGCTGTGCGTCGCCCGGTCTGCGGCGGGCGGCACGTATCCGCGGCACTGCTTGAAGCTGCGGCTTCAAGCAGTGGCACGACGGCGGATTGTGCGTGGTTGCGCGCCGATGGCGGCTTGAGGGCGGCTTGGAGTGATGAAGTGATAAGGTGATAGGGTGATAAAGAAAGCTGTCAGCCATCGACTATCAGCTTCAAGCATCTGTCGCCACAGATTTCACAGATTTGCGCAGATTCGGCTCGGGACGGGAGCGTGCTCGTGCTTGCATTGCGGCGCGGGCGGTCGAACCCAACCAGGCGCGTCGCGTCCCCGTTTCGCGCTCCGCGCGTCCGCGTTTCACGCCGCCGGGCGCCGAACCTCACGAGTGCCGCCAACGATACCTCTTGATTCCTCGATGCCCGGATGTTCTGGCCCCTCAATTCCGGTGCGACACGCCAGAGCTGGGGCGGGCAACTGTGCGGACGGGGGATTTCTTGGCGGTGGTTGTTTCCGGGGCGGCACGCCCCGGCGGCGGGGCGGACGACTGCGCGGATGGGAGGCGGTTTGGCATCATTCCGGGGCGGCACGCCCCGGCTCTGCTCGCATAAAGCGAAGTGGGGCGGGTTGGCATCATTCCGGGGCGACACGCCCCGGGCGGCGGGGCGGACGACTGCGCGGATGGGAGGCGGTTGGCATCATTCCGGGGCGGCACGCCCCGGCTCTGCTTTGGCGATCTTGCTAGCTAATAGCTAACAACTGCCAGCTTCTGCGGCGCGGCAGTTCGTTAACTTGTGATATACTAAAAAATTCGAATGACGGCTTTTTTCGAGCCCGGAGGTCAGGTTTGAACTGGGAGTCGTTCCTCGTCCATGTTGGCGAATGGTTCCAGGAGCGCGGGCTGCTCACGGCCGGCATTTCGCTGGTCATCGGCGCTTCAGGCGGGCCGGATTCCACCCTCCTGATCCACGCCCTCAAAGCTTTATCCGCCCGGAAGGACCTCGCCTGGAAGCTGCATCTGGCGCACTTGAACCACGGCTTGCGCGGGGCAGAGGCCGACGCCGACGAACGCTTTGTATCCGACCTGGCCGAATCAATGGGCCTGCCGGTCCGCGTTGAACGCGTCGACCTGCGTACCCGCCCGCCACAGGAGAAAGGTTCGACCGAGGAGATCGCACGCCGCCAACGCTATGCAATGCTGGAACGCGCCGCCCTCCAGGCCGGCGCCGACCTGGTCGCCGTCGCACACCACGCCGACGACAATGCCGAAACCATTCTGCACCGCATCTGCCGCGGAACCGGTCTGCGCGGCCTGGCCGGCATCAGCGACGTGCGCCCGATCCGCACGGGCAGCCGCGTGCGCCTGATTCGCCCGCTGCTTGGATTGCGGCGCGAAACAATCGAACAGCTCTGCTGGGAGCGGGCCATCCACTGCCGGGTCGATAGCTCGAATATCTCCCCCGAGTTCACGCGCAATCGCATCCGCAACACCGTCCTGCCGCTGCTACAGGCTCAGTTGAACCCCAACGTCAGCGACGCCCTCCTGCGCCTGGCCGAGCAGGCCCGCTGGGTCGGCGATTACCTGGCCGAAGCCGGCGCACGCGCGCTCGAAGCCCTGCAAGTGTCTGAACCGCTGCAACACATAGCGCTGGACGCGCCGGCCCTGCTTGCCAAGCACCGGGCCATCCAGGCCGAGGTCGTGCGGCGCGCCATCATGCTTACCGCCGGCAGCGAGCAGGAACTGGGCTTCGCACACGTCGAAGCGGTGCTGCGCCTGGCGGCCGACCCGGCCAGCGGCAAGGAGTTGCACTTGCCCGGCCGCGTGGTGGCCCGGAAACGGTACGACCGGCTTGAGTTCGTTCCGCTGGTGCCCGAAGAGCCGCCGCCTGAACTGCCGACCGTGCTGGTCGACTGCCCGGGTCTGACACCCTTGCCGGCATTGAATTCCGAACTGCTCATCGAGGAAGTGGAGGTCGAAGGCGCCACGTTTCCGGGCCTCGTCCGCGACCTCCCCGTCGGGCAGGTCTGGATGGACTACCAGCGGCTGCGCCCACCGCTCGTCGTGCGCGGCCGGCGCGACGGCGACCGCTTCCACCCGCTGGGCGCCCCCGGCGCGAAGTCGGTCAGCGATTTCCTCATCGACGAGAAAGTCGAACCGGCCGCGCGCGGCCGAACCGGCTTGCTGTGCGATCAGGACGGGCCGGTGTGGATCATGCCGCTGAGAATCGACGAACGAGTCAAGCTGACGCCCGCGACCCAACGGGCGCTGCGCGTTACGCTACGCTCGGCGAAGAAGCGGCAAGTGACATGACGGTCGCACCTGGGCTGAAATGACGGTGGCACCCGGACTGACATGACAGTCGCACCCGGACTGAATTCTGCCCGCAGCAAAGCAGGTCTGTGGCTGTTCGTTCTGGCGCTGCTACTGCGCGCCGGCTGGGTCGGCTTCCAATGGCATCGTACCGGGCCGGCGTTCGAGTTTGACGACGAGCGCCTGCATTGGGCGATGGCTTCAAACCTGGTCGAGACCGGCCAGATGTTCACCGACGACGGCCGCTTCGCCGCGCGCATGCCACTGTATCCGCTGTTTTTGGCGATTTTCGCGGGCGCGGGCGAGACCGGCGTTCTTTTCGCGCGACTGGCGCAGGCGGCGCTAGGGGCTGCAACGGTGTGGCTGATCTACCGGCTGGCCCGCGCCGCCCTCGGCCCGCGCCCGGCATTATTGGCCGGCGGGCTGGCGTGCATTGACCCGTACGGCATCTTCTTCGCCAACCTGCTGCTTTCCGAGGTCCTCTTCACGCTACTCGCCGTAGCGGTGACGGTCGCCGCCTGGCGACTCATCAGACCTGTAAATGGGGTCGGCGGACCCGACGATCCCGCTCCTGTGGACGATCCCTCTTCCGGCCCAACCTTCCACAAATCCGCTTTGATGGTTGCAGTCCTCGGTCCCGCGGCCATCCTCACCCGCCCGTCGGCCCTGGGCTGGATAATCCTGCTTTGGCTGCTTCTGTGGCTATACGATCGGAACAAGCGTCGCGCCACGCTGCGTGTACTCGCTTACGCCGGCGCGCTGGGCGCTTTTCTGTTGCCCTGGGGCCTGCGAAACCACCACGCCATCGGCTCCTATGCCTGGCTCTCGACGAATGGCGGCGTAACGCTCTATGACGCCCAGGGGCCGCAGGCGGACGGCAGCAGCAATCAACAGTTCCTCGAGAAAATGCCCGAATTCAGCGGCCTCGGCGAAGCCGAACGAGATCGGTTGCTGCGCGACAAGGCCCTCGAGCAAATGAAACGCGATCCGGCCCGCGTCGTGCACCTGGCCGTTGTCAAATTCCTGCGTACCTGGAACCCCGTGCCGAACTTTGAGGCTTACCGCGGCGGGTTGACCGCCGTCGCCAGTGCACTGTTCACCGCCCTTGTGCTCCTTCTGGCCGCCGTTGCGATCTGGCGAACGGCCTTCGTTCGCCGCTCGCGGGCCGGCGTTAGATATCAAACGCTGGTCTGGCTGCCGATAGTGTATTTCACGCTGCTGCACTGCATCTTCATCGGCAGCCTGCGCTACCGCGTACCGCTGATGCCATTTGTGGAGCTAAGCGCCGCGGCCGCCGTCTGCGCCATTTGGCCGAAGCCCAATCGGGCGACAAGCGAATGAGACGCCTGATTCCGGTGGTCAGGGAACCTTTGGCTGGCTCGCCAGGCCGGGGTCACGAACCAGGTGCAGGCGAATGTCGAGCTTATCGTCCCGGGCGGTTATGCTCCCGAACTGGCCGTTCTTTTCGCGGAAAACCGCGGTGTGCTCGTTCCGCCGGAGCACCTGGAGTTCAGAGTCGAGCCCGTGCAGCAGGTGTTGAAACGCCGTCCCGGCAGCCGCGGCGCTGCCGTACGGGACGATCAGACGCGTGAAGCTGTCCTCCTGTTCGGTCACATAGTCGCCGGCGATGCCGCACCTCTGTCCTTGCAGTTGGAGAATATCGCCTTCGCCAAGCGTAAAGACGCTCTGCAACGAGTATGGGCCGCAGACGATGACCTCGGAGTTGGGCACCAGACCCTCGGCCGGCAGCAAGTCCAACAAAGGCACGTCTCCGTCATGCGGGATCGCGGCCAGCGCCTGGTTGACCAGCCGCGTCATGGTTGAAAGAGACTCACCGCGGCCGGAGGCATCGGTGATCTGGACGAAGTAGCGGTCCTTCTGGGCGCCGATCTGGTAGCGGTTACCGAAGTTCCGGCCGCTGACGCCTGCGACGGGCGTTCCACGGCCGCGGAAGCGCAGGTAAATGCCGCGCGCGGCCGTCGGGTCTTTCATCTCGTAGACTTCGTGCACCAGTTTGGCCTGTCCGTTGCTGTATAGCCGAACGAGCACCTCGCGGAAGCCCATTTCCAGAAAGACCTCCGCCGCTCCGTCTATGTGATTGAACAGGTCCTGGCCGACGAATTGCCGCCGCTCCACTTCCGTCCACTGTGGTTCAATGCTTTCGCGCTGGGGCGTTGGAGCGGACGACGTCGCAGGAGGCGTGGAATCGGCGGCCGCTGCAATCATGGGCGGTGCGCTAGGGGGGCGACAGGCGGCCAGCGTCAGGGCGGGCAGCACGGCCAGCGCCAGTCCAAATGTCCGTGCGGCCTTTGGCATCCAATTACACATGCCGTACCTGGACTTTAGCCGGGTCGACCACGCCCAGACCGAGCCGTTCGGCGTAACGCAAATACTCGGTATACCGCGGGTGCTCGTTCACCTTAATTCCCATTTCCTTACGCTTCTGCACCATTAATTCGTGGCCCACTGAATCGGCGGCAAATGGATCAGTAGCCAAGAACAGGGAGTTGTAGTCGTATACGAACTGGGCGGCCGGCATGGGGCCACCTTCGTATTGTCCGCGCAAGCCATCGATGATGTTGAGAACCAGCTTGTCCCGCAGCGCGGGGAACGCCAGCACCTCGGTGCAGACATCAAAGAACAGCGGGGTGTGCAGCCGATTCGTGTTGCATATGGCCCCGTACCCCAGGTTCTTGGTCGCCATCGAAACGCCGTTTCCGGTGTTTTTGAAAACCGGTATGTTGATAATCTTGGTGAGCTTTTGGGTCACGAGCTTGCCGAAGTAGGAATACTTGCCGTTGAAGACATGCTGATTGAGGTACGGCAGGTCCTTCGGGCCGTCGACGTCCGCCCAGTAGTATACATCCCGGTCGAAGTTGCCGGCGCTGATGTGATTGCCGTCCTTGTCCAGCCAGGCGCTGTGGTCGGCGTTATCGCCCTCCGGCAACTTCTCGACCATAGTCTGCAAGCCCTCGATCTTGATGCCGGGGAAGCGCTCCGGCGTGTAGCCGGCGTCCTTGAGCATCATGTCGAAGCGGTCCCAGATGATGATGTTCTGCTTGGGCAGGCCGTTGCCCAGCAGCCAGGCAATGACTACATCGACGACTTCCGGGCGGGTGCTGATGATGCCCGCCCCGGCCGGGTTCACCTTGATGCCGACCACGTCATCCTTGGTGAACAGCAGGTTGAAGCTCTCGCTGGAGTTCTGCCCGGTGAGCTCCTGCAGGCCGCGCGCGAACATGCGTTCCACCGCGCTGGGGACGATGCGGCCGTCGACTGTGGCCTGGGCGTCCTGCACGTGCACGACTTTGCCGGGAAAAGGGCCCGGGAGCGAGTATTTGGTCCGCGCGACTTTCAGGGCGTCATCGATATTGGTTTTCGGTTTGGGAGGCGGCGACGGCTGCGAGGCTTGCTGGGCCCACAGGTGCGGCGTACCGAGGAGCACGCCGGCTCCGAGGGCTCCGATTTGCACGAACTGCCTGCGGGTTACGGTCGGCGTCTTGGCGGAGTCGTCGCTGAGACTGGAATACATACAACCTCCTGGTGCATCAAGTCGTGGGCGGTGTGGACCCGTCCGTTTCGCGCGCCTCGCGCGCCTCAAGGCGCAAGCTCGCGCGCTTCAAGGTGCAATCTAAATCGCGCCCGCTGACCGGGCAAGTATGGTCCGCGACAAGAATCGACGATGCGTGGCAAAATTGGGTGCCATGCCCAAGCTGTAAGCGCGGGCATGCCCTCCGCTAAGCGCGCCGCACCGTCTCGCGCGCAAAACGCTGCGTGAAAAAGCTGCGCGTCGTCAATCCACTCCCGCCTGGCGCCCGCGCATTGGGGACGTTCACATGCGCTTGGCCAGCAGGTAGCGCTTCATTTCCGGGTACATCGCGACGAATATGGCGCCGCCGATGCTCAGGAGGATGATGGCCGTCACGGTCAGGCGTGGATGCGAGGTAATCACGTCGGTTGTCTGTCTAGCGCGGCGCCGCATGGGCTTGGTGCGGAGGGCGACCATGTTCAGTTCTCCCTTGGAACAGGGCAGTGAATGCGGACTGGCTCCGCGGATCGGGCCGGCGGAGCATGGCTATTAGCGTTTCCACGAGTTTGATGCTTTCAACGACGGCAGCGCGGACGGGCGGGCTCAGCTCCGCGACTACCTCGTCGGCGCCGCTGCCCGGCGCCGGTTCGCAGCCGACGAGCAGTATTCGCGGCAATGGCCCTCCCAGCAATTTAACCAGTGCCAGCACGCCCACGGGATCGAGGCGGTGGCCGTCGAGCGCGCCGGCGGGTGCGATTGCCGGGAGGGCGAAGCTCCCGCCGCGCCGCGACTCAGCGGAATTTCCGGCCTCACTTCGCGGCTCAGCAGGAGCCTCGCCTTCTCGGTCCGTTTCCGGCTCTATCACGTACAGCGTGCCCGGGGCGGCGCCGCGTGGGGCGGCGTCAATGAGGACCGCGTAATCCCAGCCTTCCAACAGTGCGGCGGCGAGGTCGAAGCCGCGGATGCCGAAGTCAACAATTCGCACGCCCTCGGGCCAGGTGCGCTCTGCCAGCCGCCGGGCTACTTCGACGCCGAACGCGTCGTCCCCCAGGAAGATGTTGCCGATGCCTGCTATGAGAATGCGCGGCGTCATGGCACACCTCCCGGCTGCGACGGCAGGGGCTCGAGTTCGTCGGGCCGGAAGAAGAAGCGGTGGCCGGGCCAACCAGCGGGGCCGAGGTCGCGGCCGGGGTCGTCGTCGACTGTCACGGCCAGATATTGGCGGCCCTCGAAATCGCTCTCAATCGAGACGACGATGGCCGTTCTTCCCGCGAGCAGCAAGTCGACGGCGTCGGCGCGCTGTTGCGGGCGCAGGCGAACACGATCGCCGGCGCGCAGTTCGATGCCGGCGACGACGGCAGTCTGCGGCTTCGAATCATCCGCCGTGGGATGGAGACTGTTCATTGGCACGGGCTGGCTGTCGTTCGTAGGTCCGGACTGGCAATCGCTCATGCCGGCGCTCCTGCTCTGACAGCCTTCGATTGCACTTCCGCCGTCAACGGCGCGCTAGCGAGCGGTTCTGAAACGGCAGGGGGCGCCAGGTGCGCGCGGTGCTCTGCGTCCAGCAGTCGTTCCAGCGTCTCATCCCAACTGAGCAGGCCGGCCCGCAGCTTGTAGTGTTGCAGCCGCTCAATCAGGTCGCGCCGCAGACACAGCCAGGCGCTGCTTGGGTAATAGCGGTCCATCAGGTCTTTCCACACGCGAACCGGCAGGCGGAACGGTGCCTCGCGGCCCCGGCCGATCGGAGCCGCTTGCAGCGGGGCGTGCGGCGCGGCGTAGAAGACCGTTCCGCTGAACAGTAGCAACAGCGGCAGCTCGCCGTTCTCCAAGGCATTGCAGTACTTGGTCACCGCGAGGCTCAGATCCGATGAGCATGGCACCGGCAGGTCGAACAGCGTGCCGCCCGTGAATCCGGGCACAGTTGATTGTGTGTGCGTCCACAGCAGGCTTCGCAAGCTCCGCGGCCAGTGTTCCGGAAACCCGAAAAGTGCCCGCAAATTTGCCTGTTCGGCTGGGCAATAGCGGCGCTGCGCCGGCTCGATGCGCACCTGGCTGTACAGCAACACGCTGTGAATCGGCAGCGGTTGCGGGTCGCAGTCGGTCGCGCGCACTTTCAAGAGCAGCAGCGGCGCCGCCGCATATGGTTCCACACTCGCGCCTTCAACGGCAAAGTCTAGATCAGGCATGCGTGCTCCTGTGCGCGGCTGCTCAAACATATCCTGCTCCGCCAGCCTGAAACCTGGCGTGAGTGCGTCCATCGGTCAGGCCGGCGGGATTTCCGGCATGCGCGCGTCGATTGGCGCGTGCGAGGCGGCGTTTAAACCGGTGGAGTCCCGCGCGGTGCGATAAGGGCGAATGCCGGGCTCGTTGCGGCCGGGCTCGCGGCCCTTCTGTTGCACAAGCTCCTCGCCCTTGTTGGTCCCCGACACGTGCACGGGCCGGGGTGGATCTTTGTACGACAGCTTTCTCGGAGACATATTCAAGACCTCTGCTCTGCTTTGAAGGATGAATGCGGAAACGGCGATGCCACGCGTGGGCATTCGCGCCCGGTCTGCCCCTTAGATGGCGTTGAGGCCGCCGCGGCCTCTGTGTCGGGGGCCGCTCCCTCGACTTCAATGGCGGCCACGTCAGGCGCGGCCAGGTAAATGGCCTCTTTAATCAGATTGTCCAGTGTTGCGCGGGAACCGGGGCAGGCGCGGCAGTCGCCTTCCAGTCTCAGACGGACAACCTGCTCGCCGGTAACTTCCAGCAGTTCCACGCCTCCATTATGCGCCGCGAGGTAGGGCTGAATTTGTTGCAGCGCTCGCTGGACGCGCTGCTCGATGCTGCGCGGGTGCAGGCCGTGCACCAGCAGCACGCCGCTGATTAGGTGGTCGGCTTCGAGCGCGTCGAAAATCGGCTGGGCTTGATCACCGCGCCGGCCGAACACTTCGAGCATCCGCGCCAGCGCCTGGCCGTGCAGATCCAGCAAGCCATGAAGGATGTCGGTGACGTTCGCGCGAACGGCCGGGTCGGGGAGCTGTTCGACGCGTTGCAGCAGGGCATCAATTCGCAGCATGGCTTGCATCAACTTCGCGTCCGGTTCGGCCATGTTCATGAACTGCTCTTTACCCCACATCTTCCGGTTCCTCGCGTGTGGCGTGGCTGTATTTCAGCACTGCGACGAAGACTCCTCCGCCGATCGCGTTTCCAACGGTGGCCCACAACAGAAAGTGTCCGAATGACGCGAGTGTGGCGCGTCCCGCGAACACGCCGGCCAGCACTTCGACCGAGCCGACAATGGCGTGGTGCAACTGGGTGAAACCGATTACCGTGGCGACCAGCCAGACCACGACTATTTGGCTGATCGTGTCGCGCGAGGCGGCTACCAGCCAGGACATCAACCCCATCAACCAGCCGGCCAGTACGGCACTGAGCAGAATTGCCAGCGCCGGATGCTCGGTTACAGTCGCGGAGATCTCGCCTAGCGCCGCAACATCAATGATCTGCAAGCGCGGCCCGATCAGCACGGTTAATTCGGCAAACAGGGCCGCCCCAACCAGGTTCGACACGTATATGATGGCCCACAGTCGCCCCAGCCGTGCCAGGGACGCATGCCGGCCCAGAACCGGCAGAACTGCCAGGGTGGTCTGCTCGGTGAATAACTCCGAACGCCCCAGAACGACGAAAATGAAGCCTACCGCGTACAGGTTGGCGTTGACCATGCGCAGCACGGGTTGCGAGAAGTACTCGCCGGCCAACGTCTGCATGGCCGCCATCAGGAACAGGCTGAAGCCGATGTCCAGTCCGGCCGACAGTCCGGATAGCGACAGGCCGGTGACCGAGCGCTGCATTGCGTGCAGACCTTCGGTCATCTCGTCGATCAGGATTTGCCGGTAGGGCTTCTTGGGCGTGTCGCCGCGCTTACCGCGGAGATCGCTCGGATTGATGGGTGTTGCCATGTTGAGCCCGGCCATTGGCATCGATCAGACAGATCCCGCGGAAAAGACTCCTGACTCCATATCAGTAACAAATGCCCGACAGTGTTTTCAGCAGTTTGCCGTGGCCGAGGAACATGTGGACGCCGCAGGGGAGACACGGGTCGAAGCTGCGCACCGCGCGCATGATGTCCACGCCTTTAAAGTCGTCCGGGCCGTTCTCCTCAAAAATGGGCGTGTTCTGCACCGCGTCCTCGTACGGGCCCGGCGTGCCGTAGACGTCGCGCGGACTGGCGTTCCAGGGCGTCGGGGGATAGGGGTGGTAGTTCGCGATCAGGCCGTCGCGGATCACCAGATGGTGCGACAAGACGCCGCGCGTCGCCTCGTGGAAACCGCAGCCGAGGGCTTCGTCCGGAACCTTGAAATCCGCCCATGTCTGGGTGCGGCCGGCATACACGTCAGCCATGGCTTTTTCGCAGAAGTACAAAGCGCAGGCGGCGGCGTAGGCCTGGAAGTAGGAACGGGCCCGGTCGCGCTCGAGGGCGTTGCTCCACTTTGGAATACGCCATTCGTACTCCACCTCGGGCTTGGTGGCCGATTTCGGCAGGCGAATCTTGACGGAGTTGCCGGTGGCCTTGACGTAACCGATGTCAACCAGGTTTGCGAGAGCGGTGACCCACAGGCGGGCAATCGCGCCGCCGCCGGTATCCATGGCGAGGTGCTCGCCGCGGCGCTTGTCGAACCAGCGCGGCGACATGACCCATGAGTACTTGTCAGCGAAATCGCGTTTTTCGGGCTTGGGCGTCGTGGTCTGGTTCCAGGGGTGGCGGCGGTCCACGGGGTTGCCGAGTGGGTCGTGCCTGACCAGCAAGTCGCCGTTTTGCCAGTCCTGGTAGAAGCTGCTGCCGAGAAGAATGCGGATGTTCAGGTTTATGTCTACCAGGTCAGTGGTGACCAGCTCTCCGTCGACGACGATGCCCGGGGTGACGAACATCTTTCGTCCCCAGTCAGTCATGTCTGCATAGCGGTAGTTGCAGGCGTCGGGGTTTTGGAAGGCGCCCCAGCAGGCCAGCAGCACGCGGCGCTGGCCGACCTTCTCGTAACCGGGCAACGCCTGGTACATGAAGTCGAACAGGTCGTCATGCAGCGGCACCATTCTCTTCATGAAGTCGATGTACTTCATCAGCCGCGTCAGGTAGTCCGTAAATGTTTGGATGCTCGGGACTGTGCCCATGCCGCCGGGATACGGCGTGGAAGGGTGCACGTGCCGCCCCTCCATGAGGCAGAACATTTCGCGCGCCAGCCGGCTCATCTGCAGGGCTTCGCGATAAAGCTCGCCCGTGAAGGGGTTCAGAGCGGTCATGATGTCGCTGATTCGCCGGTAGCCGTGATCGGCCGCGTGCGGGGCTTGGGTGTTCTGGGCCTTCTCCCAGACGCCGGGATTGGTCTGCCGCACCATCTGTTCGCAGAAATCGGCCCCGACCAGGTTCTCCTGGAACAGGCAGTGATCGAACATGTACTCGGCCGCCTCGCCCAGGTTGAGAATCCACTCGCCCATGCGCGGCGTGCTGATCCCGAACGCCATGTTCTGCGCGTACACCGCGCAGGTCGCGTGCGAGTCGCCGCAGATGCCGCATATGCGGCTGCTTATGAAATGGGCGTCGCGCGGGTCCTTGCCCTTCATGAAGACGCTATAGCCGCGAAACATCGATGAGGTGGTGTAGCATTCGGCGACCTCCTTGCGCTCGAAGTCGATCTTGGTGTAAATGCCGAGGTTGCCGACGATGCGCGTGACCGGGTCCCAGTTCACGTCGATGAGCTTGCGCTGACCACTGCGGCCGATGGTTTCCGGCTGGGCGATGCTTGTCATGACGCAGCTCCAGTGATGGGCGCTTCAATCATGGTTTTCTCGACTGTGGCGGGGGCGGGTTCGTGATAAGTGGTCGGGTGATAGCCGGTGTTCAGGACTGTGGTGCGCTGGCGCCAGCGCGGTTCGCGGCTGGCGGTGCGGTTGGTGATCTCGCGCAGGCGGCGAATGGTCGCGCCGTAGGTCAGTACGACGGCGCTCGACATCTTGGCCCCGGGCGGTTCATCCATGAAAGGCATGAATTTGTCCGGAAAGCCGGGCATAGTACAGGCGATGCAGATGCCGCCCACGTTCGGGCAGCCGCCGATGCCGTCCATCCAGCCGCGCTTGGTGACGTTGCAGTTGATGACCGGTCCCCAGCAGCCGATTTTCACGATGCATTTGGGCGAGCCGTATTCGCGGGCGAAGTCACCCTGCTCGTAATACCCGGCCCGGTCACAGCCCTCGTGCACCGTCTTCCCGAAGAGCCACGTGGGGCGGAGCAACTCGTCCAGCGGGATCATCGGGGCCAGGCCGGCCGCTTGGTACAGGAGGTACAGCAAGGTTTCCATGAAGTTGTCCGGCTGAACCGGGCAGCCGGGGACATTCACGATCGGCAAACCCGCTTGCGAGCGGAAATCCCAGCCGAGATAGTCGGCCAAGCCCATCGAGCCGGTCGGATTACCCTGCATGGCGTGAACCCCGCCGTAGGTCGCGCAAGTGCCGGCCGCGACTACGGCCCAGGCTTTGGGCGCCAGGCGGTCGATCCAATCGTTGAGCCGGATGGGCTGTCCGGTGCGTTTATCGACGCCCATAGCCGTCCAGTAGCCCTGGGACTTGATCTCTTCGTTAGGAATGGAGCCCTCGACGACTAGTATGAACGGGGCGCCGAGTGTGCCCTCGGCGGCCTGGTGCCAGTATTGCATGATCTGGTCACCGCCTTGCTGTGCGTCCAGCACGCGATTGTGCAGGTGCACCTTCGGCAGCCCGGGAATCGCTCCCAAGACCACGTCCTCGATGCTTGGCAGCGTGGCGGCGGTAACTGAGATGGTGTCGCCGTCGCAACTCATGCCGTCTGGGGTCCAGAGAATGTGGAGTTCTTTGACGGCCTCTTTCACGGCCGGCGGCTTTTCGGCTGCTGGCGAAGATGCCTGTGGTTCCATCTTGCAGATCCTCCTAAGCCCGTCGCAGCGGTTGGTCTGGCGGGGCGATATGGGTATGGCGAGAGCGTGCCGAGCACGCGGCTGAGCACCGGGACTTCGGCCACGCACCGGAGGTTGTTACCAGGCGGTACGCCGCGATGTTGCAGGAGCACGGCGATCGTCGCCGCGCTTGCGCGGCTCGGCGGACCGCAACCGCAGACTGATCCAGTGCGGTGTACGACAAAGTTGAATTTCGCCTAGCGGGTGTGTTCAGAGGATGTTAGCGGCGTGGAAGGCGGGGTGCGTATGGTTACATGTTTTTGACTTCCGGCAACCCGGCTCGAAATTGCCCGGGTCCTCGCTGCAAAGCGAGCGACAGCCTTCGCCCGGAACCCGAACGCGTGGCCGCCCTGCGCTGCCTGCTGCTATATAGCGACCAGTGGGGCGACGCTCGGCGCAGCGCCGACATGGAATTGCGGTCGCACGGCCCAAGGCGAAAGCGCCATGCGCTGGCGAAAGCGCCATGCGGCCTAGAGTTGCACGGCCCCTCAAAGCTCGCTAGCCTGACCCTTAGTCGGGCAGCGGCCGGCGGGCTGCCGGAGTCAAGCCGCCGGGATTGAGGTTGGTTCATGGCCAATGGTGAGAAGTTTTTGACGATCGTTTCCGGACTGCCGCGCTCGGGAACCTCCATGATGATGCGCATGCTGGAGGCGGGCGGCATCCCCGCGCTCATCGACAACATACGCAAAGCCGACGAGGACAACCCGCGCGGCTATTACGAGTACGAGCCCGTCAAGCAGACCCGCAAGGACCCCTCCTGGCTGAAGCACGCAGAGGGCCGCGTGGTCAAAATGGTCTACCGCCTTCTGTACGACCTGCCGCCGGACTATCAGTACCGCGTCGTGTTTATGCGGCGCAAGCTGGAAGAAGTGATCGCATCGCAAAACGTCATGCTCGCCCGGCAGGCCAAGCCCGGCGGCTCGCTCAGCGACGACAAATTGATGGCCGTGTTCAGGACCGAGTTGGAAAGCGTATACCGCTGGCTCGAGAAGCAGCCGAACTTCCGCGTGCTGTTCGTTGACTACAACGAGATCATGGCGGATGCGGGGCCGGCGGTCGACGCGCTGAACCGCTTCCTCGGTGGCAACCTGAACACCGCGGCAATGCGGAACGTGGTCGAGCCGGAGCTGTACCGGCAGCGGCGGGCGTGAAGAAGCGTGAGCAGGTGTGAAGGTGGGAACGTGGGAAGGTGACGAGGCTAGCGTGCCCTTATCACTCTATCACCTTATCACTTTATCACTCTAGGAATTCCGCCATCACATCGTTCGCCACCAACATCCCGCGGCGCGTGAGGCGGATGGCTTCGGGCGTGACCTCCAGGAGGCCATCGGCGACGTTCTGAGCTATGGCGGAGCCGCCGTTTCGCTGGGCAAACCAAGTTAGCGGGTCCTGGCGGAAGCGCTCTGCGAACCGAGCCCGGCTCAGCCCCTCCACCGTTCGCAGCGCTAACATTACCGTCTCGCCGGCGCACTTTTCCGGCGGCAGACGCTCCGTTGCTTCGCGCGGGTCAGTCCCGGCCGCGATGCGCCGCACGTACTCCGCCACGTCAGCGACGTTCTTGTACCGCTCGCCAGCCAGGTAGCCGGCGGCGGACGGGCCCACGCCAAGGTAGGGTTCGTTTCGCCAATAGGTCAGATTGTGCCGGCACTGCTGGCCCGGCCGGGCGAAATTGCTGATCTCGTATTGAGCGAAGCCCGCGGCCGCCAGCCGATCGATGGCGGCCTCGTACATGTCCGCCTCCAGGTCCGGGTCGACGGGCGTGACCTGACCCGCCTGCGCCCGAGCGTGCAGGCGCGTACCCGGTTCGTAGGTCAGCCCGTAGCAGGAAATGTGCTCCGGATCGAGGGCGATTGCCTGGTCGAGACTGAATAGCCAGGATTGCAGGCTCTGCCCCGGTATGCCGAAGATCAGGTCCAGGCTGACGGCCCGCACGCCGGCCGAGCGGCAGATCGCGATCGTCTCACGGACCTGCTCGGGCCGGTGTGTTCGCTCAAGAACGCTCAATTCTGCCGGATCAAACGATTGCGCGCCCATCGACACGCGGTTCACGCCGGCGGAGACGAGCACTGCGGCCTTTCCCGCGTCGATCGTCGCCGGGTTGGCCTCGACCGTGAACTCGGACGGCCGGCCACGAGCGGCCCTGGTGCAGATGTGCAGCAACGGCTGCAGCGCTTCCGCAGGCAGCACCGTTGGCGTCCCGCCGCCGATAAAAACTGTCTCCAGAGCCAGTTCCACTTGCGCCGCGTACCCGGCCAATTCGGTCGACAGGGCATTCAGGAGCGGCTGCACGGCGTCCGCCCGGTACAGCTCGCTGTAAAAGTCGCAGTACCCGCAGCGCGCCCGGCAAAACGGCAGGTGCACGTATAAAGCTCGAACGTCGGCTGGCGTTGTCATCGGTGTCCGCATCGTTTAGCATATGGCCCAGTGGCCGGTTCATTGTAGCCTGGACCGCGACCGGAGAGCGCGGGCCTGAGGGTGAGTGCTGCTAGAAGCGGTGTTTCCGGTCTTGCCGTGAGAAAACTGGTATGAAAGTAGTTCTGATCAGATTCAGGGGCGGACAGCGGCGTGAGCTGCCGTTGATAGGGGAACGCCTGGTGGTTGGCCGGCGCCCGGATTGCGACGTGCGCATCCCGACGCTGGATGTCTCGCGGCAGCACTGCGAACTGCTCGTGGCCGCCGACAGTGTGAAGGTTAAGGACCTGAACAGCTCCAACGGCACGTTCGTCAACGGCAAGCGCGTGACCGAGGTCGAGCTGAACCCCGGCGATCGGCTGCACATCGGGCCGGTTTCGTTCACAGTGCAGATTGACGGCAAACCGGAGGACATCCAGCAGCTCGAGCCACCGCCGACGATCGACAGCAACATGATCGAGTTCATCGAGCCGCAAACACCGGGCGAGACGAAGATCAGCAGCAAACCGGTCACGCCGGCGCCCAAGCCTGCCAAGAAGGGCAGTGCCGCCAAGCCGGCCCCGAAACCGGCCGCCAAAAAAGCAGCCACCCCGCCGAGTCCTGCAAAACCCGCGGCGGCCGGCAGTAAGCCGCCGGTCGAAGAGGACGTGTTCGAGCTGACGGCCGCGGATTTCGATCTCGAGGACGCTATTTCTGCGCTCGAGCAGGAAGACGACGACGAAGACGATCTGCCCTAAATCGAGCGTTTAGATTTAAAGACCGAGAACGCGAAGAGTAGCAACGCCGCGTGCGGCCTCGCCGCATCTGCCGGTTGTGTTCCAACCAGACTCCTCGGCGGTTCGTTTGCGCCTTATGCAGCACGCCCAACCCAAATGCCGTCCCCGAGGATCGATTCTACATCTTCGTTGGCCGACCCTATACGTGATTTGTTCGGGGACGTTGACGCTCATCGTGCTGGTGGCCGTCGGCCTGGCAACCTGCCGGCCGGAATGGTACGCCCCGGCAGCAATCGACCGCGTTCAGCTCAAGTCGGACAAGGCCGACTTCGCGAACTTGCTGGACCGCATCGGCGCCGCGCTGAACGCGGGCGAGGCGATCGAATTCGAAATCACCGAGGACCAGCTCAATCGCTGGCTGGCTGCCCGCGGCGAGATCTGGCCGGCGCTTCGCTTCGAAGTCCAAGGCCTGCGCGGAATCCAAATCAGTCTATTGGAAGGCGATGCTGTTCGGCTGGCGGCCACGGCCAGCCAAGGGCCCTTGGAGGTCGTTTTGTCGGCGGTGGGACGTTGCCGGATTGAACCCTCAGACGATGAACCCTCAAGAAGTGAGCCGTCAGAAGTCGTGATTGACATTCAGTCGATGCGCGCCGGCAAGATGCCTATTCCGAGCGGGAAGGTGCTTGCACCCTTGCACGAGGCCATCGCCCGCAGCGATAGCCGCACGGCCACGATGAGCGACCAAAGCATCCGCTTGGGCAATCATTGGATTTGGAAAAACGGCCACCGCCCGTTCCGGCTGGACCGCCTGGAGATCACGCCCGGCCTGGCCCGCATACGGCTTGCGCCCGCGAGTGATGATCCCTAAATCGCTAACCCCCCACGTAGACCCGTAAACGCCTAGTAGAACAGGATGATCGCGGTATCCTCGAGGTTCTCCGGCCTTCCGCGCAAAATCTCCGCGATTTTGGCGCAGTAGTCGTCCTGTCGCTCGCGCCAGCGCTGCACGTCGTATTCGAACCATTCCTGGATGTAGCGCAAATCGCGAGCGAACATCTCCGCGTGCGCTTGCTCGCTCTGCTTGATGAACTCGAAGTCGCGCCGCAGCCGTTCCGGTGCCTCGCACTCACGCCATGCGAGGGCGTTGGCCGTCCACTTGAGCGACGATTCGCGTTGCGCGATGCGCTGCCGGGCCAGCGGATTGTCGCAGCCGGCCGTGAGACCCAAACCGGCCAGTGCCAGCCCGACCACTGCAACGACGCGGACATGCTCCGCACGCGGCACGCTGGTGGCGACGTGGGCAAACCGCAACACAGATCGGTGAGGCGTCTTTTTCATGCCGGCTAGTATACCCGCCCCGCCGGGCGCGGTTGCATCCGCAACCGAAGTAGAGCCGGCGCGGAGGCACAGAGCAGAGCCGGCTCGCGTCGAGCCGGAGGCGTGCCGGAAAGGTGCAGTCGTGTCGAGCCGGACAATACCAAAAAAGGCACAGATTTCTCGGACCTCTCAGCTCACGGCAAAACAGAGCGTCCCACTACCTCAATCGGTGCATTCGGCGCGGCTACCGTCACGCGACCGCTTCGCGAATGCGGACCAGTTTGTGCAGCAGGCATTCGAGCTGATCCAGCGGCCAGACCGTGGCCGCGTCGCTCTTGGCGTTGGGCGGATCGTCGTGGACTTCCATAAAGAGAGCGTCGATACCGGCCGCGACGGCCGCGCGTGCCAGCAGCGGGATGAACTCGCGCCGTCCGCCGGTCACATGGCCTCCGCCGCCGGGGTACTGCACGGAATGCGTTGCGTCGAACACTACGGGGGCAAAGGCGCGCATGACCTGCAGGCCCGTCAGGTCGTTGACCAGGCGCTCGTAGCCGAAAAACGTGCCGCGATCCGTAAGCAGGACGTTGGCATTGCCCGTCTCGCGCACCTTGTCGACCGCGAGCTGCATCTTCTGCGGCGCCAGGAACTGGCCCTTTTTGATGTTGACGCACCGGCCGGTCTTGCCGCAGGCCAGTAGCAGATCGGTCTGGCGGCAGAGGAACGCGGGAACCTGGAGGCAGTCGAGCACTTCGCGGGCCGCGGCCGCCTGGGTCGGTTCGTGGATGTCCGAAAGCACGGGCACGCCGATTTCGCTGCGTACGCGCGCCAGGATGCGCAGGCCCTCTTCAGGTCCCGGGCCGCGGTAGGAGCGGCCGCTGGAACGGTTGGCCTTGTCGTAGCTGGCTTTGAAGACGTAGGGCAGGCGCACACGCTGCGCGATCGCGGCGATCTGCTCGGCCAGGCGCAGCGCGTGTTCGGCGGATTCGATTACGCAGGGGCCGGCAATCAGCAGGAGCGGCTGACCCGGGCCAAGCGTGTGCGGGCCAAGTTGAGCGCGAATGTCGTTTGGCATGGGCGCATGATACCGGAGTAGTCGAATAGTTGGCCATATCCCGCGGGTAGGGGAGGGCATGCCCGCGCTTGGCGCTTGGGCATGGCACCCGGCTTAGGCATGAGTTACACGCACGCTGACGCATGCCCGCGCTTGGCGCTTGGGCATGGCACCCGGCGCTTGGCGCTTGGGCACCCGGCGCTTGGGCATGGTGCCCGCTGGTTCGGCCGTTCCTCGGAATGAAACTTATTTGGGGGCGCCGATCAGTTGGTCGATCAAGGAAGCGTACTCGCTCTTTCGCTTGGCCCCGACCACGCGGTGTACCGCCTGGCCCTTATGAAAGACCAGGACCGTCGGGATGTTCTGTACGCCGAACTGGGCAGCCAAGCGCGGCGCCTTATCAACGTCGAGCTTGGTGATCTTCGCTTTGCCCTGGTAGTCGTGCGCCAGTTCATCGATGATCGGTGCGATCATCTGGCACGGTCCGCACCAGGTCGCCCAGAAATCCACCAGGACCGGCTCTTCCGCTTGCAGAACCTCCTGGTCAAAGTTGGCTTCCGTCAGGTGAAGCGTGTGTTCGCCGGCCATGGTATTTCCGCCTCGGAATTCCTTTAATCAACTATCGACTGACGCTGATTCTAGTCCGCCCGAAAGGGCTGTCAAACACACGGTCCGGCCGCCGGCGCCGCTTGGCCTCAATGATCGAGATCCAGAACGGGCGGGTCGGCGTGCAGGCGGTACTTCTCAACCAGCGCCCGCAGCTTGGGTTGACCGGGGTTCAGCTCCAGACTGGTGTGCCAAGCTTCGACCGCCTCATCGCGCAGCGAAATTTGCTCCGGCTCGTTCAGGAACTGCGTCATTCGCACCACGCCGTACCCGGCGTACGCCGCCGCGTTTTTGCGATCTAGCTCGAGCGCTCTCTGGTAAGCATCGGCGGCGGCCGCATAGAGTTGCTGGCGCCACAGACAGTAACCAAGCCGCTCGTGTGCGGGCGAAAAATTGGGGTCCAGGTCGAGCGCCACCAGTAACGTGCGGTGAGCCGTTTGCCAGCGCTCCTGCTGTAGGTAAACAGTCGCCATGTTCACCAGAACGGCCGGCTGCCGGGCGTCGCATTCCAGCGATTCCTTGTAGGCCCGCAAGGCCTCGTAGGGTTTGGTTTGGGCGTGGTACACCGCCCCCAAATTGCTCCAAACCAGGGCGTTCTTGGGATTGAGCTTCAACGCGGCCTCGTACGTAGCGGCGGCCGAATCCAACTCCCCGTTGCGGTAGTAGCAGCCCGCCAAACTGGTGCGGGCCTCGAAATTGGCCGGATCAAGCTCGCAAGCTACCAGGTAGGCCCGAATGGCCGCCGCCAGATTGTTCAACAGGCGGTAGACCTCACCCAACTCGAAGGTGGCTGAGAAATCGCCCGGGTCGAGGCGGACGGCCGTCTTGAGCGCCTCCGCGGCGGCAGTGAGGTCGCCCTTTTCCTTGAGGGCGACGCCTAAGCGTGAATGAGCCTCGGCGAAATCGGGATCGAGCTTCACGGCTTCGCGAAATTCCGCCAGGGCCGCGTCGATATTGCGAGCCGAAAAATCCTTTTCGCCGGCGGCGAGGTGCAGCCGGGCTTGAGCGTGCATGAGAGCACAGCCGCCGCAGGCCAAGAGGATTAGTAGCAGCGCACCGCCGCTCCGCCAGGGCACGATCGGATCTCTGCGCAGTCTGCCAGTCACTTTGTTCGCAACTCCAAACGATGGTCCCAAGCGGTATTTACCAGCAGGGCGGTGGCGGCGTCAACGCGGCCGAACACGGGGCGGGCGTTGCCAAGAGATTATGGGACACTCCGCAGCGGGTTCTACGCTCCGGTATTGTGGCTCTCGAAATAATCGATAAACTGTGTGTTGTCCTGTTGGGGAAGGCATGTGAAGGCCTGTCCGGAGGAGAACGATGGTGATCGATTTCTTCTTGATTGGCGTTTCGCTTGCAGCAGGCGCGTGGGGCGGGGCGGCCCGGTCCGGCACCATAGCACCAGCTAAGCCGAATTTACCCAAGGCATCTGCCGAAACAGCGATCGTGCAGCGAGTTGCACCACTAGGTTTCTGCGCAGCGTCAGGGGGCTGCGATGAGTACATCAGCCGCGTGCAGATCGGCGGCATTGACCAGGCCAGCGCGTGCGCCGGGTACGAGGACCGCTCCGGCCTGTGGGCGCTGGTCACACCCGGCAAAAGCTATCTGCTGACTGTCACAAACGGCAACCCGGTGTATCCCGATGACTGCTGCACGGTATGGGTCGATTGGAATCAGGATCACGTATGGAGTCCTGACGAACGGTCTGAAATTGTGACTGGCGTGGGGCCATATCAGTTCACGCTAACCGTTCCGTCGGCGGCCGTTGCGGGGCTGACGCGGCTGCGCATCCGTATCGACTGGAACAACCCCGATCCAAAGGCGTGTGGAGAAACCACATTCGGAGAAGTCGAGGATTACAGCCTGCTGGTCACGGAGGGTCCTCTGTCTGGAGCCTGTTGCGAAGCGTTTTCGGGCGTTTGCCTGGATGACGCGCTTTCGACTGAGTGCCAGGCGCTGGGGCAGCAGTTTTATGCAGACACGACCTGCGATGCCGTGATTCCGGCTTGCGGAAACCCGGGCGCCTGCTGCTCAGATGTTCTGGCCGTTTGCACGGACGATGTTCCGGAGTTGAGTTGTCAGGGGACGCGCTTCGAGGTGGAAGCGCAGTGCGCGGAGCTTGATCCGTTGTGTGGAAGGCAGCTATTCACGTTTTTCTTCGACCCGGGAACGGGCCCGCCGCCCGCTACGGTCGGTGGGCTGGAGATGCTGCCGCTGGACCCCGATCCGCGTCCTCTGTTCGACGACGTGACCTCCATCGTAACGCCCTGTCCGGGCGGCACGACAATCGGTTTTTCAGTTCCGCTCAACCATCGCCGCATCGGGGCCGGTTGGGGCTGGTGGAGCCACGGCTACAGCGGAGACGTGTATTACACAGATGGTGACGACCGGGTCACCTTGACTGTGCCGCCCGGGACGTGCGCTTTGTACTTTTACGTGGAACCGAACACCTATTCGCTTGAGTCCTTCGAATTGACCGTGAACGACGTGGTGAAGTCGACGGTTTTTTCGGTACACGGGGCATCGGCCGCGTACGTAGGCGTCTGCGGGAGGGAACTGCGGACGATTCGCGTGACTTGCACCAGCGGGGCGGATTTCGGCTTGGGGGAGTTTGGAATCGCATGCTACTGCGGCGTCGAACTGTGCGCCTGTTGCCATGAGGCGACGGGGGAGTGCACGGAAGACGTAGACGTATTGGTGTGCGCAGCGGACCCCGACGCGCGGTTCATCATAAATGGGACGTGCAACCAGTTTCTCCCACGCTGCGGCACGGTGCGCGGCGCCTGTTGTTACGGTGAAACCTGCGCCGTGGAGCGGCCGTCGGAGTGCAGCGGCGAGTACATGGGGGATAATTGGCCTTGCCGGCCCAACCCGTGCTTGTGCGCGGATACGGTGGTCTGCGCGCCGGGCACGTGGACCGGGACTACTTGTGGCCTGCACGATATCTGCGACATGTCCAGCTGGCCGGAAGTCTTTTACGAGGTGCAGATTCCGCATCTGGGTCTATGGCGAATAGACTTGTGCGAATCCCTCGTTCAAGTCCTATTGGCGTTCGGCGAGACCTGCTGTCACACTTTCGCCTACGAACAAGGCGCATGTGGGAACCAGCCCTACCTGGAGCGCGTCCTTCCAGAGGGCAATTATTTCGTCACGATCGAGGGCTGGACCGGCTGCGGCATCTACAGATTGAAGGTCTTCGAATTACCGTGGGGTGCGTGCTGCGTCACGGACACCGCCTTGTGCCGGGATTACGTCGTGCCGGAAGACTGTTACGGTACGCATACAATGCACGAATTCTGCGCTGATCTGGAACCGCCGTGTACCGGTCCACTGGGGGCCTGCTGCGATGATGCGAGCGCGACATGCACCGAGACGGCCCTGACCCTGTGCACCGGGCGTTTCGCGCCGCTGACGGAGTGCACGGAGCTCACTCCAGTTTGCGGAAGATGGAACGCGTGTACGCACCGAATCGAACTGTACGACAGCTATGGCGATGGCTGGACCGGAAATACTCTCGATGTGTACGTAAACGACGCAGCCGTGCTTACCGGGCTTACCCTGGCCGCGGGCGCAGGCCCCGAATCGTACTATTTCGAGGCCGCCCACGCCGACGAAATCCGAACCGAATACCATGCCCACGGCGGTTGGCCGGAAGAGGCCTTTTACGTGATCATCAGCGGCCGGGAGATTGTCCTGGTACAGGATGGCGACGGAAACGAGCCGCCGTTGGGCGTCGTGATTGCCGGTGACTGCCCGGAGCCGTGCGGCGACCTCGATCTGGACTTTGACGTCGATCTTTACGACTACGATTTCTTTTTTGACAGCTTCGGAAGGTGCCGTGGCGAATCCGGCTATTTCGAGCCCGCAGATTTGGACCACGACGGCTGCATCGGCATGAGTGATCTTGACTTGTGGCTGGGCTGTTACAAAGCCTACGCAGATTGATCCCCCGAATCTGACGCCGTGAAGCAGGGGGCATGCCCGCGCTTACAGCTTGGGCATGGCACCCGCCGCGGCGCATGGCACCCGCGCATGGCAGCGGCGCATGTCA
>ERZ747221.1461-NODE-1461-length-23428-cov-6.622843_pt1 | contig 23428 bp, 20 predicted proteins | sample MGYA00374949_ERZ747221 | MGnify/ENA primary metagenome ERZ747221 (study PRJEB28779, sample SAMN05720172) | bioreactor metagenome | isolation source: Anaerobic biogas reactor | place: USA:Washington, USA | collected 2015-08-08 ... | reverse complement strand
AACGTCTTTCCTGCGCAAGCAGGAATCCAGTAGGCCTGCAGGCGGATGCCGCGTGCGGTGTGGTGCAGCCGGACAAGATCTGGACCCCTGCTTGCGGAGACGAGGACCGGGGTCACAAACAACCCGTCTCACGAAAACTTTTTGTGCGGGGCGCATTAAGTGCGATTGCCCAGCGGAATCGTCCGGGGCATTCCGGCCCCGAATCCGCTATACTGCCGCCAACGTAAACCCCTGACCGGCGGCCGGCGCCGCAGGAACACCCGCTATGGCCAGACCCGTTCGCATCAGCACCTTCGCCGCCCCCGCCCTGCGGTTCCAGGACGGAGGGAAAGTCTTCGGACAGGAAGCGGTTGACCGCATGATCGCGTACTGGCGCTCGCAACTGGCCCAGGTGCTCCCCGGCAAACCCGACCTCGTCGTCCTGCCCGAAGCCTGTGACCGGTTCCCCGACCACAACAACGAGGAGCGGTTCGAGTATTACAAAGTCCGGGGAAACCAGGTCCGCGACGCCCTCGCCGCCCTTGCCAGAGAGCACGGATGCTACATCGCCTATTCGGCGGCGCGCGAAGTGGAGGACGGCAGCTGGCGCAACTCGACCCAGCTCATCGATCGCGCAGGCAACGTCGCGGGCGTCTACAACAAGAACCATCTCGTCATCGAGGAACGCACGCGGTGGGGCATCCTCTATGGCGCGGACGCGCCTGTTTTCGCGTGCGACTTCGGCCGCGTGGCCTGCGCGATTTGTTTTGACCTGAATTTTGACGAACTGCGCCTGAAGTATGCCGCCCAGAGACCCGATCTTATCGTGTTCTCATCAATGTACCACGGCGGGCTGATGCAGGCCTACTGGGCCTACTCGTGCCGCGCGCATTTCGTGGGCGCCTGTTGCGGCTTGCCCAGCGCCATCCTCGCCCCCACCGGCGACATCCTTGCCACGACCACCAACTACTTCCCCCACGTCACGGCCACGGTCAATCTCGATTGCGCGATCATCCATCTCGACCACAACTGGGGCCGGATCCGGGCCATGCTCGACAAATACGGCCCGAAGGTGAAGATGCACGATCCCGGCCTCCTGGGCGCGGTCCTGATCAGCAGTGAGACTTCCGAATTCACGATCGCCGACCTGGTCCAGGAATTCGAGTTCGAGCTGCTCGACGACTATTTCCAGCGTTCCCTCGACCACCGCCACGCCCCGGGAAACATCGAAGGCACGGCGGGGTGATCCTCTGAATCCTCCGTCGCGGGGAAGATCCAGCGCGGACGGTGTCTGTGAGCGCCGGAGAGCGGCCGCCGCCTGCCCGCGGTTTCACGCGGCGTCGTGAACGTGGATGGTGCGCTTGCATTGCCGGCACTGGACGGTCGACGCCTGCAGGCCCGGCGGGAGGTTGGTGGTCTCGCCGCAGGGGCAGCGAAACGTGGTCCAGGCGCCCGGCTGCCGTCTGACGACCAGGGGTTCCGGCGGCTCGTGCCGGTCGCGCGGGGGAACGGGCGGCGGCGTCTCGGCGGCGCGTTCCAGCGTGTTGCCAAGCGCCCGGGCCGCCGTCAACGCCGCGACCGGGATCACCAGTTCACGATGGCACCGCGGACACGCAACCTTGTCTCTCGTGAAATCGGGCGGAAGTTTCAGCCGGAGTCCGCACGCGCAGGCGAGAAACATGAACTTGTTCACGCCGCGCAGGGCGTCGGTAGCCTGACGCCACTGCGTCTTCCGCTGTTCGTGCTTTTCCTCGCGCCGTGCCTCAGCCTGGACCCCGGCCTCGCGGATCGCCGCGCCCGTGCCGGCGGCCAGGGCCGACGCCGGCACGCCCGCGGCCGCGCCCAGGCGTTCCGACGCGCGCTGATATTCAGCGAACGAGGCGGTTCCCGCCATGCCGCGGAGGATGCGAATCCGTTCCTCCGTGGGGGGATGGGTCTGCATGAGGCTGAACGCCGAGAGCCCCTGTTTGTAGGGATTGCAGATAAACATGGGCGCCGTGCTGCGGTTAAGACGGGCGAGCTGCTGGCTGTCCTGTTCGATGATCTCCAACGCGGATGCCAGGCCTTCCGGATAACGCGTGAGCACGGCGCTCTGCGCGTCGGCAAGGTACTCGCGCCGGCGCGACGCCGCGAGATAGATAAACTGCGCGAGGATCGGCGACAGCAGCGCAAACACCAGGGCCAGCAGCATCAGAAGCGCCTGCACCTGGTTGCCTTTGCCGTTCGAGGAGGACCGCGAACGGCGCCGCCCGCCGCCGGACGAGTAGAACATCCCGCGGACGTAGAGATCGGCAATTATCACGATCGTGCCCGCCATAATCCCGAGCATCTGCATGAACAGGATGTCGCGGTTGAGGATGTGCCCCATCTCATGCGCGACCACCCCCTGCAACTGGTCGCGGTTCAGCCGCGACAGAAGGCCCGAGGTGATGGCCACCGCGGCGTGCTCGGCGTCGCGACCCGCGGCGAACGCGTTCAGGGCGGAATCGTCGATGATGTACACGGCGGGCATCGCGCCCAGACCGGACGCGATGGTCATTTCCTCCACGACGTTGAACAGCTGGGGATGGTCCTGCTTCTCGATCTTGCGCGCGCCGCTCACCGCCATCAGGATCTCGCCGCCGTTGTAATAGGCGACGGCGGTCATGACGGCCCAGATGCCGCCCGCCACAATCACGCCGAACACGCCCCCGGCAACCGGGACCGGATAGACCCGGCCCCCGGCTTCCACATCCACCGAAGCCGGGAACAGGGCCATGCCGATGAAGAAACCCAGTCCCGCCAGCAGCAGGAACATGGCCGCGGCAAGACAGACCGATTTCCGCTTGTTCGCCCGTATGGCTTCCCACATTGGCGCCGGTATCCTCTCGAAAACAGCCCGGAAGAGTCTCCGGGCCGGTGTTCACGACCAGGCCGCGCTCCTAGAACTGCACCTTGGGCGCTTCGCGCGCTTCGGGCTCTTCCAGCTCGAAGAACTCTTCCAATGTGAACCCGAACATCCCCGCCACGATGTTGCTGGGAAACATCTGCACCTTGTTGTTCAGTTGCAGGACCTGATCGTTGTAGAACTGGCGTGCAAACCCGATCTTGTTCTCGGTCGACGCCAGCTCTTCCTGCAACGCAAGGAAATTCGTGTTGGCCTTCAGGTCCGGATACGCCTCGACAACGAGCCGCAGCCCGCCCAGGGCCTGGTTGAGCTGGGTTTCCGCCTTCGCCTGTTCGGCCACGCCCTGCGCGCTCATGGCCGCGCTGCGCGCCTGCGTGATCTTCTCGAAGGTCTCGCGCTCGTGTTTCGCGTATCCCTTCACGGTCTCGATCAGGTTCGGGATCAGGTCGTAACGCCGTTTGAGCTGCACATCCACCTGCGCCCAGGCGTTCTTCACCTCGTTGCGCAGCCGGACCAGGCCGTTGTAGATGCCGACCAGCCAGGCAATCACCCCGAACGCGATGACCACCAGCACAATCAGAACGCCAAGGATACTCATGGTGCGACTCACTCCCTGGTTGTGCCGCGCCCGGTCCGCCGGGACGCGGCCTGCCTGTCAAAACGGGATACGCCCGTACGATCAACCACGAGGCTCAGGTTCCGGGGACGTCCCCGGCTCCTCCGTATGATCTACAAAGACACCGCGCAAGAATTCGGATATTTCCCGTCCCCGCGCAAACCCGAGCGCGTGCTCCATCACCGCCGCGAGTTCGCCCCGGTCAAGAAACACGCCGTGATGGCGCGGGCACCGGTCGTATACCACGCGGTCCCGGGCGCCAAACGCGGCCTTGACCATGGGCCGGTCGCAGGCGGGACAGGGCCGCCGGGCTTCGTCCGCCGCGATGTCTTCGCCGCCCGAGAGCAGCGCGGCCACCTCCGGCGCCTCCAGCCCCAGCAGGACCTCCAGCTCGCCCTCGTCCAGCCACACCCCCGCGCACGCGGGGCAGTAATCCACCTCCACCTTTTCGTACTCAAGCCCGATCATCGGCTCTCTGCAGACGGGACAATCCATGCGCCTTCTCCCGGATATGGCCCGCGCCATTCTAACCCAGAGGCCCCCGGATTACGAGATGGCGCGGCCAAAGGCAACGAATCGGCTGATCCCTCCACGGCGGTCGCCCACGCAGCTCAGATTTGCCCTCCGCGACGCCGGTCCGGGCGGTGCGTCCATCAGATCCACCCGTCGGCCGCCAGTCGTGCGGCCCCTGGGTCTGGCGCGTCCCCGCGCTCGGGCTATTCCTTGACGTGCCGCTTGATGTCGACAATTTCGCCCTTGAAGACATCGACGACTTTGGCGATGTGGGGGTCTTCCAGGGCCTGCCGCGCCAGCTCCGGGTTCACGTGGGCGGCGGCCGCGCGGGGTTGGGTTTCGCGCGCAGGCCGCGGGGCTTCCGGCACGTTTCCGTTGACCAGGGTCCGGTAGCCGGTCAGGTTGGCGGTCAGCGTCCGCAGGATGCGCTCGACCGCGGCGCGGTTTTCGGGGCGTTCGAGGTAGCTGCGCGCGTTCTGCTGGTCGCGGGTGAATTCGAGGAGGATGGTCTCGTTCTCGATGCCGGCGGGGACCGCCTGACCGAGCCAGATGCCCAGATTGAGGTTTTCGGCGCCGGCTTCCTCCGTCACGCGCAGCCAGGCCTCGCGCATGTTGGATTCCGTGACGGTCGCACGGAAGGGGGCGGAGGCGGACTCATGCTCGGGAGACTGCGCCGGAGCCTGGTGCGGCGCCGGCGCACGCTTAGGGGGGCTGGGCGGACCCTCGCTCTTGCCGGCCCGCGCCGGTTCCGCCGCAGGCGGCGACGCGGCGGCAACGGGGCCCACGCCACCGGCGCCGAGCTGAACGAGTTTTTCGAGTACGGTGTCGATCGACACCTCGACGGCCACCTTCGACACCCGGATCAGGAGCGTTTCCAGCGCGATCCGCTGCGCAAGCTGCGAATCGAAGCCCTTGGAAAGCTCCGCGAACTGCTCGATCAACTGGATGAGACGCGTCAGGGCAAAGCGGTCCGCCCGCTGCTGCATTGCCGCGAGTTCATGCCCGGGCAAGGCCAGCAGTTCCTGGATCCGGGTATGGGCGGTCTTGCACACCAGCAGGTTCCGGAAATACCGGATGATGTCCTGAACAAACTGGGAAAGGTCCTTGCCCGTCGCCACGATGTCCTCGACGATGCGGAGCTGCGTGGCGATGTCCTTGTCCAGCATGGCGTCGCACAGCGCGTTGAGCTGTGCCCAGTCGACCAGGCCGAGCACTTCGAACACGTCCTTGAATGTAATCTCCTGGCCGCAATACGAGATCAACTGTTCCAGGATGCTCTCGGCATCGCGGATGCCCCCGTCCGCCGCGCGCGCGATGGCCAGCAGCACCTCGTCGGAACAAGTCACCTGTTCCTGGTCGAGGATGCGCCGCAGCAGGGTGCAGATGTCGTCCTGGCCCACGCGGCGAAAGTCGTAGCGCTGGCAGCGCGAGATGATCGTGGCCGGCACCTTGTGCGCTTCCGTCGTCGCGAGGATGAACACCGCATGGGCAGGCGGCTCTTCGAGCGTCTTGAGCAGCGCGTTGAACGCCGATCCGCTCAACTGATGCACCTCGTCGATCACGTAGATCTTGTAACGCGATGAGGAGGGCACCAGACGGACATTGTCGCGGATCTGGCGGACATCGTCGACGCTGTTGTTGGAGGCGCCGTCGATCTCAAGCACGTCGATGTTGCGGCCCGCGGCGATGGATACGCAGTTCTCGCAGGTCCCGCAGGGATTCGCGGTCGGGCCGGGGGACGACAGGCAGTTGAGCGCCTTGGCCAGGATGCGCGCCGTGGTGGTCTTCCCGATGCCGCGCGAGCCGATGAACAGGTACGCGTGGCCGATGCGCTGATTCTCGATGGCGTTCTGAAGGGTGCGCGTGATGTGCTGCTGGCCCACGACCTCGTCAAAGGCCTGGGGCCGCCACGTTCGCGCCAAAACCTGGTAGTGCCCTTCCGCCATGACCACCCTCGCCTCCGCGGCCGCACGCCCCTGGCCTGCGGCCGCTTCCAAGTGCCCCCTGTGCTTGCGCCAGGAAAACAAAAAATGCCCGCGCACCCACCGTCGAACGCTTACCCAGAGCGGCCACGGGGCCGTTGACTCGGGCCAGGCGTCCCTACAGCACACGAGAAGAACCGCCTGCGGCTGCTTCCGTCAGGACCTGACCGGGTTCAGCAGCTTCCCGTTGAGTAGGACCCAGCCGTCAGCGCCTCGTACCCCGCGCCTGACCAAAAGGTAAGACGCCCTCGGGTGGGAATTCGACCTCGCTAAAGCGGATTGCGAGTGCAGGACACCGCTAACTTCCCGTCTAGCGCGGGCAAACTCAAAATCTGCGCCAAAACAGCGTAACACTCACTTTAGCATTCATCGCCGGGGCCAGTCAATTTACCCCCGGACGAACCCTTCCCCCGGTATGGGTTCGCGGAGGCCCGGTCCCCGGGATACGGGGGCCTCGCTCCAGTTGCGCCTGCCGCCCGACGGGGATATGCTGACCCCGGTTGCGCGATTCCTGCCTCAGCGCGGTCCGCTGAGCCCGCGCGGGGACTATCCATGGCGAGAAGGAGAGGCTACCCATGAAAACGCACCTGTTCCTGGCCCTTTCCGTGGCCGTCAGTCTGGGCATTTATGCGGCCGAGCCGACGGCCCTCAGCGTGTGGGCGCCCCCGCCGCTGGCCAAGGTCTTGCGCGACGCCGTTCCGCCCTCCGAAGGGCCCGGCCCGCTGATTATCGAAGGCGCCCGCAACGAAACGGCCAGCGCGCAGGCGGCCGTGCGCCCCGCCGCGGATGTGGCGGCCGCCCGGGCATCGATCTCGGACCTCGTCCACCGCAAAACCGGCGCCGTGATTCCCGCCAGCGCCGTAACCCTCCAGTGGGAACGGTATATCGCCATCGATCGCAATACCACCGGGATCCCGGGCGACGAACTCGTTGCCACAGCGCCCAACAGCATCCCGGACCCCTTCTGGGAGGCCGCAACCATCCCGCTCCAGGCCGGTGAAACCCAGGCGGTGTGGCTCGAGGCGGCCATTCCGGCCGACGCCGCGCCCGGACACTACGACGGGACGCTGACGGTCACCACGGACGGCGAGACCGCCCAGTTGGCGGTCGCCCTGCATGTCTGGAACTTCGCCGTGCCGGACGAACGGCACCTCTCGGTCGTGAACTGGTGGCGGTTTCCGGGGCTGGGGTTTGACGGGCGGTTTGAACCCTATTCCGACGCGTACTATCAGTTTCTGGGGGAATGCTGCGCGTTTCTCGCGGCCCATCGCCAAACCGACATCCAGTCGTCTCTGAACGAACTGATACAGGAGGTCCCGGGCGCCGACGGCAAGGTGAGCTACGACACGTCGCGGCTCGAACGGTACGCCGCTACGGCGTTCGAGCACGGCATCCGGCAGATTCATCTGCACGCCGTGGGAACGCGCACCGGAAACCACACCGATCCCGCGGGCCGCATCGAACCGGTTGCCGCGGCCATGAACCGCCTGCCAGCCCTCGAGGCCGTGATACAACAGCGCCAGTGGCAGGGCCGCATCGCGGTCAATATCTCCGACGAACCGTTCATCCATCACGAACAGTCGTACGCGGCCGTGGTCAGCCAGGTGCATCAGCTCGCGCCGAGCGTCCGGGTGATCGAGGCGGTGGAAGCCGAGTTTTTCGGCGACCTCGACATCTACGTGCCCAAACTGAGCCACCTCAACCTGTGGTATCCCAGCTTTCAGGAAGTGCAGCGCGAGGGCAAGGAACTCTGGTATTACACCTGCTGCCACCCGGTCGGACGCTATCCAAACCGCTTTCTCGACCAGTCGCTCCTGAAAGGGCGCGCGTTGTTCTGGATCAATTACCTCTATGACCTCGACGGGTTCCTGCACTGGGGCCTCAACCATTTCTACGGCGACGACCCCTACACGCAGGAGGCCATCAGCCACGGTCTGCCGCTCGGCGACCGCGCCGTGGTCTACCCTGGCGAAACCAAATACCTCGGCTCGCTCCGGTTCAGCACCATGCGCGACGGATTGCAGGATTTCGAGTACCTCTGGCTGCTTGAAGACGGCCTGCGGCAACTCAAGGAGCGCGTGGGCGCCGACGCCCACTGGCTCGATCCGCGCCAGCGCTCCCTCGAACTGTGCCGCCGGGTGGTGCAGTCGTTCTACGACCACACGCGCGACCCCCAGGTGCTGATGGAGACCCGCCGCCTGCTCGCGTACGAGATCGAAGCCCTCGCCGAAGCCCCGCTGCTGGTGGTCCAGACCTCGCCGCCCGAAAACACCTTTGTGCCCGCGGGACCGCGAAACATCGGCGTGCGCGGACTGGTCGCCCCCGGCGCCGCCGTGACGATCAACGGCAAACCCGTGCCCGTCCGCGACAGCGGCTATTTCTGCCAGGCCTGGTTCATGCCGGACAACCAGCCCGTCATCACGGTTGAAGTCAACGAAAATGGAGCGCACCGTTCGGTCTCGCGATCGTTTATACTGGAGCACGAATAAGGGCGAGCAGCCCCCCGGACCTGAGGGAAGAGTGGATGGCATACGATCCGGAAAAATGCGCCGAATTGCTCCGCCTGGAAGCCGGCCTGCTGCTGGAGCGCTCGGGCCTCGCGCCCACGCTCCACGGGTACGGACAGGTCCACCTGACGGGCAGCTACGCCCTCGATCTTATGGCGTGGCGCGATGTGGACATTCAGCTCGTGCTCTTCGAAATCTGGGATCCCCTCGATGCCTTCTTCGCCCTGGGCCACCAGATCGCCAAACAGCGCGGCGTCATTCGCATGACCTTCGGAAACCACCTCCGCAAGCCCGCCCCCAAACTGCCCGGCGGACTCTATTGGGGCGTCCGCATGATCAACCCCGACAACGGCGAGGAATGGACTCTCGACATCTGGGCCGTGGACGACGCCCACGTCCAGCAGAACAACGGCCTCATGCAACGCATCCGCGACGCCCTCGACGGCCCGTCGCGCCGCCTGATCCTCGACATGAAACACGCCCTCCTCACCAAAGACGGCCGCACACCGCCCCTCAGCGGCATCCCCCTGTGCGAAGCAGTGCTGTTCGAGGGCCTGCGCGACGAGACCGCCATTCGCGACTACCTCCGCCGGCAGGGGGTCCTGGGCGTCTGAGGGGAGAAGCAGAATGGACAGGATTTACAGGATGTACAGGATTCTGGAACCGGATCTTTCCCGCCATCGCTGCCCGGCCGTCTCTCTTTCGTTCTTGATATTTTGACTTAAATAGTATATTGTCCATCAAGACATTGGAAAGATGGAGCCTGGGGCATGGCCGTCCTGATGTAATCTTGTCAATCCTGTAAATCATGTCTAATCATCCTATCGACATCAACGCATTGACGGAGAAGATCATCGCGTGCGCGTTCCGCGTTCATTGCGTGCTCGGGCCGGGCTTTCTTGAAAAGGTCTACGAAAACGCCTTGCGGATTGAATTGGAATTAGCGTCGCTGGACGTCGCGCAACAGGTTCCCATCCCGGTCATGTATCGCGACCGCCTGGTGGGCGATTTCTACGCCGATCTCTGGGTTGAATCTCGGGTGCTCGTGGAACTCAAGGCCGTACGCGCCCTGGGAAAGGAGCATGAAGTGCAGCTCGTCAACTACCTCCAGGCAAGCGGGGTGGACGACGGCCTGCTGATCAACTTCGGGCCGTCGGTGGAGGTGAAACGCAAGTTCAAGACCTGGAAACCAGGGACGAACGGAATCCCGGCATCCCCGATACGCCGGGATTGAGGGCCCGGAACGCGAGAACAGGAAACGGACGGGATTCGTACAATTCTTGGGGCCTGATCTTCCCTGCCATCCCTGCCCGGCCGTCTCTCTTTCGCTCTTGGTCTTTTTACTTGAATACCATGTTGTCTACTCAGCAATTAGAAGGCGAAACCTCGTATGTGCTCGTCTCGATAGAATCCTGTCCGCAGACGGGTGCGTTCCAGGTCGCCGGAGTGATGGCGGGCGCCTGACGTTTCCCCCCTTTTCTATGCGGAGCGCGTCCATTACAATACCGGGCAGGCTGAGTGTCCAGACAACCTATGGGGAGGGCGGTCCATGACGACAGACACACCGGTTGAAGGCTATTCCAAAGACGAGCGCATGTGGGGCATGATTTGCCATCTCGCGGCACTGGCGGGATTCGTGGGGATTCCGCTCGGGAACGTGCTGGGGCCGCTGATCGTCTGGCTCATCAAACGGGAAGAGTTCCCCCTGGTCGCCGACCAGGGCAAAGAATCCCTTAACTTCCAGATTTCCATGACCATCTACGGGGTGATCTGCATTCCGCTGATGTTCGTGGTGATAGGGTTCCTCCTGGGGTTGGCTCTGCTCATTGCCGACGTGGTTTTCATCATCATCGCCGCGATGAAAGCCAACGAAGGCGCCCTGTACCGGTATCCGCTCACCATCCGACTGATCAAGTAAGCGGTTTCAACTGCGGCGGGAAACCTTGCGCCCCGGCGTCCGTTCGGCCGGACCAGCCGGACCGGTCTGGCCAGAGAGACCGGTCTGACCGGAGGGCGCCGGCGCCAGGGTACGTTTCCGCCAGAGGGTGTGCCATGCGAGACTCGCGATTCCGACCTGAACTCCGGCGGCTGCCGGGACTGTTGTTCGTCGTATTAACCGCGGCCGCCATGGCCGCGGAGGAACCGGCCCCGCCGCCTCCGTCTACCGTTGTCATGGTCCCCATGCGCGACGGCGTCCGCCTCGCCACGGAGATCTACCTCCCCGACGGCGGCGGCCCCTGCCCCGTCGTGCTGGCCCGGAGCGTCTACGGCCGTGGATTCGGTCCTCAATGGGGGCCGGCCTGGCTCGAAAAGGGCATCGCGTTCGCCGTCCAGGACTGCCGCGGCCGCGGGGACAGCGAGGGCACCGACATGGGGTTCTTCGCGGATGGATGGGGCGAGGCGCGGGACGGCGCCGATACGGTCGCGTGGCTGCGCGCGCAGCCGTGGTGTAACGGCAAGATCGCCACCCAGGGAGGGTCGGCACTGGGCATCGTGCAGATTCTCGCGGCCCCGGCCACGCCCTGGATCACATGCCAGGGCATCGTTGTGGCGCCCGCCTCGGTCTATGGCCGTCTCACCTACCAGGGGGGCGTGTTCCGCAAAGAGATGATGGAGGGCTGGCTGGCCGCGCAGAAACTCCCGCACGTGCTTGAACTGTGGAAGGCGCATCCGTCGTACGACGCCTTCTGGCGCGGCTTCGACGCCGAGAGCGCGGCGGACCGGGTGACGGCGCCCGCCGTGCATGTCGGCGGCTGGTGGGACTGTTTCGGGCAAGGCACCCTGGAAGCATTCATGTCGCGCCAGTACGAGGGCGCGCCGCCGGCCCGCGGCAATCAGAAACTCATCATGGGACCGTGGCTGCATGGCGTCAAACGCGATCCCGGCGACGTGACCCTCGCGGAGAACTTCGACGACGTCGACTTCAACAAGTACACCCAGCGGTTCTTCCGGTACTGGCTTCTCGGAGAGCAGAACGGCATCATGGACGAGCCCGCCGTCCAGTATTACACCGTGGGCGACCTGTCGGACCCGGACGCGCCGGGCAACGAATGGCGAACCGCCAGCGACTGGCCGCCGTTTCCCACGAAGGCCACCCCCTTCTACCTGAGCCCGGACGGGGCGCTCCACGCCGAACAGGTCGCGGACAGTCCGGGCGGCCTTACCTTTATATATGATCCCGCGAACCCGGTGCCGTCACTGGGCGGCGCCACGTTGCTCCACAAGCCCGGGGTATACGACCAGCGGCCCGTGAGCGACCGGCCGGATGTCCTCAAATTTGCCACCGGGCCCCTCTCCGCGCCTCTCGAGATTACCGGGCGCGTGACGGTGCGCCTGTATGTGTCCACCGACGCCCGGGACACCGATTTCACGGCGAAACTGCTCGATATCTACCCGGACGGCCGCGAAATTCTCATGCTCGACGGCATCCAGCGGCTCAAATTCCGGCACAGTTGCGAGTTGCCCGACTACCTGCTGCCGGGAGAGATTGCCGAGATCGAAATCGACTTGTGGTCCATCAGCCTGATCTTCAACACGGGCCACCGCATCGGGCTGCACGTGTCGAGCAGCAACTTCCCCCGGTTCGAGGTTAACCCGAACACCGGCAAGGATTTCCCTGTCGAAGGCGAGCCCATGGCCGTCGCCGCGAACACGGTCTACACGGGCGTGCGCCATCCCAGCGCGTTGATACTGCCCGTCGCCCCTTAGTATGATTCGGGCCATGAACGACGAACACCGCACAACGCTCTGGTGGACGGGCCTGACCGCGGAGAAGGTCCTGGGCATCGTGTTTGTCCTGGCCGCGGCGCTCAAGGCGTGGGACCTCGAGGCCTTCGCGTTTCAGATTCGCTATTACCATGTGCTCACGGCCCCCGGGGCGCTTATGGCCGCCGCCGTCGGATCGGTCGCGTGGGAAACTCTGCTGGGGGTCGCGATGCTTGTGGGGTTGCGACTTCGCGGGTGGACCTTCGCCGCCGTCGCCGCCACCCTCGTGGGATTCACCGGGCTCGTGCTGTATTCGTGGTATTTCTATGACCTCGAGGATTGCGGCTGTTTCGGCTCGCTGGTGCCCCTGGGCCCCGGCGCCACCACCGCGAAGAACGCCGTGCTGCTTGTCCTGACCGCGTTGGCCTGGTACGGCCTCCGGTCCGGTCACACCCGCATTGAGGGCGCCATCTGGCAACACCCCCTGCTGAAAGGCGCCGCAGTCCTGGCCTCCAGCGTGCTGGTGCTGGTCGCGGGACTCTTCCACGCCCCGTTCGAGCAGGTGGGCGGAAACCCCGGCGGACAGGACGGGCCCACCCTGGTATTCAACGTTGAACACGAAGGGCAGGTCTACGACACGTCGCAGGGGGAATACCTGATCGCGTTCCTCAGCGATACCTGCGACGAATGCCGCGCCGAAACCCCCCTGCTGAACGATATGCTCTATGTTGCCGAGTTTCCCACCGTTATCGCGTTCATGTTCGTCGAAAGCGAGGAATCCCTCAAACAATTCCGGGAACTGGCCAAGTTTCCCGCTATCCAGATGGATACCCTCAAATGGTCGCAATACATTCATATGGCCCCTCCGAGGTTCTATCTGGTCCGCGACGGGAAGGAACTGACCCACTGGGACGAACATCTGCCCCCCCTCGAGGAGATCCTGGCCGTCCGCGACGCTTCCTGACCCGGCTGGCGCCCGGCGGTTGCGGGGGCGGCGCCGCCGTGCGCACGCGAGATGCCCGGCTGGCCAGCGGACCGGTTCTGTGGTAAACTCATGAATAAAACTACGTTAGGGGATTGTTTCGTCGTCTCTGGCGGGGAAGTGAATAGACGAGGCGGGGTGTCGTCTATAGGGGTGTAGGAAACCGCACGCGCCGCATTTTTTGGTGGCGTGCACTGGAGATCGAGACGATGCGAAACCGAGGGATGTCACTCCTCGAATTGCTGATTATCCTGGCGATCCTGGGATTATTCGCGGCGATCCTGCTGCCCGCCCTGGCCCACGCGAGGGGCTTCATGGCACGCGCGGACTGCGCGGCGAACCTCAAACAGCTGGGTCTCGCCAGCGCCATGTTCGCTGACGAAGACGCTCAGGGCATGTATCCGGCCCTCTACGCAGCCCGCACGGCGCTTGTGCCCGAGACCGGCGCACCGGCCGGGGACAGCGCGTTTCTGGTGCTGCCCTGCCTGAATCCCGCCGATCTCTATCCGGAATACGTCACCGACGCGCGTGTTTTCGTGTGCCCCGGCATCGCCGCGGAACGCCCGGTCGACAGCCGCTTCGACGCAGTCGTCGATGCCACCGGACATTTGCAGGAGACCCACGGCCTGGGGCTTGCCGCGCGCAGCTATATGTACCTGGGTTGGGCCGTGGACGGCATCTCGGCCCAAGACCCTCAGGAGTCCCTCGAAATGCTCGGCGGCCCGGCGGACCTGTCGGCGCCCGCCCAGTTGGTGCTGGGTGTCGGGCCGGTTCTCGATGAGGTCAGGCGAACGGAAGACCCTGCCCGCGCCGGCCTGGATATCCCGGTTCCCGGCGGTCTGGGCACCAATGGCGGCGTCCTGATCCGCCGGTTGCGCGAAGGCGTCGAACGGTTTGGCGTTACCGATATCAACAGCGTTGAGCCCGCTGCAAAAGCCGAAGCCGCCATCTGGGTGCTTGGCGACCGTGTGGCCGCGCCGGAGAGCGACGGCTACGCCTATGGCGCCAATGTCCTGTTCAAGGACGGGCACGTCGAGTTCGTGCCCTATGGCGCGAAGGCCCCCGTGACCGCCGGCATGACCCATTTCCTCGATACGGTGCATTAACCCGCACACCACCCGCAAAAACGCCTCCTCCGCCCCCAGGAGGAGGCGTTCCCCTTTTCCTCCCTGCAACGGCGGCATGATCGTGGTCGATCACATGGTCGAGGTGCGCACGGCCGGGATTCAGGACGCGCCCCCCCGGCTCTGCTATGACCTGCTCGACGACCGTTTTCCCGGGCGTGCGAGGAGATCGCCCGGGGCGCCGGTTTCCCGCAGGTGCGTTCTCAGGCGGGGTCCCCGATCGTGCGCCGGTCGTCCATTTGCCTTTGCCCCCGCGAGTCCGTATCTTATGCCCGCATGGGACGAGATACAGTTCGATTCAGATGCCACAGCTGCGGTCACTGCTGCACGGATGTAGTCTGTCTGCCTACGCCGTGGGACGTGATCCGGATTGTGAAGAACACGGGCGAATCCCCGTACGACTTTCTGGAATTCCTGGGCCCGGACGAGATCTGCGAGGTCGACGACTCCGATCCTACGTGGCTCGAATGCGGCGGCAATCGCTACCTTATGGCGCTCAAACGGGGACCGCACGGTTGCTACTTCCTCGATAAGAAGACCCGCTTCTGCGCGATCTACGAGCACCGGCCGATGCTGTGCCGGCTGTACCCGTTCAAATTGCAGGAGACGCGGGACGGGAAGTTCAAAGGGTTCGCCCTGCACGCCGACGTGGGCTGTCCCCGTCACCGTGACGGCGTGGTCGCCACGAAACCCCTCTTCACGCTGTACCGGCAGGATTGCGGCAACCAGAGGGATTACGACGATCTGGTCCGCGTATTCAACCGGCGCGAGTATCCCGGCAAACAGCCATCGGATTTCATTGGGATGTTCATCGAGGTCAAATGAGCACGATTGACGTGACCATCGCCTGCAGCGGTTCTTCGCTGGAAGAAACGGTGGCGGCGCTGGAACACATCGCGCCCCGCCTCCGCGAATGCCGCGTCCGCGCCGAGTTCCTGGTCCTGCTCGCCGGGGGCGAGGCGGGATTGCCGGACCAGGCGGGCGGGTTCCCCCTCCGCGAGGCGCCTCTCGAACGCCCCACCTGCGGCGATGCCCTGCGGGCGGCGGTTCGCGAGGCACGAGGCGACTGGCTCATCACGCTCGAAAATCCCAGTCCCCCGGACGCCTCCCTGGTGTTTGGCTTCTGCCACCGGCGGAACCAGGCGGACCTGGTCATCGCGTCGCGCTACGTCAGGGGCGGCGCCTACAGCATGCCCGGGCTGCGCAGCGTCATCAGCAGAACCTTGAACCGGCTGTACCGGATGGCCCTGTCGCTTCCCGTGCATGACCTGTCCTCCGGCCGCCGCATGTACCGCACCAGCATGCTCCGCCGGGTGCCCATCCAAGGCGACGACTACGACGTCCTCATGGAAGTCCTGTTGCGGTTCATGTCCAAGGGCGGCAGCGTCGAGGAACTGCCGTTTCACTATGAATCGACCCGGTATCGCCAGGAACCCGGCACGGCGTTGCGGCTGGTTCGCAGTTCGCTGCGCACCCTGAAACGGATGCATGCCCTGCGCAACAGCATCGATTTCCCGGACTACGACTACCGGGCCTACGACAGCCGCATCTGGCTGCAACGCTACTGGCAGCGAAAGCGGTTCCAGATCATCCGGCGCTTCACCGACGGACCGGGGCGCATTCTCGACGTGGGGTGCGGCTCCAGCCGCATCATCACCACCCGTCCTGAGATGTTCGGGCTGGATATCAACATCAACCGGTTGCGGTTCCTGCGCGACAAGCTCCCCAGACGGCTCCAGGCGACCGCCGGCGCCCTCCCCTTTGCCGACGAACATTTCGACACGGTGCTCAGCTCCCAGGTCATCGAGCACACGGCCGAGCTCAACTGCGTCCAGGAGGCCGCGCGCGTCTGCCGCACGGGGGGCCTCGTCGTGATCGGCACGCCCGATTACAGCACGTTCTGGTGGCCGGTCATCGAGCGCCTGTACGCGCTGGCCCGCCCGTCCGCCTACGCCGACGAGCACATCATGCATTACACCCACGCCTCGCTCACCCGGGAGCTGAGGCGGTGCGGATGCGAGATCGAGGAATGCGCCTACGTCGGCGGGGGCGAGCTCATCGTGAAAGCCGTCAAACGGCGGCATCTGCCGAAGGGAGAAGGGCTGTGCAGTCTGCGCCTCAACCGGGATTGAGCCTCCGCGCTCCGCAAATCGGGTATCCCGGGCGCGGGAACCGCCCGGGGTCGACGCCGTTCCGGAGCCCTGTTTTTGGCCCGATTTCGAGTGATCTGTTCACCAAAATATTTAAACTAATAAAAACCGACAAAACGTGATTTTTCGGGCTTTCTCCCGTTGACTTCATTTTGGAGCCGTGCTATAGTCCGATTGGTAGTGGGAACCGAAACGCAGATGCAGGGATAAAGTTGGGGAGTCGCGTGGGAACTCAATCGGGGAGATTCCGTACCCTCGCTTTTCTTGGGTAATTTGTGTCCTTTTACACTCGCGGGAGTCCGAACTATATGAAGAAGTGGACGGTGATGATGATCCCCCACGGTAAAGGGGCGACTCGCAATCTAAGCCTTTCTTCCTTTCATATCTGGGTCACGGTCGCAAGCTTCTGTGTTCTCGCCTTTGCCTCCACGTTCACGTTCCAATTATACCGCACGTCGCTGGCGCGGGTGGACGTCCTGGAGCGGCAGACCTTTCAGTTGCGCACCGCCACACGCGGGGAGGTCTCCCGGCCTGTCGAGGGCATCTCTCCCGAGGAACTGGCGGCCATCGAGAGCAAGTACCGTGAAGATTACAAGAAGAGCATCGATTCCATTACAAGTAAATTGAACCGGCTGTACGAGCTGGAATCTCAGATCCGCGAAGTGCATGACCTGCCCGCCAAGGTGCGGTCCTCGTCGGACTACATCCGGGACGGCGTCGGCGGCGTCGGCGGCCCTCCGGCCGACCTGAGCGAGATGGTGACGCCGGGCGACGACGAGCTCACGCGGCCGTCAAACTGGATTTACGGCCTGTCGCAGCCGTCCGCCGACCTCATCATCCAGGAAATCAACCTGCGCGTCGCCAGCCTCGAAGAACTGCTGACGGCCACCGCCGAAAAGCGCGAACGCATTGCCTGCACGCCCAACATCCTGCCGACGCTTGACGCGCGCCGCCGGATCAGTTCACGGTTCGGCAACCGCAAGGATCCCTTCTCGAAGCGCCTGCAGTTCCATGCCGGCCTCGACATCTCGGCCACGCCCAAGTCTCCGGTGCTGGCTACCGCCAAGGGCACCGTGGTAAAATCCGAGCGCGACGGCGATTTGGGCAATGTCATCGAGATCGACCACGGGAACGGGTTCCGGACGCTTTACGCGCATCTGAACAAGCTCCTGGCCAATGTCGGTGACACGGTCACGCGCGGCGACACGATCGGGTTGCTGGGCACGACGGGCCGCAGTACCGGCTACCATGTCCATTACGAAGTCTTCAAGAATGGCAAGAACATCGACCCCGAAAGCACGGTGGTTAACTGAACATGCTTGATTCCGGAAGAAAGAAGACCTACAACGAGACGAATGTGGTCACGATTATCGGCCAGGGCACGACGGTCATCGGCGAACTGAAGTCGAAAGGCACCATTCGCATCGAAGGCGTCATTTCCGGCCGTGTCCAGTGCGAAGATACGATCGTCGTGCAGGAGACCGGCCGGGTGAAGGCCGAGATGATCGCGGGTCAAATCATCATCGGCGGCGAGGTCGAGGGCAACGTGTTCGCCCACGACCGCCTCGAAGTCACCTCGAAAGGCAAGCTGCTGGGCGACATCACCGCGCCGCGCATTGCCATCGCCGAAGGCGTTCTCTTTGAGGGCAAATGCCAGATGAAACCGCCGGGCCAGATGAAGCCGCCAACGGGCGAAGCCCCGGCCGCCCCCGGACAAGCGCCCCACCCGCAAGGATAGGCCGCGCGGCGAGCGGCGCCGGCGCACCGCCGGCGCTGGTTCCCATCGGCAGGTTTTCCTCATGACACCCACAAAGCCCGCACGCGTTGTTGTCGCCATGAGCGGGGGGGTGGACAGTTCTGTCGCGGCCGCCCTGTTGAAAGACGCCGGTCATGAGGTCATTGGCGCGACCATGCGGCTCTTTCCTGCCTGCGACGGGGTCGCGGAGCCGCGGGAACAGGCCATCGAGGATGCCCGCCGCGCCGCCGCCCGCCTCAGCATCCCGCATCATGTCGCGGAACTTGCCGGACTCTTCCAGCGCCAGGTCCTGGACTACTTCCTCGACGAATACCGGCGCGCCAGGACCCCCAACCCCTGCGTCCGGTGCAACCAGCGCATCAAGTTCGGGGCCTTGCTCGACCAGGCCCGCGCGCTGGGGGGGGAGTTTCTCGCCACGGGCCACTACGTCCGCCTGGCCGCCCGCGAGGGCCGGTACGCGGTCTGCCGGGCCGCCTGCCGCAAGAAGGACCAGAGCTACGTGCTGTCGGGGCTGAGCCAGGAACAGCTGGCACGCGTGGTTTTTCCGCTCGGAGACCTCACCAAAGACGAGACGCGGACGATTGCCCGCTCGCTCGGGCTCGACCTCGCCGACAAATCCGACAGCCAGGACATCTGTTTCCTGGAAGGCGGCGATTACCGGGGCTATCTGGCCCGGCAGGGCGCGTCCGGCGGGCCGGGCCCCATCGTCTCCGCCTCGGGAGAGGTGCTCGGCACACACGCCGGTCTGGCCAACTACACGGTCGGCCAGCGTAAAGGCCTGGGCATCGCGGCTCCCCGGCCCTATTACGTGCTGCGGCTGCTTCCGGAGCGCAACACGGTGGTGGTGGGATTCCATGAGGAGACCTTTGCGAAAGGCCTCACGGCCAGCGGCGTCGTGTGGTCGGGCATGCCGCCGCAGACCGCCCCGTTCGAGTGCCACATCCAGATCCGCTATCGTCACGAGGCCGTATCCTGCACCGTTACACCCGCTCCCGGCCGCTTTTCCGCGGTGTTCCATGCGCCGCAGCGCGCCGTGACGCCCGGACAGTGGGCGGTTCTGTATCGCGGCGACATGGTGCTCGCGGCCGGGACCATCGACACCTTCGAGTAGGTTCCGTTGCATCCGGCCTCCGGTGCTGCTAGACTGCGGCAAAACCGAACCCCAACCGCGAGGAACGCCATGTTTATCAGAGTCATCGTCCTGGCCGTCCTTTTTGTGATCGGTGCATCGCTCACGCCCGCCTACGGCGCGGAACGCCAGATCACCACCTCCGCCAAGAACCACAACCTCGACAACAACGATAATTTCTCGCCCGATGGGCGTTTCCTGTGCTACGACACCCGGGAAACCGTGGGGTCCGGCATCGGCAACGGCCAGACCATCGAGAAGGTCGAGCTCGCCACGGGCGAGGAAACCATGCTCTACCAGCCGGAAAAGACCCTCACCGGCGACAACGCGGCGCCCGGCGTGGGCGCGGTCACCTTCTGCCCTGTCGCCAACAAGGTCGCGTTTATTCACGGTCCGCTCGTGGAAGACGTGGCCGAACGCGGGTATTACGACAAAACCAACCGCGTGGGGGCGGAAGTCATTGCCGACGGCAGCCAGCGGCGCGTCTGGCTGGACCGGCGCGACGTCGCCACCGGCCGCGACACCCTCCCCGGCGCGCACCGCGGCGGCACCCACCGGCACGAGTATTCCTTTGACGGCAAGCGCGTCGGATTCACCTACGACGACGCCCTGCTGACCGAATACGGCCGCACCATCGGCATGCTGGCGCCGCATCCCCAGGCGCCCGAAGGCGCGACGCACTACTTCGCCCTGCTCGTCCGCGTCGCCCCCAAAGACACGTCCAGGCCCGGCGAGCTGGAATCCGCCAAGAGCGATTCGTGGATCGGCCGGGAAGGCCTCATGCGCGGTTTCATCGGCACCGTCCGTGAACCGGACGGCTCCTTCCAGGAGTCCCTGTTTGTGGTGGACGTGCCCGCCAACGTCGACGTGACCACCGCCGACAGCGGCGCCGCGGACCGCTATCCCTCGCCGCCCACCGGCGTCACGTGGCGCCGGCTCACCCATACCTGGGCCGCGGGCAACGTGCGCGGGACGCTCCAGGGCGACCGCATCGCGTACTACGCCAAAGCGGCTGACGGCGCCCGGCAGGTGTTCATCATCCCGTCGGACGGGTCGGATCAGAGCGACGAGCCCGCGAAACGGCCTGTTCAGGCGACGCATTTCCCGGGCGGCGCGGGCGACGGCATCCGGTGGCATCCCAGCGGCAACTCGATCGCCTGCATCGCCGACGGCGGCGTCGCGGTCACCTGCGTGGTTCCCGGCCCCAATTTCGGCAAGAGCGTCTTTCTGACGCCCCACGGCGATACCGAACGCTCCGACCTGGTCTGGTCGCCCGACGGCTCGGTGCTGGCCTATTGCAGGGTCGTGCCGACGCTCGGCGCGGACGGCAAACCGGCCCGCAATTACAAAGGCGAGGATTTCAGCCAGATTTTCACGGTCGAATTCCCCGACGCCAACCACGACGGCATTGCCGACACGCTGAAGTAGCTGAAGCGGGGTGATACACCGGGCAAGGCGGGCGTGTTCACCGCCAGACAATCCAAACGCGGGCCCTCGGGCCCGCGTTTCTACTTGGCGGGACGTTCCGTTGCCTCACGTGGCCGCCGTGACGGCCCGGAGCCTTACGGTCTGACCTCCTCGACGATTTGCATCAGGCGGCGGCCGTACTCGGTATAGGTCGAGTAGAGCTTCTCTTCACTCGTGGTGCGTTCGCCGGTGTGGATGATGGCCGCGAGGTGGGGTTCGATCGACAGCCCCCCGTCGTATCCGTTCGCCAGAAGATCGCCGACGATCTCGCGCACGCAGCCATCGCCTTCTCCGCAATAGACGTAGTGGTCCTCGCCGTTCACTTTCCGGATGTCCTTGATGTGCACATACACGATGCTGTCGTACACGGCCTGGTAGTATTCCCAGGAGTTCTGTCCGTAGCTGACGGGGTTGCCGGTGTCGAACACGACCTGGAGCGCCGGACTGTCGACTTCGTCGAGGAGGATGTTGCTGTTTTCAGCCGATTGGCCGCCCCACCCGCTGCAGTTTTCGTGGGCGAGGATGATGCCGCCGTCTTCGGCCATGTCCGCGAGCACGCCCATGCGCCGGATGGCCTCGTCGCGCCACGCCGGTTCCGGCAGGGGATGGTTGGGGTCGTTGGGGTAACTCATGACGCGGATAAACGGGCAGTTGAACCGGTGCATGCGGGGAATGGCCCGTTTCAGGTCGTCGATGTCGATCTGCGGGTCGCAGGTGATGGGCCGCGACCAGTTGGCGATGGCGCTGCCGAAACACGACACCTGCATGCCGGCGGCCGCGAGCTTTTCATGGACCTCGTCCAGCTTGGCATCGGAGATGGCGGTGATGTTCTCTCCGTCCACCAGGCGCAATTCCATGTGGTTCCACCCCAGTTCCTGGTGCGCCCTGATCTGTGTGTCGATGGTCTGGCCGGATTCGTCCGAGATGCCGGAATAGAACATGGTGAACTCCCTGCGGGCGCGCGCGGCGCCGGCGTTGATTGTCCTGAATATGTGGCCGGTTGTCGCTGCAACCCATCGTACCCCAGGGCCCCGGATGCGTGCAACCGGGAGGGACGGTCCGCCGCGCCGTTCAGGCGTCCGGCAGACGCGGCACGCAAAAAACCGGGCGGCATCCGCTCGAATGCGGCGCCGCCCGGCATATACGATCCGGCAGACTTCCGCCTGCGCTACCGAAGGCTGGCTTCGCTCCAGGAAACCGCGTGGGGCGCGGTCGCGGGCACCGTAACCGCCGCTTCGGCTTCCGCGGGAAGCGCGGCCGCGGGCGCGGCGTCGGGAATGCCGAAGCTGAGCAACGCGCTCAGCACAATCAGCGCCACCGCCACGCCGACAAGAATACGCAGGCTCTGGCGGATGTTCAGCTTGGCGGCGTACTTGCCGATCAGGCTGGGCATCAGGATCGCGCCGAGCAGGCCGATGCCGAAGATCAGGCCGAACACGCTGCCCGACGTCTCGGTCTTGTTGAAGGTCACGCCGACAAGGGTCGGGAACATGGGCCCCAGCACAAAGCCGGTCAGAATGGTGGCCCCAATGCCGACCCCGGCCGACTTGGCGGTGACCATCAAGCCGATCGAGACCACGGCGACCACGGCGAGCGCCGGCACCACATACAAGGACACGTGCGCCGGGATGGTGAAGGCCGCGATGAGCCGCGCGATCATCAGCGCGATCCAGAACCCCGACAGGATCGTGCCGGCTTTTTCATCGGAGAGTTCGTGGCTCTTCAGATAGGTGGTGATGAAGCCCGCGAGGGTGACCTCGAGGCTCATGTAACAGAACAGGGCCAGGCCGCCCGCCCAAACGCCTTTCCGGCCGAGCAGGCCGAGCGCCTGGGTGATCTTGAACCCCTCGGGAGGCGCCGGGAAGGTGCCAAACACCGCAAAAATGACCGGAATCAACAGGATCGCGCCGATAATCCCCACGGTCTTCTTGTACCCGAGTTTTCCGAGCAGGGCCGCGATGATCAACGGGGTAATAAACGCGCCCGCACCGAAGAAAACGTTGAGGAGGTTCGACGCCGCCGCGTTGTTTTTCCCGCCAAACAGCACCGACGGTCCAAGCGTATTGCCGACCGTGTTGACGCACATGGCCGCAAGCCCGAGCAACAGACAGGCGACGAGCGCGCCCTGGTAGGTCGTGGCGCTCGCGAGCAGCCACAGGCAAATCGCGCCCGCCACAAATCCGATCAGGGCAATCACCCTGAACCCCAACTGGTCAGTCAGGGGGCCGATGAGCAGCACAAACACCAGGCTGCTGAACATCAGCGCCGAGATCAGCTGGCCGACCTTGGCGTCGTCAATCTTCAGCTGCTCCGCCAGCTTCAACTTGACGCTGCCCAGAACGGAGAAGCACACTCCGAGGGCAAACACACCTGAAAATGCGGTCAATATTACAGGATCCATGACGTTCTCCTTCCCCTGTGTCCCGATACAGGACCACCCCCCGGGACCGGTTGACGGAATGGGTCTCCGCACCCGCCCCCGCGCGGGGCAAACGTATCAGCCTTCCGGCGCACCGGTTCTCGGAGTCGTCCGAGACCGGGTCCCCTGTTCCTTACGATGGTACCTTTCGCCGCGCTGCGCGTCAAGGCCGGTCAGCCAGCTCAGTCATTCGCGGTAGGGATGGCCCTTGC
>ERZ747221.1455-NODE-1455-length-23573-cov-5.417688_pt1 | contig 23573 bp, 19 predicted proteins | sample MGYA00374949_ERZ747221 | MGnify/ENA primary metagenome ERZ747221 (study PRJEB28779, sample SAMN05720172) | bioreactor metagenome | isolation source: Anaerobic biogas reactor | place: USA:Washington, USA | collected 2015-08-08 ... | reverse complement strand
CCCGTGGTGTTCCGTTTCCGTTCATCCTTCTCTCTGTTCGTTGACCCCCCGTATTCGCCGATTAGGCGCGTGTCTCCCCGGCCATTGGAATGGAGTCCACCCCATTGCAATGACGAGTGCTTTCGTGTAGCGTCCTAGATGCAGGCCGGGGTCCCCGCACGGCCGGCGGGGCCGAGGGGACGGAGCCCGGGGGACGGCTGTTGGGAGGTCATGTCGAGATCTTCATGGCGATCCTGGCAAGCCGCGAGCACGCTGATGGAGCCTGACCTGCTCGTTCAGTCACTTTGCGAAAGGAGAGGTGGGTATGAGTAACAGACATCGCTTCATCACTATCCTGGTGGCTGTGGTGGCGGTCACGCTGCTGCTGGCTACAGTCGTACCAGCGGTGTTCGCGCAGGTACTGCCGTCAAAGACGGTGGCGACCGGGCAGACCTGGGAGGTCACTGAAACCACGTACCTGAGCGTTCTCGTCGTGGAAGAGGGCGCGATTGTCAAGGCCGCCGACGGTTTCGCGTTGACGATGACCGTCAACGGCGTGGAGACCGGGCAGGCCCTCGTTACGACGGCGGGCTTCGATACCGCCATCCAGCCGGGGCTCTATCAGGGCAGAGTCGTTCTCACGGTATGCGAGGAGAGCCTTGTACCCTATTCAGCGCCGGGCCCTCCCGGGCCGCCGCTGGCGTTCCCCTTCCGGCAAGCTGTGTACGTGGACGCGGACGGTGTCGATTGGAGCAAGTCGGTGCCGGCTGCTGTGAGCGCCGGTGCGGTGACCCACACGTTCGCCGACCACGTGCAGCTCATTTCGACCGGTGAGAACTTCACTGGATTCCACGTGGTTGGTGGTAGTTACACGATCACCGACGCCATGATTGACTTCGCCGGTAATGGCCGTAGTGACTTCATCGGAACCGGTGCTGCGATCGTAGCTACTGGAGGATCACGGTTGGTCGTCGATGGCGCCACCATAACCAACACCGGTTCGGCTCGCGCCGGAGTCGTAGCCGACGGCGGTGCGAACGTACTGGTGAAGAACTCTCATATCGAGACGTATGACGGGGTGCTGCCGGCAGACTACGTGCCCACCATCGATACCAGCCAGATGAGGTCGGTGCCGTGGATGCTCGCGCTATCGGGCAACGTGCGTGCGACGAACCTGCTGGGGACAGACACCAAGGCCACCTATGTCAACTCGTACATTGCGTCCGAGGGGTGGGGTGTGCTGTCTACAGACGGTTGCACGACGCCGACACTCACTGCCATAAACAGCACCATAGAGATCACCGGCGACTATGGATACGGGTCGTACGGTATCGGCGACGCCACGGAGTACTTCCTCGGTTGTGAGATGAACGTAGCCACGTATGCGACCATCTCGCGCGGTAGCTTCCTGTTCTATGGCGATAGCGACAAGGCCAAGGTCGCCGACCTCAATGAGACCCTCGACCTGGGCCTGACAGAGGCGGAACTCGCTGCTCTACCGGCAAGGCCCACAGTGGTCAACTCCGACAAGTTCGGCATCATGTGGCACGGTGGCGGAACTCTGGACGTGAGCGGGGGGACGGTCTTCAACACGGGCAAGACCACCTTCCTCGATAAGGGGCAGGCCATCACGATCCGTGTGGATGGATCGGAAGGAGCGAAGCTCAATCCCGGCAACGGGGTCATCATGCAACTCATGGACGACGATGATCCAGGCCCGAACTTCGCCGACATGACCAATACCAACACCTATACTGAGCCCACGACGCCTCCGGCCAAGGCGACCGACTTCGACGTGACCACGGTCAACAGCGGCGACGCGGTAGCGACCTTCGCCAACATCGTCTTGGTGGGCGATTTCTTCAACTCATCAAAGGGTGGATCGAGCCTTCTTGCCGCGGCCGACGACGGGGAGCCGGTGAACCTCTTCACACCGGTCCCAACGGATGGTGAAGACCCGGGCGCCGGCGATCCGGGTGCCGCTGATCCCGGCGCTGGTGACCCGGGTGCCGGTGGCGCGCCCTCGGGTGGAGGTCCGGGCGGGCCCGGTGGACCACCTCCCGGCGTGGGTGGGGCTCCCGGCCAGAACCTGGTCTTGAACTTCGAGAACTCCTCGGTAACAGGCACGATCTCGGCATCCAGCGCGCATCACTACATGCTGGATCCGGGGGTGTTCACCATCGGCGCGGACGAGTACTACAAGCTGGGCGAGGTGACCAACACCCCGGGCCCGGCTGTGAACAATGGCGTGCTGGTCTCGTTGACCAAGGGCTCCAAGTGGACCGTCACGCAGACTTCCTATCTCACCAGGCTCACCATCGAGCCCGGAAGTTCGATCGAGGCCGCCCCGGGCATGACGCTGTCTATCAGGGTGAACGGCAAGGCGATACTTCAGAAGGCCGGTTCCTACACCGGCGAGATCGTGCTGGAGGTGAAGCCTCTCAGCGTGTTCGGCGGCACCTCGCTGCGGACGCTCTTGGGTCCGGCGACGGACTGAGAGCTGCGGAGCTTGACCGCCGGTCAGATAGGGGGCCGCGCCACGTGGTGGCGCGGCCCCCTATCTCGGCGGTCGAGGTTTGCAGGCCTTGCCAGTCTCGATGGGCGGCTGTATCATGACCGCCCTGATGGGCGCTTAGCTCAGGGGGAGAGCGCTTCCTTGACGCGGAAGAGGCCGTAGGTTCAAATCCTACAGCGCCCACTCGTCGTATCCCGGCTTGTCACACCCGTTTGTGAGGGTCCATGAAGGTTGTGCTTCCCGACGGATCGGATCTTGCCCTCGAAGAGGGAGCCACAGGGGCTGATGTGGCGCAGAGCATCGGTCCACGCCTTGCAAAGGCAGCGGTGGCCGCCAAGGTGGGCGACAAGGTCGTCGACCTGGGTGCCCCTCTTGCCGATGGGGCTCAGGTGTCCATCGTCACTCCCGACTCGCCGGAGGGCCTTGACGTCATCCGCCATTCGGCCGCGCATGTGTTGGCCGAGGCTGCGACCCGGTTGTACCCGGGCACGAAGGTGGCCATAGGCCCGGCTATCAAAGATGGCTTCTACTACGATTTCGAGTTTCCTCAGCCTGTGGGCGAGGACGATCTGCCGCGGTTGAACGAAGAGATACAGCGTCTCCTGGGCGCGGGATCGCCTTTCGAGCGGCGTGAGGTGAGCAAAAAAGAGGGCACAGCGCTCTTCGCGGACGAGCCGTACAAGCTCGAGCTCATCAGGGATCTGCCTGAGGACGCCATCATCAGCGTCTACCGACAAGGCGAGTTTCTCGACCTGTGTAGGGGACCGCACGTTCCCGACACCGGACGTATCGGCGCGGTGGGGCTGCTCTCCATCGCCGGGGCGTACTGGCGGGGGAAGAGCGACAACACCATGCTCACCCGCATCTACGGTACTGCGTTCCCGACGAAGAAGGCATTGCAGGAGTACCTCGAGCGGATGGAGATGGCCCGGCAGCGCGACCACCGCAAGCTCGGCCGGGAGTTGGGACTCTTCAGCTTCCACGATGAGGGCCCCGGTTTCCCGTTCTTCCACGCCAAAGGTATGCGTGTCATCAACGCCCTACTCGAGTACTGGCGCAGGGAGCACATCGCCGCCGGTTACGAAGAGATCCGGACCCCCATCATCTTGGAGCGCACGCTGTGGGAGCAGTCGGGGCACTGGGACAACTACAAAGACAATATGTACTTCACCAAGATCGACGACGTCGATTTTGCTGTGAAGCCCATGAACTGCCCGGGCGGCACGCTGGTCTACAAGAGCGAGCAACACTCGTACCGCGATTTCCCCATGCGCATCGCCGAACTGGGACAGGTGCATCGCCACGAGATGTCGGGCGTGTTGCACGGTCTGTTTCGCGTGAGGTGCTTCACCCAAGACGACGCCCACATCTTCTGTCTGCCCGAACAGGTAGAGGAGGAGGTCGTCGGCGTCATCGAGCTTATCCTGCGGATGTACCGCACGTTCGGCTTCGACAAGGTGCACCTGGAGCTGTCCACCCGGCCGGAGAAAGCCATCGGCAGTGACGAGATGTGGGCCACCGCCGAGAGCGCTCTCGCGGGCGCCTTGGACCGTGCCGGGCTCAACTACGCGGTGAACCCGGGCGACGGGGCTTTCTATGGCCCAAAGATCGACTTTCACATCGAGGACGTCATGGGACGCACCTGGCAATGTGCCACCTGCCAGCTGGATTTCGCTATGCCGGAGCGTCTTGATCTGGAGTACGTGGGTGAAGACAACCAGAAGCACCGCCCGGTGATGTTGCACCGTGTGGTGTACGGCAGCCTTGAGCGCTTCCTGGGCATCCTCATCGAGCACTATGGTGGAGCCTTCCCGGCCTGGCTGGCGCCGGTGCAGGCGGCTGTGGTCCCGGTGGCCGACCGGCATGCGGAGTACGCCGCCGAGGTCAAGTCGGCACTCGAGGAGGCCGGTCTGCGCGTGGACGTCGATCTACGCTCGGAGTCGGTATCGAAGAAGATCCGAGACGGTGAGGTCGCGAAGGTGCCCTTCATGCTTGTGGTGGGCGATCGTGAGGTGGAAGAGGGCACTGTGACACTCCGCACACGGGGCAGCAAGCAGACAGAGGCCTTTGGGCTTGCCGAGGCGGTCACGAAGATGGTCGCCGAGTGTAGACCGCCCGTAGTCGCACCCTAGGCTTGACTGCCGCTACATCGGCGCACGGCGGTTGGCTTGCGGCCGCTCCATAAGCTATACTCCTCGATTGCATAAAGAGGAAGCCACCCTTCCCACCTTGTGCCTTGATGGCGCAGAGGTCAGACCATATGAGCGGGCGGTGCAGTTTCGAGCTGTGCGGCCATGTCGGGGAGCGGTGGATGCACCGCTTTTTGTGTTTGTATGGTCGTACTCTAACCGGTAGCACCGGGGGAGGTGCAGGGCAACATAGCCGACATCGTTCGCATCAATGAGAAGATCCGCGCAGACTCAGTACGGCTCATAGGGCCGGATGGGGAGCAGGTGGGGATCGTGGCGATTCACGAGGCGCTCAACTACGCCGACAGATTGAACCTCGATCTCGTCGAAGTGGCTCCAATGGCCACACCGCCGGTCTGCAAGGTGATGGATTACGGAAAGTACAGGTACGAGCAAGAGCAGAAGGCCAAAGAAGCGCGCAAGCGGCAGACCACCATCAGTATCAAAGAGATCAAATTGAGGCCGAAGATAGACGACCACGACTTTGATACCAAGAAGGGGCACGTAGAGCGCTTTTTGCGAAAGGGAGACAAGGTCAAGCTCACCATCATGTTCCGCGGCAGGGAGTTGGTCCATCCCCACTTGGGAGAGAGACTACTCCGGAGAATGGCTGAGGATCTTGCCGAGATCGGCGAGATAGAGTCCGAGCCCAACCTCGATGGCAGGAACATGGTTATGATGCTGGCGCCCAAGCGGAGCTGATCCGCCGGCTCGTCTACTACGCGTCCTTTCGGGCACTGATCTTCGACCGGCTCCGGTAGGTCATGGCTCGCTCGCACGCGGATGGAGGAAATAGCAATGCCTAAGATGAAGACTCACAAAGGAACGAAGAAGCGCGTGCGGGCGACCGCCACGGGCAAGCTTCTGCATCAGCGCACTTTCGGCAGCCACCTGCTGACCAAGAAGTCGGCGAACAGGAAGCGCAAGCTGCGCAAGGCCTTGAAGGTCGCCGCGTCGGACAGCAATCGGCTTCGTGGTCTTCTGGGCCGCTAGGAGGGTAGAGGCATGCCTAGAGTAAAGAGGAGCGTCAGCGCCCAGAAGAAGCGTCGCAAAGCACTGGATGAAGCCAGCGGCTACTGGGGTCTCAAGAGCACGTCATATCGTAGGGCCAAGGAACAGCTCATCAAGTCCGGTACCTATGCGTACCGCGACCGTCGTGCGCGCAAGCGCGAGTTCAGGCGTCTATGGATCACACGCATCAATGCCGGCGCGCGAGAGCAGGGTTTGAGCTATAACCAGCTCATCCACGGTCTCAAAGCTGCCAACATCGAGGTCGATCGCAAGATTCTGGCCGATCTGGCGGTGCGCGAGCCTGAGGTATTCGCACAGATAGCAGCGCGGGCCAAGGAAGCCCTCGGGGCGAGCTAGGCTCGCCCTGCTGCTCTGGGGGCGGAGAACGGCACAGTGATCCGCGAGATAGCCGGGCGGCAGAACCACAGCGTCAAGCTCGCCCGCAAGCTGCAGAAGAAGAAGCATCGTCGTGAACGCGGCCTGCTGGTGTGCGAGGGCATGGATCTCCTATCCGCAGCCGTGGACGCGGGGGCTGCGCTTCGCGATGTCCTGGTACGGAAAGACCTGCTCGGCGCCCTGCCCGCAGGTCTCATCGACCAGGCGAAGGAAGATGCTCCTGATGCGGGCGGGGTCGACGTCGGGATCTGCGACGCAGAGACTCTCGAGTATGCGAGTTCTCTGGGCGGAGCCGCGGATGTCGTCTTCACGTGCGTGGAGCCTGCGTACAGCCTCGGGGATGTCGCGCTCGGGTCGGGAGTGTCGTTCTTTCTCGACGGAGTGGGCGACCCCGGAAACGTGGGCACCCTGGTGAGGAGTCTGGTCGCTTTCGGCGGTGTGGCCATGATGTGTTCTCCGGGCGGCACGGCCGACCCGTACGGCCCGAAGGCCATGCGGGCGGGCATGGGGGCTCAGTTCGTACTACCTGTGGTAGTGGACGTCGCGCCGTCCGACCTTCTGGCCCGCATCGCCGTTCTCGCAAGTAGGGGGGACGAGGCGCCTGAAGTGGTGGTGGCCGATGCGCACTCGGGAGACGATCTGCGGACGGTGGGACTGCACGCAGGGGTCGTGGTCGTGCTGGGCTCGGAACGCTCCGGGGCGAGCGGCGAGTGGCCCGGAGCGCGGCGCGTGACTATCGCTCAGAGCACGTTCGAATCGCTCAACGTTGCGATGGCAGGCACGATCGTGGCCTACGAGTTGTATAGAGGCGCCTGATCGATGCATTGTGGTAAATAGCGAGGCAGTCCGTTAGGATTGACGCTCTGGAAGGAGGGACCATCACGGAGAGCGACACCATTCTCGAGCAGATCACCCGCGCCGACCTGCGGCAGATATACACCGGTGGCATGGCCGCCGTTGCGGCGGCCGGCGATCTGACCGCCCTGGAGGGTGTGCGGGTGCGGTTCCTCGGTCGAAAAGCGGAGCTCGTCTTGCTGCTCCGGACCATCCCAGAACTCCCCGCCGACGAACGTCCCGAGGTGGGCAAAGTGGGCAACCTGGTCCGCAAGGCCCTGGAAAGCGCCGTGGAAGCGCGGCAGAAAGAGCTCGAGACCCAGGAGTTGGTCCACGGGCTGGCCAAGGACCAGGTAGACGTCAGCCTCCCTGGATGGCGCTCGCCGCTTGGCCATCTTCACTTGGTCACTCAGACCCAGCGGGAGATCGAGGACATCTTCATCGCGATGGGTTATGAGATAGCCGATGGTCCCGAAGTCGAGACCGACTACTACAACTTCGAGGCGCTCAACACACCCGCGGACCATCCGGCCCGCTCGTTGCACGACACTTTCTTTGTCAGCGACACGGTGGTCTTGCGTACGCACACGTCGCCCATCGAAGTGCGGACCATGGAGAAACAACAGCCCCCCGTGCGCATCATCGCGCCGGGAAAGTCGTTCAGACGCGATTCCGATGCCACCCACACGCCCATGTTCCACCAGGTCGAGGGTTTGGTGGTCGACGAAGGCATCACGATGGCCGACTTGAAAGGCACGCTGGAGACGTTCGCGAAGGCCATGTTCGGAGAGGACCGTAAGGTGCGTCTGCGCCCCCATTTCTTCCCCTTCACCGAGCCCTCGGTGGAAGTGGACGTGTCGTGCATGGCCTGCGACGGCGCCGGTTGCCGGCTTTGCAAGAAGAGCGGCTGGCTGGAGATCCTGGGCGCGGGCATGACCGACCCGAACGTGTTCGGCTTCGTGGACTACGACCCTGAGGTGTACACGGGGTTCGCCTTTGGCATGGGTGTGGAGAGGATCGCCATGCTCAAGTATGGGGTGAACGACCTGCGGCTCTTCTTCGAGAACGACCTGCGCTTCCTGCGCCAATTCTAAGCGGAGATTCACGTGAAAGCGCCTCTATCCTGGCTTCGAGAGTACGTACCCATCGAGATGGATGTGGAAGAACTGGCCTCCCGGCTTGCTCTGACCGGCACCGAGGTCGAGCGGGTCTCGCAGGCGGGCATCCCGGGTGACAAGGAGAATCTAAGCCGCTTTCTCGTCGGCAAGATACTCGACTGCGGCCGCCACCCCGACGCCGACAAGCTGTCGGTGTGCACGGTGGACGTGGGGGAGGTAGAGCCGCGCACTATAGTGTGCGGGGCGCCCAACGTGGCTGCCGGGCAGACGGTCGCCGTGGTACTCCCGGGCGGCGTGATGCCCGACGGCACCCGCATCAAAGACGCCAAGCTGCGGGGTGTGGCCTCGGCAGGCATGATCCTCTCAGAAGCCGAACTGAGCCTCGCGGCCAAGAGTGCAGGCACCATCGAGCTTCCCCATGACTGGGAAGTAGGGCGACGGTTGATCGACTATTTCCCGATCTCGGATCTGGTTCTCGAGGTGGAAGTCACACCCAACCGGCCCGACTGTCTCTCCATCCGAGGCCTGGCTCGGGAGATCGCGGCCATCACAGGGGCGCCCTTCCAGGAGGACATCAGTTTCAGTCACCCGTGGGGCGAGCGGACCGTTGACGAAGACATCGCGATAGAGGTTCTCGACCCCGATCTCTGCCCCAGGTACGCGGGCCGGGTCATCCGCGGGGTCGCGATCGCGGATTCGCCCCTATGGATGAAGGCCCGCATCAGCCACGCGGGCATGCGGCCGGTGAGCAACGTGGTGGATGTGACCAACTACGTGCTGTGGGCGCTTGGACAGCCGTTGCATGCGTTCGATCTTCACACCATCGCGGGCCGGCGCATCATCGTCAGGCGGGCGTACCCGGGTGAGGAACTTACTACCCTCGATGGGGAGCACCGTGTGCTTACCGAAGACATGCTCGTCATCGCCGACGCAGAACGGGCGTCGGTGGTGGCGGGAGTCATGGGAGGGCTCGACAGCGAGATCACCGAGAACACCACCGATATCCTTCTGGAGGGGGCCAACTTCTTCGGACCGTCCATCATGCGCACCGAGGGTGCTCTGGGGCTGCGTTCCGAGGCCTCTACTCGTTACGAGAAGGGTCTCGACCCGGAGATCATCCCGTCGGCTCTGGACATGGCGTGCAGCCTTTTCGTGGAGCTTTGCGGCGGTACGGTCTCAGTGGGGACCATTGATGTGAGAACCGATCCCCTGCCTCCGAGAACGCTCAGACTGCGGCCGGCGAGGGTGGAGCAGATCTTGGGGACGGCTGTCGCGGACGGCGAGATGGCGGACATCCTACAGCGGCTTGGTTGCACGGTGGGAGAGAACGGGCAAGACCTCACGGTCGAAGTGCCCACCTACCGCGCCGACCTTGAGAGGGAGATCGATCTCATCGAGGAGGTGGCCCGCATCCACGGGCTGGACCGGATACCCTGCACCCTTCCCGCACGGCGCTCCGGCCATGGGGGGCTGCTGCCGTCTCAGGCTGCTCTTCGCCGGGTGGAGGATCTGCTGGTGGGCGCTGGTCTGTCGCAGGTGATCACCTACAGCTTCACCGACGACAGGTGGCCCGACCGCCTGCGCCTGGGCCCTGACGATCAGCGCCGATCGGGCGTGAGGATCACCAACCCCCTGAGCAGTGACCAGTCGGTCATGCGCACCATGCTCCTGCCGGGGTTGCTGGCGACGGCACAGCGCAATGTATCCGTGCGTGAGGAGCGCATCTCCATCTTCGAGATGGGCAGGGTATTCCGGCCTTCGGGCGGCGAGTTGCCCGAAGAGACGACCCATATCGGGCTCCTGGTGGCCGGTGAATGGGAAGAACCGTCTTGGCTGCGTTCCGGAGTCACGGTAGACTACTACCTCGCCAAGGGTTTCGTGGAGAGACTGTGCGCGGGCCTAGGCAGCGAGCTTGAATATGAGCCGGGTAGCGAGCCCTTCCTCCATCCGGGCAAGAGTGCGGAGGTCCGTGACGCTGACGGAAACCTCGTCGGATGGGTCGGGGAGGTCCACCCGTTGGTGCTGCAGTCGTATGACCTGCGCGCACCCGCTGTGGCGGCCGAACTGGATGCGAGACTACTGACATCGGCGCCCACCGGGCTTGCGACCTTCCGCGACCTTCTTGCATACCCGGTGGTTGAGCAGGACCTGGCGCTGGTGGTCGATGGAGGCGTGCCGGCATCGGCTGTGGTCGCTGCGCTCCGCGAGGCGGGCGGGTCACTTCTGGAGGACGTCTCCATCTTCGACGTGTATGAGGGCGCTCAGATAGCCGAGGGCAAGAAGAGCCTGGCGCTCCGTCTGAGCTTCCGTGCCGCCGAACGGACCCTGAGCGAAGCCGAGGTGAACAAGCTGCGGGAGAAGATGCTCGTGGCTGTGAACAGAGAGATCGGGGCAGAGCTCCGGGGGTAGCGTCAGGTAGGCTTTCCGTCGGGTCTGGGCTGTCACCGACTGCGCTCGTGACTCACTGTTGTATCCTATTGCAAAACGCTGTATATTCATGCACCTATCTGTAAGGCATCGGGGAGATCTGCCGACCTTGGCACTTCCACCGACCGGAGAAAGGTACGAGCGTGATCACGGCGAGCATCGTAGGGGCGACCGGCTACACAGGGGCGCTGCTCACGGACATCCTGTCCCAGCACTCCGAAGTGCGTCTGCAGACGCTGACTTCCAAGTCGTATGTGGGTCGCGCCGTGCGAGACGTGTTCCCGTATCTGCGCGTAGACGGTACCTATGTGGAGTATTCGCCGGCTGAACTCGAAGGCACCGACGTGGTGTTCGTGTGCTATCCCCATGCGCAGGCACACGGGGTTGTGGCCGAGTTGATCGACGCCGGATGCAAGGTGGTCGACCTGAGCGCCGACTTCCGGCTTACCGACCCGCTTGCATACGAAGACTGGTATGGGTTCGAGCATCCACGTAGCGACCTGGTGGTTGAGGCGGTCTATGGTCTGCCGGAGGCCTATCGGGCGCAAGTATCGCGGGCGCGGTTGATAGCCAATCCGGGGTGCTATCCGACAGGGATGCTGCTGGGTGTGTTACCGGTGGCGGCCGACATCGACGGTGGCGTCATAGTCGACTCCAAATCGGGCGTGTCCGGCGCCGGCCGGACGCCCACCGACAAGACGCATTTCTGTGCGGTGACCGAGAACTTCCGGGCCTACAGCGAGGTGGGGCACCGGCACATTGCAGAGATGGTCCAAGAGTTGCAGCTTGCCGCCGGTCATGCCGTCCCGGTGTCGTTCACGCCCCACCTGCTGCCGGTAGAGCGGGGCATCCTCAGCACCATCTACTTCAAGCCGCGGAGTGGCTTCATCGGGTCCGAGGCGTGGATCGAGAAATATCGGGCCTTCTACAAGGAAGAGCCTTTCGTAGAAGTGTGCGAGCACGTACCCGCCTTGTCGGAGGTCAACCGCACCAACTTCTGCCGCATGACCGTGCGAGAGGACGAGAGGGCGGGAGTCGTGAAGGTCTTCACGGTCATCGACAATCTGGTGAAGGGAGCTTCGGGCCAAGCCGTGCAGAATATGAACTGCATGTACGGGTTCCCCGAAGACATGGGTCTGCGGAGGGGCGTGTGAGCGACGAGAAGATCAGCAGCAAATGGAAGCCGGAGCACCCGGTCGTGATAGCTCCCCTGGCGTCGCGCTTCGTGGAGTTCCCACGGGAAGTCCGCTTGGTTGAGCCCGACGGCGTGTCTTCGGGAGCCACATACCCGGTGGGCTTCATGGCGTCCGGCATCGTGGCCGGTCTGAAAGAGAGTGGGCGGCCTGACGTCGGGGTGTTGGCGGTCTCGCCCGAGTGGCGCAAGACTACAACGTCCGCCGGCGTGTTCACCACGAACGCCTTTGCCGCGGCGCCTGTGATCCTCGATAAGACCGAGTGCGATCTGGGCCGGTTGGTCGCGGTCGCCATGAACAGCGCTAATGCGAACGCGTGCACGGGCGAAGCCGGACTGGCAGTGGCCCGGGCCATGCAGAGCGCCTGCGCTCAGGAGTTGGGTGTACCGCCGAGTCAGGTGGCCGTATGTTCGACCGGCATCATCGGAGTACAGCTCGACACAGAGGTAGTGGCTGCAGGCGTGCGCAAGGCTGCTGCGGCCGTGCACCCTGACGGCGGGCGCGAGTTGAACCAGAGCATCATGACGACCGACCGTTTTCCCAAGATCTGCGCGGTAGAGGTCGAAACGCCCGATGGTATGGTGAAGTTGGGTGTGTCCGGCAAGGGCGCGGGGATGATCTCGCCGGCGATGGCGACCATGCTGTGCGTCGTTACGTGTGATGCGGTGCTGGAACCATCGGAGACGGAGACCTTGCTGCGGGACGCCGTCGCGGGTTCGTTCAACTCGATCACCGTCGACGGTGAGATGAGCACCAACGACACGGTGCTCTTCTTGTCGAACGGAGCGTCGGGCGTGCGGCCGGGCAAAGACAGCCTGCGGCTGATCGGGGCCGCTCTTGAAGCGATGCTGCTGCGCGTCGCCCTGATGATCGTTGCCGACGGCGAAGGGGCGACCAAGGTCATGCGGCTGCGGGTCACTGGAGCCGGCAACGATGACGATGCGATGAAAGTGGCGCGTGCTATCGCGGACTCCCCGCTGGTCAAGACGGCTATGCACGGGGGCGATCCCAACTGGGGCCGGATCATCAGCTCGGCGGGAGCGGCCATGGCCGGGCGGTCTCTGCCTGAGGCACGTCTCGATCTGTGCGGAGTCACGGTCGTCGACAAAGGAGCCGCCTGTCCGGTGACTGCAGACGCCAGGGCGCGGATGACGGCAGGTGTCAAGTCGCCCGAGGTGGACATCGAGCTCGATCTGGGGATGGATGACGCATCAGCAGTGCTGTACTTTGCCGACATGGGGCACGAGTACATCACCATCAACGCCGAATACCACTCGTAGGGGGCGGCATGCGCGAGATATACAGAAAACGTGTGGAGACCCTTCTGGAGTCACTCCCGTACATCCGCGTGTTCGCGGGCAAGACCATTGTGATCAAGTACGGTGGGGCCGCCATGAGCTCGGCGAATCTCAAGGAAGAATTTGCTACCGACATAGCCCTATTGAGATACGTCGGCATCAGGCCGATCATCGTTCACGGGGGCGGCGACGAGATCAGTTCGTACATGAAACGGCTCGATCTGCCGGTCAGATTCGTAGAGGGTCTGCGGGTGACCGATGCTGCCACCATGGAAGTCGCAAAGATGGTGCTGGTCGGCAAGGTCAACAAGGAGATCGTCGGGCTCATCAACAGCAAAGGGGCACCGGCGGTGGGCCTGTGCGGCGACGATGGATGGCTTCTCAAGGCCGAACGTCTCGTGAAGAGAGGCGCCGACGGGTCGGTCGTCGATCTCGGCCAAGTGGGGGAGGTCACCGAGGTCAACATCGAGTTGCTCAAAGTGCTCGAGGCCGACTACGTACCGGTGGTCGCCTCGGTCGGCGCGGGCCTGACCGGCGAGAGCTACAACATCAACGCCGACACTGTCGCGGGTGCTCTGGCCGCCGCGCTGAAGGCCGAGAAGATCATGTTTCTCACCGATGTGGGGGGTCTGATGACCGATGTGGACGACGACTCTTCGGTCATCTCCGAGTGCACCAGTGACGAGATCGTAGAACTCGTGGAGATCGGCAAGATCTCCAAGGGGATGATTCCCAAGTTGGAAGCAGTCCTTACCAGTCTCCGTGCGGGCGTGCGGGCGGCGCACATCATCGACGGGCGCATCCCGCACTCGGTGCTACTGGAGATCATGACCGACGACGCCGGGTTGGGGACGAAGATAATCCCGGGCAACGAAGGGCCTCGGGGTTAGCGAAGGGGGACCAGGATGGCTGTGAGACATTTCTTGACTGTGACCGACCTCAGCAGAGCCGAGTTCGACGAGGTGCTCGGTCGGGCCGCTGCCATGAAGCAGGGCGCGCACGATGAGGCCTTGGCCGGGAAGACGGTTGCGCTCATCTTCGGCAAACCCTCCACGCGGACACGCGTCTCGTTCAGCGTGGGTGTGCATCAGCTCGGTGGCATGCCGCTCTATCTCTCAGAGCAAGAGCTACAGATGCGCAAGTCGGAGAGTCTTGAGGATACCGCCCGAGTCCTGTCGCGCTTCGTCGACATGATCGTGATACGGACTTTCGCCCAGAAGGATGTGGAAGATCTGGCCGACTGCGCGACGGTGCCGGTCATAAACGCCCTCACCGACGACGATCACCCGTGCCAGGCCTTGGCAGACATCATGACTTTCGAGGAGCGGTTCGTGGATCCCGCTGGCCGGAAGATGGTCTATCTGGGTGACGGCAACAACGTCGCGGCGTCTCTCGCGGAAGCGTGCGCAATGGCCGGTGTCAACATGTGTTTGAGCGTTCCGGAAGGTTGTGACCTGCCTCCTGCCAAGATGAGCAAGCTGGAAGCGCTTGCCCTGGACTGCGGCACGTCCATCACGGTCGAGCGCGATCCGGAGAAGGCCGTCGCCGGAGCATCCGCTCTGTACACAGACGTCTGGATCAGCATGGGCCAGGAGCACGACAGTGCGAAGATGGAGGCTTTAAGGCCCTACCAAGTGAACGCCTCCCTCGTGGCCAAGGCCGGTCCCGACGCCGTAGTGATGCACTGCCTGCCTGCTCATCGGGGTGATGAGATCACGGACGAGGTGATGGACGGTTTCCAGTCCGCCGTGTTCGACGAGGCCGAGAACCGGCTGCACGCGCAGAAGGCACTCATGGCGTTTCTCATCAGTGAGGCCGGGCGATGAACAAAAGGCAGCGGCAACATCTCATCCGCAGCCTACTGCGAGACAGGGCGATAGCCAGCCAGCGCGAACTGGTGGAGGAGCTTGCGGCCGCGGGGTGTGAGGTCACTCAGGCCACTGTCAGCCGGGATCTGCGCGAGATCGGGTTGCAGAAGGGGCGCGATCAGGTAGGGCACGTGCGGTATTCGTTCGTGCCCAATCTCGAAGAGCGTCCAGATCCGCCGGTGGCCTGCGCGAAGATGCTGAAAGAGTTCGGGCGCGGGTTGTCGGTGGCGCAGAACCTTGTAGTGCTCCGGTGTGACCCGGGAGCCGCCCCGGGTATGGGAAGGGTCGTAGACGAACTCGATCACGAGTTGGTGTTGGGATGTGTGGCTGGAGACGACACAGTCATCGTTGTATGTAAGGACCAGCAGGGCGCTGAGGCCGTGTGCGGGTTTCTGACCGAACTAGGAGGATAGGTATCCATGAGCAAGAAAAAATGCGTTCTGGCCTACTCGGGCGGCCTGGACACGTCGGCGCTGATCCCCTACATGCAGGAGAAGTACGGGTACGAGATCATCGCCATGCTGGTCGATGTGGGGCGCATGAAGGACGTGGAGAGCCTGCGCCGGCGCGCTTTGACTGCCGGTGCGGTGGAGTCCATCGTCATAGACGCCAGGGACGAGTTCCTGCGCGAGTTCGCTTTCCCGGCGCTGAAGGCCAACGCGCTCTATGAGGGCCGCTATCCTCTGCATTCGGCTCTTTCGAGGCCGCTCATCGCCAAGAAGATGGTGGAGATAGCGCGCCAGTATGGCGCCAAGGCCGTTGCGCACGGATGCACGGCCAAGGGTAACGACCAAGTGCGCATCGATGTGTCGGTGCGGTGCCTGGACCCGTCGATCACCGTGCTCGGGCCTGCGAGGGAGTGGAACATGACACGGCCGGAGTTGCTGGACTATCTGGCTGCACGTGGCATCGACCTGCCGCTCACCAAGAAGAACCCATACTCCATAGACGAGAATCTCTGGGGAAGGGCTATCGAGTGTGGCGAGTTGGAAGATCCTTGGGTGGCAGCGCCGTCGGGGGCCTTCGAGTTCACGGTAGACCCGAAGGATGCGCCGGACGAGCCGGTGGAGATCGTCGTCGGGTTCGAGGCCGGGATCCCGGTGTCGCTGGACGGCAAGTTGCTCGATCCCATCGAGTTGGTGGAGTCGGTGGACATCATCGGCGGAAAACATGGCTTCGGCCGCCTCGATATGGTCGAGAACCGATTGGTCGGCATCAAGAGCCGCGAGGTCTATGAGGAGGCGGCGTCGTTGTCGCTCATAATGGCGCATCGCGAGCTCGAAGACCTCACGCTCACGCGCGAGCTGCAGCACTTCAAGACCGGTGTCGATCAGCGGATGTCCGAGCTCATCTACGACGGCCTGTGGTTCAGCCCCCTGGCTCATTCGCTCAGGGCGTTCATCGAGGAGAGCCAGAAGCACGTCAGCGGAGAGGTGCGCCTGCACTACTTCAAGGGCTCGTGCAGCCCGGTGGGCAGACGGTCGGAGAACTCTCTGTACGACAGCGCGCTTGCCACCTACGGCTCCGGCGACACCTTCAGCCACGAATCGGCCAAGGGCTTCATCGAGCTTTGGGGATTGCCGGTGGAGGTATGGGCGCGCAAGCACGAGGCCCAGGTGTGAGCGAACCGGGCACACCCGGCGAGGGCAGAAACAAGCTTTGGGGCGGCCGGTTCGAGAGCGAGCAGGCCCCGCTGTTCGAGCGCCTGAGCGCTTCGATCCCGTTTGACAACGTCCTTGCTCCCTATGACATCAGAGGGTCGCGTGCTCACGTCCGCATGCTCGCCGACATCGGCGTGCTCACGGTGGACGAGCGGGACCAGATCCTCGAGGGGCTTGCGCGGATAGCAGCGGAAGTCGAGGAAGGTAGCTTCTCCTGGACGCTGCACGATGAAGACATCCACATGGCCATCGAGCGGCGGCTCACCGAGCTGATCGGACCTGTCGGCGGCAAGATGCACACGGGACGGAGCCGCAACGACCAGGTCATCCTGGATCTGCATCTGTATCTGCGGGATGCCATCCGCGGTCATCAGGCCCGTCTCGCCTCTCTCATGTCGGCTCTCTACGCACGGGCGGAGGCAGGCCAGGATGTGGTGATGCCGGGCTACACGCATATGCAACGCGCCCAGCCGGTGCTGGCGACGCATCACCTTCTCGCATACTTCTTCGCGTTGGAGCGCGATTGGCAGCGCTTGGAAGGTTGGGCGGAATGCTCGTGGATGCCACTGGGTGCGGGTGCCCTGGCTGGTGTCAACTACCCGCTCGACCGGGAACAGGTGGCAGCCGAGTTGGGCTTCGAGAGAGTGGCGCCCAATGCTATGGATGCCGTCGCGGCTCGGGATGTAGCCTTCGCCTATCTGGCCATCGTCGCCAATTGTGGCATCACCCTGTCGCGGCTGGCGGGTGAGTTGGTGCTGTGGAGCACCCAGGAGTTCGGGCTTGCCACCTTGCCCGAGTCGTGGACGTCCGGGTCGAGCATCATGCCTCAGAAGCGCAACCCGGATGCCGCAGAACTGATCCGGGCGAAATCCGCCGGCTTTCTCGCCCGCCTGCAGGGACTGGGCGCGGTGCTGAAAGGATTGCCGCTCGCGTACAACGGCGATCTGCAAGAAGACAAGGTGTACGTTTTCGCGTCGCGGCAGGAGTTCGACCTCTGTCTGGAGGCCATGACCGCCATGGTGGAGGGGCTGGTCTTCGATCGAGAGCGCGGCCGGATAGCCGCCGAGGGAGGGTATGCCCAAGCGACCGATGTCGCCGACTACTTGGTGGGCAGGGGGCTGCCCTTCCGGGAGGCGCATCGGGTCGCGGGGCGTTTGGTCGCGCTGCTCATTGCGGAGGGTAGGGCTTTGTCTTCAGCCTCCTCGGAGGAACTGCAGGGCCTCTGCCCGCTCTTCGACGACGAGTACTACCGCGTGGTCAACCTGGACCGCGTGCTGAATGCCAAGATCTCCCCGGGGGGCACGGCCCCGGAGCGCGTCAAAGAGCAGTTGGTCCTAGCTGCAGCCGTTCTGGACCGGCTGGGGACTCGCTAGGCGGATGTACGGCGCCCGTCCGGCACTTCCCGAGCACACTGAAGGGGAACTGCCGGCGGGCGACCCTCTTGCAGCCGAGTTCTTCGCTGTGCCGTCGGCGGTCGTTGCACCCGCCCTCATCGGGAAACTGGTGTGGGTGAGAGGCGTCGGCGGTGGCCGCCTCACCGAGGTGGAAGCCTACCTTCCTCAGGACGACCCCGCCAGCCACGCGGCCCGGGGACCAACGAGAAGGAACAGCGCCATGTTCCTGCCGGGCGGGCACGTCTACCTCTACCGGAGCTACGGGGTCCACATCTGCCTGAACGTGGTGTGCGACGGTGAGGGCGTGGGCTCGGCGGTGCTGATCCGTTCGTTCGAGCCGGTGGGCGACGTAGCCAAGCTTCGCCATAACCGCCTGCCGCTTCGGGTGCCCGGCGGCGCCTCGCCGGCTCCGGAATCCGATAACAAGAAGACGGGCGGACCTTGGCTGTCCTGCGGACCCGGCCGCGTGGGGCAGGCCCTGGGGCTTCGCATGGAGCTGAACGGGCTGCCCCTCGGGGACCAGTCGGGAGTCTTCATCCTTGATGATGGCGCCAGACCTGGGCTAGGATGCACCACCCGCGTAGGTGTTTCGCGAGGGGCCTCGCTGCCGCTCAGGTTCTACTTGGCGGGCAGCGAGTACGTGAGTGGACACAGGCGCTTGAGCAGAGGAGAGGCAGGATGAAGATACGTGATATGTACGAGGCCGCGTACCGATCCGGCATCTCGGCCGATCCGCGGGGCCGCGATGGGGTCGCCCGCATACTCCAAAGGGCCAAGAAAGTGTTTGACGAGATGCCCGAAAGCAAGCGCTGGGAGTTCGACCAGGAGTCGCTTGTCAATCCCTATGCGGACACTCGCATCTTGGTGGGCGATCCTGAGAAGGAGATCTCGCGGATCCTCGTGGGCATCGACCTGGAGGTGGGTGAGGTCCTGCTGGCGGACGCGCTGCGCGGCCGGGGGACGACCGTAGATCTGCTGTTCGCCCATCACCCCGGGGGACGTGCGCTCGCCAGGCTGGAAGAGGTCATGGGATTGCAGGCCGATGTATGGCACAAGTTCGGTGTCTCGCTGGCTTACGGCGACGCGGTGCTGAGCGACCGCAAGTCGGAGATCATGCGCGCTCTTCATCCTCTTAACAGCGAGCGCACCATCGACGCTGCGCGCCTACTCGACTTCCCCTTGATGTGCTGCCACACACCTGCGGACAACAACGTCAACAGATTCGTCCAGTCGCGCTGCGACGACCTCGGCGAAGATGCGACGGTGGACGAACTCCTGGAGATGTTGAAAGACATCCCCGAGTACCGGGAGGCGACCCTACAGGGCACAGGCCCGGTACTCTTCGAGGGTAACGGAGGCCGCCGTACCGGTACGATCATGGTAGACATGACGGGCGGGACCTCCGGCCCGGTGAAGTCCATAACCAAGCTCGCCCAGGCGGGAGTCGGCACCATCGTCGGGATGCACATGGGAGAGGAGCATCGCAAAGAGGCCAAAGAGGCCCATGTGAACGTGGTGATAGCCGGGCATATGTCTTCGGACTCGATAGGTATGAACCTGGTCATCGACCAGTACGAGCGGCAGGGCATCGAAGTGGTCGCCTGCTCGGGGTTCACCCGGGTCAGCAGGGCCTGAGAGGAACGTCGTTCTACTCGGGTGACACCGGCTCTGTAAGACCAAGACTGATCGACAGAGCCACCTCGGTGCCGGCGGGGAGCGGATCGCCGGGCGCGGGTTGCTGTGAGATGACCGTGCCCGGCGATGCCTCGTCCGCGACGTTGTACTCTCCGGCAACCAGACCCACGCGGGCCAATTCTTCACGTGCCACAGTGATATCCAGACCGACCAGGTCCGGCACGGTGACGATACCCTCGCCGGTGGACACCACAAGGACGACCGTCTCTCCCTGTAGAAGCTCGGAGCCCGCGGCCGGGTCTTGGCGGACGACGGTGCCGGCGGGTTCGAGCGAGGTCGCATCTCTCACCAGGGTGGTCTCGAAACGAGCCTCCTGTAAGGCGGCCGCCGCCTCCTCCGCCGACCATCCCACGACGTCCGGCACTTCGAGCTCCTGGGGGACGTGGATGCGGCACGTCTCCGTGGGTACCTCATCTGTTCTGAACAGCTTGTGAGAGGTCTCGGTGCAGTACTCGGTGGGGAGTAAGTGCGATTCGCTGCAGACCTCTATTGAGATCCAGCCGCTGTCGCTGAGCGCCGGGAAATCGGTCGCCACCGTGTCCGCCAGCGCTCTGGCCATGAAGGTCGCCCAGATCTGGGCGGGCAAAGACCCTCCGGTGACCTTGCCGCCGTGGACGTCGGTCATGGGTTCCTGTCTGGTGGGATAGCCCACCCATACAGCCGCGACGAGGTCGGGGGTGTATCCGACGAACCAGGCGTCGGCGTAGTTCTGGGTGGTGCCGGTCTTGCCGGCGGCCGGACGGTCTATGTTCGCGGCCGTGCCTGTGCCGGAAGCGATGACGTCTCTCAGGCAGTGGGTGACAAGGGTGACCAGCCCTTCGTCGAGCACTCGGACGCGTGCTGCGGAGTCGGTGTCGACGATGTTCCCCTCGGCGTCGGTGACCCGCACGATGGTCACGGGAAAACCCCGGTCGGAAGGGCCGAACCGTGTGTCCGACGAGAGGCGTTCGCCGCCGGTGGCCAAGGTGGCGTACGCCATGGCCATCTCCAAAGGACTGACACCCGTGGCGAGACCGCCCAAGGCGATGGCCGGATTGGGATCGTCACCCAGTGAGCTGACGATACCCATGTCGTAGGCGGTCTGGGCCACTGCCTCAGCGCCGACGTCCATGATGAGGCGCGCGAAGACTCCGTTCGACGACCGAGCTATGGCTTGTGCGATAGTGAGGTCCCCCTCGTCTTTCGACGAGACCTCCCACGGGCCACCGGGGAGCTCTATCGTGACCGGGCCGGACTCATACGTAGTGTCGATGCTCAGGCCTTGCTGCAGGGCTGCTGCGAGAACGAAGGGCTTGAAGGCGGAGCCGGGTTGTCTCCTGCCCTGCGTGGCAAGGTTGAACTGCATCTCGGAGAAGTCGCGTCCGCCCACCATGGCCACCATGCGGCCTGTAGCGACGTCTATCGCGACGAGGGCGGCCGAAGGATCACCAGGCTGATCGAGGACTCCGGCGACGGCGTCCTCCGCCGCCTTCTGCATCACTAGATCGACCGACACGTACACGCGCAGGCCCCCGGTAAACACAGTGGTGGCGCCGTAGCGGGCGATCAATTGGCTCCTGATCAACTCCACCCAGTAGGGGAGGGTCACCGAGTCCTCGGCCGTCTTATCGGCTAGTTCGAGAGGGGTGGACAGGGCGGCCTGCAGCTCATCGCCTGTTATGTACCCCTGCTGATACATCTTGTTGAGCACTGTGTCGCGTCGTCCCAAAGCCGCCTCGGGATCTCTCGAGGGCGCATAGGCGGAAGGTGCCTGCGGAAGACCGGCCAGCAACGCAGCCTGCTCCAGCGTGAGTTCCCCAGCGCTTACTCCGAAGTATGCCGAGGCGGCGGACTCCACTCCGTACGAGCCCTCCCCGAAGTAGATGAGGTTCAGGTACTCCGTGAGGATCTTGTCCTTCGACCACTGTTTCTCGAGCTGGTAGGCAAGCGCGGCCTCGCGCAGTTTGCGGTCTACCGTCTGCGCGTCGGTGAGGAAGGCGTTCTTGATGAGTTGCTGAGTGATGGTGGAACCGCCCTGTACGATCTCGCCGTGGGTGATGTTGGCCCACACCGCGCGCACTATGGCGAAGAAATCGACGCCACTGTGTTCGTAGAAGCGCTCGTCCTCGATGGCCACGACGGCCTTCTTGAGCACGTCTGGGATGTCGCTCGGGCTCAGTAGTTCGCGATTCTCTATGCCATGCAACTCGGCGAGGAGGACCGGGGATTCGCCTTCAGTGTAGATCTTGGTGCTTTGGGCGGCCGAGATATCCGACGCAAGCACTAGAGACGGCATGGTCCGCTCGAGGCCGACATAGAACCCGGCGAGCAGAGACAGCGCCGCGACGATGAGCAACAGCACCCCGAAGAGCACGCCTCGGAGAAAGCGGCGGCCGCGGTTGGTGGGCCGGGTAGTGTGGCGGGCGTTACGAGAGGACATCGTGCGTCGATGTTACACCAGCGGACTACCACCCATGGTATGCTGCCGCGCGGGAGGTGGCAGATGGAAGGCGAGAGAGTGCCGACCGAGATACCGGCTGAGATACGTGAAGAATACGAGGAGCTTCTCATGGGCAGCGTCGATGCCCTGCCCGAGGGAGAACTTCTGAAGCAGTTGGTTCGAGCGAGGACGGAAGGCCGCCCGCTGAGGGCGAAGCTGGGCGTCGATCCCACTACCCCCGACATCCATCTGGGCCACACGGTCGTTCTGCGCAAGCTCGCCCAGTTTCAGAAGTTCGGCCATACGGCGGTGCTCATCATCGGAGACTGCACGGGCAAGGTCGGCGATCCCTCGGGACGCTCGAAGACGCGCCCCCGGCTCACCGACGAGCAGATCGCCGCGAATGCACGGACGTACGCCGAACAGGCGGCCAAAGTGCTGGACATGGACAAGGCGGAAGTCACGTACAACGGCGACTGGCTCAGCCCGCTCTGCATGGACGATGTGTTGAATCTCACGGCCACGGTGACGGTCGCCCGCATGCTCGAGCGCGACGACTTCTCACGCCGGTATCTCGCAAACGAGCCTATCTCGATGTTGGAGTTCATGTACCCCTTGTTGCAGGGATACGACAGTGTGGCCGTGCGCGCCGATGTGGAACTTGGCGGCACCGACCAGAAGTTCAACCTGCTCATGGGGCGCACGATCATGGAGGCATACAGTCTGCCGCCTCAGAGCATCTTGACCGTGCCCCTGCTCGTGGGGACGGACGGCGAGCAGAAGATGTCGAAGTCAACAGGCAACTACATCGGCGTCGACGACGAGCCCAACGACATGTTCGGCAAAGTCATGTCCATACCCGACTCTCTCATGGTGACCTACTGGAGTCTGCTCACCGGTAAGGGCAGGCATGAGATCGAGGCTGTGGAGAAGCGACTCGCATCGGGCGAGTACCATCCCGCCGAGGCGAAGCGCGACTTGGCGGAGATCCTGGTGACCCTCTATCACTCTGCCGCGCAAGCAGGGGAGGCGCGGGCGCACTTCGACCGCGTCTTCAAAGAGAAGGACCAACCGGCCGTGATCCCTGAGTCGGCCGTGCCGGAGGACGCCGTCCAAGACGGCATCGTGTGGTTGCCGAGGCTTCTGACGGCTCTTGGTCTTGCTGCGTCCAACGGTGAGGCAAGGCGTCTCGTGGAGCAGGGCGGGGTGAAGATCGACGATGTCGTGGTCAAGGATGTGAAGGCGGAGTTCGTGCCTGCTGATCTGCGCGACTCGGTGATACAGGTGGGCAAGCGAAAGTTCGTCCGCATCGTCTAGACCGGCACTGGGACTGTGGTAGGTCATGACGACCGAGGATAGTCCATGACGATGGCGAATTACCCTCAGCCGGGCTATTGACGGGAGAATGCGGAAGGTCTAGAATATCGACCTCACGATGAAACGACTACTCCTCGACAGCACAAGCGACCGGGTGAGGACGCGCGGATAGGCGAAGTAGAATAGCCGCCGTCTTCGAGCCGCCTGTGCATGAGTCGGGGCGGCTTGTTTATTGTGAGGATGGGTTTAGTCCCGTCGT
>ERZ747221.1450-NODE-1450-length-23651-cov-5.903665_pt1 | contig 23651 bp, 22 predicted proteins | sample MGYA00374949_ERZ747221 | MGnify/ENA primary metagenome ERZ747221 (study PRJEB28779, sample SAMN05720172) | bioreactor metagenome | isolation source: Anaerobic biogas reactor | place: USA:Washington, USA | collected 2015-08-08 ... | reverse complement strand
CTTCACCGGCCGCCAGGAGGTCGTCCACTATCTGGAGGGCCTCCTTTTCTTTCATGTTGGCCATGGCTTCGACTAGTTGGTGCATGTGAGCTTTCCTTTCTGGCGGGGTGTGCTGTCGATCTACTTGGCCACGTGTACGGACTCACCGTGGACATCATGCGCCGCCTCCATGACCGCCTCGGCGATCGTGGGGTGAGCATGGATGGTCTCTCCCAGTTGAGTGACACTGAGTCGGTTCTGCACCGCTATCGCTACCTCGTGGATCACATCGGTGACGTGCGGACCCATCATACTCGCGCCGAGGATCGTATCTGTCTCCTTGTCGACCACGAGTTGCACGTAGCCCACATCTTCACCCATGGCGATGGCCTTGCCAAGAGCCGGGAAACGGTACGTACCGGTGATGGGCTGGAAGCCCTGTTCCGCGGCCCTCTCCTCGTTCAGGCCCACGCTCGCGACCTCAGGATGCGAATAAGTGCACGACGGCGTCGAGCGCAGGTCGCGCTGCCGCCGGTCTTCGAGCCCGGCGGCCAGACAGTTGTCCACGGCCACAAAAGCCTCGTGTGACGCGACATGGGCAAGCATGATGCCGCCGTTGACGTCGCCGATGGCGTAGATCCCGGGCGTGGTCGTCTCCAGATATTCGTTCACAGTGATGTACCCGCGAGGGTCGGTCTGCACCCCGACGGCTTCCAAACCGAGGCCGGCGGTGTTCGGTTTACGCCCCACCGAGACCAGCACCTTCTCGGCCCTGACCTCTGAGCCGTCGGCCAGCCTGGCCACCACGTGGTCGGCCCCGTATTCGACGATCTCCTCGACCTTGGTGTTCAGGAGTATCTGGATGCCCCGCTTGCGATAGACGCCTTGGAACTGCTTGGCGAGCCGCTTGTCTTCGGTGGGCAGCATCTGGGGCATCATCTCCACCATGGTTATATGGGTGCCCAGTTCCGCGAACAGGGAGGCGAACTCGCATCCGATGACCCCCGCCCCCACGATGAGGAGCGACTCGGGGATGGCCTCCAACTCTAAAGCTGAGGTAGAGGTCAAGATAGCCGGATGAGTGAAGTCGAACATGGGCAGTTCGGCCGGTTCGGACCCGGTGGCGATGATGACCTTGTCGGCCTCCACGACCACCGGTCCGTCCGCAGTCTCCACCAGGACCTCGCATGCAGCCCCACTGCTGCCCGGCGCCAAGCGCCCGTTGCCCTTGAGCACCTTCACCTTGGCCTTCTTCAGCAGCACCTCAACGCTGTCGCGTATCTGTGTGACGACCCGGTCTTTGCGCACCATCATCTTGGGGAGGTCGGGGAACACCTCCCCGGTGACTCCGAACCCATACTCCTCGCCGGCCCGCGCCTTCGCCAGCGCGTCCGCGCTGGCGAGCAGGGCCTTGGTGGGGATACAGCCTCGATTGAGGCAGGTCCCCCCTATGACGTCTTTCTCTATGAGGGTCACGGCCGCTCCGTGGCGCGCCGCTCTGAGGGCGGCCACATAGCCGCCCGGGCCGCTGCCCAGGATCGCGATGGTCGTTTGCGCGGCGCCTGCCGACGCGGCGTCCACTGGCGTTTCGGTCATCGTGCGGCTCACGCGCCCGCGACGCCCGCCATGGCGAGGATGTCGGGGACGATGTCTTCCTTGCCGATGGCCATGACGTGCACGCCGTCGCAGACCTTGTTCTCTTTGAGAAAGCGGATGTGCCGCGCGGCTATCTCCATGCCCTTCTGGAGTTGTTGCTCTTTCTCGACGCCCGCCATCTCTTCCAGCAGAGCGTCGGGCACGAAGATGCCCGGTACTGCCCGGTTCATATACTTGGCCATGCCCAGCCCCGTCAGGACCACGAGACCGGCCATGATCTTGACGTCAGTGCCCGCCGTCATCTCCCGCGCCTCCTCCATGAAGCGCTGGAAGTTGTCCATGTCGTAGACGGCTTGGGTCTGGAAGAAGTCTGCGCCGGCCTCCACCTTGCGGGCGAACTTGTACATCTGCGGTTCGATGGGGTCGGCTTCCGGGGTGACCACGGCGCCCACGAAAAAGTCTGTCTTACCTTCGAGCTCGTTGCCCTCCCAATCGGTGCCGGCGTTCATCTTCTTGCAGCACTGGATCAGATGGACGGAGTCGAAGTCGAACACGCCCTTGGCCTGCTTATGATCGCCCACAACGGGATGATCGCCGGTGAGGCAGAGCACGTTGGTGATACCCAAGAAGGCCGCCGAGAGAAGGTCGGACTGCAGGCCAAGACGATTACGGTCGCGGCAGGTGGTCTGAAAGATGGGATCGCCACCCCGGCGCACGATCTCGCCGGAGACGGCCAGAGAGCCCATGCGCATAACGGCGCTCTGGTTATCGGTGACGTTGAGGCCGGCGACCTTGTCCTTGAGCATCTCGATGTGGTGCAGCATGGTCTCTACATTGGTGCCCTTGGGCGGTCCGATCTCTCCCGAGATGACAAAATCTCCGGCCTTGCAGGCGTCGCGGTACGTTCCCATTACTGTTCGCTCCCCATCTTCTGCTTCTCCGGTCCGCGCTCCACGAGTGCGCCGGGTCGGCGGATGACGTTCCAATCCTTGGGTGCATGAAGGAGGTTGCGCTTGTCCTCACGGCCCTCCTTCTTGAGCTGCTCGTGAATGAGCACCCAGGCGCAGTCCATCTCGGGGTCGACCTCACACTTACCGTGGTTGGTACCACCGCACGGACCGTTGAGCAGGCCCTTGGGGCAACGCGTGACAGGGCAGATGGCTCCGTAGTCATCGATGACACAGGCGCCGCAGTGGGAGCATTTCTCGATGAAGTCCATGGACCGCTGGATATTGCCGAGGAACAGTGGATCGCAACCCGGGACCACATGTTTGTCGGTGGCCGCGCGCACAGCCTGGGTGCCCGCCCCGCAGGAGAGCACGAGAAAGGCATCGGCCTGCTCAACCAGTTGTTTGTTCTGTCGGAGCACCCGCTTCACATCGAGTTCGTGACAACCCGTGTGGACGACGTCGGTGTACACGACCTCCTTACCGATGGCCTCCAGCTTCTCCTTCATCTCGGCCACTTCCGGTTCCCCGCCGGTGTGGGTGACCGTAGCGCATTCCCCACAGCCGATGATCGCGATCCTTGTGTCGCCCTCGAGATCCTCCACGATCTCTTCAAAAGGCTTCTTCTGCGAGATGATCAACTCCAGTTACCTCCGTCCTTCCGGGGGATCGCTATTTCTTCTCCAGTTGCAGCCAAGCAGCGCGGAGCGTGTTGCGGGCCAGCATCATGTTGGTCACCGCACCCACACCACCCGGTACGGGAGTGATGGCCGCGGCTTTCTCGGACACCGCGTCGAAGTCGACATCGCCCACCGTCTTGTTCTGGGCTTCCGACAAGTCGGCGCCGCAGACCTTGCACGGAGCCTTCTTGCTGCGGTTGAGCGCCCCGCACTTGGGACACACCACCACGCGGTTGATGCCCACATCCAGGACCACCGCGCCCTCTTTGACCACATCGGCGCCTATGAGGTGCGGAACACCCGCCGCTACGACCAGGTAGTCGGCGACCTTCGTGTGCTTGGCCAGGTTGCCCCGGTTGGAGGTGTAGACATGAGTCACCGTCGTGGTGGCATTGCGGTTGACGAGCATCAGGGCCAGCGGCTTGCCCACCGTGTTGGAATGGCCCACAACACACACTTCGGCGCCCTCCAGCTCCTCGACCATATCCTTGCCCTCGCTTACCAGGAAGCGCTCGAGCAATTCCATGCAGGCACGGGGTGTCGCGGGCGGGAAGGTACGCTCGCCCAGGGCCAAACGCCCCATGTTGAACGGGTGGAAGCAATCCACGTCTTTGTCCGGCACGATCATCTGGATGACCAGGGAGTCGGGGATATTGGCCGGGAACGGCCGCAAGGGCAGGATGCCCGACACGGCCGGATCGTCGTTGAGACTCTGCACGGCCGCCACAACGGCCGCATCGGTGGCCTCAGCAGGGAGCACCTCGCTGCGATAGCCGAGCCCCATCTCCGCGCAGAACTTCTCCACGGCGCCGCGGTACATGCCGGCGCCGAAGTCCTCGCCCACCATGAGGGTGGCTATGCCGGGCTGAGCACCGGCGGCTTTCAACTGCTCCAGTTCACGCGCCAACTCCACGCGCAGTTCTTCGGCTATGGCCTTACCGTCGATGATCTTCGCTGCCACGGATGCCTCCCTCTATGTGTTTGGACCCTGCGGGCCGTGCGGCCCGGTCAGATCTTCCTGTAAGTCAGGGCAAGAACGATATCGCGCAGACGAGCAGCCTCGGACAGGATGGCCTCGATCTGCGTCCACGATTCTCTGTTGAACTCCTTGTCGTCGATCCACGTCAGGTTGATCTTGACGTTGAGCGCCGCGGCCTGCGCGGCGGCGTCGGCCAAGAGCACGGCCACGCCCGCGTCGGAGACGGCGTTGGGATTGCCCTTCTCAGCCGCGGGAAGTGCAAGCCTCGCCACCTGGATGGCGTCCTGCGCCACCTTGAGAGGCACCTGCGCAGCGCCCTTGAGCGCCGCCTGCATGACACGGCTGCGCTCCGCCTTCTGGGCCTCGTCGTCCTTGGGAAGCTTCATGGCAGCCGCGACGGCCCCGTAGGCCTGGGCGTCGAGGGTCACCAGCTCTTCCAGCTCGCGACGGAGCCGCTCCGACTCTTTGCGGAACGCCGCCACGTCGTCCTGCACATCGGCGAACTTGTCTTTGCCCAGCGTGAGATCGGCGACCATGGTCACCAAAGCGGCTCCAAGAGCAGCTACCAGCGCGGACACGCTGCCGCCGCCCGGCTCGGGCTCACCGCTCGCGAGCTTGTCCAGATACGACTCGACGGTGCCTTCTACGTACGCGCGCTCGCTCATTAGAACAGCCCCACTATCTCGCCGTTGATGAGGTCGATGTTCTCCGCGGCCGGCTTCTTGGGTAGACCGGGCATGGTCATCATGGTGCCGCAGACAGGCACCACCATACCGGCACCGGCGGACAGGCGGATCTCGCGCACCGTGAGTCTCCAGTCGCGCGGCCGGCCGATCTTGGTCTTGTCGTCGGAGAGCGAAGCCTGGGTCTTGGCCATGCAGACCGGCAGCGTAGAGTAGCCGAGGCGCGTGAAGCGCTCGATGGCCGCGTTGGCTTCATAGTGGAAGTCAACGCCGTCGGCGCCGTAGATCTTCGTAGCTATGGCTTCGATCTTCTGCGGGATGTTCATGCCCAATTCGTATACGTACTCGAGCTTCGGCTTCTCCTGGGTCTCGCAGATGCGCACCACTTCTTCGGCCAACTCCACGCCGCCTTCGCCCCCGAGCGCCCACACGTCGGAGAGCACCACGTTCGCACCCAGGGCCCCCACCCGCTCGCGCAACAGGGCCACCTCAGCGTCGGTGTCGTCGGGGAAGCGGTTGATGGCTACGACGACCGGCACACCGAAGAGCTGCATGTTCTCCAGGTGCTTCTCGAGGTTCTCGACGCCGGCGGCTAGAGCTTCGAGGTTCTCGGTCTTCAGGTCGGCGAAGGGGATGCCACCGTGCATCTTGAGGGCGCGGATTGTCGCCACCAGGACGACGCAGTCTGGCTCCAGGCCGGCATAGCGGCACTTGATGTCGAAGAACTTCTCGGCCCCCAGATCGGCGCCGAAACCCGCCTCGGTGATGCAGTAGTCGCCCAGTTTGAGGGCCATACGGGTAGCCTGCACCGAGTTGCAGCCGTGAGCGATGTTGGCGAAGGGACCGCCGTGGATGATGGCCGGGGTGTTCTCGAGGGTCTGCACCAGGTTGGGCATGAAGGCGTCTTTGAGAAGCGCGGCCATGGAACCCGAGACCTTGATGTCCTGGGCCGTGACCTTGCGGCCCCAGAGGGTGGCGCCGACGATGATGCGGTCGAGCCGGGCCTTCAAGTCTTCGATGTCGGTGGCCAGGCACAGGATGGCCATGACCTCAGAGGCCACGGTGATGTCGAAACGCGTCTTGCGTTCGACGCCCTCGCCGCCTTGGCCGATGGTCACCTGGCGGAGGGCCCGGTCGTTCAGATCGACCACGCGGGGCCAGGAGACGTCGTTGGGGTTGATCTTGAGATCGTTGCCTTGGAACAGATGGTTGTCGAGCACGGCCGCGCAGAGGTTGTGGGCCGTCGTGATGGCATGGATGTCGCCGGTGAAGTGGAGGTTGATGTCCTCCATGGGGACCACCTGGGCATATCCGCCACCGGCCGCCCCGCCCTTGATGCCGAAGCAGGGACCGAGCGACGGCTCGCGCAGGGTGCAGACGGCCTTCTTGCCGATCTTGTTGAGGCCCATCGAGAGGCCCACGTTGGTGGTAGTCTTACCTTCGCCCGCCGGGGTGGGTGTGATGGCTGTGCAGAGCACCAGCTTGCCATCCGGCTTGTCTTTGAGGCGTTCGAGCACCTCGGTGTGGATCTTGGCCTTGTACTTGCCGTAGAGATCGATGTCGTCGATGTCGAGCCCCAAGCCCGCCGCCACTTCAGTCACGGGGATTAGAGTGGCTTCCTGCGCGATTTCGATGTCACTCTTCATATCGGCATGCTCCATAGATGTCGTTCGTAGTAAGGAATAGGATAAAGTTATATAGATAATTTTGCAACTACCCGGAACCGGCCCGTCCTATTCGCGCACGCGGCGCTGACGCGCCATGTGAACAGCGGGCTTCGCTGCACGAGCGGCCCCTGGGCCAGTTGGACTAGATATATAGACCTTATATAGACTTTTTTGCTTGCTGTGCTATATGCTTTGTGATGCATGCGACCGAAAGGAGCCATGGCGGGAGTGGCAGAGACAGTCGACAGGCAGGTCCGTAAGGGTGCACGCACTCGGACCCGCCGTTCCCACGAACCGGCCTACCTTCGTATCGCCAACACTCTCTCCGATCAGATAGCCGCCGGGGTCTACCGCGCCGGGGATCAACTCCCCACCGAGCCCCAGCTTCGCTCTCAGTACGGGGTCAGCCCCATGACGGTGCGACGAGCCATCACCATACTGCTCGATCGAGGGTTGGTGACCACTACCCAGGGCAAGGGGACGTTCGTGCGTCCGCTCGGCATGGGCGAAGCTGTGTTCCGGCTTCAGGAGATCACCGATCTCTGGACCGACGACGCTTCGGTGGACGTCCTCCTGCTCGAAGCGCGCATCATCCCGGCGGGTGACGAAGTTGCTTGCGTCCTCAGCCTCTCGGCGGAGGACCCCATCGTGTACATGCGGCGGCTCATCCACCGTCAAGGAGAACCCCTCATCTATCAGATGGAGCATGTGGTCTACGACGAGCACCGCCCGCTCGTCGAGGCGGAGCTGCAGGTCACATCCCTCGAGGGCCTTCTCCACTCTCCCCAGGTGGACGGGTTGCCCGGCGGCCGGTTGACCATCCGGGCCGTCAGTCTGGATGCCACGGCCTCCCAACTTCTCAAAGTGGTGGAGGGCTCTCCCGCCTTCTGCCTGGAGAGCCTGTTTCAAGATTTCGACGGCCAACCGCTCAGCTGGGGCCGGTTCCTCTGCCGTGCCGACCAGTTCCAGCTGACCACTCACTTCGGGGCCGCTCTCGGCCAAGCGATGGGGGCATCCACGTGAACGAAGCATCAAGTCCGAACTCGCAAAGACTCGAGGCGATAACCACCGCGGTCGCCGAGCTGGACGAAAAGGAGGTCATCCGCCTTGCCAAGGAGGCCTTGGCCGCCGGTGAGAGTTCCGTCAACGTGGTCCGGGCCGTGGAGGCCGGATTACGAACGGTTGGCGAGCGATACGAACAACGCGACATCTATCTCGCCGGGCTGATAATGGCCGGTGAGATCTTCCGGGGCGTCATGGAGTTCGCCCAGCCGGGCCTGGAGAACGAGATGCGGGGCGACGCTTCGGGTCTGGTGTTGCTGGGCACCGTCGCCCACGACATACACGACATCGGGAAGAACATGGCTGCGCTTGCCTTCCAGACCTTCGGGTTCACGGTGGAAGATCTGGGCGAGAACGTGCCGCCCCAAGACTTCTTTGAAGCCGCCAAGCGTCTCAAGCCCGACATAGTGGGACTCTCCGGCCTTTTGTCCATAGCCTTCACGTCCATGCACGACACGGTAGTGCTCTTCCGGGAGCGGGCGAACGAACTGGAGAAGCCGCCGATCCTGGTCATCGGCGGTAGCACCATCGACAAACGGGTCGCCGACTACGTGGGAGCCGACCTCTGGACCAGCGACGCCATGGTGGGTGTCCGGCTGTGCAAGCAGGAGCTCGAGAACAGAAGAAGGTGACCCGAGGTCGCGGCGCGCCCGCGCCTATGACCGCGGGGGGGGTCCCGGCCGCACCGAGACACCCCCACGAAGCTCTCTTCAGTATGGCGACCGCCGGCGGCTTGTCAGTCCTTCTTTGGTGCGCCCGACGAGACGCGTACGTCCACGATCTCGGTCACGAAGGGCTGTACGGCGGTCACGATGTACTCTTTCTCGGCGTTCACGACCTTGAAGGTGACCGTCTGCGAATCGCCGTGCAGGCCCAGGGCCTCGATCTGACCGCCCACACCCGCTATGGCGCTGGTGATCTTCGCCAAGACCCCCGCTTCATGAGGGATCCGCGCCATGACCCGCACACCGGCCGTCCGGGCCCCGAACAGCTCGAGCATGACCTGGAAGAGATGCGACTCGGTGATGATGCCCACCAGCTCGCCGTCGCGCATGACCGGCAGGCCGCTGACCTTGTTGTCGGCCATGATGCGTCCGGCCTGCTCCACCGGGGCGTCCTCATCGACGGTGATCACTTCGCGAGTCATGACCTTTTCCACGGTGATCTTCTCGAGCAGGTAGTCGACTTCCCACACGCTGAGAGAGGTCGCGGGAGACGGAGAGACGCGGAAAAGGTCGACCAAAGAGACGATCCCCACCAGTTCGCTCTTCTCGTTCAATACGGGCAACTGGCGGATCTTGCTACCCTGCATCACCTTGAGAGCGTCGGGCACGGACGCCTCCGGCCTCGTGGTGATGGGATTCTTCGACATCCGATCGCGAACTAGCATGTTCTCCTCCTGACTACCGTCTTGACTCGCTACAACAACGCATACCCACAGGCCGCTTCCGTCGAACCTACTGCAGTCGCCGGCTCCGCTGCACCGCGGCCTCCACCGCCCGTTCGAAGGCAGAGCGAACGTTCTTCCCCTCGGCGTCTTCCACAGCCTCTGTCCCGGCGCCGCCGGTCGTGGCGGCGGCGAGCGCCGACTTGCGGACGAGCTTGCGCGCGAGTTCCCGGCTGAGACCCGCCGCCACGGCCCCGTCTTCGAGTCCTTCCATGGCGAGAGCGAGAAACGCCGGACCCGAACCTGAGACTCCGGTCACCGCGTCGAACTGGTCTTCGGGCAACAGCTCGACCAAGCCCAAGGGCTCGAGCAGCCTTGCGACAGCCTGCACGTCGGTGGCGGCGACCCCCGGTTCGTGAGCGAGCGCAACCACGCCGAGGCCTCGCTCTACCCCTAAGTTGGGCATGATGCGGAAGAGAGCCGGTCCGGGTCCCAGGACTTCCCTCATCCACCCCAGCGCGACTCCCGCCATGGACGAGAGCACGGTCTGCTCGGACGTGAGTAGGCCCCTCAGCGTTTCAAGGAGCTCCTTGGCGTCTTTGGGCTTCACGACTACGAGTACGGCGTCCACGGCCGCCACCAGGTCTTCGAGCGAACCGGCGACTTCGATGGGCCCCGCGGCCGCAAGCCGCGACGTGGCGGCCTCGATCTTGTCCCAGACGACCAAGCGGACCTGTCGATCCGGCGAACGCAGCCAGCCCTTCGCCAGGGCCGACCCCATGTTCCCCGCCCCGATGAGTCCAACTGAGGACACCGTTCTCAAGACTCCGCCTCCGCCGTCGATACCGACCCGTGGGAGCTGTGATCTCGCCGGCTGCCCCCTAGACCAGAATACCCGATTTCGTCGTCCGGCCATCCCCTTCTGTGGCAGCGATCACACGTCCGCCTGCTCACCCTTGTCCTCGACCGAGGTGAGTGTGTACTCGCGCACCGGCGACGCACCGGCAGGCTGCCTGGGCTGCGCGGGCTGCGCGGGCTGCGCAGGCTGTGCGGGCTGTGCGAGTTGCACGGGCGGCGCCGGAGGCGGAGGCGGCACTTGCCCTCCGTCGGGCGGGGGCGGCGGAGGTGGGATCTGCGCTTTCTCCGCCCGCCTGCGGCGCCGGCTCCTCCGAATGAGCCACAGCAACAGGAAGAGCAGAATGAGGAACCCGATCAAGGCCGCAAAGGCCACCAGCCCTATGTGCACCCAGTCGTACATGACGCTTTCTCCGCGCATCTCCCGGTCACCCGAAGCGCTCATGTCCCAGACGAGCGTATCGCCGACGACGTGATCGGCGTTGTTGTCGCCCACGGAGCCCGGGAGCGTCACCCGGTTCTCCAACGTCAGCAGGTCGCCCAGCATGTCGAGTGGCAGGCCGGAGGCATCGCCGGCCGCTCGCAGTGCTCCGCTGATGTCGGTCTTAGCTGTGAAGGCGGTCGTTGTTCTGAAGAACCCTCTGTCTTGCGTGAGCGAGAATCTTTCGGGGTCCATGAACAGCGACATGACCCGGCCCGTCGACAGCTCCTCGAGTTGCTGCAGGTCGTCGAACCGATGCGACAGGCTGATCCACGTGGCGCCGTTATCGTCGACACCTTGGTCCATCGACCAGTCGGTGGGGATGGTCCCGAAGATCAGAGCGAAGATCGTGTCTATGCTCAGCGGCAAGTCGCTGTCGATGTCCCCGAAGAGCGAGCCCAGATCGCCGAGGCCGCCAAGGCCTGAGGCCGCCTGCGAAAGCGCGTCCTGAAGAGCCTTGTCGGCGGCGAACCGGACGCCTGTGGTCCCCGAACCATCCTTCTCCACCGTCGTCGTGAGACCCACCTCGACGGCACAACCGGCAAGCAGGAGCGAGAGCGCCGCCATGGCGATGATGGCGGCGGCGGCCACCAGGACGTGCCCGGCGCCTCGCACTCGCACGGTCTTGGACAGACCCGCGGGAACCCTCATGAGAACCTCGCTTCCCCGGCGTTGCGCCGCGGCCGCCGCCGACGACCGGCGGCTACCGCTCGACGATCTCCTTGATCTGCACCGCTGCTTCGCGCAGCACCGCGCCGATCTCCTTCAGTTTGCCAGAATCGCCCGCGATCGTGCGGACTGCACGCCTGATATCCCCGCTTACGTTGCGGATGTCTTTCATGGCGGCCCATCCCTCGCCGTCCGGGCCCGGGCCCCAACTGGCCTCCCAGCGTTCCCGATGGCTCTTGGCCCGCTCCTTATGCTCGTCGAGGAAGGCCAGACCGGCCTCCGTGATGGAATAGATCTTCTTGCCCTCCTCAGCGGCCACGCTGACGAAGCCTTGGTCTTCGAGTGCCTGCAGGTTCGGGTAGATGGTGCCGGGGCTCGGGCTGTAGAAGCCCCCCGAACGCTCCTCCATCTGACGGATTATGTCGTAACCGTGGCTGGGCCTCTCTTTCAAGTGCGCCAGGATGGCGAACTTGATGCCTCCCCTGCCAAAGAGACGCCCCGGCGGTCTGTGGCCGGGTGCGCCCATGGTCTCCGGCGGGCGATGCATATGGTGGTGTGAGTCTGGTCTTATCGGTCGCATGATGTCCTCCATTGCGATGTATCTCGATATATCTTGTTATATCTTATGGAGAGACAATCGACTTGTCAAGACCTGAGTCCTTTAGAGCTTGCTCCAGATGGAGTAGCTGCGCTTGAGATACCCGATCCAGGCGCCCGGACCCCTGCGAGAGAGTCGAGGCTGCCAGTCGGCGCCGGACTGTGGGCCCAAAGGCGGTGCACCACGCAGATAGACCGATTGGGAATCCAGGCTGGCCATCAGAGCATGGAGGCCCTCGGCGCAGTCGGGATCTTCGTTCGGGGGCGTGTACTCTTGGGCCATCAGAGTGGCGACCTCAGGCGAGTCCGGGTCGCACAAGACCTCGTCGGGCGCACCACAACGCAGCACTTGCCCTGCTCCGTAGACGATGATGCGATCGGCCTCGGTGCGCGCGTCGGTGGGATCATGCGTCACGACGAGTATCGGGATCCTCACATGCTCGCGGACATCACGGATGGCATCCCAGAGCTCCGCCTTCAGAGGCGCATCGAGAGCCGAGAAAGGTTCGTCCAGCAGCAGGGCCTTGGGCCGGCTGGCGAGCGCTCGGGCCAGGGCGACCCGCTGCCGCTGTCCCCCGGAGATCTCCCTGGGCAACCGCACCCCGAGTCCCTTGAGGTGAAGTAGCCTGATGAACTCGGCCACCCGCTCGTGCGACTCCTCCCTGCTCAGGCCCTTGAGCCCGTAGGCGATGTTCTTCGCGACGGTCATGTGCGGAAAGAGAGCGAGGTCTTGTCCCACGAACCCGAACTGCCGCTCCTGGGGCGGCACCGAGATACTGCAGTCGCTGTCGTAGAGGACCTCACCATCGCGGACGATGCGACCGGAATCGGGCCTCACCAGCCCCGCGATCATGCGCATGGTCATGGACTTACCCGAGCCCGAATAGCCGAAGAGCACGGCAAGCTCGTTACCCATAGACCACTGGACATCGAGGCAGAAGCCATCCACGCGTTTCTGGAGATGGACGTCGAGCCTGCTGTCGCCTGTCACCACGAGATCCCCTTCTGGCTGAGGCGGCTCGAGACGTAGATGATCACGCCGGCCAGACCGACGAACACCAGCACCATCCAAAGCGCGCTGCCCCAACTGCCGTAGATGCTCTCGTTGTAGATCATGAGCGGCATGGTGGTGGTCTTTCCGGCGATGTTGCCGGCCACCATCATGGTGGCGCCGAACTCACCCATGGCCCGAGCGAACGCCAACGTCGCCCCCGCGATTATCCCCCTGATGGAGAGCGGGATGACCACGTGGACAAACGTCTGCCATTCGGAGCGGCCCAGGGTGTATGAGGCGTTGATCAACTCCTGGTCCACCGCCTCCATCGAAGCGCGCGACGTCAGGATCATGAGTGGGAGTGATACGACGAACGAGGCGATCACAGCCGCGTACCAGGTGAACATGATACCCAGCTCTCCCCCGGTGAGTCCCGAGTATGCCTTGCCCAGCAGGCCGTTGCGGCCTATCACCAAGAGGAGGATATAGCCGATGACCGTCGGGGGCAGGACCATGGGGAGAGTCACTACGAGGTTGAGGATACTGCGGCCCTTGAACCGCTTGCGGGCCAGCACATACGCGATAGGGACGCCCACGATGACGGTGGCGATGGTGGCACAAACGGCCACCTGCAGCGACAGGCGCAAGGGAGAGAGCACGTCCACCGCTATGTCCTTCCCATTGCGCCTGTCATGGTTCTGTTTCTGCGCCCGTCGCTCAGCCCGCGGGCGGCGGTACGAAGCCGTACTTGCTCAGGATCTCCTGGCCTTCGGGGCCGAGCACGAAATCGGTGAACGTCTGCGCGAGGGTCTTCTTCTTGCAGGCGTTCACTGTAGCCATGACGTAGGCGATCTCGCTGTGCCACCCGGGTTCGGAGACGGCGACCACCTTGACCTTGTCGCCACCCGCGACCGCATCGGTGGCATACATGATGCCGACGTCCACCTCGCCCTCCTGCACGTAGGTGAGGGTCTGCGACGCGTTCTTCGAGTAGATGAGCTTGGGTTGGACGGCGTCTGTGATGCCGAGCGCGGTGAGTACCTCCATGCTGGCCTTACCCTGTGGCGCGGTCTGAGGGTCGGCGGTGGTGATCTTCTTGACCTCATCCTCGACGAGGTCCTCGAAGCTGGTGATCGCCAGACTCGAATCCGCGGGAACGCCGAGCACCATCTCGTTGCTCGCGAAAACCGCCGTTGAGGCCTCGTCCACAAGATCCTTTTCGAGGAGGTTGTTGACCTGTTTCCATGCCGCGGAGGCAAACACGTCGACGGGTGCTCCAGCTTCGATCTGTACCTGGAGAGAACCGGAAGCGTCGAATGTGAAGGTAGTCGCGACATTGTTGGCCGCGTCGAAAGCCTCCCCGAGCTCGGTGAAGGCCGACTTGAGACTGGCGGCCGCCGCGACCAGCAGCTCCTGGGGCTCGTCTGTCGCACCCACCGCGGTCGTGGTGGGTGCGCCCGCAACCTCGTCGGACCCGCACGCCGCTGTGGACAGCACCAGCACAGCAAGCAGTATGGCCAGTGAGACTGCCGCTCCGCGTGTGCTCATGAGCCGGTTCTTCATGGATGACTCCTCCTGATTGGACGTTATACTATTGGCAGTATAGCGTCCCCTCCCAAGTCAAAGCCAGCGTTATCGGCTGATGAGTATAACGCAGGAGAACCAAGCCTGCCGACAGGGAGCGCGCCCCCGGGGGCCGTCCTAGTCTCGAGTCCAATCGAGCGGCAGCACCGGCAGCCTGTCCCCCCGCCTGACCACGGTCCCCTCTGGAATGACGGTGAGGCAGTTGGCCATGGCCATGGCGGCCAAAGAGCCGAGCCCGTCCCCACCGTTCAAGACCACGTGGTCCTGGCCCCTCCGTCCGCTTACCCGCGCCCATTTGACGAAGGGCATGGGCTTCCTCTCCCTTATCCCGTCCTCGACCACCGCGTCAGCCACCGGGTGGCTGAGCTGACGGAATCCCAGCATCTTGAGCAGAGCAGGACGCACCAACGTCTCGAAATTGGTGAGGCAGCCCACGGGCGGTCCGGAGAGGGCGAAGATGGGGATAGCCGCGGCCGCAGCGCCGGTAGCGTCCCGTTCGAGCAGGCCGAACGCGAATGAGGCCCCCGGCCCCATCCCGATGCGGGAGAGGATCACCGCGCCCAGCTTGGCGACGACGAGCCGCACCAGGTCGTAGTCTCCCTTCGAGACTCCTCCGGACGTGATGACGGCGTCGGCGCTCAGGCCTCTGCGCAGCTTGGCCATGAGAGACGCCTCGTTGTCGCGCGCGATGCCGAGCACCCGCGGGATGCCCCCGTAATGGGACACCAAGGCGGCGATCGCCGTCGAGTTGCAGTCGTAGGACCGGCCGGGTCGCAAGGGGCTTCTGAGGCTCGTCAACTCGTCCCCGGTGGACACTATCGCTACCACCGGGCGACGGACCACATTGACGGTCGATCTGCCCATGGCGGCCAGCGCGGAGATCTGCGCCGGTCCGACAGACGTCCCTCTGGGCAACACCAGCGACCCCTTGGCCGCGTTGCTCCCCGCCCGGCGGATGTTCGCACCGGGCGTCCCGGCGCGCAGGATCTTCACCTCGGAAGGGTCGTCGGCGCGGGGCCCGTTCTTGTCGCCCGGTTCGTCGGTACTCTCGAACGGCACCACGCAGTCTGCGCCCTGCGGCACCGGCGAGCCGGTCATGACCCGCACGGCTTCGCCCGGCCTGAGCCGGTGCCGGGGCAACCGCCCGGCGCGGACGGTCCCGGCGATCCGCAACACCACCGGGGCGGCGGGGCTCGCTCCGCAGACGTCCTCAGACCTCACCGCATATCCGTCCGGACCGCACGTGTCGAGGGCCGGCAGGTCGTACGCAGAACGGACGTCCTCGACCATCACCTGCCCCACGCACCGCAGCAGGGGAGCCTCCTCGGCCTCCAGGGGCGCCACGTTCCTGAGGATCTCGGCCAGAGCGTCCTCGTAGCTGGTCATGACAGGGCCTTCGCGCGCGGCGCCACGCATCCGGACTCCCGGACCTCCGGCCTGCGGATGACGAGCCTCTCCGCGGACCGGCCGAAGAAGTGGTAACCGGAGCCGCCTTCACTGATGACGTCCAGCAATTCGTCCGGCTTCGTCACCAGGATGCCACCCATAAGCGTGGTCCCGTGCGCGAAGAAGGCGTCGGGCAGCATGCTCGCGGTGGGGCCGGTGACGACGATCTCCGCCTCGGGTCTGGCCATGTGCAGCAACCCCTGCAACGTGCCGTTCAGCACGGTCGTACCCGTGATGACCAGGCGGTCGGCTTGAGGCACGAACTCCGCGGCTCTGTCCGCGTGCACGTAGTAGACGAGCTCCTTGGGCTTCAGGGTGGAGGGGTCCATCTCGAGGATGTGAAAGGAGGCCTCCGCGGCAATGAGCTTCTTGATGATGGGCACCAGGGCGCCCACCACGACCGTGTACTCGGGGAGACGGCCAAGCCTCACTTCGTCGAACGCGTCTGTGCCCAACTCGAGTTCGTACTCCCGGTGGTCCATCGCGTCCCAGCAGGCAGCGCTCAGGGCATTCAGTGTGGCTATCCCCAGGGCTCTCTTGAGCACGTTGCCGCTGGAGAGGTCGTCCAGGTACTCGCGGGCGCTCCTCCCGCTCAGCCGCCCCGATAGGGGCATGGCCTTGGCCGAACTCGGGCAGCAGACCGCGTCCGGGATCTCCTTGATGGGAGTGAAACACAGACCGCCGTGACCGTCGCTCAGCTTGACTCCTGAGAAGAACAGGCCGAGCACGGCGCGCTCGATGGTGATGTCGGCGAGATCGTCGCCCAGGATCTCAGCTATCCGGTCAACGGTCTCGTCGATAAGTGTGTCGTTCATGTGGCGTCCTCTCTGGCTATCCGATGATCTCGGCGATCTGTTCGTCCGTGAGCTGCGTCTGGAAGAAGTGGTGGTAGAAGCCGCCGATCTCCTCGGCCAGCATCTCGGTGGTCATGATGTCGGGATACAGCTTGTTCATCATCCACATGACCGTGAGAGGCTGCTCCGGTGTGCGGTTGCCCCACACGTGCGCGACGGTGGGGATGCTGAACAGCGCGTCTTCCGCCACCGCGGTCACGCCGGCAAGACGGGCTTCGGCCTTGATCTCGCCTATCATCTTGGCCGACGAGGCCACCATGACGTCGGGGTTCCACTTGAGTATGTCCTCGATGGTGTACTCATAGCTCTCGCCGTCGGTGGGACGCTCCTTGGTCAGGCTCACCCCTCCCGCCTCCGGGATCCACCATTCGGCGATGAAGTGAGGCTGCGTGAAGCTCGTGATGCTGCCGTAGAGAACCGTCTTTCTATCGCCCTCCGGGATCCCCGCGGCCAACGCCTCGGCCTTGGCGATAGTGCCGTCGAACCACTGCAGATACTCCGCGGCCACGTCGGGGCGGCCCAGCGCTTCACCAAGCAGGCTGACGCAGGGCTCGACGTCGTCCAAGGTCTTCCATTCCACGTAGAGCACGTTCAGGCCCTTGCCCTCGAGAACGGGCAGGATCTCCTTGCTCATGCAGAGGCAGAGGTCCGGTGCGGTCTCGAGAACGGTCTCTATCTGGATCTCTCCGTCGGCGTTCTCAAGCACCGGCCCGTCGGCGATCTGGGGGGCGAACACGTACTGGTACTTCCACTGATCGCCCTTGGTGAACCGGGCCGACATCTGGTTCACGATCTTGGCGCCGGAGGCCACGGTCTCCACCATGGTGTTGAGCACGCCGATGGCGCCGAAAGTCGCCACGCTCTCGACCTCGGCGGGAAGCGTGACTTGTCTGCCGGCCATGTCGGTGACGGTCTTTGTCGCCGGCGCGGCCGCGGTAATCGCGACGGCCTCCGTGGCGCCGACGGCCTCCGTGGTCGCCGGCTGCGCCGGGGCCGCGGTCGTGGAGACGGCCGGCGCTGTCGTCGAGACCGACTGTGCCGTCGTCTGAGCCGAGACGTCTTCCCCGCACCCTGCCGCCAACAGCGCCGTGGCGGCCAGGAGCGCCAACAGTAGTGAGAACACCCAGATTCGCTTCTTCATCACGGACCCTTTCCGTTGTTGCCGTTTCTGACGAGAGGCACGCACACTCTCGCGCTCATGCCGCAGTCGCAGAGCGTCGTCTCGGTGACCGACACCTCCGTCCCATAGAGACTGGTCAGACTCTCCGAGGTGACCACAGCTTCGGGGCTGCCTCTGGCCTTCACCACCCCGTCCTTCATCAACACCACCTGGTTGCAGGCGAGGAAGGCGTGGTCGGGGAAGTGGGTCACCAGGAGGATGGAGTAGCCCTGCTCGGACAGGTGATGCACCAGCCTCAGGATCTTGACCTGGTTGCCGTAGTCGAGGTTGGCGGTGGGCTCGTCCATGGCCAGGACGCCGGCCTGTTGCGCCATGGCCCGCGCCACCAGCACCATCTGGCGCTCTCCCCCGCTCAGGCGGTTGAACATCTTGGTGCGCAGATGGGAGATGCCCAGAACCTCCATCGCCTCCCGGCAGACCGCCCGGTCGTTCTTGCTGGGACTCGCCCCGACCCTCAGGTGGGCGACGCGCCCCATGTGAACGATCTCCTCGGCCTCGTAGGGGAAGGCGACCGATGAGGCCTGCGGCACGTAAGCCATGTACTTGGCCCTGGCGCGCGGAGACACCTCGGTCACGTCCCGACCGTCCAAAAAGATGCGCCCGCCCGTGGGCCGGTGGAGCCCCAGTAGACAGCGCAGAAGCGTCGTCTTGCCCGTCCCGTTCGGCCCCAGCAGACAGAGCACGTCATGGGCGCCGAGACCGAACGAGACGTCCTTGAGCACCATCTGGTCTTTGACGTAGCTGAACTGCAGGTTCTCCACGCTCAGCATCAGGTCCAGCCCCTCCTCAGCCTGGGGAGCAGGGCCGCGAAAATGGGCGTGCCGATGATGGCGGTCAGCACTCCGAGGGGGACCTCGACCTTCGGGACCCCCCGCACGATGTCGTCGACGCAAAGAAGGAAGAGGCCGCCGAGCAGGAACGAGACCGTCATGATCCTCGCGTAGTTCGCTCCGGCCAGCATGCGCGCCAGGTGCGGGATGACCAGACCTACCCATCCGACGATGCCGCAGATGCTGACGGCGCATACGGTCATGAGGGTGGAAGCGGCAACGACGACCCCTTTGACGAGAGTCACGTTCACTCCCATGGTCCGGGCTTCGTCCTCGCCGGCGGCGAGCGCATTGATGTGGTGACGGAAGAGGAACAGCGCCGCCAGGGATATCCCCAACGCAGGCAGCATGAACAACACGTCCCGGTTGACTCCCCGGCCCAGGCTGCCCATGAGCCAGAAGGTGATGGAGGGCAGTTGGTTCTCGGTGTCGGCCAGGGTCTTTACGATGGACAGCATGGCCTGGAAGAGGCTGGACACCACGATGCCGCCCAGAATGAGCACTGTGATGGATCTCCCCCCGAAAAGATTGGCGATTCCGTACGCGATGACGACCGCGATCAGACCGAACACGAAGGCTGAAGCCTGGATGACCGCCCAGTTCGCCTCGTTGATCATGGCCAGAGCCGCCCCGAAACCGGCCCCCGCCGAGACGCCGAGAATGTCCGGTGAGACGAGGGGATTCTTGAAGAGGGTCTGGTAGGAGGCGCCCGCGACCGCCAGGGCGCCACCAACGAGGATGGCGAGGATGATGCGCGGAGCGCGCACACCAAGAACTACCACGCCCAGGGTGTCCTCCCAATACTGCCCGATGTCGAACACCTCCGCCAGGAAGATGTCGACGACGGTGCGGACGGATATGTCGTACCTGCCGATCAGGAAGGACGTGACGAACAGGACGACGAGGAGCGCCAGCAGAACGGCGACGGTCATCCTGAAGCGCGCTGACGCCGTCAGTCCCTGCAGGGTGGTGCGGACCCTCTGGACCCCGGTCGGAGCACCGGTCTCTGCGCGCGCGGCGCCCTCGACGGCGGCCTCAGTGGCCAGAGATGAAGAGCCGGCTGCGGTCATATCGGACCTCATGGGAGTTTGGCAGGCTGCGTTATACTATCGCAAGTATTACGCTCTGTCAAACCAGTGCCGCAGTGAGCGGTCGCAATACTGTATGCAGTATAACGCACGTCTGGGAGCGGCCGGTCCGGGCATGGTGCGGCCTACGACGAAGTGTCGCGCGAAGCTACCGTGCGAGGACTACCCCCGCGGCGCCCAGAGCACCATGCGCGGCTTGGTGATCTCCTTGGCCAGGTCTTCTATGCGGCCGTATTTCATGCAGGCGGCCATGCAATGTTGCACACAGGCGGGCTGCAGTCCCTTGCGGGTACGGGCCGCACAGAGTACGCAGAGCTCCGTCGGGAACGGTATGTAGGCCAGGTAAGACTTGTCGTTGGGGAGATTCTCCACGATCTCCTGAACGCGGATGCCACCCATGCCGGCCGGCCAGTGGTGCTCCTGCTGGCAGGCCACCTGGCAGGCGTAGCAGCCGGTGCAGTACTCGTAGTCGATGAGCAGGCCGTTCTCAGGAGCCTTGGCTTTCCGCTTGGCGGCCATGTCAGGCCTCCTTTTCCGTGCGCGGTGACGTCCCGCGGCTGCCCGCCGGCGCATGGCCGGGCGCAGGACCGTGGCCCGTGGAACCGGCCCGAATGGTGCCCCCGATCACGCCGCCCTCAGGCAGCGCGTACGCGCCGGGGGGCGCGTTGTGAGCCCGATAGACCTTGCAGAGCGTGCACTTGGCATGCGTCCCCAGACCGTCTTTGCCCTGGTAGCCCATGGGCAGCAGCTGGTTGGTGCTCGAATCCCACACGCCGCGCAGCGACGGTTCGGCACCCTCCTGCTCCGGATACCACCAGCCGTGAGTGGCCGACGCCAGCCAGCGCGGCACGATGGGGGTGAGCTTGGCCTTCAGCCGCGCTTTGCCGAACATGTTCTCTATCCACACCCATTCGCCGTTGCCGATGCCGAGAGCGGCCCCGGTCTCGGGATGCAGCTCCACCACCGGGTCGGGATCGGCCTCGCGCAGCCAGGGGATGTTGCGGTGCTCGGAGTTGAAGTACACGGGCGACCGCCGCCCCGTGGTGAGGATGAGCGGGTACTGCTCATACAACTCCGGGCTCGCCACCGGGCTGAACGGTGGCTCTTCATGATGCGGCAGCGGCTCGAACCCCCAGCGCTCGCGGAGCACGGAGTACAGTTCCATCTTTCCGGAGGGAGTCTTGAAGCCGGGCTTGCCGTCGGGGCGCAGCAGACCGCGCTCGTGGCGGTGATACGGCGCGCTCGGGTTGCCGTCGGGCGGGAGTTCCCAGCCCTTCTTGGCCAGTTCATCGAACGTCATGCCCGAGGGGCTCACGATCTCGTCCAGCAGTTCGTGCAGGTTGTTCCACTTGATGTCGGGGTTGAAGCGCCGCGCCAGCTCGAAGTTGATCTCGTTGTCGGGCCTGCAGCCCTCCACCTCCATGGCCTTCACGATGCTCTCGAGGGGCGTCCACCAACTGCGGATGCCGTCCTTCTCCAAGAAGGTGGCCGCCGGTAGCACGATGTCGGCCAACTCGGCCGTCGGGGTCATGAATGTATCGACCACGCACACGAAGTCGAGCTTCTTGAGGGCCTTCACCCAGCGCTTCGGGTCGTACCCGATGCCGCCCACCAGATTGCAGGCCTGCACCCACATGCCCTTGATGGGATAGGGCTTGCCGGTGAAGATCTGCTCCAGCGTCACGTCGGTCTGCGCCCGCCAGATGAACTCCGAGAGGACGCCGTAGCGGTCCTTGGCGACGCGGGTGGCGTCGACCTCTGGGCTGGGGAGCTGTATGGGCCCCCGCGAGCCGGGCAGTGCGTAGGCGACGGCGCCAAAGGCGGAGCGTGCCACAACGTTGCCGCCGGGCACGTCCAGGTTGCCGGTGAGGCACCACAGGGCCGCGATAGCCATGGAAGTGGGCGTGATGGCCGGGGTCATGTCCACGGCCACGCCCCACTGGATGGTGGCCGGCTTGCTGTTCGCATACAGCCGCGCGGCCTCCCTGATGTCCTCGGCCTTCAGCCAGGTGGTCTCAGCGACCTTGTCCACGGGGTACTGCGCCACTTCGGCGCAGAAGGTCGACCAGACCGTCTTCACCGGCACCGAAGACTCATCCAGCAGGTGCACTGCGCACTGCTCGGCCGGGACCTCCAGCGCCGGCGTCACCGCGGCGAGCGGTGCGGCGTCCGGCGCCGCGCCGGGCGCGCGGAACTCCTGATTGGCCGAATCCCAGATGACGGGAGCCCCGCTCGCCGTGTCCCAGACCACGAAGTCGTCCGGCGATCCGCCCTCCACCAGGTCTGACGCCCGCAGCAGCGTGCCGTTGTCGCTCCGGATCAGATGGGGAGCGTTCGTCCACTTCTCCACGAACTCCCGATCGTACAGGCCCTCGTTGATGATCACGTTCAGGAAACCCATGGCCAGGGCACCGTCGGTGCCAGGGCGCAGCTGCAGCCACTTGTCGGCGCGCGAGGCGAAGAACGAGAGCCGCGGATCGATGCAGATGATCTTGCTGCCCTTCTTCATGAGGTCGATGACCCAGTGGCCGAAGATGTTGTCGGGGCAGGAGGCGTTGATGTTATAGCCCCAGATGACGATGGTCTCGGGCACCTCGTAACGGGGGTCGTCGTGACCCTTGGGCAGCCACTGGCCGCCGTCGAAGACGCAGTAGTCGCCCAGCACCGTCTCGGAAGCCGCGATGCGGGGCGAGTAGCAACCGATGCCTGAAAGGGCGAACATGACGTTAGGGCTGCCGTAGTTGTAGGCCAGCAGGCAGATCCAGGCGCCCACGTCGCGGCCGGTGCCCATGGAGAAGACCATGCTCTCGGGGCCGTGCTCCTCGCGGATCTTGCCCATCTTCTCCTCTATGAGATCGTAGGCCTCTTCCCAGGAGATGTCCTGCCACTTGTTCTCGCCGCGCTCCCCCACGCGCTTGCGCGGGCTGCGCAACCGGTCGGGATGGTCCACGTACTGGGTCATGGCCAGGCAGCGGGAGCAGAGCCGTCCGCGGTTGATGGGATGATCGGGGTCACCCTCGATCTTCACCAGCTTGCCGTCTTCGATATGGGCTAGGACCCCACACCCTCCGTGGCAGCCGGGACCGGCCGACCACGCGGTTGTACGAACGATCACGATGATTCCCCTGTCCGTCGCTGACCCGACAACGGCCTCTGACCCACAAAGAGGCTGGCAGCCGTTGATCCAACAGCCGGACAGGATACCCGCCGGCGCGGATGCGTGCCAGGGTTATGCGTCAGGGTGAATGGTGATTCGTAGGTCGCCGGCCGCTATCATGATCGCGACGATCCGAGCCAAGAAGCGCCGCCCCGACCAGGGGCAGGATGATCCCAAACACCAGAAATGGCCAGGGTATCTCCGTTTCCCGACCAAGCCCATAGAGCACGCCCCCAGAGAGTAGGAAGAGTCCGGCAAGAATCGCGACCAGCCCGCCTGCCCGCAGACCTGCACGGCGACGATTGCCCGTCGCGCCCAGAGACCACAAGAAGACGCCGATCCCCGCCGCGGCTACGGCTGCGACAACCAATCCCGAAAGGGGCCAGTAGCTCAGGGCATAAAGGAAGGAGAGGACCAGGAGCGCGAAAGCGACCAAGAGCGCAAGCAGGCCAGCAAGCCCGAGATGCCTTCGCTTTGTCACGTTCTTCGCCTGATCGTCAGTCGCCTTCTCTCTGCCTGCTGCCCGCCGCAGCAAGTACCCATCGGATCGTGATTCATCCGGGACTCCGGCGCATTGCTGGTCTCACAGGACTTTGACACCAGTCGAGGGCAGCCGGGCCTCACATGGATGACCGTTGTCTGCCCAAGGGAGGCCGTGTCGCAGAACTGCAACCTCCGCCTCTTCATGGTTGCGATCCACCGCCAGGATGAAGCTCGATACCATTGCCTCTTACGCCTCGGCCACACGGTACCATGCCCCTATCACCAACAACCGGGGGCACCGATGAACGACACGCCCGTGACAGCAGTGATCCGCGCTAAGAAGGCGGTCGTGTTCGACCTCTTCCACACCCTCGCGTCGGTGGAGTCCAGCTGGGGTGACAACCTCCCCTCCACCTCCGAGTTCTTGGGGGTGGACCGGAATGCCTGGAACGA
>ERZ747221.1448-NODE-1448-length-23676-cov-5.472223_pt1 | contig 23676 bp, 24 predicted proteins | sample MGYA00374949_ERZ747221 | MGnify/ENA primary metagenome ERZ747221 (study PRJEB28779, sample SAMN05720172) | bioreactor metagenome | isolation source: Anaerobic biogas reactor | place: USA:Washington, USA | collected 2015-08-08 ... | reverse complement strand
CGCGACGCCCAGCGCGGAGACGTCGGCGGGCAACGCCTGGATGGTGTGCGTATAGCGGGTGAGGTCGGCCGGCGCCGCGGCGGCGGAGAGCGCCGCCTCGAGGGACGTCAGGAAGGCGTCGCGTCCGTCCTCGGGCGGCGCCGCATCGTACACCTCGACGACCTCGTCCACGCGCTCGTGCAGCGCCCGCCGCCCGGCGTCGGCGGGCGCGACCCGTCCGGCCAGGACGACGAGGCGCTTGAGGCGCTCCCGTCGCGCTCCGGCGAGCAGTCGCAGCGCGCCCTCATGGACCAGGGCGCCCAGCTCCTGCGCGGCGAAGAACCGGCGCCGCACGTGGCGGTACCACTCCTCCAACGCGACCAGGTTGCCCAGGTACAGCAGGTTGTTGGTCACGATGCGGGCCAGGTCCATGTAGGCGGCCGGGGCGTGGTCGCGCACCAGGTCGCGGTGCGAGCCGCTGATCACGAGCTTGCCGTCGGCGGGCACGTCGCGGCGGAGGATCGAGCCCGCCGCCACCACCGTGCCGTAGCCGAGCCGCACCGGGCCCACGGCGCCGCCCTGGCCGCCGAGGAAGATGCGCGGCTGGTCGAGCATGACGCCGCGCGGCACGTCGCCGAAGAGCGACGGCGTCGTCTTGTCGCCGTCGGGCGTGAAGTTGAAGTGCACGTAGGAGCTGCCGACCTCGCTGTGGTCCCGGCGGCTGGTGCCGCCGGCCATGAGGCAGTCGCAGAAGTTGACCAGGCTGCCGAGGGTCACGAAGGGGAAGAGGATCGTCTGTTTGAGGCCCACGCAGTGCGCCCCGTTAGCCTCCTCCTCGAGGAGGCAGCCCTCGCGCACCTGCGCGCCCGGCCCCATGTTGGCGCCGGCCAGGAGGACGGACCGCGAGAACGAGCCGCCCTTGAGGTCGACGTCCGGGCCGAGGAGGCAGTCGTCCAGGGTGACGGGTCCCTCGGCGCCCAGCCGGACGCCGGCCGAGACGACCGTCGCTGCCCCGCGGATGCGGCAGCCGGGATGGATCACGACGCCGGCGCCGGAGATGCGCTCCGGGTCCACCTCCGGGCCGATGTCCACGGTCAGGGGATTGGGGATCGCGACGCCCTTGTCGAGCAGTCGCGCCACGGTCTCCATGCTTCTCGGCTGCAGCTGTCCCCGGTCTCCGTTCACGGTGCGTCCCGATGGTCTGTGGATGGTATGCCCGGCGTGGCGGTCCGCGAGCGGTCGACGTGGGCCACACAGGCTGACCGGCAGGTTTGCGCACCGCGTGGTGCGTGTCAACCCGGCGGCCCGGCCGACGCCGCACCACGTCCGTCGCCCGGCGCGGCGCCGGACCGCGTACCGGGTACAATATGCGGTATGGACTCGGACCTCCGGTTCGCACGTCGGCTGCGTGGCCTCATATGTGCGGCATCATAGGCTACGCCGGCCGGCGCGCCGGTCAGTCCGTCATCCTCGACGGTCTCAGGCGTCTCGAGTACCGCGGCTACGACTCTGCGGGGATCGCCCTGGTAGGGCCTGACGGCATCGAGGTCACACGGACCGTGGGCAATCTGGACGAGCTCGCCCGCACGCTGGGGGACGACGGCTCAGGGGCGAGCGTCGGCCTCGGGCACACGCGGTGGGCCACACACGGAAGGCCGAACGAACAGAACGCGCATCCGCACACGGACTGCAGCGGCCGCGTCTCCATCGTCCTCAACGGCATCGTGGAGAACCACAAGGAGCTCCGCGACCATCTCACCGGCCGAGGCCACGTCCTGTCGAGCGAGACCGACGCGGAGGTCGTGGCTCACCTCATCGAGGAGCACGCCGGGCAGGGTCTCGCCGGTGCCGTCAGGGCCGCGCTCGGCGAGCTCGAGGGTCATTTCGCTTTCTGTACCGTGTCGGCCGACGAGCCCGACACCGTGGTGGGTACACGCCGGGAGTGTCCGCTGGTGGTGGGCGTGGGGGATGACGAGATGTTCTTCGCCTCCGCCATCCCTGCGTTCCTGCGCCACACACGCAGTGTGGTCGTGCTGCAGGACGGCGACGTCGTCACGCTCCGCGCCGGCGGCGCGGAGTACACCGACGTCGCCGGCGAGCCGGTCGTCCGCGGGGTGACCGAGTTCCCCGGCGACGCCGACGCCGCCGAGAAAGGCGGCTACGAGACCTTCATGCTCAAGGAGATCCACGAGCAGCCGGCCGCCCTCCGCGACACGCTGGCGGGGCGACTCAGGGAGGACGGCACCGTCGATCTCGCCGAGGTCGAGGGGCTGGGCGACGAGTTCCTGCGCCGGTTGCGGCGCGTCTTCATCGTCGCCTGCGGCACCTCGTTCCACGCGGGTCTTGTAGTGAGCTACGCCATCGAGCAGCTCGCCCGCGTACCCGTGCAGATCGACGTCGCCAGCGAGTTCCGCTACCGGCAGCCGGTGTTCGACCCGGACACCCTGGTCATCGGCATCACGCAGTCGGGCGAGACAGCCGACACGCTCGCCGCCATGCGGCTCGCCCGGGAGGCCGGCTCGCCGGTGCTCGCGCTCACCAACATCCAGGGCAGCCAGGCCACGCGCGAGGCGGACTTCGTGCTCTTCACCCGTGCCGGCCTCGAGGTCGGGGTGGCGGCGACCAAGACGCACACGGCCCAGGTCGCCGCCCTGCTGCTGCTGGCGCTGCGCCTCGCCTGGGCGCGCGGCGCCATGAGCGAGGCCGAGCTCATGGGGCTCGGGCACGAGCTCCGCCGGGTGCCCGAGCTCGTCGAGCAGCTGCTCGCCCGCCCGGGCGCAGTCAGGCGGATCGCCGAGCGCTACCACGACGAGCGCTTCTTCCTCTACCTCGGCCGCGGCATGGGTTACGCCGTCTGCCTGGAGGGCGCGCTGAAGCTCAAGGAGATCAGCTACATCCCCACCGAGGCTTACGCCGCCGGCGAGATGAAGCACGGGCCCATCGCGCTGCTCGACACGGGGTCGCCCGTCGTGGTCGTCGCCGACGACGGGCCGGTGTTCCCCAAGCTCGTCAGCAACATCGAGGAGGTCCGCGCCCGCGGCGCCGACGTGATCGCCGTGGCCACCGACGGCAACCAGGCGATCGGCGAGCTCTCCAGGGACGTGCTGTGGGTGCCGAGGACCGACCCGCACCTCGCTCCGATCCTCACCGTCATCCCGCTCCAGCTTCTGGCGTACCACATAGCCGGCATCAAGGGCCTGAAAGTCGACCAGCCCAGGAACCTGGCCAAGACCGTCACGGTGGAATGATGCTCCCGAATCGGTTGCTGGGCGCCCGGCGGCAGGTCGACGCGCTTGGCTCTCTCGCCGCCGCGCATACACGGTCGTGCCAGTATCCGGTGGCAGGGTGCATCAGCCGCCGTATCCGCTTGGGCTCTTGAGGAGCCGCATCTGCGCGGGCGAATGAGCCTGTCGCATCGCCACGTCGTGGTGGGTGTTCTCCTCGACATCCTCGTTGCCCCACTGTGTCCAGCCTTGGCGCGAGAAGCGCGCGAACAGCTCGAGGTAGGGCCCTGGTGAGCACGATTCGACGAGGTCGTAGATCTCATCGGGCTTGCGTGAGTGCTCCCGTTTTCGGCTCGATACCAGATTCACTTGGCTGCGTCCCGGAGGAAGCGTGCGCATGCTGCCACGCACACCGAACAGCACCAACTCAGTGACGTTGCGGAAGTAGAACCCCACACCTCGGCCGTCCGGACCTCCGTCCTTGCGGATCTTGTACCAGACGAGGTTCGACTTGTACGCGTAGCCCCACGCTTCCATCACGCTGAGGCCCTCTCTGAGGAGGGCGTTTGGGACCCAGAGATACAGATGAGAGCGTGCGGCCCCGAGTTTCGCCACCGGCAACGTCCGTATCTCCTCGAGCTCCATGGTTGGGTAGCGCATGAGGCGCTTGTGCTCGGGTGCCACCTTGCCGGTACGATTCTGAAACTGCCAGGGGGGATCGGCGAGGATGGTCGAGTAGCGCCCGCGGATTCTGTTGAGCAGATCTTCGGCGGGGCCAGGCTCTGCGATGCTGTGGATGCGCGCGTCTGTCACGGTGTCTACACGGGTCCTAGAAGACCACGACCTCCTTCGGGATGCCCAGGAAGAGCAAAGGGCACGGGTTGCCTACTCCCCTCCGCACGCGATCCTCAAGCTTGCGCCAGTGAGTGGTGGCCTCGCCGAACTTGTCGGCGACGAAGGCGTGGGCCCATCCATCCTCGAAGCAGCCCCTTGATTCCGCCGCACGACTGATCATGCTGATCTGCCGCGCCGTGGGGTGGTAGTAAGGGTAGAGGGCGTCGATCTCGCGGATGCCGTGCTTCCTGGCGAACTCCGCGATGAGCTCTCGAAGGGACTCCTGCAGCGAAGGCCCCCTCGTCACGATGGCCCCTATCGAAATGACTCCATCGGCGTGGAGCCGCTTGAAGTTCTCAAGGTCCCGGTCGAAGAAGGGATCCTTGTTGTTCCACTCGATCTCGAGCGCGCAGGTGCCTGCCGTGAAGCGCTTCACGTGGTCGATCTCATGAGAAACGGAAGACTTCTCCTCGCCGTCTACGATCATTCGTATCTCGAAGCAGTGCTTCTTCCATCCGTTCTCCTCGGAGAGTGCGCGTCGCATGCGCTGCGTCAGTTCTCCCTCGCCGCCACCGCCACGGACCAACTCCTCAATGGGGATTCTCACATCGAGGAGCACACGTTCGAGCTCTGACGCGGCTTCGGGCATGTCGTGTGTGAGGATCGCTTCAGCGTGATGCAGAGCCAGCACCTCGAAGCCTCTTGCTCTCGCCTGTTCGAACATCTGCACCTCCACGGTCGCGGCGCTTGGTCTCTCTCGTCCGCACGATGCGACACGTGTCGTGTTGGTGTCATGTCACTTTACATCGCCGCCCGGCCGGCTTTCGAGACCGCGTGCCGAATGTCACCCTGCGCCGGTCATCAGGCGTCTGAGCGCCACCGACCACGCGCCGGTAGAATGCCTGCAATGGGAGATCAAGACGCACATGGGCCGGGCCGGAGTGACGAGGTGGTTCCCTCGATCCCGCCGGGCGGCCTGCTGTTCGGACTCGGCATCGACGTGATCGAGGCCGCCCGCATCCGCAGGTTGCTGGAGCGGCTGCCGCGCGCCTGCGAGCGGCTCTTCAGCGAGCAGGAACGCGCCTACTGCGACGGGTTCGCCGACCCCTGGTCGCGGTACGCGGCCCGCTTCGCCGCCAAGGAGGCGGTCGGCAAGGCGCTCGGGATCGGCATCATCGGGTTCGTCTGGCGCGACATCGAGGTACTGTCGGGGGGGAAGCCCGTCATCGCCCTGCACGGCGGCGTCGCCGACATCGCCCGGCGCCTGGGGGTGACCCGGGTCGAGGTCTCGCTCAGTCACACCGGCGGCATGGCCTACGCGGTCGCCGCCGCGCTCAAGGAGGACGCCGATGGATGAGTCCCTGCTGCTGGGGCTGTACACCGCCCAGGCCATGCGGGAGGTCGACGGGGCCGCCATCGAGGGCGTCGGCATCCCCGGCGGCCATCTCATGGAGCGCGCCGGCGTCGCGGTCGCGGCCGAGATCCTCGAGCGCCACGCGCCTGACGAGGCGGTCGTCTTCGCCGGCAAAGGCAACAACGGCGGCGACGGGTTCGTGATCGCGCGCGAGCTGTCCGAGGCCGGCGTCGAGGTCACGGTGTTCCTGCTGGTCGCGCCGGAGGAGTACAGGGGCGACGCGAAGCTGAACCTCGACATCCTGGCCAACCTCGGGATCGACGCGCGCCGCGCGACCGACGGGAGCGGAGCCCTGACCGAGGACGCCGTGGTGCTGACTGGGATGGCCGACGTGGTGGTGGACGCCGTCTTCGGCACCGGGTTCGCCGGCGCCGCCGAGGGTCCGGCCGCGGCGGCGATCGGCCTGATGAACGAGGCGCCCGGCCTGGTGGTGAGCGTCGACATCGCCAGCGGCGTGGTCGCGAGCACCGGGTCGGTGAGCGGCCCCGCGGTGGCGGCCGACCTCACCGTGACGTTGCACGCCGCCAAGGTCGGCCACTTCGTCACCCCGGGCGGCTCGCTCTCCGGCGAGGTCGTGATCGCGCCGATCGGCATCCCCGCGCTCTGTGACCGCGAGCCGGACGTGTGGCTGCTGACCGGGGAGGCCATGGGCGAACTGGTGGTCCCCAAGGGCTCGCTCGACCACAAACGCTCCGTCGGCACCGTGCTGGTCGCCGGCGGGTCGCGGGGCATGGAGGGCGCCGCCCACCTGGCCGCGTTCGCGGCCCTCAGGGGCGGCGCCGGTCTGGTGCACTGCGCGCTGCCGGAGGGCGCCGCGGCCGAGAAGCCCTTCGCCGAGGTCATCACCGTCACCGTCCCCGGCGAGGACGGCCGGTTCGGCGCGGCGGCCCGCTCGCCGCTGCTCGAGGAGGCCGACCGGTTCAAGGCCCTCGCCCTCGGACCCGGCCTCGGACGCGGCGACGGGACGACCGTGCTGGTGCGCGAGCTGCTCGGCGTCGGGCGGCCGCTGGTGCTCGACGCCGACGGCCTGTACGCGCTCGGCGGCGAGCTCGAGCTGCTCGCCGGACGTGCCCACCCGACCGTGCTCACCCCGCACGAGGGCGAGCTCGGCCGCCTGAACGGTCGCCCCGCGGAGGAGGTGGCGGCCGAGCGCCTGGAGTCCGCCCGCGTCGCAGCGAGACGGTCGGGCGCGACGGTCGTCCTCAAGGGCGAGGCGACCATCGTCGCCGACCCGTCGGGACGGGCCTACGTCGTCCCGACCGGCAACCCGGGCCTGGCCACGCCGGGCACCGGCGACGTGCTGACCGGCGTCATCGCCGCCCAGCTCGCCAAGGGCCTGCCGGCCACCGAGGCGGCCTGTCTCGGGGCGTACCTGCACGGTCTCGCCGCCGACCTGGCCGCCGAGGAGGCGGTGGGCACCGAGGCCATGGTCGCGAGCGACCTGTTCCACTACCTGCCCGCCGCCGTGGAGCGGCTCAAGGCCGGCCCCCAGGAGGAGACCCATGAGCACCACTGACGTCGGCCCGGAGGCCGAGCCCCTGGTCCGCGAGATCATGACCACCCCGGTCGTGACGGTGCGGCCCGACCTGTCGGTGAAGGACCTGGTGGCGCTGTTCCGCGAACGGCGCATCGGCGGCGCGCCGGTCGTGGATGGGGAGGGCGTGCTGCTCGGCATCGTCACCGAGGGCGACCTGATGGCGCTCAACGCCGACGTCCAGATGCCGCACTACTTCGAGCTCTTCGACAGCATCATCTATCTGGGCAGCCAGAAGAAGTTCAAGGAGCAGCTGGAGAAGGCGGCGGCGGCCATCGTGGAGCAGCTCATGACGCCGGCCGAGAAGGTCAAGTCGGTGAGCCCGGACGATCCCGCGCGCACGGCGGCCCGGCTGATGGCCAAGCACGGCTTCGACCGGGTGCCCGTGGTCGAGGGTGAGACGGTGGTGGGCATCGTCACGCGGCACGACATCATGAAGATGCTGGGGCTCTGAATGCTGACGGGCCGACAGCGCGCGGTCGCCGAGGTCGACCTGGAGGCGATCCGGCACAACGTCCGCCGCCTGATGCGCGACCTGCCGGAGGGAGCCGTGCACTGCGCCGTCGTCAAGGCGGACGGGTACGGGCACGGCGCCGTGCCGGTGGCGCGCGCCGCGCTCGAGGCCGGCGCGACCTGGCTGGGGGTGGCGACGGCGGCCGAGGCTCGGGAGCTGCGGGCCGCTGGGCTGACCGCCCCGGTCCTCGTCTTCGGACCGCTGACGGGCGCGGACCTGGCCGACGCCGCGGAGGCCGGTGCCGAGGCCGTCGCCTGGTCCGTCCCGTTCCTGCGCGCGGCGGCGCGGCTCGGCGTCCGGGTCCACGTCAAGGTCGACACCGGCATGGGCCGGCTGGGCGTGCGCCCCGACGAGGCGGCCGGCCTGTGCGCGCGGGCGAGCGAGGCCGGCGTCCTGGCCGGCCTGATGAGCCACTTCGCCACCGCGGACGAGGAGGACACGGCGTTCTTCGAGCTGCAGCTGGGCCGGTTCACGGAGCTGGCGGCCGGGCTCAAGGCGCGGTATCCGAGTCTCCTCTGTCACACCGCGAACAGCGCGGCGACGCTGCGCGGCCCGCGCGCCCACTTCGACATGGTCCGCACAGGCATCGCCATGTACGGGCTGGCGCCGGCCAACGACGATCCCTTCCTGCACGACCTGCGACCGGCGATGAAGCTCGTCTCCCACCTCGCGGGGGTCCGTGAGATCGGCCCCGGCGACTCCGTGGGCTACGGTCGTACGTGGATCGCCGACGAGGACACGCGCATCGGCGTCGTCCCGGTGGGCTATGCGGACGGCGTGCGGCGCGCCCTGGGCAACACCGGCGAGGTGCTGGTCGCCGGCAGGCGCTGTCCCATCGTCGGACGCATCAGCATGGACCAGATGACGGTGCGGCTGCCCGGCGGCTGGGGCCGGCCCGGGGACGAGGTCGTGCTGTTCGGCGCCGCCGGGGACGGCGTGGCCGGCGGCGCGTCCGTCGCGTGGACCTGGCCCTCCGCCCCGCGCCGCGACGAACGGGGGACGCCGCGGATCCTCTGTGAGGAGGTCGCCGCGCTGCTCGGCACGATCAACTACGAGGTCACCTGCGACGTCGCCCCGCGGGTGGTGCGCCGTTACCGCGGCGAAGCTCCCGCGGCGTGAGGGGGTCCATGGCCCGCTGCGCCCCCACCTCGCCGACGCTCGACGAGATCACACGCGTGGCGCTCGCCGCGCTCGGCCCCGGCGAGGCCGGCTGGCTGGTGGGCGGCTGCCTGCGCGACGAGCTCCTCGCACGCCGCATCCGCGACATCGACATCGTCGTCGACGGCCGCCAGGAGGCGCTGGCGCGGGCGCTCGCCGACCGGGTCCGCGGCGACGTGTACGCCACCTCGGACGTGTTCGGCGGCTGGCGTGTGCTGGCCGGCGACCTGCGCATCGACGTCGCCGGCCTGCGCGGCGGCCCGCCCGATCCGGAGACGCGCGCCCGGCGCCTCGAGGCGGACCTGCGCGCGCGCGACTTCACCGTCGACGCCCTGGCGCGCCCTCTCGACGGCCACGACATGGTCGATCCGCTGGGCGGGCTCTCCGACCTGGCGGCGGGCCGCCTGCGCCTGTGCTCACCGGCCTCGCTCGACGACGACCCCCTGCGCGTGCTGCGGCTGTCGCGGCTGGCGCGGGAGCTCGACCTGGTGCCGGACGCGACCGCGACCGAGGCCGCCTTCCGCGCCGCCCCGAGCCTGACCCGCGTGAGCGGGGAGCGCGTGCGCGACGAGCTCTGCGCCCTCCTCGCCACGCGCGCCGCGTCGGTGGCGCTGCGCGACCTGGCCGTCTGGGGCGCGCTCGCCGTCGTGCTGCCCGAGGTCGACCAGTTGCGCGGCGTCGAGCAGAACCCCTACCACCACCGGGACGTCTTCGAGCACACGACCGAGGCGCTGACCTACGTGGTCGGCGTGGTGGCCCAGCTCGGCGGACGTCAGTTCCTGACGACGCCGGAGGAGGCCGGACTGCCGGGGGTCGGGCCGCTCGTGCCCGTCTCCTGGGCCGTCCTGCTGCACGACATCGGCAAGCCCCTCGTGCGCGTGGTGGACGACCGCGGGCGGGTGATCTTCTGGCATCACGACGAGGCCGGCCGCCGGATGTGCGCCGGGATCGGCCGGCGGCTCAAGCTCAGCAACCGGTTCGTCGAGTACGTGGGTACCCTGGTGCGGCAGCATCTGAGGCTCGGGTTCCTCACCCACGAACAACCCTTGACGCGCCGGGCGCTGGCCCGTTACCGGCGCGACGTGCATCCCTGGGTGTTCGAGTCGGTGGTGGTCTCGCTCTGCGACCGGCTGGCGACGCGCGGCGAGAAGACCTCGCTCAGCTCCATGGCGCGCCACTATCGGCTGGCGCGCACCGTGTGGACGGAGGTGAGCAAGGCCCCGACGCCGCGGGTGCTCAGCGGCGACGACGTGATGGACCTGCTCGGGATCGGACCCGGGCCGGACGTGGGCCGGGCCCTGGACGCGCTGGAGGAGGAGGTCGAGGCGGGGGAGGTCACGGATGCCGACGGGGCGCGCGCCTTCCTGCGCAGATGGTGGGCGGCGAGGGACGATGCCTGAGCTGCCGGAGGTCGAGACCGTCAGGCGGCGCCTGCAGGCCTGTCTGCCGGGGCTCCTTCTGCGCCGCGTGGTCGTCCACGACTGGACGGTGAGCGCCCAGACCGAAGAGGAGCTGAACGGGTACCTGGCGGGGCGCCGCGTGGCGCGGCTGCGGCGGCGCGGCAAGTACCTGCTCGTCGACCTGGAGGCGGGGCCGGCGGCCGGCGACGGACCGGCGGTCGCCGTCGTCCATCTGCGCATGACCGGGCAGCTCGTCTTCCGGCTCGAGCCGGGAGACCGCCCGCCGCGCTTCACCTGGGAGCTCGAGCCGGACGCGGCTCTCCACTTCCTGGACATGCGCCGCTTCGGCCGGCTGTGGGCGCTCGACCCGGAGGACGAGGACGGGTTCTTCGCCGCGCGCGGCCTGGGGCCCGAGCCGTTCGGTCCCGAGTTCACGGTCGCGTATCTGCGCGGCGCGCTGGCGGGCCGGCGCGCGCCGCTCAAGAACTTCCTGCTGGATCAGCGGCGTGTCGCCGGGGTGGGCAACATCTACGCCGACGAGGCGCTCTTCCGGGCCCGCCTGCACCCGCTGCGCGCCGCCGGCAGCGTCGGGCCGCGTGAGGCACGTCGCCTGCACGCCGCGCTGCTCGAGACCCTCCAGGCGGGGATCGACCACGAGGGGTCGAGCATCGAGAGCTTCATCGACCCGGCGGGCCGGCGCGGCAGCTTCCAGGAGATCCTCAACGTGTACCAGCGCACCGGGGAGCCGTGCCGGGTCTGCGGTGAGCAGATCGAGCGCACCGTGGTCGGCGGGCGCGGCACGCACTACTGTCCGCGGTGCCAGCCGCGCCGCGGCGGGATGGCCCCGGGGTCGCGACGCCGCCCGGGCTCGGCGAGGAGCATCGGCAGACGCGGGCCGCGTGGCGAGCTCATCGGATAAGCGCGCGGACGGGAAGCCCGCGGACGAGCGCCGCCCGGGGGTTGCCCCGGCGCGCCTCTACATCGTCCTCACCTGCGTACCGCGCCGCACGCGGCTCGCCGTGGGCTCGCTCGGGACGGTCACGCTGGAGCGCGGCTGGTACGCGTACGTGGGCAGCGCCGTCCGGGGACGGTGCGCGCGCGTGGCGCGCCACCTCGCGCGCGAGAAGCCGCGGCGCTGGCACGCCGACCACCTCTTCGCGGCGTTCCCGGCGCGGGGGGCCTGGCTGGTCGACGGCGCCGCCGGCGAGTGTGCCCTCGCCGCCGCGCTGGCGGCGCTGCCGGGCGCGGAGCGCCGCCCGCCGCGTTTCGGCGCCGGCGACTGTCGCTGCGCCGGCCACCTCGTGCGGTTCGGGCGCCGGCCCCTGCGCCGCGACCTCGCGGCCGCGGCGTGCGCCGCCGGCGCCCGTGCACGCGGCGCGGTCAGGCGCTTCGTCCGCCGCCCGCCGGCCCGTCAAGCCGGCTGAGTGGGCGCCCTCAGCGCGCCTTCTCCCACTTCTGCAGGTAGGCGACCTCGGCGAGCGTCTTGCCGGCGTCGATCTCGCCGCGCAGGCGGTTCTCCTTCTCGAGCACGTCCATGGCGCGGTTGGCCAGCTCCACCGCCTGCTCCCTGGGCAGGACCATCACGCCGTCGTCGTCGCCGACGATCCAGTCGCCGGGGCGCACCGTCTGGCCGGCGACCGTGATGGGCACGTTGATCTCGCCGAAGCCCTTGGGTTCGCCGGCGTTGGCGCACACCTTGCTGCTGAAGGCGGGGAAGCCGAGGCGCGCGATCTCCGGCGTGTCGCGGATCGCGCCCCACACGACCAGCCCGGCCAGACCCTTGACCATCGCGCTGTGCGTGGCCAGCTCGCCCCACATCGCCGGGGTGGCGTCGCAGGCGTCGACCACGAGCACGTCGCCGGGCGCGCAGACGTCGATCGCCTCGACCGGCTTGGCCCAGTCGCCGGCGTAGGTGCGGCAGGTGACCGCCGGGCCGCACATGTGCGCGCCCGGCAGCAGCGGCCGGATGCCCGGCAGGCTCGGCTGCCGGTGCCACGCGTCGCTGACGTTGGCGGTCGAGACCTGCTCGAGCACGGCGCGGAGGTCCGCCTCGCCGGCGCGCTTGTAGAGGGTGGTCTCGAGGCTGACGCCCTCGTCCACGGCGCGGCGGATCTCGGCCGCCGCGGCCGCGGCGTCGGCCGATTTGATGATCGCGCCGCCGACCACGACGATGCCGGCCCCGGCCTCCACGGCGGCTGCGGCGGTCTCGCTGTTGACGCCGCCGGCCACCGAGACGGGGATGTCCACCGCCGCGGCGACGGCGCGCAGCGTCTCGAACGGCGCCTCGCCGCGCATCTGACGGTCGATGGCGGTGTGGATGCCCACGTAGTCCGCGCCGAGCTCCTGCGCGCGCCGTGCGCGCGCGACCGGGTCGGCGACCTCGATCATGTCCACGATCAGCCGGCAGCCGTAGTTGCGCGCCGCCTCGGCGCACTCCCTGATCGTGCTGTCCGACGCGGCGCCGAGCACGCCGACCACTCCGGCGCCGGCCTTGGCCGCGTACTCGACCTCGGTGCGGCCGGCGTCCATCGTCTTCATGTCGGCGACGACGGTCCTGTCGGGGAACTCGGCCTTCAGCGCCCTGACGGCGCCCAGGCCTTCGGCCTTGATCAGCGGCGTACCCGCCTCGACCCAGTCGACGCCGCCGGCGACCGCCTCACGGGCCACCTGCAGGGCGCGCGGCAGGTCGACGAAGTCGAGCGCCACCTGCACGATCGGGCGGCCGCGGCCCCCGCCGGCCCTGCCACCCGCTCCGGCTCCGTCCCCCGCGCCGGCGCTCATACGCCCATCACCTGCACGACGACCGAGCGCTCGCGCGGGCGGGCGTCGAAGTCGCAGAAGGCGATCTCCTGCCAGGTGCCGAGGGTGAGGCGCCCGTCCACGATCGGGACCGTGACCGACGGGCCCACGAGGGCGGCGCGGATGTGCGAGTGTCCGTTGCCGTCGCCGTTGTTGACGTTGTGCCGCCAGACGCGGTCGCTCGGCGCGATCGTCTCGAGCACGTCGCGGAAGTCCTCGATCATGCCGGGTTCGTACTCGACGGTGGTGACGGCGCCGGTCGCCCCGGGGGCGAACACGGTGACGGTACCGTCGTGCACGCCGCTCGCGGCCACGTTCTCCCGGACCGCGTCGGTGATCCTGACGACGTCCGCGTGGCCGCGGCTCGAGAACTCCACCGCGCCGGTGACCACGCGAAGCAGGCCTTCGCGCAGACGGGTCTGCCGGGGGGTGCGGGTGGTGACTGGGTTCACTGTGTCCTCCCTTCCATGCCGGTCGCGTCCTGGACGGGGTACGCGCGGGATGAGGTGGCGGGTGTCGACGGGGTCGGCCGCGGGGGGCCGTTCGAGGGCACGGCGACGGAGACGGTGTCGATGAGCCGGGTCCCGCCGAGGCGGGCGGCGAGGACGAGGCGGGAGCGCGGCCCCAGGCCGGCCTCGGGGACGAAGGTCGCTTCGTCGACCACGGCGAGGTAGTCGAGCTCCAGGCCCGCCGCTAGGGACGGCAGGGCGTCGGCCGCAGCCGCGACGACGTCCGCGGCCGCCGCGCCGGGCCGCCGGGCGGCCTCGGCGCCGGCGAGGAGCGCGCGGTACAGGCCCGGGGCGACTGCGCGCTGCCCCGCGGTCAGGTACGCGTTGCGTGAGCTCATGGCGAGGCCGTCCGGTTCGCGTCGCGTCGGCACGCCGACGACCTCGACCGGCAGGTCGAGGTCGCGCACGCAGCGCCGGATCACGGCGAGCTGCTGCGCGTCCTTCTCGCCGAGGAACAGCACATCGGGCCGCGCCACGCCGAGCAGCTTGATGACGATCACGGTCACGCCGTCGAAATGCCCCGGGCGCGAGGCGCCCTCGAGGCTCTCCGTGAGCGGGCCGCCGACGTGCACCGCGGTGGCGAAGCCGTCGGGGTACATCTCGGCGGCCGCAGGCGCGAAGACGAGCGCGACCCCGGCCTCCTCGAGGAGGCGCAGGTCGCGCGCCTCGTCGCGGGGGTAACGCCGGAAGTCCTCGCCCCGGCCGAACTGCGCGGGATTGACGAAGATCGAGGCGGCGACGCTCGCGCAGCGCGACCTCGCCGCCTCGACGAGGCCCAGATGTCCGGCGTGCAGCGCCCCCATGGTGGGCGTGAAACCGAGCGGGCGCGGGAGGGCGTCCAGCGCCGCCCGCGCCTCTGCGACGGTGCGGACGACGATCACGGCCGCTCTCCCGCCCCGAGCAGCTTCCGCAGCGTCTCCACCTGCTCGTCGTCGAGGCGCGGCGCCGCCAGTGTGAGAGCCTCGAGGCTGAGGGCGCGATAGGTGCGCGCCAGCCGTGGGCTCTCACGGTCGAGCAGTCGCAGATGGGCGCGCACCGTGCCGAGGTCGCCCCTGGCGACGGGGCCGGTGAGCGCCGCGGCCGGCTCGCCGCTGCGCAGCAGGTTCTCCAGCGTGGTCCGGAGCAGCACGCCGAGGTGCTCCAGCCCGCGGGAGTCGTGCGTGGCCGCGTCCATCAGCCGTTTGGCCTCGCTCTCGAGCGCGACCAGCAGGTTGCATCCCACCACGGCGGCGAGGTGGTAGAGCGTCTTGCTCTCGTCGGCCAGCCGGAAGGGACGCATGCCGAGGCGGACGGCCAGCTCCTCGCCGAGCTGCAAGTCGCTCTCCTCCAGCGCCGTCACGGCGCAGGGGACGTCGCGCAGCAGTCCGGACGTCGGCTCGCCGGCGAAGGTCTGCAGCGGGTGCAGGCACAGCGTGCGCACGCCCTGTTCGCGGAGCGGCTTGAGCAGGTGCACGGAGCCGAGGCCGCTGGAGTGGATGGCCAGCGGCGGGGACGCGCCGCCCCGGCGCATGGTCGGCAGGGCCTCGGCGAGCCGTCCGGCCACGCCGTGGATCTCGTCGTCCGGGACCGCCAGCCACCAGGCGTCGGCTTCGAGCGCGGCGTCGCGCACGCGCAGATGGGGCAGCTCGCCGAAGAGATGGGCGTCGTCGTCGGCGTGCACCCCGACGGCACTCACCGTGAGGTCGCTCGCCTGCAGGCCCGCCAGCACGGCGGATCCCAGGCGTCCGGGGCCGATCACGCAGAAGCGATATGCGTCGACGGTCAAGCCTTCGACCTCTCCGGCTGCGGTCCGCCCGGTGGGGAGGTACCGCGCCTGTCGCAAGGCCTGTGCAGCACAGGCGGTGTCCCGGTCGCCTGCCGTGGCTCGGCGCCGGGCCACGAGAAGCGTAGGGCCTCGTGCCCGCGCGTGTCAATCGTTCGCGGCGAGCCACGGGGCCGGCCAGGGTGGAGGTCTGCGGACGGGTCGCCGGTGGTACACTACCGCCATGCCGATCTACGAATTCCGCTGCAACCGGTGCGGAGCGGTGTTCGAGGAGCTCGTCCGGAACGGCGTCAAGCCCGAGTGCCCCGAGTGCCGCTCGGGCGACGTCTGTCGCCTGCTCTCCGCCTTCGCCGTCCATTCCTCGTCAGCCCACCTCGGCGGCAAGGGAGCGACCAAGAGCTGCTCCACCTGTGCCGGCTCCTCCTGTGCCACCTGCCGCTGACGACGCTGCGCTCGAGGCCCTCCGCGACGAGGTCGAGCGCTGTTCCCGCTGCGTGCTGCGATCCACGCGGACGCACGCGGTGTTCGGCGAGGGCGACCCCGGCGCCCGGCTCATGTTCGTGGGCGAGGCGCCGGGGTACCACGAGGACCAGCAGGGGCGGCCGTTCGTGGGTCCCGCCGGCCGTCTTCTCGAGCAGCTGCTGGCGTCCATCGGCCTGACGCGCGAGCAGGTCTACATCGCCAACGTCCTCAAGGACCGACCGCCGAACAACCGCGACCCACGGCCGGAGGAGATCGACGCCTGCCGGCCCTATCTGCTGCGGCAGATCGAGATCATCAAGCCCAGGGTCATCTGCACCCTGGGCAACTTCGCCACCAAGTTGCTGAGCGGCGACCAGACGGGCATCACCAGGGTGCACGGGCGGCCCCGGGCGACGGAGATCGCCGGATGCCGGCTGTACCTGTACCCGATCTTCCATCCGGCGGCGGCCCTGTACACGCCGGCGATGCTCGCCACGCTGAAGCAGGACGTGGCCCGGTTGCCCGAGCTGCTGGCGCGGGCGGCTCCGGAGCCGGACGGAGGGGAGGCTGAGCCGTCCGCCGCGCCGCGACCGGCCTGGCGCCCGCCCGAGCATCTGCGCCGTTCAGCGCCCTCCGCGGCGCCGTCGGCGGACGCCGGTCGTGCGCCGGCGACGCTCGACGAGCTCGCCACGGTGTGCGCGGGCTGCTCTCCGCCGGACGACGCACCTTCCCCGCACGCGGACGAGGCTCCGTCCTCGCCGGCGGACGACCCCCGGGCGCCGTCGGCGTCGGGCGCGATCGGCGAACCGGAGCAGCTCGGCCTCTTCTGAATGATCCGCCTGACTCTCGCCTCGCCGACGCAGACGCGGAAGCTCGCCCGCGTGCTGGCCGCCCAGCTGCGGCCGCCGGCGCTCGTCACCGTGGAGGGCGAGCTCGGCACCGGCAAGACCACGCTGGTGCGGGGGATCCTGCGCGCCCGCGGCGTGCGCGGCACGGTCGCCAGCCCCTCGTTCACGCTGGCGCAGAGCTATCACGGGCGTGACGGCGAGCGCCTGCACCACCTCGACCTTTACCGGCTGAGTCGTGGCCGTGACGCGGACCTGTTCGCCTGGGACGACTACCTCGGCCCGGGGGCGATCACGTTCGTGGAATGGCCGGCGGCCGGCAGCGACGCTCTGCCGCCGCCCGATCTGCGCATCGAACTCGGGCATCGGACGCGCACCAGCCGCACGGCGCGGCTGTCTGCGGACGCCGCCCTCGAGGCGGCCGTCGCCGCGGCGGCGGAGGACGTCGGTCTTGTGGTGACCGGGCGCGATCCGTCCGCGGAGGGCGATCGCGATCCGGCGGCGACCGGGGAGGCGCCGTGATCCTCGCCCTGGAGACGGCGACGACCGCCTGTTCCGCGGCCCTGTGCGCCGCCGACGGCTCCGTGGTCGCCGAGCGTCTCGCGTGCGACGGTCCGGCGCACTCGCGGCGGTTGCTGCCGTTCGTGCACCAGGTGCTCGAGGAGTCGGGCGCCGGGTGGGACGAGGTGGAGACGGTCGCGGTCGGCCTCGGCCCCGGCGCCTACACCGGCCTGCGCATCGGCGTCGCCACGGCGCGGGCGCTGGCGCAGGCGGACGGGCGCGTAAGGCTGGCCGGCGTCCCGACGCTGACGGCGCTGGCGCTGGCGCTCTCCGAGGCGCCCGAGGCCGCCGTCGGCGGCCTGCTCGTGCCGCTCGTGGACGGCCGCCGCCGCGAGGTGTTCGCGGCTCTGTACGAGCGGGTCGACCGTGGTCTGCGCCAGACCAGTGGCGTGTCGGTCGTGGGCCGCGACGACCTCGCCGGCTGGCTCGCCGGCTGCGGCGACGCGGTCGTGGGCGGCGACGGCGCGGCCCTGTACCGTGAGCTGCTGCCCGTCTCGGCGCGGCCGGCCGCGGGCATCGAGACGCCGACGGCCGCGATGGTCGGCCGGGCGGTCGCCCTCGGCGCGCCCGGCCTCGTCCACGGGCCCGACGCCGTGTTGCCCATCTACGGCCGCGCGCCGGATGCCACGCCGCGCGCGGCGAAGCCCGGCGCCGTCGCCCGCCCCGGAGGCTCCGCGTGAGCCTCCGCGTCATCCCGGGCGACTCCCGCCACGCGCGCGTGGTACGACCGATGCAGTTCACCGATCTCGCCGCCGTGGCGGCGCTCGAGGCGCGCAGCTACACCCTGCCGTGGTCGCTGGCCACCTTCCACGGCCAGCTCGCCCGCGAGTCCGGCATCTGCCTCGTCTGCGAGGACGCCGCCCGCATCGTGGGCTACCTCGTCGCCGACATGTTCGTGGACGTGTGGCACCTCATGAACCTGTGCGTCGCCGAGGAGGTCCGCCGCGAACACGTCGCCTCCCGCCTTCTCGAAGCCTACTTCGCCGTCACCGAGCGACACGGACACCGGGGCCACACGCTGGAGGTGCGCGTCTCCAACGCGCCGGCCATCGAGCTGTACCGCAGCTTCGGGTTCGTCTCTACCGGCGTGCGCCCCGGCTACTACAGCGACGACCGCGAGGACGCCGTCATCATGTGGAAGGACTGGGAAGGCGACTCCGCATGAATGGTCCCCGCAGGCCACCCATCGAGCGGAGCGCCGCCGGGGCGCCGCTCCATGGTCCCCGCAGGCCACCCATCGAGCGGAGCGCCGTCGGAGCGCCGCTCCATGGTCCCCGCAGGCCACCCATCGAGCGGAGCGCCGTCGGAGCGCCGCTCCATGGCCCCCGCAGGCCACCCATCGAGCGGAGCGCCGCCGGAGCGCCCCGGGAGGCGGCCGGCGTGATCCTCGCCGTCGAGACCTCGTGCGACGACACCAGCGCCGCCGTCGTGTGCGGCCGCGAGGTGCTCTCGTCGGTCGTCTCCTCGCAGGACACCCTGCACGCCGAGTTCGGCGGCGTGGTGCCGGAGGTCGCCTCGCGCCGCCACACGGAGCTCGTGAACCTGGTGGTCGCGGAGGCGATGGGCCGGGCCGGCCTCGCCTGGGAGGACCTCGCGGCGGTCGCCGTCACGCAGGGTCCGGGGCTGATCGGGGCCCTGCTCGTCGGGCTGGCGACGGCGAAGTCCATCGCCTGCCGGCGCGCACTGCCCCTGATCCCGGTCGATCACCTGCAGGGCCACATCGCCGCCAACTACGCGCTCGGCGTGCAGCCGCCGTTCTTGTGCCTGGTCGCCAGCGGCGGCCACACGCTTCTGGCGACGGTCGAGGAGGGCGTACGGTATCGCGTCGTCGCCAAGACCATGGACGACGCGGCCGGCGAGGCCTTCGACAAGGGCGCCCGGCTGCTCGGCCTGGGCTACCCCGGCGGCCGGGAGCTGGACGAGCTGGCGGCACGCGGCGACCCGGGTTTCGTACGCTTCCCGCGGGCCGTGCCCCGCGGCCGCGGCTTCAGCTTCAGCGGTCTCAAGACGGCACTGCTGTACGACCTTCGGGAGCGCGAGCCGGCGGAGGTCGAGGTCCATCGTGCCGACATCGCCGCCTCCTATCAGGCGGCCATCGTCGACCAGCTCGTGGAGAAGACGCTGGCCGGCGCCGCCCGGGAGGGGCTGCGGAGCCTGGCCGTCGCGGGCGGCGTCGCCGCCAACTCGGGTCTGCGCCGCGCCCTGACCGAGGCGTGCGAAGCTCAAGGCCTGCGGCTCTCCCTGCCGCCGCTCAGCCTGTGCACCGACAACGCCGCCATGATCGGGCTCGCCGCCGTCCATCTGCCCGCCCTGCCGTGGCCGGACTACCTTGACCTCGACGCCTTCGCCAGCGACGCCGAGGCGAAGGCGGCACGCCCGCCGCGCAAGCGGGCGACGCGTCGTCCTTCGTGACGGATCGCGCCGTCCGTCCGGCGCTCCGATCGCGGCGCCTTCCTGCAGACTGGGGGTTGCGCCGGGTGTTAAACTCGCCGCCGATATGTCCGATCGATCCGATCCCGTCCCGTCGACGGCGCCTCCGGGCGACTCGCCGCGCACGGCGGCCCAGCTGTTCGTCGACTGCCTCGAGAACGAGGGCGTCGAGTTCGTCTTCGGCATCCCCGGCGAGGAGACCCTGGACGTCAGCGAGGCGCTCGACCGCTCGCAGCTCATCACGTTCGTGCCCACGCGCCACGAACAGGGCGCCGCCTTCATGGCCGACGCCTACGGCCGTTTGACCGGGCGTCCGGGAGTCTGTCTGGCGACCCTCGGCCCGGGGGCCACCAACCTGGCCACCGGCGTCGGCGACGCCACCCTGGACCACGCGCCGCTCGTCGCGCTCACGGGTCAGACCGGGCTCGCGGGCATGCACAAGGAGACGCATCAGTTCATCGACGTCGTCGACATGCTGCGCCCCATGACCAAGTGGAACACGCGCATCCATCATCCGCGCATGGTCGCGGAGGCGGTGCGCAAGGCGTTCAGCGTCGCCGCGGCGGAGAAGCCGGGCGCCACGCACCTCGAGCTGCCCGAGGACGTCATGGAGACCGTCACCGCCGGGACCCCTCTGCCGCGCGGCCCCCAGGCGATGGTCGAGGCGGACCCCGTGAGCCTGCTGCGTGCCGCCGAGGTGATCCAGGGCGCCAGGCGCCCCGTCGTCCTGGCCGGCAACGGGGTCGTGCGTCAGGACGCGGCTCCTGCGCTGCGCGCGCTCTGTGACCAGACGGGCCTCCACGCCGTGACCACCTTCATGGGCAAGGGCGTGCTCGACGCGTCCGACCCCCACTTCCTCTTCACCGCCGGGCTGGCCCGGCAGGACTACCCGCAGGGCCTGTTGGGCCAGGCTGACCTCGTCGTGGCGGTCGGCTACGACATGATCGAATGGCCGCCCTCCGCCTGGAACCCGGAGGGGCGGCAGCGCATCGTCTGCATCGACACGGTCGCCCCTGAGATCGACGCCCACTTCGTCCCGGAGGTGGAGCTCATCGGCGACCTCTCGCGCATCCTCTACCAGCTCGCCGGCCTCCTCGAGGGCAAGGAGGTGGGGAGCGTGGAGAGGCGACCCTATCAGCGCGCCTTCCGGCGTGTGCTGGACGCGGGCACCGACGACGACTTCCCGGTCAAGCCACAGCGCGTGCTGCGCGACCTGCGGGAGGTCCTCGCGCCCGGCGACGTGCTGGTCAGCGACGTCGGCGTCCACAAGCTGTGGGTGGGGCGTTTCTGGGAGGCGCGCGAGCCGAACACCGTGCTGATCAGCAACGGGTTCGCCGCCATGGGCTTCGGGCTGCCGGCCAGCATCGCCGCGGCGCTGGTGCACCGCGGCCGCAGCAAGGTGGTCTGCATCACCGGCGACGGCGGCTTCCTCATGAACCTCCAGGAGCTCGAGACGGCGCGCCGGCTCGGGCTTCCCTTCGTCGTGCTGGTGTGGACGGACGGCGGCTACGGCCTCATCGAGATGCATCAGCGGCGCAAGTTCGGGCGCATCGCCGGCACCCGCTTCGACAACCCCGACCTGGTCGCGCTGGCACGCTCGTTCGGCGTCGAGGGCCTGCGCGCCGAGAAGGCGGGCGACGTCAAGCCGCTGCTGGCCCGGGCGCTGCGGCACCCGGGCCCCGTGGTCGTGGACATCCCGATCGACTACGCGGAGAACGACAAGCTGGCCGTCGACCTGTGGCAGCTGGCGCCGGAGGCTCTGTCGTAGAGCTCGGCCAAACGCACCCCAGGGGGACGACATGACGGACATGCTGCGCAACGAGGGGCTCAAGCGGGTGAGGATGCGACTCACGGTCGCCGTGTTCTTCGTCTTCACGCTCACCTGCGCCGGCTCCTTCGGCATGGAGGACGTGGTCTCCGCTTCGGGTCCCGGGATGACCCTCCTGATGATCATCCTCCTGCCCCTCTTCTGGAGCTTCCCGATGTCGTTCGTCGCCTCGGAGCTCGGCTCCATGGTCCCCGAGGCGGGAGGGCTGTACCGGTGGATCCGCCGGGCGATGGGCGAGTACTGGAGCTTCCAGGCCGGCTGGTGGTGGACGCTCTCTCTCTACGTCGACACCGCGGTCTACGTGGCGCTGGCGCTGGACTACGCCCAGGCCCACTACGGGTTCGGGCCCGGGACGCGGGCGGTGATCGGGATCGCCCTGGTGGCGGTGTTCGCCTTCATCAACATCCGCGGCCTGGAACTCACCGGCTGGACGCTCACGGTCATGCAGATCGCCATCATGGCCCCGCTGGTGGTGATGGCCGTGTGGGCGATCTCCAAGGGCAGCGGCAACTCGTTCAGCCCACTCCTGCCGCGCGGGGAGAGCGCCGTCGGCTCGTTGCAGTTGGGCCTGGCGATCATGATGTGGATGTACGCCGGCTACGAGTCCATCGCCACTCTGGCCGGCGAGATCCAGAACCCGCAGAGGATCATCCCCAGGGCGCTGATGATCGGCACGCCGCTGGTCGTCCTCACCTATCTGGTGACGGTGTGGGCGGCGATCCGCATCGCGCGCCTCGACGGGGCGGGCAACTGGGTGAACATGTGGACCGGCGGCGACGGCGTCGACTACGTCGCGCTGGCGGGCATGCTCGGCGGCAGTCTCTTCGCGTACTTCATGCTCCTCTCGGCCGTGCTCTCCAACCTCAGCCTGTACGCGGGCTACCTCGCGGCCGGCGCCCGACCCGGGTTCCAGATGTCCCGCGACCGTCTCTTCCCGCGGTTCTACGGGCGGACGCACCCGACCTGGGGTACGCCGTGGGTCGCGGTGCTGATCATGGCTCTCGTCAACGCGATCCTCATCCAGTTCTCGTTCCAGGCGCTGATCACGATCGACGTGTTCCTGCTCATGTTCCCCTACGTGCTGATCTTCGTGTCGGTGATCATCCTGCGGATCAGGGAGCCGAACGCGCCGCGCTCGTTCAGGGTGCCTCTGCCCACCTGGGCGCTGGGCCTCTGGGTGGCCTGTCCGGTCGCGATCGCGATCGTCGCCCTGTTCGTCAACGGCACCGACTGGATGATCGGCGGGCTGGCCGGCATCCTGACGGGACCCATCGCCTATCTGGTGTTCAAGAACATCTACAAGGGCACGACCGACCGCTGCCTCGAGGGCCGGATCATGACGGAGTCCGGGGAGTTGACGGGGTTCGGCGCCGATGTGGAGGGGGTGCACACGTGAAGGATCGACGCATGGCCGGCCTTGCGGCGGTCGCCGGGATCGTCGCCGGCCTGCTCACTCTCGGTGGAGGGCTGTACGCGCATCACGCCCAGCCCTCGTTCGGCGCTCCGGGGTTCTTCGCCCTGCATGGCGACTGGCTCTCTGGTGTCCACGTCCTCCTGGGCCTCGGGACGATCATGGTGGCGGGCGGGCTGCTGAGCTTCAAGTGGCCGAGCGTGGGCGCCGTCGTCGTCTGCAGCGCCGCCATGGTGGGGCTCATCCACACCTACGGGCGCGGGCAGTACCACTGGCTTCCCTACCTCTATTACTGGGGCGGGCCGTGGGTGTTCGCGTGGCTCGCCGGCATCTTCGCCGGTTACGCGGCGTACAGGAACGTGCCGCAGATCGACGAGGAACTGAGCGACGCCAGGGAGGGGTCCGCGAACGAGACGTGGTGACGCGCGACGGCGCGGGACCGGGCGGCCGGCTACGCCTCGAGAAGGATAGTCACGGGGCCGTCGTTCACGAGCTCCACCCGCATGTGCGCGCCGAACACGCCGGTCGCGACCGGCACCCCTTCGGCGCGCAGCGCCTCGACGTAGGCCTCGTAGACGGCCTCGCCGCACTCCGGCGGCGCCGCGTCGGTGAAGCTGGGGCGGTTGCCGCGGCGCACGTCGGCGTACAGCGTGAACTGCGAGACGGCGAGCACGGCGCCGTCCACGTCGCCGAGGGCCAGGTTCATACGGCCGGCGTCGTCGGCGAACACGCGCAGGCGCGCCGTCTTCGCGGCGAGCTTGCCGGCCGCGGTCGCGTCGTCCCCGTGGGCCACGCCCACGAGGGCGAGGAAGCCGCGGCCCACGGCGCCGGTCTCGGCCCCGTCCACGACCACGGCGGCGCGGCTCACGCGCTGCAGCAGTACCCTCATCCGTCCTCGCCTCCGTCCTCGCGCCGCACCCGTCTCCGGCAGTCATCTTAGCCTGAATCCACCGCAGCATCGCCCCGGGACGGTGTTCGAGGTCCCCAAGCGGCCTGACGGTGTGTGCGAGGA
>ERZ747221.1443-NODE-1443-length-23712-cov-9.797631_pt1 | contig 23712 bp, 9 predicted proteins | sample MGYA00374949_ERZ747221 | MGnify/ENA primary metagenome ERZ747221 (study PRJEB28779, sample SAMN05720172) | bioreactor metagenome | isolation source: Anaerobic biogas reactor | place: USA:Washington, USA | collected 2015-08-08 ... | reverse complement strand
GGCTCCACGCTGGCAAGCAGCGTGGTGGCCGAAGGAAGCGTGGGGCCGGCCGACGGCTGGTGCGGAACATGGCTCCACGCTGGCAAGCAGCGTGGTGGCCGAAGGAAGCGTGGAGCGGGACGATCGCTGGTGCGGAACATGGCTCCACGCTGGCAAGCAGCGTGGTGGCCGAAGAAAGCGTGGGGCGGGCGGGCGGCTGGTGCTGAACAGGGCTCCACGCTGGCAAGCAGCGTGGTGGCCGAAGAAATCGCGGGGCGGGCCGACGGCTGGTGCGGAACATGGCTCCACGCTGGCAAGCAGCGTGGTGGCCGAAGGAACCGTGGGGCGGGCCGACGGCTGGTGCTGAACAGGGCTCCACGCTGGCAAGCAGCGTGGTGGCCGAAGGAAGCGTGGGGCGGGCCGACGGCTGGTGCGGAACATGGCTCCACGCTGGCAAGCAGCGTGGTGGCCGAAGAAAGCGTGGGGCGGGCCGACGGCTGGTGCGGAACATGGCTCCACGCTGGCAAGCAGCGTGGTGGCCGAAGGAACCGTGGGGCGGGCCGACGGCTGGTGCTGAACAGGGCTCCACGCTGGCAAGCAGCGTGGTGGCCGAAGGAAGCGTGGGGCGGGCCGACGGCTGGTGCGGAACAGGGCTCCACGCTGGCAAGCAGCGTGGTGGCCGGAGAAAGCGTGGGGCGGGCGGGCGGCTGGTGCTGAACATGGCTCCACGCTGGCAAGCAGCGTGGTGGCCGAAGGAAGCTTTGATCGTGACCTATCCGGAGGGCGATGGTAACATTCCGGGGCGCCGGGCAAGTCCCTTGTCCAGCATTGGCAACGTCCTTAAGATGGCAGACGTGGCGGTGACCTTTCCACCACGGAGAGAGGGCGAAAGTCCGTCCCCGACACCGCGAACCACGGAGTTGACGCTTGGCCAGGCCCTCACGAAACGACTTGGACACGTTGGTCTTCTTCCTCGGCGGTCATGATCTGGAGATGGTCACGATCCGCCAGTTGCTCGAGGCGCAGGGGGTGGCCTTTCACGACCGGCATCTGGCGTGGGGCGCTGCGGCATCGGCCTACGATCAGGAGATCGCCGCCGCCCTGCGTGCTGGACGGCTCCCGATCCTGGTCGAACTGAAGCTGGACCTGTCGTGCCCGCTGGAAGCGGTGCGCGTGGTGGATCATCACAACGAGCAGGCAGGGCAGGCGACAGCGTTGGAGCAGGTCTTTCAGTGGCTCGGCCTGCCGCCTGCCGCCTGGACGCGGTGGTTCGAGCTGGTGGCCGCCAACGACCGCGGCCACATCGCGGCGATGTTGGCCCTCCAGCCGCCTGCCACCCTGCAGGAATTGCGGCGCGTCCGGGAAGCAGACCGCGCCGCGCAGGGCGTGAGTGCAGCCGAGGAAGTGGCGGCGCCGGCCGCCGTAGCCGCCTGCCGGCAGTGCGCCGCCGGCCGGTTGTCGGTGGTCGACTGGACGTTCGACCGGGTCTCGGCCGTCGCCGATCGCATGGAGCGTGCGCTGGGAGGACCCGGCTACGAGAATCTGCTCGTCCGCGGCCCCCACACGACCACGTTCTTCGGCGATGGGCCAGCGGTCGAGTTCCTGACGTGCGGGTTCCCGGGCTCGCCCAAGGAGCGGTGGTGGGGCGGCGACTTGCCGCGGCGTGGGTTTTGGGGCGGGACACTGGCAGGCCAGGAAGTCGAAGAGGCCCTGGTCGACTTCCTCGCAAGTCCGCCGGCTGCCGCCGAGCCTTCCAGCCCGTGATTCGCCGTTCTTGGCCCGGCCCCATACCGCCCGACGTACTCGTCTTCGGATCGCGGACGGAGCGGGTCAATCGCGTCGTTTTTTCCAGCCACGAAGGCAAGCACGCTTGCGAGCAGACGACCACGGCCAGAGGCCGTGGCTTTCGGCCCTTCAGGGCGTCAACATCAACAGTTTTTGTTTTGCCTTTAGCTGCACTTTCCGAAAACAGCAAACCCGTTTGATCTTGGTCGAAATCGTCAAAGCGCGCAAAAATGGTTCTCCCGTTCGGGTGTATGCCGCACCTTTATCCGGCAGGTGCTGTCGCCTACGTGGCCCCACCGTTCGCCCGTGTCGCGTTCACCGGCGGAAGTCGCCGACGGCCTCAGCATCGCGACGTGGGCACGCAGCTGCCGTGAGCTTCGACGTTGGACAATTCAGCATTACGACGCTCGTCCGCCTGTAGCGGTTCTCCTCGAATCATCTCCAGCCAGGCGGTGAGCAGCGGATCACCCCAGGTCAACAAGCGGACGCCCTCGCGGCCGGGGGTGACCGTGCCATCCGAAGCTTCGCTGGGACCGGTGGGCGGGTGACGGTCGGCCAACTCGCCGTCGAACGTGGCCAGGACCTCCTCGTCCGAGTCGATGCCCAGGTGCGGTGGGGCGTACGGCCAAGCGATCGAAAGGCAGCCACGAAGGCCGTCTGGGGGGACGGACTGGGTTCCGGGCTCGGGGACCGTGACGATCCGCATCCCCGGCGCGGGGTGCGCAAGGCACCATGCTGCCAACTCCGACTGCGAGACGCTCGCGCTGGCGCCCGCGGGTGCTGACGCCGGCCCTGGCCCCGAAACGTCGCGGACGCAGTTGTCGAGCGATTCAATCGCGACCCGCGGTTTCGCCTCGGCGGCCTCGTCGAGCAGGCGGCGGGCTTCTGCCAGTTCAAGCTCGCCGCGGGCGACTCGCCGCAAGATGCGAGGCATTTCGGCCAAAATGGGCTGCAGCGGACCGACCACCTCCTCGAAGAGGTTGATGCGGTTCTTCAGCGTGACGTAAGTGTCCTCTTCGATCGTGTTTTCGACGTACAGGTTCAGGATCTGCACCTCGGCGGACGCTTGCCCAATGCGGTCGATGCGTCCGATGCGCTGTTCGACTCGCATCGGGTTCCAGGGCAGGTCGTAGTTGAACAGGGCCGAGAACTGCTGGAGGTTCAAGCCTTCAGACGCCGCGTCGGTGCCCAGCAGAATCGAGATGGCTTGGGGATGGTCCGTCCGCGAGCGGGCCTTGACCTCCGACTTCGGAACCAGCCGCCAACCGTTCAACCCTCCGTCCCAGACCTCGCCACCCCGGCCGGAGTAGCACGCGATTCGCTGACCGTACCGGGCCACGAGGCGGTTGCGGATGAAGTCCAGGGTGTCCAGGTACTGCGTGAACACGATGACCCGATGGCCGTCATCGACCAGACGGATCAACCGCTCCTCGAATACCTCGAACTTGCTGTCGATGGGAATCTGGGCCAGTCGGCCGATGTAGTCGTGCAGGTACTTGCGCTCGTTTTCCAACTGCTCCCGCCGTTCCGGATCTTCGTACAGCCGCACAAGACGCCGACGTTCCCGATCAAGGAGCGACCGCACGTCGGCCTCGTCGTCGTCTTCGTCTTCCTCTTCGTCCAGCAGCTGTCGTTCCTGCTCGAGTTCCGCGTCGATCCGGCTCAAGTCGTTCTGAATGGCGGCGATCAGGTCCCGCCGACGTTCCAGACTCCGGCGAAACGAATAGAAGCTGCTGGCCAGCCGTTTGCGGAAAACCGCCATCAGGAAGCCCACGCCACTGCGCTCTTCAGGCGGCAGATCGGCGAGCCGGTAGAACTCGGAACACAGCTCGTCGATGCGATCGTAGAGTTGGGTCTCGACCTGGGAGCGGAAGCTGACAGGAACATCCTCCGGGCGTCGCGTCGCAAGCCCATGAACCAAGCCCCGCTCCTGGTATGCACGCAGCGTGGCACGGGTGTAGCGGAACATGTGGACCGACAGCGGAGTCTGGCGAGCCAGGTAGGGCGTCATGGCTTCGGCCTGAGCGCCTGTCATCTGCTGCAGCGCCAAGGTAACGCCGGGGCCTCGGCGCGCGACTGTGTCGACGAAGTTCCTCCAACGAAAGGCCGTCCAATTCGCCGGCACCTGGTCCTTGTTCAGTTCCGCCGCACCGCGAGCCACCGCAATGCGGGTCATGTCCACGACGTAGGGACGTGCATCGCGGTTCCGGTGAAAGTCGCGAAGCCGCTCAAAGAATCCCTGGAACTGGCCCAAGTCCGACCACTGCTTCCAGCCCGCGTCGTCCAGGCCGCAGATCAGGAGTAGGTCATGGACCTCGTAGGGTTCGAGCTGCATTGGTGTCGCCGTGAGCAGCCACAGGGAACGGTACAGCCGGCGATCTCGAAGGCCCTGGAGCAACTGCAGGGCATAGTTCGGCTCCTGGTGTCCGAACACGCGCCGCCGCGCAGCATGGGCCTCGTCGACGATCACGACATCCCAGGGCCGCGACGCGGACAGCAAGGTGTCCATTCTGTCCGCCCTGGCAACCAGATGCCGGGAAGCGATGACGATCCCATCCTCGTCCCAGGGATTGTCCGTACGGCGAATGCGGCCGGCGACGTCTTGAAGTACCCGTCCGTCGTAGAACCACGCTGTCAGCGCCATCTTTTCCCGGAGTTCTTCCATCCACTGGCGCACGAGACTCCGGGGGGCCAGAATCAACACGCGGCTCACATCGCCCGTCAAGATCAGCGTCCGCAGGCCCAACCCCGCCTCGATGGTCTTGCCGAGTCCGACCTCGTCGCAGAACAGGAAGGAGCGGGGGAACTCGGCCACGGCGCGATCGTAAACCGTCTTCTGGTGCGGGAACGGTTGGAACGGAAGCCCATCTGCCCACAGAGGTTCGAGTACCAAACGCTCGCCGCCCGGCTGTTTCGGGGCGTCGAGGAATGCCTGCGCAGCGATACGGTCCTCCAGTGAGATTTCGCGGTCGTCTATCGTGATTTCAAGCGGGTCGTGATCCGGCGGACCATCGGGCGGAATGAACGAACGGAGATGGTCCTTGACGGCCTGCGGGAGGGCTTTGACCAGCAACCCCGGGTCTCGGCCCCGCCAGATTTCCTCGAACTCCTCGACTTCGGCTTCGATGTCCTCGCGGTCCTGGTCCGAAAACCAAGAACGTCGCACATCGAACTTCTCGCGGTTTCGAGTCCACGCGGCACCGGTCTCGTTTACGGAACCCTGGAAGACGATGACGTCGCCCTGGGCGTCGTACAGGATTCCCGCTTTGGGATGGTACAGGGCGCCCTGTCGGCCGGGCTGGTAGGGCCGGCCGTTGTGATCCAGCGGCAAAGCGACTCGCACTTCGAGCAAGCCCGTGGCAACCATCCATGCCAGCGTCCCGAGCCGATTCCGGGCGATCTGGTCTTCTTCCGGCCGCCAGCCGAGCGGCAGCCCCAGACGCACACACTCGTCATCGGACGGCTCGAAATGCCGCAGCAGCGTTCCATTGAGGCTGCCTTCAAGCGCCTCTTCACCGCGTTTGTACGCGGCGATGTCATCCGGGTGCCATGTGGCGCCGGTGATCAGCCGCATGGGCGGCGACGGCACTGTAGCGAGTTGCCGGACCTGCTGGATGAACCCCGCCAGCCCCGAGGCCAGTTGAACGAGACTGGCCGAGTCGAAGAAACCGGTCTGGCGATCGTATCGGACACTCTGCCGCAGCACGGGCACGTAGAAATCGTTGACCAGTTGCCCGGCCTGGCCGGAGTAGCGGCGTCGGAGTTGTGTCAGGTCGCAAAACGGCATGGATGTGTCCCCAAACCACGTAGGCGAGTCTCTCCGAGACTCGGATCGCGTCTCGGAGAGACGCGGCCACGTGTTATCATCGCCTACCTTCGCCCATTCTGCATCACCAGGTCCCAAGCCCGTCGGGCCTGGGTCGTGGCGGCGAGCCATTCGTCGTCCTCGCGGCGATTGCGAAAGGCGGCTTCCAGCAGGTGCAAGGTGACCAGGAAGGCACCTCGGAAGTCGCGCTCGCTGCCGTAGCCGGATTCCCGCAGCCAGCGTTTCAGCGACTCCGGTCCCCTCGCCCCTTCTTCGGCACCGAGCATCAAGCCGATGGCGTTCCAGACCGCTGCGCCCAGAAACTCCGGGAAGACTCGTTCTTCCCACGCGTCAGCCGCGCGAGCGGCGCGGCCTCGACCCGTCTCCTCGCCCCTAAGTTGCCGGGCCAGACGCCTGAGATCGAGCGAAGTGGGCGATTGCAGAACAAAGGTGTCCTTCTCGACTTTGAGTAGCCCCAATCGCTTGAAGGCATCCGGTTCGACATTCAGCGACTTGGCCAGCCGGCGGACATCGTCGGTGCCTGCTACCTCGCCCTGGAACGTGTCGAGCCACAGCCAAAGCGTCTGCGTGTTTCTGTCCACGGATTCGGCGGTGAAATCTCGGAGCAACTCGTCCGCCTTGGCACGCTCGGTGAGACTGGCCAGGATCTGCTCCAATCGCCAGGCGCCGACTGCCTTGTACGCTTCCTCCAACGCGTCTTCGAGATCCACCTCGCGGCCAGCCAGCGTCGTTACCGGCCAGTTCTTGCCGACTTCACCAAGCGCCGGCCCCAACGCCGACAGGTAGAGGTCCGTCCCCGAAAGGCCCTGCCCCTGGAATCGCTGGGCGGCAGCGCGGGCCACGTGGTTTACCCGTTTTTGGACTGTGGACCAGTTCCCTTCCGGCTGCTCCCGTTCTTCGCGCGGGACGCACATCAGCAGGACCGTGCTACGGGCCGCGTCCAAGCCCCGGATGTTCAGGCTCGACTCGGCCTCGGTGTGGATCGGCACCGAACTGCGGACCTCGAATCCGGCCCGCGTGAGGGCCATACCAAGCGAACTCCACGCGGCGGTCTGCTTGTGGTTGAACATCACCACCATGCGCCCGGCAGGATGTAGCAGCTGGCGTGCTCGTCGGAAGACGGCGGACATCTTATCCTCGTAGAACCTGTCCGCTCGCTGAGCAGCGGTCTGCGGCTTTGTGCCGGCAGCTTCTTCGGCCGCCGCCTTGGCCTGCTTCAGTTTCGCGCCCTGGCCCCGCAACCGCTGCAGGGCCTTCTCATACCGGTCTTGCCACCGAGCTTGCTCCTCCTCTTCCTCGCGTTTCCAGCGGGCCGGGTTGGCGACAGCCTCGCGATTTGACTCGGCGAGCGGTTCGCGGAAGAGAGGCGACAAACCATCGAAATCTCGCAAAGCACGCTTGAGCCAGACGTAAAAGAAATTGGAGAGTTCGGAGTATTGGACGTTATTATAGTAGGGGGGATCGACGCAGATCAGATGTACTGTGCCTGGCCCTGGCTCAGATAATGCCGCAGCATCGTCACAGGTGACCGTCGGAACAATTACCTCGGGACGGAGGCGAGGCATGCCATCGTCGATCAATGGCTCACCATTCATCGATTCGTCTTCTTCGGCATCTTCACCCGAATCGGGTTCGACTTCGTTTTCGCCGGTCGAGATATCGTCATCTTCGCCCCCTTCAAGACACACGTCCTCACCGTGAATAAGACCAGCCAACGCATCGTAGGCGCTGACGACTTGTGTGGCGGCCCAAGCAATCGTCTCACGGTTGGCTTCCATCTCCGTGAAGCCGGCGTGATACCTCAGATCATGCCCCATCATCATTCCGCGGATTTGCCGGCGACTGTCGTGCCATGACGATGAAGCCGAGTTGTAGTTGATGATCTTGCTCAGCATCATGGTAAGATATACGGAAACCGCTTCTCCCTGCTCGGCCGGCAGCTCCTTGCGCATCCGCTCCTGGAGCTTAATGATTTCTTCCAGCACGACACCGTCTGACAAGAGCTGTCTGGGCGAAAAAAAATCTCTCCAATGGAACATTCCCATATTTCTTGGCTCGCGAGTCTTTTCTCCTTCCGGTATTTCCTCGGTAGGTATGAGGTCACTCGCAGTCCATTTTGCCCTCAACCGGGTAAGCTCTCGTTCTGCAGATCGGACCGCTTGTAGATCAGCCGAAATTGGAACGCGAAATCGCCACAAGGAACGGACCTTCACATCTCCATCGCGATACGTCAGCTTGACTGGCACCTGGGAACAAACGCCGTACATTTGGGCGGCCAAGCCTCCCTCATCGGATCGCGAACGAGCGTAGGCTTTAACTTCATCTCCGGGAATGTCCTTGCCGCACCTTGGGCAGTACGCGTTGCCGTCTTTGTATGTGTAGCCATCACACCGTGGGGTTTTTCCGTTTGGCGGAATGTCGCCGTTGGGATGCCAGCGAGTGAAATCAGGCTTGGGCCATAGACACTTGTCCCACTCGGGGCGACTCACGATGCGAAATGAGCATTCATTGCCACGAGTTGGGATCTCCGGAAAGGCAGCAATCTCTTCGTCGGGTTTACCCTTTGGCTTGGAGATGAACCAGTTCGTTGAGAGTGGGATCGTCAAACCGCATTTCGGACAGGGTATGGTTTTGCACCAGAGAGTTGCCTGAATTCGTTCTTCACCAGCCGGCTCCCGCTTCTTTATCGACTTGGCTGAAAACTTTGCAGTTGCCGCGCTGCGACATTCGGGCCACCATTCGACGTCCGATTGATGATAGAAGAAATCGCGCATCCGTTCGTGGACCGACCGTGCGAGTTCCTGACTGTAGGCTGCAATCTGAGGGGTCAACTGTCGTCCGAACCACGCCGGGTAATGGATTGTGGCTTTGAGAACCAGCGCTGCGACTGGGTTCAGGTCGTTGGCAAAAACCTTCACGCCATATCGCACGCCTTCAAGGGGAATGCTGCCGCCACCAGCCATTGAGTCGAGCAACACAACCGGATCGCCGTCGCGAACGCAGCAGAGTTGCCGAATGCGATCCAGCAGCGAGTCAATGAGTATCTCGGATGGGGACACTCGGAACGCCGGCGGATGTCGATATCCCCACTCCGCCGGCATTTGGGAGGAATGCCCATCGACCGTATTCTCCAGTGCATAAGCGATGCGGCGATAGGCTGCATCCGCGTCGCCTGTGATTCCCATCGCTCGTAGGAACTCACGGTGCGCGTGGGTCAACGGTGTCGAACGGACTTCTCGAAGCAATCGGACAAAGAATTCCGCGTACGGCTCGAACTTCCTCGGCAGATTCGGAATGTCCTTCTTGGATGGCTCCTCGACCATCGACGGTAGCACCGAGTCGTCAAGATCGAGATCGTGCGGCAGCAACGAGGATAGAATCGCCGCTCGGCAGATCGTCGGCGCGCGGCGAGCCCACCAGATATGCAACCGATTCTGGGGTGGACGCTCGCGAGCATTGTTATCTCGCTGACACTCGGCCGACAGTGATGAGCACGGCAAACCGCCTTCCAGAAACGATGGCTTGGTCTTAGCGAATTTCTCGGACATTTAATTGGCCTCGTCTTCTGGGGTTACTTGTCGTTACGTCGCAAGAGCAGACTCATCGCGACGCCGCCGCGGATCGTCGGCGGGTCTTGGCTGGCTTCTTCCCTGCCTTGCCGTTGACTTCATAGTCGGGAGTTGCCGATTCCTCTGCCTGGTCGGCTACAGGGAACAGCAGACGGGTCTTGTCGCTGGGCTTCTTTCCGCCGCGTCTGGATGCCTTTGGCCGCTCGTCCGCTTGATCGCGCCCCGGCTCTTCGTAAGTCAGCAGGGTCCGCAGGGCGGCTCGGCCGGCGGACCGGCGATGTCCGTAGAAGCAGAGCGTGAACCAGTACAACACGACTTCGGACGGCAACTCGTCCAACCGGTCGCGGAACAATCGCCGCTGCTTAGGTTCCAGGTAGCGAGCTGCGGAGAAGGCGAGCGCCAGCCGCATCCCGTCTTCCGGTTTCAGCCAACGCGGCTCGGCCTGCGGCCCGAACTTCTCGGCAGTGATCGGCTCGGGCGCTTCGGCCCGCAGCAGGAAGGGTTCGGCCAGGTGGCGCAGCCAGAGGACCGCTTCGGGCTTCGAGCACGATCCGAGCAACTGACCATCTGCCTCCCGGAAGCCGTGAAACGGGTGCTGGGGAAACAGCTTCAGTTCCCAAATCGAACCTCGTTTGGGTTCGTGGCGAACCCGCAGTCGATATCGCTCCATAAGACAGGCCCTTCTTCACCCCGATCAGATTCACTTCGCAGTCAGGAGCACTCGGAAGCCAGCCTCCGCAAAATGCTGGTCGGTCGTCAGCGCGTCGGTGATCCGACGCGCCTTCATCAGGCGGAAGGACGTGCAATCGGTGAATGACCATCCCTTGTCGGCCCGTCGCACGTACAGTTCAAACGCCTCCAAGAAGGGAATGCTGTCGGCACCGGCAATCTCAAAACGGCTCTCGTCGTAAAGGGCTCGCACGAGCGGTCCAAACAAGCGTCGGTTCCGGCCTTCCGCGAGGTAGTTCCCCAACTCTGCAAGAATCCATTCGGAGGTTTGTATTCGATCAGTCGAATGGGTCATGTATTCCACGGCCCAAGCGTGCGCTTCGTCGCGGTCGCTGAGGTAGGCGACGAAAAACGAGGTGTCGGCGAATAGGGTGGTCATCGTTTGCGGTGTCCGTACAGGTAGTGGTCCAGGTTGCGTGAGGCGTCGGGAGGAAGTCCTTGAGCCTTGCCCGCCAGCCGCAACAAGGCCCGCCCCACCGTCGGCTTGCCTTGCCCGGCGTTCGATCCGTCCGCCTCACTCTTGAGGGGACGCACGCTGACTTCCGTTCCGTCGGGCAGGGCTTCCGGATCGTCCAGCAGCACTACGCCTTGTTGAACTCGGCCTCGAATCATGATGGTTCCTTTCAACTTCGATCGTTTGTTCGATTGATTGTACAACCAGATGCCGGTCTCGGAGAGCCCGGTCCCCGTGCTTGCGCCTCTCCAAGACGCGACTCCGGTCTCGAGAACTCGAGCTACGTGATACAGGCTTCTGTCCCGGCCGTCATTCGATCTCGCCCCGACGCCCGCGGGACGGAACGACGCGAAGTCCCAGATTGCCCTGATTCGCGTTCATCAATGCCTTGCGATATGCCGCCAACTCCTCGTCCGCCAGTCCGATCGCCGGATCGAAGAACAACTGAACGGCGATCGTGACCTCCAGTTCACCAGTGCGAGAAAACGGCCAAATGGGCGACAGCATTCCGCGAACTTCCTCGAATCGTCCCTCATAGCTCAGGCTGACCGTTTCCTGTTTGCCGTCCGCTTCGCGTTGGCCATTCGCCAGAACCGAGACGTGGACACGCGCCGCATTGGGCTTGTCGGCCCAAGTTGCCAGGACCGTGTTGTCGAACGTCTCCCGATCGCTGGCGGTCAGCGTCATTTCGACCAGACGCACGTCCTTGTGTCGATCCAACGCCTCCCAAGCGTCCGTCAGAACTTGGCGTGGCGTGCCGGCCAAGTCAATAGGCTGGGGACCGTGTCCAGGCCGGAGGACCTCCAGTTCCTGGGCCAGCGGGGAACCCGGATCGACCAACACCCAGGTGGACCCGACTTGAACCGCAGGACTCGGTTGGTCATCGCGGGTAAAGTACGCTTCAGCGGCGGATTTTTCCCACACGGACCACTCGCCGGTGCCCAGCCCGTCGCGCAACAAGGTTTCCAGCCGCGGGCGGCTCAAATCGCTCCAGATTCCGCGAGCGTAGCGTTCCAGATCCTCAGTGGGAAGCTGCGGACTGCCCTGCGGCCAACAGTGCGAACGCAGGTTGGTCGGGGTCAGGGGCAGTTCCTTGTTCTTGCCCTTGCCTTCTGCCTTGCGGGGGTACAGTTGATGGTCGATCGCTGCCTGATAGGCCCAGATTTCGGTGTGGTCGTCGAAGCGTGGCGTGCCCGGCCACTCGTTCATTTCCTTCGCGCCGATCGCCAGGTTCGGCCCACGCAAATACAGAATCCAACGGTTCTCGCGAGTGCCTTCCTGCAGAGCCTGCCAGACCACGGAACGCTCGGGCAGAACCGGGAAGTGCGGGCTCTCCTTGGCAGCCTCCAGCAGCTTGATGGTGGACACCGATTCCACGTGCTCGGTTCCGCGACGAGGCCAGAGGTGATCCCAGAGTTCCTGGGGCGGCAAGGTGGTCACGGGCATGATCCGGTCGGCAATGGCCGCCGCCGGATCGTACAGCAGGTGATTGCCCGCCAGCACGGGCGACAGACCGTCCGCGTTACTGCGGGTATAGACGCGTTTCTCGCCCTGGTCGTAGTACACCCAGTGGGCGTCCGGCGTCGAACACAGGCCAGCTCGAAACGTGGGCAGCAGATCGGTCGGCCTGAGCACCATCGGCACTCCAGGCTCCCGGCGGATTCGGTCCCATACCTCTTCGGTCGACAGCCGCCGCTCGTCGCTCAGCCACAGCGGTGCCTGACGAACGATGCCTGGGGTCAGCACGACGGGTTCGGCCGGTGTTGGTTCCGGAACCAGTTTGTGGTTGTCACGCAGGCAATCGAGGAGGGGGGCCTCGGCGACGGCCTGACGAACGTTCCGACGGGTGCGCGGCGTGCTTTCGGCGTCGGGGTCCTCGCCGAAGTCCACGCGGAAGCATTCGAGCATCGGTGCTGATTCGGCGCTCGCGAACAGGCTGTAATCGTCGGCCATGCCACCCATCGGGAAGGCCAAGACGCGATACGCTTCGAGCAACTTCGTGCGGACGTTCAGTTCCTGGACGCCCAGCTTTTCCCGGACCTCGCCCAAGTCGCTTTCCAGCGCGATGAATTCAGCGGGTACGCCAGTATCCTGCTTCTGGGCTCGGTGCTTGAGCGTCCGAAAGTCGCTGCCGGCAGTCTGGGCCAGACTCTTCTGCTCCGTTTCGATGTCCTTCTGGACCCGCTCCCAGGCGATCAAGGACGAAACCGCACTTTTGAGTCCGTCGACACGAGTGCTCTCCGCGAGCAGAAAAACGACGTTGTTTTTGTAGCGGCGGGGCGTCGCGTTGGCTCCGGCTTTGGCAAACAAGGACTTCGTGAAATTCAACCGCTCGCCGCCGCCGATGGCTCCACACTCCCGGTCGTAGTGGATGATCGCGAGGCGGACGCGATCCGGCTTGTCTGGAATAGCGTTGTGGTCCTGCGGGAACGGGATGACCTGGAAATCATCAAAACCGGAGTACACTTCCTGCACCCAGCCGTCCAGCGTTTCCCTGATCTCTGCCGGTTTGACATCCGCCAGGCGTTCCTGGAATCGTTTGTTGACGGACGCCCGCGTGCGGAAGAAGAAGTGATCCCCCTCGCGACGCATGTACCAGGCGCTTCGTTCCGTCTCTTCCAGCCCGCGAGCGACGTAGGCCAAATCGCATCCGGGGCGGCCAATGGCCAACGCCACTTCGGTCGCCGTGACGCCGCGTGAACCGTCGGGCAGACTGTGAAGAAAGGCGACCAAAGACGCCTCGGAAGCGGCCTTCCACGGCCAACCAGCGTCCACTTCGTTCGCGTGTGCAGCACCTTCGGAACTGATGACGTCCGCATCCAGCGCCCGCTCAAAAGCAGATCGCCCCAGCCTGCCCAGGACCTCGTCACGGAGTTCACTGCGGGTGAGATCGACATGGTGGGGCTGCAACAGCATGGTGCCCTTCAGGCGGTCCTTGTTCTCCCACACCGCACGGATCGTGCGGGCGACCAGCCGCAGCGCACCGCGAGTCGCCTGGAACTCCGGGATGTCGGCGAGCCGTTCGGCAAACAGACGGATCAGTTCAGGATGGAACGGATAGCCGTCGGCGATCTGCTTCCGATAGTTGTATTCAAAAGCACGCGTTTCGAGCTGAACGCCGCCCTCTTCTCGTTGCTTCTCGTAGTAGTCGGCGTAGGTCTGGGCGATTTCTTCGGCCTGGGACCGGTCAATTCGCTCGAAAAGACGCTTGGCGAGGACTGCCCCCCGCTCCTGAGTCTGCGTTGGCGTGACGTTTCGGGCGTGACGGCCGGTGGTGCGATCCGCGCTCTCGATCAGCGACAATGCTTCCGAGATGGCCGTTCTGAGATTGCCGGTGAATGCGCGGTTCGCGTCTTGTTCTGACGGCACTGTGAGCAGAACGGCGGTTTCCGGACGGTTGGCCGCGAGGCTGAACAGAACCTGGAAGAACGTGGACCATTGGCTGTTGACCCGCGCACGCGGACTGTCTGCATCCAGCGCGAACGCCCGCGCCATATACAGGACCAGTTCATCGATCAGGATCAGGACCGGCCCGTCGCCGAGGGCTTTCGCGAACTCGCTTCGATCCGGGCATCCGCCCTTCTCGTCATTCTCGCGGACCAACTCGTACCCGGCCAGGCCACCGGCCATCAAGGCGATTTGGCCCCAGGGGGTGAAGGTGCGGACAGCTTTCCCGTCAACGATCAGTTCCTTGCCGCGCAACGGGTCGGATTCCTCGCCCACAAAGGCGGCCGCTCGGACCGATCCCCGTTTCGGCAGCCGCAAGATCCCATAGTCGCTGAGTTCGGTCGCCAGCCCATCGCCCTCGCGTGCGACATGCACAGCGCCGATCTGTGTGTGCGTCTTGCCGCCGCCGAAGTTGGTCTCCAGGACGAAGACCGGCGTTCCGCCTGTCACCCCGGCGAGACGCTCGGCGACGTCCTTTAGCACTAACCTCAGGTTTTCGGTCGCGTGAGTTCCGGCAAAGAACCTCTTGGGGTCCTGGTAGTCAGGATGCGCCTTGCCGCTGATTACCTCCCACAGATCGGCCGCAAAGATGGCGTCGGGCAGCATGCCCGCCAAGACTTCAGGACGCGGGCGGCACAACTTGAAAACCGAATTCGCCGCTGCCATCTCGTAGCCCTTTCACGTTGTTGCTAACCCAAAGGACTGGCGGCCGCTGCCTCCGGAATCGCAGCGAACCCAAAATCTGACTTGCCCATTTTTGCCAAATCAATGCGGATCGCAAAGCAGGGTTGCGGACTTTCTCGGCCGAATCTGCGTAATCCAGCATCTAGAAACCGCTTCGGATCGTGTCGGTTACTGGATGCCATCGCCTTCGCCAACGCGGAACGGGAGGATGGAATCTTTCCTCTGCTAACCACTGACCGGCAGCTGACCGCCGAGGACGTGCTGCGGGCGCACAAGCGGCAGCCGATCATCGAGAAGCGGTTCTCCCAATTGAAGACGGACTTCGCCGTGGCCCCCGTGGACCTGAAAGACATGGGGCGGATCCAAGGCCTGTTGGCGATCTACTTTTTCGTGCTGCTGGACCAGGAACTCCTGGTTCCAGCACGCCCGGCCACCCAGGTGACGTGCGACGCCCGCTACGACAATCCTATCGAGGAGATCACGCGGATCAAGGACAGCAAGGGAGCGGTGTCCTTCCGGATCTGCGGCCCAGAGGCAGGCTGGGTCGATGTCCCAGAAAACCGCTTGCGGCAATGGAACGTCGACCTGCGCCGGCTGGTCGCGGTCCTGTCGGCGGCCGTGGGGACCGACCAGTCGCCCGAGGAGTTGGTCCGCGAATCCGCCTGGCGATTGGGGACCATCGGAATCGCCGGCGAGTCCAGCAACTGCGGCCCGCTGTCCCCGCTACCATCGCCGTCCGCCAAATCGCTTCGCCCCAGGTCCTCGAAGGCTTTGTCCAGCCGCGCCGGGGTAAGTGCGAAGGAATGCAATCCGCTCAGCCAGTCTGCCTGTTCCAGTGGTTCAATGGCTTCTATACGACTTCCCACGCCACTCGCCCGCCCAGCCGACAGCACGGGGGCCATCAGGTCGTCGGCTTCCTCGCTGTGCCCGTAGCCCAACAAGTGCCCCAGTTCGTGCATCACGACGGTCAGCAGGCTGAGGCCGTCCGTTGTGATTGGTCCCTTGTCCTTGGTCATCGGTCCGTCATCAACTGACTTCTGACCACTGACCTCTGACCACCCCATCATCGCCGCGTCGTCGTCGATGCGAATCGTGTTCGTGCCCGGGTTGGCCAGGCCCAGGTACGCGCCGCCCAAGTCGGCCACGGCGTACTGAACGCCAGCCAGCGTCGCCGTTTGAGCCGGCGTCAGGCCCGTCGCCATCCACCGCGCGGCGGCTTCCGCCGCCACTGACTGCAGCATGTCCTGGCTGATCGCCGCCACGCCGCCGTCCTGCGGATCGCCAGAGGCCAACAGCGGACTCTCCGTGGGCAGCGTGCCGCGCGAAATGTCGATCCCCGCGATCATGAACGCGGTGCTGTTGACTCCGAGCAGGATGTCCAGCGTCCCGTCGGTGACCGTCACGCCCGAAACGTCTTTGATATAGGTCGTACCTGGAGGAATGACCGAGACCGTGTACGTCACGTTTTCAGCCGTCACGGTAAACGGCTGCGTCGTATACGGCACGCGGCCAAAGTACAACGGGTTGGAGTGGTACAGCCGCACGCTGTACGTCCCGTTGGGCACATCCACCTTGAACGTCGCGTTCCGGCCGGAATTGAAGTCCGTCCGCAGGAAGCTGGCCGTGTCGTGCGCCGCGGATTCCTGATACGTGTCATAGTTGTCCCGCCGGTCTCCGGCCGCCACGCGGGTCAGCCAGCCGTAGCCACGGGTCGCGTTGTAAATCGTCTGCGGAACCACTTGCAGGAAGTCCGTCTGCACCGGACTGGTGGTCGCTCCAAAGTCGAACCGCAGCGGGGCGCTGTCGTCCGGCGCCTTGTACGGCTGGATCGCCGTCCCACGCGACAACCCCGACGACTCCTCGACCACGATCGTCCAGTCTTCGCTGTCCGCGTTGACGGTCAGCGTCGCCGGCCGCTGGACGAAGAATTCAAACGAGCCGTCGGCCGTGGTCGTGACCTGACCGCCGAACGTGGCCAGTTCGCCGTCTGGAGTCACCTTGGCGTACTGCCCTCCCGCCGAGACCGTCACGGTCAGCACCGCGTTGGGCGGAGCGCCTGTGCCCGTGTACCGATCCACCGTCATCGCGTCGGCAGGCAGCGCATCAAAGGGCGGCGTGTCCGCCGGCTCGGCGGCCCGCACCAGCGTCAACTGGCCCACCGTGTCCACCGGCCGGATGTCCATCGCCAGGATCACTGTCGTGCCGTTGCTGCCGCCCATGTCTTCCATTTCCAGGGTGATGGTCCCGATGCCGTCCACGGTGTCTTCGCCCACACTCACGGTCAGACGCACCCAGCGGTAGTAGCCGGTCGTCGGGTTGGCCGCACCGCCGCCCCAAGTCACGAGGGTGCCGCTGCCGTCCGGAGCCCCCGCGCCCCACACGCCGACGACCTCCGAGTCGCTGCTGCCGTCGGCCTCCGAACCCGTCACGGTGAAACTCTCCCGGTCGTGGTTCCAGCTCGCATCGCCCGTCAGGATCATCACCTCGTACGTCTTGTTGTGCATCACGTCCACTTGGAACTGCAACGGATCGCCCATCGGATTGGTTGCCTGGCCGTCGTACCGCAACCGGTCCCAGCCCGCTTGGCTGGCGTCGCCCCGCTCGAAGTACCACGGCAAATAGTACGGCGACTCCGTCACCCAACCGGCCCCGTTTTCCGGGTAGGTCTGGAACGGCGATACGCCTATGTAGTTCTCCTCCGTACGGTTGTCGAACCCGTTGAAGTCGTATCGGCCCGGCGCAGTCAACACCACGTCGTTGTCATCCACCCCGGCCAGGTACGAGATGTTCATCAGCAGATTCGGGTTGGGACTCAAAAATGCCCCTTCCGACAGTCCCCGGAACCGCGTCCTGATCAGGTCCGTTGAATCGTTGCTGATGATTACGTACTCGCCGCCCACAGGCACCGAGTAGCCGCTGAGCAGTTGCAGGTCCAGCACGCCGCCTCCTGCGCCGTCGGCGACTGCCCCGAACAGGTTGGCGCCGCCGTTCAGCACCAACTGGTCGTACCCGTCTAAGCCCGGCGTCAGACCGCCCAGCTGCACGCGGAACGTCGCTGCCGGCAAACCGCCCGAGGCCGGCTGGACATACACGTCGCCCTCGATTGTCAGCCGGCCTGCCAACGGGACTCCCGTACTCGGATCGCATTCGCCCGGATCGAGGGTGCCACCCGGCAGAACCAGCACACCTGCCGGGGCTGCGATCGTGCCCGTGCCGCCCAACGTCCCTCCGTTGTGAACCTGCACGTCGTGAGCGGCGGTCAGCATGGCGTTGACCAGCAGCGTGCCAGCCTCCACGGTCGCCCGGCTGACGCCGTTCGCGCCGACCAAACGGAACACGCCGTTACCGGTCTTCGTCAGCACGCCGTTACCCGTGATGTCGCCTGCAAAGGTCGTACTGGCATGATTGCCGCCCGTGACCAGCGTGCCCCCGGCCAAGGAGACCCGTGTGCCGCCTGTAGGATCGGACAAAGAACCGATCGTCTCGGTGTAACTGTTCAAGTGCAATTCAGCGTCGCCAGTCAGCGTCACCGCAGCGGCGTTTGGCAACCTCTCGGAGGCACTCAGCTCGAACCGATTGCCGCCGCACGTGCCGCCAAACGTCAGGTTGGGCGTGCTGAACAAGCTGTCGAAGCTGGCCACCGTGACGGTGTCGCCGCCGTTGGCCTTGATCGTCAGCGAGCCGCTGGGCGACGGAAACGTCGTTTGCTCAAAGGTCGGCGGCGAATCGGCGCTGCGAATCCGCCACAGTCCGTCGTCAACGTCTCCCGCGTCCTCGATCAGCGCTCCATCCGCACCGTCGGGCAGGTGAATTGTCAGGTTGGCAATCTGATCGCCAATGAAGTCTACCGGTGCCAAGCCGACGTACGTAATCGGCAACTGCCCATCCAATTGGATTGTTCCAGCGTGCGGACTGAGCAACGTGTTGACAACATTCTGAAAAACGCCGTTGGCGACGACGAGGGTATCGAATTGATTGCCAGCCCCGTCGCCGCCGACAAACGTCAACCCGCCCGAAGGCAGCGGATCGCCGTTGCTGAAATCGATGGTCAGCGTGTCGTTGCCCGTTTGCCCGTAGATTATGAGCGAATCGGTCGATCCGGCCACCGTCGTATTCCAGACCACTACACCGTCCACGCTCACCACAAGATATTCGCCCGCGCGGGCCAGAACGATGTCGTTGTCCACGTTGATGTCGAATTCGTCCGCGTGGATGGCCTTGGGCGGCGTCGAAAAGCCGTCCGACCAAGCCCATGGATCGAGCCAGCGCTGGCCCGCTTTGTCTATTAGGGACGCAACCGCCAAGTCCTGGAAGACCGGTCCGCGCGGGGCTCGGTCGCCGTCCAACAGGCTGCCATCGTCGTCCAGATCGTCGTCCCCCCAAAAACCTGGATACAGCAACCAAGACGGCACGCTGCTATCGCCCACGCGAGGAAGATACTCGACGTGGCCTTGGCTGTGGAAAATTTTGCCGTTGCCGGTGTGGGACTCCTCGTACCGGTCGAACCAAGGGAAGTCCTCGGAGACGTTCCACCATGTGGTCGTCCCGGAGACGCTGTAAGTCGCGTGCCCGCCCAGCCCGACGTACCAATGCGACTGGCTTCCCTCGCGATCCAGGTGATCCCAGGCGACCACGTCGCCTCCGTCGGTCGAGGCGAAGCCTCCGAAATTGGCCAGGAATTCTATGTGCTGGCCGAAAGCCACACGATTCGGGGTCCACACGCCGCCTTCAAGCTTCAAGAACACCGTCGCCCCTTCCCAATCGCCTTCGTGCGTATTGTAGCCGTGGTGGTCGGACCAGTTGCTGCGCGGGTAGTGCAGCCAGTAGTTGATCGCCAACTCCTGTCCTGCCTGGCACGACGCATGCCCAGCCGGACAAACAAGGACCGAAGCGTAGACTGTCGGGGTCGAAGATTCAGGCGACCATTCACCGCTGGCTAGATCGGACAGATCAAGGTTATCATCAGCGTTGCCGTTTACGCGCAATCCGTCTACGCTGCTGTGGGCGTCAGCATCCAAGCTGATCTGCACATCAAACGGCATGGCGTACCGTTCGCCCAAATCAAAGTGAAGAATGGGGGCGAAGTGATCCACCAACGCTTGAACGGATGGCAAGTCCTTGCACACGTCGGCGTCCTGGATTCTGAAGGACGATGGCAAATCCGTTTCTGCGTGATCCGCTACGAATAAGGTCGTGAGATCACGGGAAGGATTCAAGGGTCCAAACACGTCACGAATCAACTGAAACGTGATTTCCTCGACGACCGGACTGTCGGGAACTGCGAAGGAGGAAATGATGAATTGGTAGACGCCCGGACTAAGTTCGCCGAGATTCGCCGTGCCAGAGCCATTGAAGCCTGCCGTTTGTCCGTTGAACGTCACTTTCGCCTTCTCGGTCAGGTCCCACGAATTCCAACGTTCGATATCGAGATCGAGGAAATACTGATCCCGAACCGAGACTTCTGTCGTCCAAGTGACCGTGAGTTGCTGACCCACGCCGACGGTCGCCCACCACTGATCGATCCCAAAGGGTGGGAACGCCACGTCGCGGACCGTCCCGTATCGGATCGTCGTGTCGTCCATCCAAATCAACGCGCAGCCGTCTTCGAGGACATTATTCCGCTGCCCATCATCGGTGGGGTGATTGGCAAACAGAACGCTGACCCCAGTCTGATCGTGCACCTCCGACGCAGTCAGATTCGCAATCGCCCGCCAGGAGCTGTCGTATCGTTTGTGCCGCAGCTGGTACGTCGTGGGTGAGTTTTCATGCTTGCCATGCCACACCACGTGAATGCGCCCGCCGCCATCGAGCGACACAACGGGGCCAAGTTGGGGGTAAGACGTGGGACCCACGATGTTCACCGTCGGTTCCAAGACTCCGCTGTATTCTCTGTACTTGACGGCCCAGCTTCCCTCGGACAAATGCCCCCAAACAACATGGGCGTGATTGTCACTGTCGACCGCAATCGACGGAACGGCGCCCCATTCGTTGTTTGTCTCCGCATTGACTTCGACTTCCGTGCCCCAACCCGATGAGGTTCGCACCCGGTAATGCACGTCGTAGTAGGTGCTTCGCGGGGCGTGATTCCAGACGACATGAACGCGGTTGTCTCCGTCAATCGCGATCGCGGGATACCTGGACCAATACCTGTCGGATGAGATTCGTTGCTCGGCCTGCCAACCTGCCGGGGTCCGGACGCGCCAGCGGATGCCATCCCCGCCGCCCCAATACCCGGAACCGAGAACGTAGACTCCGTAAACCACGTGAACGTGATCGTTGCCATCGACGGCAATCGCGGGCGTCGTCGCGTACGAGGCAACCCATTCGGGCGTCTGCCAAGTCGTTGCCTTTCGCGTGTAGTACGTTGCCTGGTTCGCGTCCTGCCAGACCAGATGAAGAACGTCGAGCGAATCGACCGCCACGGCGGGAAACGACTTGTTTTCCCCGCCGCTGGTGATCGGCTCCTCCACCCAAGTCTCGCCGCCATCAGCCGACTCCGCATGAAAAATCTGGGTTACCCCGGCGGGGTCCAAGCGATGATAGACGGTGTGTAGGTGCCCGTCAGAGGTGACGGCCAGCTTTCGCTGAGAAGGAACACCGGTGGAGTTCACTTCTGCGTCGACGACTTCAAACGATTCCAATGTGGGTGGAGGGGGGGCGCCCGGATCGTTCGACACATCGAATGCGTAGACCTTGCCACTCGCCGTAGCCACAACGATCAGGGACGCGTCGGCGGAAAACGCCACATCTTGAATCCCGGTGATTCCCGTTGCCCACTGTAAACTTCCTGACGCGTCAAACAGATACACGGCGTCGCTGGCTCCCGCCAGAATTTGCCCGCCATCGCTGGAGACCGCTACTCCTTGGATATTTCCCGTGTTGTATTCCCACAGAAGCTGTTTGTTGGCAACGTCCAGAACCTGCAGATTGGCGTTCTTCGTGTTTCCCGCGACAACGTAGTTCCCATCGGCTGTAATGGCGACGGAATAGTCCGCGCCAATTGTTCCGGACATCGGATAGGTCCACGTGAGACTCCCGGTTCGGCCGTAAACGCGAACAGCACTCGACGTCGTTCCCATCATCGCAGCCCCCGTGGCGGTGATCCCGTTGGCCGAAACCGACACCGAACCGGAGCCTGACTCCCCGATTGTCCTGTCGTACCACAGCCAACCGCTGCTGCTGTCCCAGAGGGCAGCCTGATCGTACCATCCCGTCCAGCTTTCGTAGGTGACCGCGTAGTAATCGCCCTGTGGAGAGTACGCGACCGACGAGTAATAACTGTCGGAAACCGTCTCCAGGAGGTTTCCGTCACGATCGAAAAGGTACACTGGCCCGCCGCCGCCCCAGGACGAGTTGCTCCGACCAACCGCTGCTATCTCGTTGGCATCTCCATTCATGGCGACATCAATCACCTGATTGCCGGAGTCGTACGTCCACTGGGGATTCCCCTGGCCATCAAGGACGTGAGGCCCACTCGCGGTACCTACCACGACCCGGCTCCCATCCGCCGACAGGGCAACCGAATAGGCGCCGGTTGTGTCGTATTCCCAAACTAAACTGGGCGAGAGCTCAGCAACGCCCCCCACAATACTTTCGATCCAGTCGAGATACGTGCTGACAATCATGCCCCCAGCGAACGAGCCGAACAACGGAGGCTCGTCGGCGCGTGAACTGATGAACGTGTTAATCCCGAACTGCGTCAGTTCATCCGCCTCTATCTGGCCGCTGGCGTTGGCATCGCTCCAGAGAAAACTAGGCCCTCCCGAATCGCCCGGGCCGGGCATCGCTTCGATGCCGTTGCCAAGCGTCGGCCCATCGTTGAATACGTCGCCCGTCCAATGGCCGTAAGGACCGTCAAAGTCGAACAAGAAGACCTCTCGTTGACCACTTCCCTCATCGTCGAGCAAGTGCAGGCTGGCCAGGTTCTGCCCCGTGCGTTTAACGACGTAGTTGGCACTGTTCAGAATGAATCCGTTGACGCCCTCGCCAGTCATCCCGTAGCCGGCCAGAACGATCAACTCGGCGTTCATAAAGGCTACTGAGTTTAGTGGGTAGACCGGCACGCCCCACGGTGCCGGCAATGAGAGGGTAAGGATCGCAACGTCGTCGTTTTCGACCGGATTCTTGAACCCCGTCCAATCGGGATGCACGTGGATCTCAGAAACGCCGATCGCTGTGGATCCGGCCTCGCTGCTTGCCGGGTTGTCGTGGTTGAAGTAAACTGTGACATCGTCCGGCGAGACGTCGATCGTTCCGTCATGATCGAGGTCAACCACGTGCGCAGCGGTCAGGACATGGATCGGAGAAATAAGAGATCCTGACCCGATCAGATCGTTCAATAGTCTGGAAACGCGTACGCTGACAACCCCGGCGAAGGGCGAGTCAGGCACGTTGGGATCGATGCGATCAGTTGGCGTGACCGGCGGCGTTCCGTCGGGGTCGCCGACCACGATGAGCGGCTGGGCGTCACTCAAATTACCCGTAAAGAGGACCGCTGGTGCCGTCTTCCACGCAGGGTCCGGGAGGACGTAACGCGGCTCCCCCGGCGAAGTGCTGAAGAGATCGAGCGGGGGATCGGCGGACGCGAGCAATCTCCGATCTTCGAGGGCTTCGACAATCAGCCGTCTGTGGCGAAGGTGGCGGCGTACGGTGCGGAACCTGGGAAAATGAGTGCGGTTGTACTGAGACGAGAGCAGTGTGGCGCGACTCATGGCTCGATTCCTCGATCGTTGCAGGTGCCGTCAAACAACACGGAAGTTGCGGAGAACGTGTCAAGGTTGGTCGCGATGCCGAGGCGATAAGCTTCTGGCGACGCGGAAACCGGTATAGTCGTAGCTCACGTCCGGGGCATAGTGGGAACGGCGTGCGCAGCGCAGGTGGGGCGGGTGGCCGTTGCGCCACGAGCCGCCGCGCAGCGCGCGGGATTCGCCGCTGTCCGGACCGGGCGGATCGTCCACGGGAGAATTGGCGTAATAGTCGGTCGCCCACCAGTCGCCGCACCATTCCAGCAGGCTGCCGTGGACGTCGTACAAGCCAAAGCCGTTGGGGAGTTTCTCGCCCACGGGATGCAGGCCCTCGCAGATGGCCTTATGCCACGCATAATCGTCCAACTGCGTGTTGTCCCAGAAACAGTACATCCCCGCACTGCCGGAGCGGCACGCGTACTCCCATTCGGCAAAGCTGACACCCGACAGACACGGCAAAACACGGGGTTTCTTTTTTCTTCCTTCTGGGTGTTG
>ERZ747221.1436-NODE-1436-length-23804-cov-5.399334_pt1 | contig 23804 bp, 21 predicted proteins | sample MGYA00374949_ERZ747221 | MGnify/ENA primary metagenome ERZ747221 (study PRJEB28779, sample SAMN05720172) | bioreactor metagenome | isolation source: Anaerobic biogas reactor | place: USA:Washington, USA | collected 2015-08-08 ... | reverse complement strand
TCTACCAGTGGGGTAGTGAAGGGTATGCAACAGACATTTGCAGATTTGTGGAGGAAAATAAATCCGATTCTCATCGAATCAAAAGTAACACGTGGCACATTCAAAGCAATGGGCAGGTCTGAGCCTTGGGGTTTGAAGGGTATGAACAGTGGATTGCGCGATAGTTGAATTCTGGCAACACTGACAACGGTGCGCGCAATCATACGAGCGTCACCATATGAGGATTTCGGTATGACAATTGTTGAATTCGCAAAGGATGCTGATATTCGTTCACTTACTGTTTCCAAGTTGGAATATGAGCTTGTTGACGAGAAGATGAGGCTTGATTCTTCATTTAATTATTCTTTTTCACCCGTTGGTTCCGAGACGTTGATTACTCAAAAGACTCGTGATCTGATCGTGCACTTCCCCATGCAATTTACCGCTTCTCTCGCTCCTGACTCTCAGAGTAGCAACGATGACGAGCCGCCGTTTTTTACATTGAAGGTGGAATACAAAATTTTGTTCAGAAGCCAGAAGCGGAGAAAAGTGACAGAACAGTTGAAAAAGGAGTTGTTCGACTCCGTGGTTCCGAGAATCGTACATCCATACTTTCGCCAGGATGTTGCTGTTGCCCTCCAGAGGGTGGGCCTGCCACCGTTACAGCTTCCATTGTTGGAAAGATTTGAGGACGCTGATACCGTGCAGTAGGTGGAGTCTCTTTTGCAGCGAAACGAACCAAGGGCACCGGTGGTGCCGCCCTGATCATCAAAATAGACCATGAACGATTCTCAAAGGGCAGGGACAGCGTTGCTTTGGCTGCTTCGATGCATACTCATGCACTTTTTTGCATAAGGGGTTGACAACAGCCTCAAAAGAGGGCTAAAAACAGGAAACGGTCGTTGCACCGTCCTGAGGAGAACATCGTGAGAGCGTTCGACAAGTACATCACCAAGAGAGAGACGGCCACCGGCGCCGCTCTATCCTCACTCCTTCTCTCCAATCTCCTCATCATCAGCCTTATTGTACTCATTATTCTCTGACCACGGTCGTAGGATACCTACACTGACCGTGGTACCAGGACCCCCGAAAGGGAGGGGCCCGTATACGTATACCCACAGGGAGGACAGCGCGATGAACAGTACAGAGAAACGGTACACCCTGGCGATTCTGGTGAACAACCATCCCGGAGTCTTGATGCGGGTCGTCGCCCTCTTCAGCCGCCGGGGGTACAACATCGACTCCCTCTCGGTGGGGGAGACCGAGGATGAGGAGATCAGCCGCATCACCATCGTGGTGAGTGGCGACCGCTCCATCGTCGAGCAGATCAAGAAGCAGGTGGAGAAGCTCTACGACGTCAAGCGCGTCTATGAGATGACAGGCCACTCGAGCCTGCAGCGCGAGCTCGTCATGGTCAAAGTGGCCACCACCGAAGGGAATCGGTCGAACGTCATCGAGCTGGCCCAGATCTTCAAGGCGAAGATCAGCGACGTCACCGAGACGACGCTGACGCTGGAGCTGACCGGCAGCCTGGACAAGCTGCAGTCGTTCTTGGATTTGATGCAGCGGTTCGGCATCGTCGAGCTTGCCCGCACCGGCATCACGGCCCTCGAGCGGGGCGCGAGGCCGCTCAGCTCGATCGGCTACAACGAAGAAGAAATTGAATGAGCCGAGAGGCCCAACGATAGAAGGAGTATCACAATGAGTGAGATGTATTATGATGCACAGGCCGACCTCTCCTTGCTGGAAGGCAAGCGGGTCGCGATCATCGGCTACGGCAGCCAGGGGCATGCCCATGCGCTGAACCTCCACGAGAGCGGTGTCGACGTGGTCGTCGGCCTCTATGCCGGTTCGAAGAGCTGGCCGATGGCCGAGGAGGCGGGACTGGCCGTCGCTACCGTCGAGGATGCCGTCAAGAGAAGCGATCTGGTCATGTTGCTCCTGCCCGATGAAAAGCAGGCGCAGATCTACCGCACGAGCGTGGCTCCCCATCTGAAGAGCGGCTCCTACCTCGCCTTCGCCCACGGCTTCAACATCCACTTCGGCCAGATCACCCCTCCCTCTGATGTGAACGTCATCATGATCGCCCCCAAGGGACCTGGACACACGGTGCGCAGCCAGTTCGTCGAAGGCAAGGGGGTTCCCTCCCTCATCGCGGTCCACCAAGACCCCTCGGGCGACAGCAAAGAGATCGCCCTCGCCTACGCGAAGGGACTCGGGGCCGGGCGGGCCGGGATCTTTGAGACGAGCTTCAAGGAGGAGACGGAGACCGACCTCTTCGGAGAGCAGGCCGTCCTCTGCGGCGGGGTGACCGCCCTCATCAAGGCGGGCTTCGACACCCTCGTCGAGGCAGGCTACCAGCCGGAGATGGCGTACTTCGAGTGCTGCCATGAGATGAAGCTCATCGTCGACTTGATCTACCAAGGCGGGCTCTCCTACATGCGCTACTCCATCAGCGACACCGCCGAGTACGGCGACTACGTCACCGGCGGGCGGATCATCACGGATGAGACCAAGGCCGAGATGAAGAAGATCCTCACCGAGATCCAGGAGGGCACCTTCGCCCGCACCTGGCTCTTGGAAAACCAGGTGGGGCGTCCCTATTACAACGCACGCAAGAGAATCGAGAGTGAGAGCCTCTTGGAGAAGACCGGCGCTCGCCTCAGGGCCCTGATGAGCTTTCTCAAGCGCTGACCACACCCGTTGGGAGGTTGACCATGGACAACGACAGGATCTACATCTTCGACACCACGCTCCGCGATGGAGAGCAGGCGCCGGGCTACTCGATGAACCTCGATGAGAAGGTGCGCATGGCCCTCCAGCTTGAGGCGCTCGGCGTTGATGTCCTGGAGGCCGGCTTCGCCATTGCGTCGGAGGGGGACTTCGCCAGTGTGCAGGCCATCGCCGGAGAGTTGAAGGAGACGACGGTGGCCAGCCTCTCACGGGCGCTCAAGAAGGATATCGATGCGGCCTGGGAGGCGGTGAAGGGGGCAGTGCGGCCGAGGATCCACACCTTCTTGGCCACAAGCGACCTGCACCTGCAGTACAAGCTGAAGATGAGCCGTGAGCGGGCGCTCGAGCAGGCCACCGCGATGGTCGCCTACGCCCGCTCGCTCTGCCCTGAGGTCGAGTTCAGCGCCGAGGATGCGACGCGCACCGACCTGGACTTCCTCTGTCGGATGGTGGAGGCGGCCATCAAGGCGGGGGCGAGCGTCGTCAACCTGCCCGACACCGTCGGCTACGCCATCCCCGAGGACATGACGCGGATGGTGGGAGCTGTGATGAACCGGGTCCCCAACATCGATCGGGCCATCATTGCGGTGCACTGCCACAACGACCTCGGCTTGGCGGTGGCCAACAGCCTCGCCGGCCTCAAGGCCGGGGCACGCCAGATCGAGGGCACGCTCTGCGGCATCGGGGAGCGGGCCGGCAACGCCGCCATCGAGGAGGTGGTGATGGCCATCCGCACCCGAGGCGACGAGCTGCCGTTTCGCTACGGTCTCGTCACCGAGGAGATCAGCAAGAGTGCCCGCCTCCTGGGCCAGATCACCGGCATCAAGACGAACCCGAGCAAGGCGATCGTCGGCGCCAACGCCTTCGCCCACGAAAGCGGTATCCACCAGCACGGCATGATGGCCAACAGCCTCACCTACGAGATCATGACCCCCGAGAGCGTGGGCGTGCTGAACACCAGCTTCGTGTTGGGCAAGCACAGCGGCATGCACGCCTTCGAGAAGCGGCTCGTCGAGCTGGGCTATACCCTCTCCAAGGAGGAGGTGCAGGTCCTCTTTACTGAGTTCAAGAACCTCGCCGACCGCAAGAAGACGGTGGGTGACCGCGACCTCATGGCGCTGGTGGAGAGCACCGCCCAATCCTCTCCGGTGGTCTGGGAGCTGGACAACTTCGTCGTCAACAGCGGCAATATGATGACCTCCACCGCCTGCGTCACGCTGCTCAAGGGGGAGAAGAAGTACCAAGAGGTCGCCCGGGGCACCGGTCCCGTCTATGCGAGCCTCAGGGCCGTGGAGAAGATCATCCGCCACCCCTTTAGTCTGGAGGACTATACGTTGCATGCGGTCACCGAGCACCGCGATGCACTTGGGGAGGTCTTCGTGAAGATCAGCGACGGGCACGGCATCTACCGTGGCCGGGGCGTCTCCACCGATGTCATCGAGGCGTCGATCCTCTCCTGCCTCGCCGCGGTGAACCGGATGCTCGACGACGCCTCGCTCTCGCGCCACGGCTCCCTCAAGGTGACCTCGGTGCCCAACTTCGCCAACGACATGCTCAGCTCTCACTCCGATAAGAAGAAGGAGGGCGGCGATGCCTAAGGTCGCGATCTTCGACTCCACGCTGCGGGACGGCAGCCAGGGTGAGGGCATCAGCTTCTCGGTCTCGGACAAGCTGAAGATCGTCCAGGCCCTCGATACGCTCGGCGTCTCCTACATCGAGGCGGGCAACCCCGCTTCGAACCCCAAGGACCTGGAGTTCTTCGAGAAGGCCCAGGGGCTCGAGCTTGCGCATGCTGTTCTCGTCGCCTTCGGCTCGACGCGGCGCAAGGGGATCAAGGCGAGCGAGGATGTGAACCTCCAGAGCCTCGCCGGTGCCAAAACGGGCGTCGTCTCGATCTTCGGCAAGAGCTGGGACTTCCACGTCACCGACATCATCCGCACCACGCTGGAGGAGAACCTCGCGATGATCGAGGATTCGGTGCGCTTCATCGTCTCTGCGGGCAGCGCGGTCTTCTTCGACGCCGAACACTACTATGACGGCTATGCGGCGAACAGCGCCTACGCCGTCGAGACGCTGAGGGCCGCGCTGCGCGGTGGGGCCAGCGCCCTCATCCTCTGTGAGACTCGCGGCGGCATGATCCCGTCAGAGGTTCGCTCCATCACGGAAGCGACCAAGGCCCTCTTTCCCGATGTCGAGATCGGGATACACGCCCACGACGACATCGGCTGTGGGGTGGCCACCTCCATCGCTGCGGTGGAGGGTGGGGCCACCCAGGTCCAAGGAACGCTGCTGGGCTTCGGCGAGCGGTGCGGCAACGCCAACCTCAGCTCCATCATCCCCATCCTCGAGACGAAGATGGGCATCGAGTGCCTCAATGGAGAGTCGCTTGACCAGCTGACCCGCGTCAGCCGGAAGGTCGCTGAGATCAGCAACGTACGCATCAGCGGTCGGATGCCGTTCATCGGGCGCAGCGCCTTCGCCCACAAGGGCGGGATGCATATCGACGGGGTGCAGAAGAACCCGCTCTCCTTCGAGCACATCGACCCGATTGTGGTCGGCAATGAACGGCGGCTCCTGATGAGCGAGGTCGCCGGCCGCGCCCTGATGCTGAAGCGCATCGCCCGCGTCGCCCCCGACCTGGACAAGGACGATCTGGTGACCATCTCCCTGATGGATGAGCTCAAGCGCCTCGAAGCGGAGGGGTACCAATTCGAGGGGGCCGAGTCCTCCTTCGACCTGGTCATCCGCCGTCAGCTGAACATGTACAAGCCGTACTTCAGCCTCGTCCACTACCAGACCATCGGCTCGAGCCCCTACGTCGACCTGCTCAGCGACGCCAGCCACGCGGTGGTCGTCAAGGTCAAGGTCGCCGGAGAGAGCGCCATCACGGCGGCGGAGGGGGAAGGGCCGGTCAACGCCCTCGACAAGGCGCTGCGCAAGGTCCTGGAGCAGTTCTACCCGAGCCTGAAGAGCGTGCACCTCACCGACTACAAGGTGCGGGTGCTGGACAGCGCCGGGGCGACGGCGAGCAAGGTACGCGTCCTCATCGAGTCGACCGACGGCATCAACACCTGGTCGACGATCGGGGTGAGCCGCGACATCATCGAAGCGAGTTGGTTCGCCCTCAGCGACAGCATCGAGCATAAGTTGATAAGCGACGGCATCGAGCCGTCGCATGAATGAGAGAGGAGATGCCCCATGGGAATGACTATGTCACAGAAGATTCTGGCGTCGCATGCAGGCCTTGAGCGCGTACGTGCCGGCCAGTTGATCATGGCCGACCTAGATTTGGTGCTTGGAAACGACATCACCGCCCCGGTCGCCATCAATGAGTTCTCCAAGTTCGGCAAGGAGACGGTCTTTGACAAAGAGAAGATCGCCCTCGTGCCCGACCACTTCACCCCGAACAAGGACATCAAGGCCGCCGAGCAGGCCAAGACGATGCGGACGTTCGCCCGCCACCACGAGATCACCAACTACTTCGAGGTCGGCCAGATGGGCATCGAGCACGCCCTCCTGCCCGAACAGGGGCTCGTCGGCGCCGGGGATTTGGTCATCGGGGCGGATAGCCATACCTGTACCTATGGGGCGCTCGGCGCCTTCTCCACCGGGGTCGGGTCCACCGACATGGCCGCCGGCATGGCCAGCGGCAAGGCGTGGTTCAAGGTCCCGTCGGCCATCCGCTTCAACCTCACCGGGAAGCTTTCCCGCTTCGTCAGCGGCAAGGATTTGATCCTCCACATCATCGGCATGATCGGCGTCGACGGCGCCCTCTACCAGAGCATGGAGTTCACCGGGCCGGGGGTGGCGACACTGACCATCGACGACCGCTTCACCGTGGCCAACATGGCCATCGAGGCGGGGGCGAAGAACGGCATCTTCCCCGTCGACGAGGTGGCCAAAGCCTACCTAGACGAACACTACAAGAAGGTGCCTCGGATCTTTGAAGCCGATGACGACGCCGAGTGGGAGAAGACGTATGAGATCGACCTATCAGAGATCAAGAGCACCGTCAGCTTCCCGCACCTCCCCTCCAACACCCGCACCATCGATGCGGTGGGGGAGATCAGGATCGACCAGGTGGTCATCGGCTCATGCACCAATGGGCGGATCGACGACCTGCGCCAAGCCGCCGAGATTCTCAAGGGGCGGAAGGTCGCCCCGCACGTGCGCGCCCTGATCTTCCCCGCTACGCAGAAGATTTGGAAGCAGGCGATGGGAGAGGGGCTCTTCGACATCTTCGTCGACGCCGGTTGCGCGGTCTCCACCCCCACCTGCGGTCCCTGCCTCGGCGGTCACATGGGGATCCTCGCCGAGGGGGAGCGGGCGGTGAGCACCACCAACCGCAACTTCGTCGGACGGATGGGGCACCCCAAGAGCGAGGTCTACCTCGCCAGTCCCTCGGTAGCCGCCGCCAGTGCCGTGGCAGGCTATATCGCAGATCCCAAGCGCATCATGGAGGCCTAGCATGCAGGTTCAAGGAAACGTCTTCAGATATGGTGACAACGTCGACACCGACGTCATCATCCCGGCGCGGTACCTCAATACCGCCGACCATAAAGAGCTTGCAGCCCACTGCATGGAGGACCTCGACAGTACATTCGTCACGAAGGTGCAGAAGGGCGACATCATCGTCGCCGACCGCAACTTCGGCTGCGGCTCAAGCCGCGAGCACGCCCCCATCGCCATCAAGGAGAGCGGGGTGAGCTGTGTCATCGCCCGCTCCTTCGCCCGGATCTTCTATCGCAACGCCATCAACATCGGCCTGCCGATCCTCGAGTGCGCCGAGGCGGTGGAGCACATCAAGGCGGGGGACATTGTGGAGGTCGACTTCGACAGCGGGACCATCACCAACGTGACGAGTGGCAAGCGCTTTGAAAGCGAGCCGTTCCCCGCCTTCATGCAGCAGCTCATCGTCTCAGGCGGCCTTGCCGCCTTCATGGCAAAGGAGGCACGCTGATGAAGGGACGCATCGCGGTCATCGCCGGTGACGGCATCGGGCCGGACATCATGAAGGAAGCGCTTGCTGTGCTGGAAAGAGTAGAGCAGCGGTACGGCCATGAGTTTGCCGTCACACACTACCTCGCCGGTGGGGCTGCCCTCGATGTGCACAACACCCCGTTGCCTGCAGAGACGCTCTCCGGCTGCCAGGCAAGTGATGCGGTGCTCCTCGGTTCGCTCGGCGGACCGAAGTGGGATACGCTTCCCTCCGCTCTGCGCCCGGAGAAGGGGCTCTTGGGACTGCGCGGGGGGCTCTCCCTCTTCTGCAACCTCAGGCCCGCCATCATGTACAGGCAACTCTCCGCCGCCTGTCCGCTCAAGGCGGAGGTCGTCGGCGACGATTTGGACATCATGGTGGTGCGCGAGCTCACCGGTGGCATCTACTTCGGGGAGCGTGGTCGTGATGAAGATGGTGCCTACGATACGATGCGCTACACTCGAGCGGAGATCGAGCGCATCATCCGCAAGGGCTTCGAGATCGCCCGTGGGCGGTCGAAGCGGCTCTGCAGCGTCGACAAGGCCAACATCCTCTCCTCGAGCCAGCTCTGGAGAGAGGTCGCGAACGAGGTGGCAGGGGAGTATCGGGACGTGGAGCTCTCCCACCTCTATGTCGACAATGCGGCGATGCAGCTGGTGCGCAATCCCCGGCAGTTCGATGTGATCGTCACCGAGAACATGTTCGGCGATATCCTCAGCGACGAAGCGAGCCAGATCACCGGCTCCATCGGGATGCTGCCCTCGGCGAGCCTCAGGGAGGATCGGGTGGGCATGTATGAGCCTATCCACGGCAGTGCGCCGGACATCGCCGGCAAGGACCTGGCCAACCCGATCGCGATGATCCTTTCAGTGGCAATGATGCTGCGCCACAGCTTCGCCCTCCCCGATGAGGCGAAGGCGATCGAGGATGCGATCTCCCTCGTACTGGACGAGGGGTATCGGACCGCCGACATCTATTCGGCGGGCATGAAGAGAGTGGGGACAGCAGAGATGGGACATCTCATCGCCGATGCCCTGGAGAAGTGAAGGAAGGAGAGTCGAAATGGACGCGATGAAGAGACGATCGAGTGTGATGACCGAGGGGGTGCAGCGCAGCCCCCACCGCTCACTGATGAAGGCGCTGGGGTGGACGGACCGGGAGATCCACCTGCCGATCATCGGCATCGTGAATGGTGCCAACGAGATCATCCCCGGCCATATCCACCTGGACCGGATCGTCAACGGTGTGAAGGCCGGAGTACGCCAGGCGGGAGGCAACCCGGTCTCCTTCCCGGTCATCGGCGTCTGTGACGGTATCGCCATGGGGCATATCGGCATGCGCTACAGCCTCGCGAGCCGTGAGCTCATCGCCGATTCGATCGAGGTCATGGCGATGGCGCACCCGTTCGATGCCCTCGTCTTCGTCCCCAACTGCGACAAGATCGTCCCGGGGATGCTCATGGCCGCCGCCCGGCTCAACATCCCCTCGATCTTCGTCAGCGGCGGGCCGATGCTCGCCGGTACGATGGACACCCACGATGCATGCAAGACCAACCTCTCGGTGATGTTCGAGAAGGTCGGCGCCCATGGCGCCGCCCTCATCTCGGACGAAGAGCTGCTCGAATATGAGGACAACGCCTGTCCCACCTGTGGGTCGTGCAGCGGCATGTATACCGCCAACAGCATGAACTGCCTCACCGAGGCCATCGGGATGGCGCTTGCCGGCAACGGGACGATCCCGGCTGTCTACAGCGCCCGCGACCGCTTGGCCAAGGAGACGGGCTATCAGATCATGGAGCTGCTCAAAGCGGATGTGCGTCCCCGTGACATCATGGGTGCGGCGGCCTTCGCCAACGCGCTTGCCGTCGACATGGCCCTCGGCTGCTCGACCAACACGATGCTGCACCTGCCGGCCATCGCACACGAGGCGGGGGTGACGTTCGACATCTTCGATGCCAATGCCATCAGCGCCCGCGTACCAAATCTCTGCCACCTGGCCCCAGCCGGGCCGCATCACCTGGAGGACCTGCACCACGCAGGGGGCATCCAGGCGGTCCTTGGCCAATTGGCGGCAGCCGGCCTCATCGATGCCTCCCTGCCCACCGTCAGCCTCAAGAGCGTCGGACAGCTCTGTCGTGACAAGAAGGTCACCAACAGTGAGGTCATCCGCCCGCTCTCGTCCCCGTATTCACCGACGGGCGGCATCGCCGTGCTGAGCGGCAACCTCGCCCCCCTCACGGCGGTGGTCAAGCAGAGCGCCGTCGATGAGTCGATGCTGGTCCACACCGGTCCGGCCCGGGTCTTCGAGAGTGAGGACGCCTCCATCGAGGCGATCTTCGCCGGAGAGATCCACAGAGGGGACGTGGTGGTGATCCGCTACGAGGGACCGAAGGGAGGTCCGGGGATGCCGGAGATGCTCAGCCCGACCAGCGCCATCGCGGGCATGGGCTTGGACAAGGATGTCGCCCTCATCACCGACGGACGCTTCAGCGGGGCGACCCGCGGTGCCTCCATCGGACATATCAGCCCGGAGGCGGCCGAAGGCGGTCCCATCGCGCTGGTGGAGGAGGGGGACCTCATCAGCATCGATATCCCCAAGCGGAGCATCTCGCTGCTCGTCGATGAAGCGGTCCTCGCTGAGCGACGGAAGGGTTGGAGTGCGCCGCCGTGCAAGATCCAAGGCGGATACCTCTCTCGCTATGCATCACACGTCTCCAGTGCAGCGAGTGGGGCCATCATCGAGAATTGAGAGGAAGGAGAGAGCGATGCAGATCAGTGGAGCGCAGATCATCATAGAGTGTTTGGTTGAACAGGGGGTTGATACGGTCTTCGGCTACCCCGGTGGGGCGGTACTCCCGCTCTACGACGCCCTCTACCAGAACCGCGACCGGATCCGACACATCCTGACCAGCCATGAGCAGGGGGCGGCCCATGCCGCGGATGGCTACGCCCGCTCCACCGGGAAAGTCGGGGTGTGTGTATCCACCAGCGGACCAGGGGCGACGAATCTGGTCACCGGCATCGCCACCGCCTATATGGACAGTGTGCCGCTGGTCGCGCTCACCGGCAACGTCATCGTTCCGCTCCTGGGAAAGGATAGCTTCCAGGAGGTCGACATCACCGGAATCACGATGCCGATCACCAAGCACAACTTCATCGTCAAGGACGTGAAGGATCTGGCCCCCACCATGCGCCGCGCCTTCCGGATCGCCCAGGAGGGGCGCCCCGGCCCGGTACTCATCGACCTGCCCAAGGACATCACCGTCTACACCACCGACTATGAGAGGGAGACGATCGAGGCGATCGTCCCGGGCATCGATCGCCTGAGGGAGAAGAGCCTTCAGCAGGCCCTTGAGTTGATCAAGAGCAGCGAGCGGCCGATGTGCTACGTCGGTGGCGGCGCCATCCGGGCCAAGGCGAGTGAGGAACTCTCAGAATTCCTGACCCTGATCGACAGCCCCGCCTGTACCTCGTTGATGGGAAGCGGGGCGATCAGCAGCCTCGATGCCCGCTTCACCGGCCTGGTGGGGATGCACGGCACCAAGGTGAGCAATATGCTCGTCTCGGCCTGTGACCTGCTCATCGTCATCGGGGCGCGCTTCAGCGACCGGGTGGTGAGCAAAGCCTCCTCGTTCGCCCGGAACGCCCGGATCATCCACATCGACGTCGACCCGGCTGAGATCGACAAGAACATCAAGAGCTACTGCAACGTCGTCGGGGATGTGAAGGTGGTGCTCTCAGAGTTGAACCGGCGCCTCGAGAGCCCAATCTCCCACCCGCGGTGGATGGAGCAGGTGGCGGACTATAAGCGGCGGTATCCCATCAGGGTGGACAATGAGAGTGCCCGCAGCAAGGAGATCCTCAAGGCGTTGCAATCGGTCCTTCCCCCCAACTTCTTCATCGTCACCGAGGTCGGCCAGCACCAGATGTGGGCCGCCCAGTTCCTCAAGCACGTCCAGCCCGGCCACTTCCTCACCAGCGGTGGGCTGGGGACGATGGGGTACGGCACTGGGGCGGCGATCGGGGCCCAGGTGGGCAACCCGAAGAGCCGCGTCGTCAACGTCGCCGGCGACGGGTCGTTCCGGATGAACTGCAATGAACTGGCCACCATCGCCCGCTACCGCCTGCCGATCGTGATCCTGTTGATGAACAACAAGACGCTGGGGATGGTCCGTCAGTGGCAGACCCTCTTCTTCAGTGGCAACTACAGCGAGACGACGCTGGATACCCCCATCGACTGGATGGGGCTTGCAGCCGCCTACGGGGTGAAGGGAATGCGCCTGGGCAAAGATGACGATCCACAGGCCGTGTTGAAGGCCGCCCTGGACCTCGGGGAGGCAGTGCTCGTCGACTGTGAGATACCAGTGGACGACAAGGTCTATCCGATGGTGGCTCCAGGAGCCCCCATCGATGAGATGCTTGGCGTTCCTGAGCCCTCCTGAGGCACGCTGTACATATAGCTTACCAGGTCATAGAGCGTTACTCCCAGCGCATCGCAGATCGCATAGGTTGTCGGTAAGCTGGGATTTCGTTTGCCCGATTCGATGTAGTAGAGTTGGCTGCGGCTGAGGTCCGCGCGCTCGATCAAATCTTCTTGGGTCATGTGGTGTCTTTGCCTCAGCCCCCGAACCGCTTCTCCGATGGTCAATTGTTCCATGTGTCTAGTATGGAGAAAGAAAGGCCGCCATTGACGAAATCTTGTCATTTTGAAAAGGAATTTGTCCAATGGTACAAATCTTTCGGCGGCACACCGCCCCAGTCCATTGATGAACAAGGTTTTACGTACACCGTAAAGCGCGTTGAATTGGGGTAAATTAATCCAAATTTCTGCCATATTCGTGATATACTGACCAAAATGACCATCAAAAGGAGATAGTTGTGGACGCCGATGTACGACAGATGACCTGGACTGAGCTTGCTGCCGTGTGCACAAACCTAGAGAAAGCATGCACCAAACAGCTCAGAGGCGAGGAGGCTGCCACCTTTGCCAAGCTCGCCGCATTCTATGAAGCAAGACAAGAAATGAAGAGCGATGCGACGATGCAGAATCTCGTCGCCTTGATCGATGCCGATCTTTCAAGTGGCTACCGCGCGGCCAATGACGTGGCGGAGACGGACGCGGACCGCGGTTCGAAGCGCGCGCTGCTCTGGGGCGAGAAAGCGACGAAACTCTTGAAGAGCCTCTTGGTCCGTTATGAGAAGCAGGGCGCCAAGCTGACCGAAAACACCGGTGTCTTCGTCTGTGAGATCTGTGGCTTCGTCTACGTCGGCGATACGCCGCCCGAGATTTGCCCGATCTGCAAGGTTCCCTCGTTCAAGATCCACCCGGTACGCAAGGAGGCCATCTGATGCACGCAGCACGAAATCTCAGACTTTGCAGCAAGGATTGTGTCTGTCTCTTCATCTGCCCGACCGGTGCAACCAACACCGAGAACGGACAGATCGACTTTGAAAAGTGCCTTGACGGCTGCCGCCTCTGCGTGGATGCCTGTCCCAGCGGCGCCATCTACCTGGTCAGCTCAACCTATCCGAAGCCCCAAAGTAAGAGCGATGCGATGACAGAGAGCATCTTCGCCCTTGCTGCCAGCAAGGCTGAGCAGGAGGACCTCGCCCGTACGATCGGAGCGCAGAGCGACGATCCCTCCCTTCGCCAGATTTGCAAGGTCGTGGAGATGAGCAGCAGGATCATCGCCGAGGACCTCTGGCGCGAGAGCGGCTACATCATCGCCCAAAGCGATGCGGCCACCCGGCTCTTGGAGGCGATGCTCGCCGAACATGGCCTAATGGAGGGCTTCCCCGCCGAAGCGGTGAAAGCCCTGATCAACGCCCGCCGGTAAGGCGGCGCAGGATCGCGATTCCCACCGTGCCGGCCAAGGCGGCCAGGCCGGTGGTGAGCCACAGTACGGACAGATCGGTGTATTGGATGATCGCCCCCCCTATGACGGGGGCGATTGCATGTCCGGTGCCCATGATGATCGGGAGAATCGCACTGAAACGCCCCCGATGACTGATGGGGGTGTTGTTGGCGATCCAATATCCTTGGTTCGTTGCGTTGACGATCTCCCCGATGGTGTAGACGGAGACGAGCAGCAGGAAGACCGGCTCGGTGGTCGCAAAGGCGAAGAGCGAGAACCCAATGGTGTACAACAGCCCCGATATCGTGATGTTCGAGAGCGGCGTCAAGCGCCTCCCCACCATCACGATGAGGGGGGTCAGGAGGACGACCACCACCCCGTTGAGGGCCATCATGCGCCCGTAGAGTGGTGCTCCGCCAGGGCCGAAGAGTGCGGTGGTCAAGAGGGGGAGGGCGAAGAGGGTCTGGCTATAGGCGTAGCTGAAGCAGGTGACAGAGAGGCTGAAGGCCAGGAGTCGTGGGCGAGAGAAGAGCGCCTTCAGCGCTCCCCCTTCCTCCGCCCGCTCCCCGCTCTTCCAGCGGCGGCTCTCCTCGATGGTCTCTTTGGAGGGCTTGGTCTCCTCGATTTGGAAGATGATGAGGAGGACCGACAGGAAGCCGGCGATCGCGTTGCCGAAGAAGAGCCAAGATGGGGAGCGGTAGAAGAAGAGGCCGGCGATGACCGGACCGATTGCAAAGCCGAGGTTGTGCCCCAGGTAGATGAGGGAGAAGGAGGCTTGGCGATTCTCAATGCTCGTCACATCGGTCTTCATCGCCTCGCGCGCCGGGTCGACCATCCCGTCGAAGAAGAGGGCGGCGAGCACCAACAACGGCACCCACTCGGTGCCTTCCAAGAATCCCGCGGCCAGGTAGCAGCTGTTCATCAGGATCTCGCAGGGGACCGCGACCCATTTGCGCCCGATCGAGTCGGCGAGCGTGCTGCCCAACAGGGAGCCGGGGACATAGAGGATGGAGGCCACGGTGAGAAAGAGGCCGGCCTTCGCCGGCGGGTAGCCGAGACGCTGGGTCAGGTAGAGGGTGAGGAAAGGGTAGACGAAGACCCCCACCGAGTTGATGACGGTGGAGAGGAAGAGGGTGTAGATCGGTCTCGGCAGGCCCCGGTAGATCGACAGCGGGGCCTTCATACCAGACTCTCGAGGAAGCGTGCGAGCCCCTCCTCTGTATTGGCGGGGGCAATCTGGTGGGCGTGGGCCTGTACAGCGGGAGGGGCGTTGCCCATCGCAACGGCAAGGCCCACCGCCTGGAACATTGGAATGTCGTTGTAGTAGTCGCCGATGGCGATGACGCGGTCGCGTGTCACCTGGTAGTGCTCCTCGAAGGCGCGCACCGAGCGACCCTTGTCCACATCCGGCGCCATGATCTCGATGAAAAGGGGATGGGAGTTGAAGATGTTCAGCCTCCCGGCAAAGTGAGCTGCCAGTTCGCCTGTCATATCGGTGATGTAGAAGCGGTCCCGGTGCATCGCCAAGAGCTTGAACGGCTTCTCGTCCCCCTCCAGGAGGCTCTCCAACTCACGAAGGGGGGCGATGGTCCCCGGTATGCCGGTGAGGGCGACTTCGCTGTCGTACCAGCGGTTATGGGCCTGTACATACCAGCTCTCGTTGGTGTAGAGGAAAAATTCCAGCTCGGTGTGGGCCAGCTCATCGAGGGCGCGAAGCGCCGAGCGGTAGTCGATGGGCTGCTCGTCGATGATGTGCTGCTCCGCATCGAGGCTCAGAGCGCCGTTGAAACAGCCGAGCGGTCCCGTCAAGGAGAGCTCCTCCTGTAGCAGGGTGAGGCTCTGGGGGCTGCGCCCACTGACCAGGGCGACGGCGATGCCGCGCCCAACGACCGCCCGGACGGCACGTTTTGTCCGCTCGCTGATGGTATGATCGCTGTCTAGCAAGGTCCCGTCGATGTCGCAGCAGATGAGTGAGTAGGGGTGCATGGGCCCATCGTAGCCAAAGCGGGGAGGTCTGTACAGTCGGGCTGCGGGTAGGGGAACGCCCTCAGGCGACCCACGGTGGAGGCCACGACAAAAAAACGTGTGTACCGGCCCCGTGCAGAAGGCCGGCACACACTCGAGAGAGGCTGATTTACTTGGATTCCTCTACAAAAGCCCTGCCGTAGAAGGAATCGAGGTAGAGGCGGCGGATCTCACTGATCAGCGGGTAGCGGGGGTTGCTCGCCGTGCACTGGTCGTCGAAGGCCTGGATGGACATTTCGTCCACCGCCGCCAAGAACTCCTCTTCGCCCACGCCCCACGCCTGGATGGAGGCGGGGATGCCCAGCTCACTCTTCAGCTGCTCGATCGCCTGGACCAACGCATCCGCCTTCTCCCGCATCGTGGCGTTCGCCTTGATGGTGATGAGCGGGGTGTTGGCCTGCTCATTGACCTCCATGGCTACGTAGTCGGCCGCCCGCGCATAGCGGCTGGCCGCCGAGGGATACTCGTATTGGGGGAAGGCCGCCTGCTTGGTGGGGTTGTCATTGGCGTTGTAGCGGATGACGTTGCAGAGGAGCAACGCATTGGCCATCCCGTGGGGGACGTGGAACTTGGCACCGAGCTTGTGCGCCATCGAGTGACAGACACCGAGGAAGGCGTTGGAGAACGCCATGCCGGCGATGGTCGATGCGTTGTGCACCTTCTCCCGCGCCTTGCGGTCCGCACCATTGTGGTACGCCTGGGGCAGGTACTTGAAGATCATGCGTGACGCCTCCAGGGCAAGGCCGTTGGTGTAGTCGGTGGCCATCGAGGAGGCCAACGCCTCCAAGGCGTGGGTCAAAACGTCCAAGCCGCAGCTTGCCGTCAGGCCCTTCGGTTGACTCATCGCCAGCTCGCTGTCGACGATCGCCATCGTCGGGGTGAGTGCGTAGTCGGCGATGGCCCACTTCATGCCCGTCTTCTCGTCGGTGATGATGGCGAACGGGGTCACCTCACTGCCGGTTCCGCTGGTGGTGGGGATGCAGACCAGGTCGGCCTTCTTGCCCATGTCGGGGAAGGAGTAGATCCGCTTCTGGATGTCCATGAACCGCAACGCCAGGCCCTCGAACTTCACCTCCGGGTGCTCATAGAGCAGCCACATGATCTTGGCCGCATCCATCGGCGATCCACCGCCGAGGCCGATGAGGACATCGGGCTTGAACGTGTTGATCATTCCCATCGCCAGCGTGATGGTGGCGAGCGTCGGGTCGGGCTTGACCTGGTGGAAGGTCTCGCTCTCGATGCCCAGGGCGGAGAGCGATGCGGTGATGCGGTCGACCATCCCGCTTGCAAAGAGATAGCTGTCCGTGACGATGAAGGCCCGTTTCTTGCCCTTCAGCTCGCCCAAAGCGATGGGCAGCGATCCGTATTTGAAGTAGATCTTCGGTGGCAGCTTGAACCAGAGCATATTCTCCCTCCGTGCGGCTTCGGTCTTGATGTTCAAGAGGTGCTTGGGCCCGACGTTCTCACTGATGGAGTTGTTGCCCCAGCTTCCACACCCCAGCGTCAACGACGGTTCGAGGCGGAAGTTGTAGATGTCCCCGATGGCCCCTTGGCTCGCCGGCATGTTCACCAAGATCCGGCTGGTCTTCACCAGGGCGCTGAAGGCTGCGACCTTCTCCCGTTCCAGCTCGTCGATGTAGAGGACGCTGGTGTGTCCGTACCCTCCGAGAGCGACCAGGGAAGCGGCCATGGTGGCGCCCTCATCAAAGCTTTGACAGCGGTACATGCCGAGCACCGGACTGAGTTTCTCGTGGGCGAACGGCTCGTCGTCCTCGATGCGGTCGACCTCGGCGATGAGGACCTTGGCGGTATCGGGGACGGAGAAGCCCGCGTACTCGGCGACCCGGGCAGCGCTCTGGCCGACGATGGCCGGCGTCACGGTCCCGCGCTTGGGGTCGATGATGACAGACCGCAGCAGCTCCGCCTCCTCGTTGTTGAGGAAGTACGCGCCGCGGCTTGCAAACTCCGCCTTCACCGCATCGTAGATATCATTGTGGCAGATCACCGACTGTTCACTGGCGCAGACCACGCCGTTGTCGAAGGTCTTGGACATGAGGATCGAGCTGACCGCCATCCTGATGTCGGCGCTCTTGTCGAGGAGGGCAGGGGTATTGCCCGGTCCCACGCCGATGGCGGGGATGCCGGAGGAGTAGGCGCTCTTGACCATCGAGGGACCACCGGTGGCGAGGATCAGGTTCATGAGCGGGTGGTGCATCAAGAAGCTGGTTTTATCCATCGTCGGCTCGTCGATCCAGGCGATGATCTCCTCAGGCGCCCCTGCTTTCACCGCTGCGTCAAGGATCACCTTGGCCGCCGCCACGGTGCACTGCTTTGCCCGGGGGTGAGGGCTGATGATGATGGCGTTCCTCGTCTTCAATGAGATGAGGCACTTGAAGATCGCCGTGCTGGTGGGGTTGGTGGTCGGGATGATGCCGGCGATGAGGCCCTTCGGCTCGGCGATCTTAGCGATGCCGAACGCCTCATCGACCTCGATGGTCCCGCAGGTCTTCTCATCCTTATACTTATGGAAGATGTACTCGGCGGCGAAGTGGTTCTTGATGACCTTGTCCTCGACGATCCCCATGCCGGTCTCCTCGACCGCCATGGAGGCGAGGGTGATGCGCTCATCATTGGCTGCGATCGCAGCCGCGCGGAATATGGCGTCGACCTGCTCCTGGGAGTAGGTGGCGTATCGCTCTTGGGCTCGCTTGACGCGCTCGATGAGGGCGGCGAGTTCTTGTTGGCCTTCAAAGGTTTCTGTTGTCTTGGCCATGGTGTGACTCCTTGTCTCTGTGATGGCCTTAATATATAAATATTTATCGAATAGTGTCAATAGCATTAATATTCTAAAGATATGTAAATATATTCTTAATTACTATAATAATATACTTTAAATTGTCTATTAGGTAGTTAAATAGCGTTATTAAGATAATTATATGAGTATTAATGGGAGATAATTATACTTAAAACATAATAACGGAAACATTCCTGTAAGATTGTTGAGAAAAGGTCAAACAATTTCTATTGCAAAACCCTGCTCATCAGAGACACCGCCACCACGAGGGTGGCAAGGAGCACCACGATCGGGGTGTGGATGGGCCGCGCCGCCGTCGTTGATGATGCCTCTTCATCCGCTTCGCGTGCGGTGAAGAGGAGGGCTTGGTCGATTCGATTCACGATGGAGCCCGAGGTGTTTCTAAAGGCGTGGGTCAGGCGGGCAAAGTATGCGAGGGTGAGGGTGAGGATCGAGCCGATCCTCCCCTTCAGCCTCACGTTGGTGCCCACCAGCGCTTGACTGGCCGAGAGGAGGGCGATGAGGCGCAGCGCCTTTGAAAGCGCGTTGTGGAGGGCCGTCTCGGTGAAGGCGAGACGGCCGAAGGAGAGAAGCACCCGCCCGTTTGGTTCAGCCAGGCTGAGCACGGTCAGGGAAAGAAGGAGGGCGAGAGGGGGGCCGAGGCGGATCTTGCGCCGGCAGGAAGCCTGCATGGCGTAGAGCAGCAGCATGATGGCAAGGAGGGCAGGAAGGCCATCGGCGGCGATGATCGCCGCGATGGTGACCATCACCGCGATGGTCGCCGTCCTCTGGGCGCTGCGCTCCTCCGCTCTCAGATGGGCGGGGGTGAAGGAGGGGTCGCCCAGGAGGGGGACGAAGGTGCTCTTCAGGCGGTAGCGCTCGGCGAGGATGCCGAGGATCAAGCTGGTGGCCATGCCCAGGGCGAGCATCAAGGGGGCGGCGATCCAGATGGATCTTCCGTAGACGATGGCAGCGGCGACAGTGATCTGGCTGAGGTTGGAGGCGAAGGCGCCGATCAGAGAAATGCCGACCAGTGAGACGTGTCTTCCCAAGAGGCGCTTTGCCCCATACATGGCAAGGCCGCTGGCCAGCGTGCCGGCCAGTGAGACAAGGATAAGGTAGGAGAAGAGGGTGCCGCTGACCATCCCCTGCCCGATGACCTTCAAGAAGAGGATGGCGAGGTAGGATTTGAAGCCGATGGTGTCGAGGATGATGAGCAGCGGCAGGTTCGCCAGCCCCAGGCGAAGGAAGGGCAACGGCTTGGGGATGAGGAACTCCAAGGTGGAGCAGAGCAGCGTCACGGCGCTGATGAAGGCGACGGTGCGTTCAGATCGCGACATCATCGACCTCCGTATCGGCTCCCTTGCCGACGATGGTGAGGAGGACCTGGTTGGGAAGGCAGGCGATCCACTGCCCGCTTAGCGCGATGGCTCGTTGCTGCGTGCAGCTCTTGGTGGGGCAGGATGAGTCGGTGATGCTCGCCTTCCCTCCGGCGATGTGGATGGTGGTCTCTCCCAAAGGTCCGGTGACGGTGACGTCCTGGTCGGCGGCGAGGGAGTAGCGGTAAACGGTCTGGTGGGTGCGCACCTCGACATAGCCCGTGCCGCCGCTGTAGGTCTTCAGGCCGATGAGGACGACAGAGAGGGCGAGGAGAAGGAAAATGAGGGTGTCGAAGAGGAGGGTGGGATACCGCTTTGCCATCGCCAAAGTGTAGCCCCTCTCTCGCCCTCCATGCAAGCGTCGGGTGTGTACTGAGATGCACGCTTGGTGAACTCAGTGCATAGGAGGGCACCCAATCTCTGCAAAACTCACAGTACGATGATGATTATGGTAGAATGTGAAGCACATGTGGAGATTTGTGTTGTATAATCACAAAGAGTTGTCTGGAAACCAAGAGTATGATGAGGTGTTGCTATGAAGGTTGTCTATGTCGCTGATACCAATGAAGAGGATCGTGAGGGAGTGAAACAGTATCTGGAGCTCAGTGGGTATGAGGTACAGGCGTTCGAGGACCTGCATGCGTTGCAGCTCGCCGTCACGCGCCAAGTGCCGGACCTCCTGCTCAGCGAGGTCCACTTCTCCGATGGCGATGGCTTCAGCTTCCTCAAGAAGCTGCGGCAGACGTCTGTTTTTCCGGTGATCTTCGTCACCGGCAGGGGCAGTGAGAGCGATCGGATCCTCGGATTCGAACTGGGCGCCGACGACTATGTGTGCAAGCCCTTCTCGACCAAGGAGCTGGTGCTCCGCGTCAATGCGCTCTTTCGGCGCATCGACTACAGCGCGTCGGCGTCGCACACCGGCTCGACCTGGATGATGGGAAAATCGGAGATGCACCTCGACGAAGTCTCCCACCTCTTCTCCATCGACGGGGAGCAGATCACGCTCACTGCCGCCGAGTGGCGCATCATGAGCTACCTGGTGAGCAACAGCGGCATCCTCATCACCCGCAGCCAGATCTTGGAGAACTGCTTCGACTACAGCTTCGAGTCGTATGACCGGATCGTCGACACCCATATCAAGAACATCCGGGCAAAGATGGGAATACTGGGATCCCAGTGGATCGAGACGGTCCGTGGCTACGGCTACCGCTTTGCGGGCAAGAGCAAGGCGAATGCATAATACTATGGAGGGGCGATGGACGAGAAAACGGGACAATTGATCTATATCGTGGAGGACCATCAGCTCATTCGTGAAGGGGTAGGCCAGTACCTCCGCCTCAGCGGGTATGAGGTGCGCCTCTTCAGTGACCTGGCCTCGCTCGAGGCCGGCCTCAAGGAGCAGGAGCCCGACCTGCTCATCCAGGATGTGATGCTGCCCGATGGTGACGGCTTCGCCTTTGTCAAGGAGCTGCGGAAGACGTCCAACTTCCCGGTGATCTTCATGACCGCCCGCATCGAGGAGAGCGACCGGATCCTGGGCTTCGAGCTGGGGGCGGACGACTACATCACAAAGCCGTTCAGCCCCAAGGAGCTGGTGCTCCGCGTCCAAGCGGTCCTGAGGCGGTACAGCGAGAAGGATGGAAAGAGTGGTGATGGCCTCTTCCATGTGCAGGGGCACACCATGCGCTTTGACGAGCGGAACCACAGCCTGACGGTCAACGATGAGGAGGTCTTCCTCACCGCCGCCGAGTGGCGGATCCTCGCCCACCTGATCGACAAGGCGGACGAGCTCGTCTCACGATCCGAAATCTTGACGGATTGCTTCGACTACAACGCCGAGTCGTATGAGCGGGTGGTGGACACCCACATCAAGAATATCCGTGCGAAGCTGGGAGACGGTCCGTGGATCGAGACGATCCGCGGTTGGGGCTACCGCTTCATCGGTCACAAAGCGCCATGAGAAAGCAAGTCGTCCGCATCTTCCTGGGCTTCGCCCTCGTCATCGCGGTCTTCCTGGCCATCCAGGCCTCAACCTTTCTCTTCAGTGTGCACCAGCAGCGGCGCGCCTGGGTCGACTCGGTCTTCGATGAGTATCTGGAGAGCTTCACCACCCGACTGAAGGCCGATCTGGCCGATACCTCGAGAGAGACCTTCACCGTGGAGGAGACCTTGCTCTTCTCGCTCAATGACCGGATCAGCGGGTTGTATTTGCGTAATCCCGCCGGCTCGGCGGTCGTCGCTTGGGGGGCGACCGCCTCAGGTGACCAGTTGCCGTTGCCGCCTGGCCTCAAGCAGAACCGTCCCCGGGTCTTTGAGGGGCAGTTGGTCCCGGCCGAGGAGGAGACGGGCTTCACCAGCAAGACGATGCGCTGCGACCTCTACGAGGTGGCCATCACGTCCGTGGGTTCTCTCTATACCATTGAGGTCTCCAAGCGTCAGCGTTCATTTTGGCAGAAGATCATGCTGCCGCCGCAGGTGAAGGCCACCGACATCGCCGGCAGCCTGACCATCACGTACAACGGAGAGTCGCTGGGATCGGTTGATGTGCTGACCTACACCCCCGACACCTATAAGGGGACGTACAAGCTCTTCGGCGGCCTCCTCTCCTCCTTCCTCCTCTCGCTGCCCATCGCCCTCATCATCGCCCTCATCATGGCGGCCACGCTGTCGAGGCACAGCCAGCGCTATACCGATGCGATCCAGAGAGCGCTCTCCACCCTTGCAGACGGGGAGGGGGAGATCGCTCTGCCCAAGACGAAGATCGAAGAACAGAAGATCATCAACGAAGCGATCGAGAACCTCGACCGCACCCTCCAACAGAACACACAGAGCCGCCAGGCGTGGCTGAGGGCCATCAGCCACGATCTCAACACCCCGGTGACGGCGATGAAGCTCGTCATCGACGGCATGGTCGATGGAATCTTCCCCCTCACCGATGAAACCATTGGCCAACTGCAGAAGGAGAACGACCAGCTCGCCCTCAAGATAGCAGCGGTCTCGCTCTATGCGACGTTGCAGAGCCCGGAGGCGAGGGCACAGACAGAAGCGCTGGATATCGAGCAGTTCATCAAGAGCAGCCTCGAAGCAATACCGGAAGGGGAGCGAGAACGAATCTACATCGACCGAACCGATGCCGATCTCAACGCCGATCCACTCCTCCTCACCCATGCCGCACGAGAGCTGCTCAAGAATGCGCTCTCCGCCTCCTCTTCGCCGGTGGGATGGAAGATTGCAAAGAATGAGCTGATCTTCACCAATGAGGGGACAATTGACCCGCAAATCGACTTCTTCGAGCCATGGAGCCGCGGCGATAGTTCGCGTCACGAGCCGGGAACCGGCCTCGGACTTCCCATCGTCTACCAGGTGATGCGGCTCCATGAGGGCAGTGCGACCATTGAACAAAAAGAAGGTAGCGTTATCGTCACGCTCCGCTGGTAACATATCTCCACAAATCTTCCTAATTTAGGTGTTATTTGGTAGCATACTCTCTCTTTGTGCGGTATACTATTCGAGAAGGGTTTTTTTGACCTTCACAAAGAGCTCGTACGGGATTGTGTTTTTTGGTGTTTGGTTGCTTGGGAACGATACTGTGCCATATGGGTCACAGGGTGATCGTAAGATGCGAAAAGGTATATCATACCTGTATTGTTGTGAAATTGGATACGTACGGTAATGTTATTGACAAAGTAAAAGGATTTGTCTCTGTAACCTTCTTATTAAACACATACAATAGGAAATCACACATAAATCACACACATTGTCCAAATAACATCACACGTTCACAACATAACGCAACCTATAATCACACTAATCCATATTTCGTACAATATCCTTCCATTCAACTTACAAAGTGCATCAGCATACTGATGTTACAAATAAACTCTCACGCAAAAAAATGGAGATTTACGTCATGAAGAAAAAGTTTGTATTGACTCTGGCGCTGGTTCTCATGGTTGCAGTAACGCTGAGTGCTGCTACACCCCTTGAGGTAAGTGGTTCTTTCTCTGCTGGGTACACGTTCACCTTTGATTCAGCAAAGACTCCCACTGGAGTTGATGGGGA
>ERZ747221.1429-NODE-1429-length-23915-cov-3.834172_pt1 | contig 23915 bp, 26 predicted proteins | sample MGYA00374949_ERZ747221 | MGnify/ENA primary metagenome ERZ747221 (study PRJEB28779, sample SAMN05720172) | bioreactor metagenome | isolation source: Anaerobic biogas reactor | place: USA:Washington, USA | collected 2015-08-08 ... | reverse complement strand
GAAGATGAAGAAATGTACAATTATACTACCGAAAAAGCCCTGGAGGCCTACAGCGACTCTTATTTTAATACCCAGCGGAATACTACCATAGAGCAGGATCAACACCTGACTATTTTACTGGGGGAACTATGTTTGCGTCTGGATCGGAAAGAAGAGGCTTTAAAGCATTTTCGCAATAGTATAGTACGCAAAGGCGGCAATAATAATCTTAATCGCCAGGCTGAAGACAGGATACATGAACTACGTACAGCCTTAAATGAAGAAAACCCATAGTAATTGTTGACTTCGCATGTTTATTATCTTATAATTGCTAATGTGTTAATTGAATAGCAGGCTGGGAACCGGAGCATTAGACGGGCGCCGACAGAGAGCCACCGGGTGGTGCAAGGTGGTATATAGCCGGTTGAACTCGCCGGGGAGCCTTGCAGGTGATATTTAGCCTGTAACGGTAAAAATCCGTTATCGTTTTTAAAGTGGACAGTTAGATGTGGGGCTATGGCGCAGTTGGGAGCGCGCTTGAATGGCATTCAAGAGGTCGTGGGTTCGAATCCCACTAGCTCCACCATTATTATACCTGTCAATAAGGGTGGTACCACGGGAATTTTGTACTCTCGTCCCTGCGGGGAAGGGAGTTTTCTTATTTTCTGCTTTTTAAAGGAGGAAGTTTATTTGGATAGGCGTTACGATTTTAAAGCCATTGAAGCTAAATGGCAAAACATTTGGGAAGAAAGTAGTTATTTTAAGGTTTACGAAGATAAGACCAAACCCAAGTATTATAATCTGGAGATGTTCCCCTATCCTTCTGGACATCTGCATATGGGACATGTGCGTAATTACGCCATCGGCGATGTGGTAGCTCGCTTCAAAAGTATGAATGGCTATAATGTGCTTCATCCCATGGGATGGGATGCTTTTGGCCTGCCGGCGGAAAACGCCGCCATTCAGAATAATGTTCATCCCGCCCGTTGGACCTATGGCAACATTGAAAACATGGTGCGACAGCTTAAAGGCATGGGTATTAGCTATGATTGGGATCGGGAACTAACTACCTGCAGACCCGATTATTATAGGTTTACCCAGTGGATGTTTTTGAAGCTGTTTGAACACAATCTGGCTTATAAGAAAAAATCGGCAGTTAACTGGTGTCCTTCCTGTCAGACGGTACTGGCCAATGAGCAGGTGGTGGAAGGCTGCTGTGAGCGCTGCGAAAGTGAAGTAGATAAGAAACAGCTGGAGCAATGGTTTTTTAAAACCACCGCCTATGCCCAGCGCTTGCTCGATGACCTGGAAAAACTACCGGGCTGGCCGGAAAAGGTTAAAACTATGCAGCGCAACTGGATTGGCCGCAGCGAGGGATGTCAATTTTCCCTGGAAATAGAAGGCAGTGAAGAAACTTTAAGTGTATATACTACTCGTCCCGATACGGTTTTTGGGGTTACTTATATGGTGCTGGCCCCCGAACACCCCCTGGTGGAAAAGCTGGTTGTGGGAAAAGCTCAGGAAGCAGAAATTCAAGCTTTTGTTAAGAAAATGAAATCTACTAGTGATATAGCCCGCACCGCCACCGATGCGGAAAAGGAAGGAATGTTTACCGGAGCCTATGCCATTAATCCCATGAATGGCGAAAAGGTTCCTATTTGGATTGCCAATTACGTTTTGATGGACTATGGAACCGGAGCTATTATGGCCGTTCCTGCCCACGACCAGCGGGACTTTGAATTTGCCCGTAAATACGATATTCCTATTCGGGTGGTAATAAAGAGTCCCGAATCACCAGCCCGGGGCGAAGAGATGCTGGAAGCCTATCCCGGTGAAGGGGTAATGGTAAACTCCGGCGATTTTGATAGCCTTACGGTGGAAGAAGGCCAGAAGCGCATTATTTCCTATATGGAGGAACACGGTATCGGCCAGGGCACTATCAATTATCGTTTGCGCGATTGGCTCATATCCCGGCAGCGCTACTGGGGTGCACCCATTCCTATCGTTTATTGCCCGGATTGCGGTATAGTCCCGGTACCGGAAAAAGACCTGCCGGTGCTACTGCCGGAAGATATTGATTTTAAGCCCTACGGTGAATCTCCTCTAAACCAATTAGAGAGTTTCTATAAAACCACCTGTCCTAATTGTGGTAAGGAAGCCCGGCGGGAAACTGATACCATGGATACCTTTGTCTGTTCTTCCTGGTATTTTGACCGTTTTTGCAGCCCCCATGAAAGCGATATACCTTTCAGCCGGGAGGCAGTTGATTACTGGATGCCGGTAGACCAGTACATCGGCGGCGTGGAACATGCTATTCTGCACCTGATGTATGCCCGTTTCTTTACCAAGTTTCTTTATGATATAAATATGCTCTCCTGTGAAGAGCCTTTTACCAACCTGTTAACTCAGGGCATGGTTTTAAAGGAAGGGACAAAAATGTCCAAGTCCAAAGGTAATGTAGTTAGTCCAGAGGACATAATAGGCACTTACGGTGCTGACACTGCCCGTCTCTTCATCCTTTTTGCCTCTCCTCCGGAAAGAGACCTGGAGTGGAGCGATCAGGGAGTTGAGGGAAGCTACCGCTTTTTAAACCGGGTATGGCGGATGGTAAATGAATACGCCGATACTATTAGAGAAGTAAATATTCCGAATAACTTTGCCGAACTGGATGCCGAAGCTCGCAAATTGCGCTATAAAACTCATGCCAGTATCAAAAAAGTAAGTGAAGATATTGAAGAGCGTTTTAATTTTAATACGGCCATAAGTGCCATAATGGAACTATCCAATGCCTTGAATAGCTACAGCGATAATGAAGAGCAGGACCTTCCGGTAGTTAAAGAGGCAATTAATGCTCTCTTACTGCTGTTAAGTCCATTTTCGCCGCACATTTGTGAAGAGCTCTGGCAGTTATGCGGTAATGAGGAAGCTATCTGTTTGCAAAAATGGCCGACCTATGACCCTGATGCTTTAATCCAGGATGAAATAGAAATTGTGGTACAAATTTCCGGCAAGGTAAGGGACCGGATTACTGTAGCGACCGGCCTTTCCGAAGAAGAATTACGGCAAATTGCCCTGGCCAGCCCCAAAATACAACAGTTAATCCAGGATAAAACCATCGTAAAAACCATCGTTGTTCCGGGGAAACTGGTAAACATTGTGGTGCGGTAGGCAGGGAATAGACACTGACATACGGGTTCGCCCCTACAAATTACGTGTTTCAGCACAAAAATAGTGAGGCGAAGTGTAGGGAACGGCCCCTGTGCCGTTCCGGCAGGTTGTCGTAATACCGATGTAGCCATTTTTGCCACGTGCCCTTCAGGGTATGGCCCCCGGCCATGGGGGGTTAATATGAACTAAGCTGAGGTGCTGATAATGTCCTGGTATGTTTTTTACACTGCCTCGGGTTGGGCGGCGATTTTAGGTGAAAACAAGACGGTTTTGGGGGCAATTTTACCGACCGATGATCCCCGAGATTTATATGAACAAATACAACAAACCGGGTTAGATGCCCGGTTTGTTTCATTACCGTGTTACTCTTTTCCAGTAGTGAACAAGTTCTATGCCTACTATGAGGGTGCTATCACCAACGATTGGGATATAGAGCTAAACCTGGATAATCTCCCCCCATTCAGCCGCAAAGTTCTGGAATTCGTGCATACCATTCCCTATGGGGAAACCCTAACCTATGCCGAAGTAGCCCGTGCAGTAGATAAACCTGGAGCAGCCCGGGCGGTAGGTCAAGCATTGAAACGTAATCCCCTGCCCCTGATTATCCCCTGCCACCGGGTAGTAGCCAGTAACGGCCCGGGCGGTTTCACCTCCCCCGGTGGAATTGCCACCAAACTGGAGATGCTGCAGTGGGAAACAAAAAACCTTAATAATTATTAACCAGCCATGGCCGGAGGCCACAACCACTTATGAAAATAGAAGTATTTTGTTTCTAACCCATGACGGAACGGCACAGGGGCCGTTCCCTACAAATGACGCGATCAGCGTGAAATAAAATCTATTTTCTAATTGACCTCTACTTGCCGGGCATCGCCCCAGAGGTTTTCCAGGTTATAATGTTCTCTTTCCTGCTGGCGGAAAACGTGTAGTAAGACTGCATTGTAGTCCAATACCGCCCATAAGCCCTGTTGGTGCCCTTCGCGTCGCAGTGGCTTAATATCCTGCTCCAGCAGTTTCTTTTCTACCGTTTCCACTATACTTTTAACCTGTATAGGGTTCCTGCCGCTGACCAGAACGAAGTAGTCTGATATAACAGTCAGGTCACGTACATCTAGAATAAGTACATCAAAAGCCTTTTCCTCCAAACAAGCCTCGGCAATAAGCTGTGCTAATTTTTCATCTTCCAAAAAAAGCCCTCCTAGCAATATTAATATATCAAGTATATCAAGGGGACGGTCCTAGCGATATATTACAATAATCCGCGTCCGTCCACCACCTTAATAGCGACCCGGTACTCAGCACTATCTTAACTGGTATGGGGTTAACATTGGCACTGAGTGCCGGGGAACATATGTGTGTCCGTGGATAGGTCAAAAAATCTATTTTCATATTAGACAAATATATCAAAAGGACCGTCCCCATGATATAAAAAGGACCGCGTGTGCCCTTCAGGGTATCCCCATGATATATAATCAGCAGCCAATAAACTTCACTTCTCTAAGAAAGTGGTTCCTAACCTCTATAGTTAATGGATGTAGTATCCTTTGCTGGTCCAGGCAGTATTTTATAGTAGATTCTAGCCCAAACAACATTCCCTCGTCAAGGTTACGCCAGGCAAGGCATTTTAATCTTTCCAACCCGGGAAAATCACGTCCCGGCTCTATCATATCGGCCAGATATGTAATTTTATCCAATTCACTCATATGTAAAGAACCCAGAGTATGACTTTTGACCGCCTGCAAAATCTCCTGGTCATCAAGCCCCTGTTCAGTTTTAAGGAGAAAAGCACCTACCGGAGCGTGCAGCAGGTCGGGTACCAGGCTGTCAACCTCATGTTCGAGCAAATCATTAATAGTGGCAAGGTTAAGGAGCTCGGATGCAGCCATTCCCTTGGCATAGTCGTGCAAAATTCCAGTTAGATATGCTTTTTCCGCGTCAACTCCATAATTCTCGGCCAAATCCCGGGCTACTGCAGCCACTTGCAGCGAGTGTTGTAAGCGCCTGCTGGACAGACGTGATTTAATAATAGCCAACGCTTCCTGTTCACCCAACATCCTTTTCCCTTCTTTCTTACCGGTATAGTCCCTGGTCTAGAATGTATTGTTCCACTTCCAGGGGCAGAAGATACTTTATCGGTCGGCTTATAGCCACCCTCTGTCTAATATCAGTGGAGGAAATATAGAGTCCCGGTATAGGCAGAAACTCCATCCGTTCCCATAATACTGGAGGAAGATTCTCAAGTGCCGGATCACTGTGCTCTATTACATAGCCAGGTCGAGTCACTACTACAAAGCGGCATAGTCCGGATAACTCCCGATAGTCTTTCCAGGTATCCATCATCAATAAGGAGTCGGCCCCCATTATAAAATAGATATCACTGCCGGGACAATGTTCTAAAAAATAACGTATGGTATCAATGGTATAGGACTTTCCGGTCCTCTTCATCTCTAAGTCGGATATTTCAAAGGCAGGATTACCCTGAATAGCCAGCTTTACCATCTTATAGCGATGCTCACTATCCAGTACCTCATTTATTTCTTTGTGGGGTGGACGGGCTGCCGGCATAAAAATAACCCTGTCCAGTTGAAACTCATGCCGGGCAAATTCAGCAGCTATAAGATGCCCATTATGAATCGGGTCAAAAGTTCCACCCATAATCCCGATAGAATCAAACTTTTGCATACAATCACCTGCCCGTTATTCTTCAATAATACCCATAGCTCCATAAAAACGCAAACAGTTAGGATTTTTAAAAGAAGAAAACGATTTTAAATAGCTCGCCATAACCGGGTAATATTGTAGGGGCAGACCCACGTGTCTGCCCGCGGTTTGGCAGATACTTATCCGGTTATTATCACCCATCGGTTCGAGGCAATCCGCGGGCGAACACATGGGTTTGCCCCTACAGATTGCGTGGTCCAATCTAGAGACACCGGTGGTTGCTGTGTACCCTTTGGGGTATGTGTCCTGCACTCATATCTGGTTCGTAAGAGCATAGCTTTATGCTTTGCCGGTCTTAAGAAAACATCTATAATAGTAATATCAACGGTTTCAGGGGTGAATTATGCAAAAGGAAATAAAGCTAGTTTTTCATAACCAGGGCTTGCGTAGCTATATCGAAGTTGATCTCTGCAGGGAATGCCCCCGTCAGGATGATAAAGGTTGTTGTGGTTTTTACTCACCCGTTTTTTATAGCACAGATTTTGCCTACCTGCTTAAAAATGAACCGGTCTTGATTGACAAGATATTACAGTTAAACAATTTAACTATTTTGGATGCATCGATGACTATCAACAACAGTATAGATGGCGATAGCTACCGCTGCTATTTTCACAGTAAAGACGGCGGTTGCCTCCTTACTCAGCAACTGCGGGAATCAATCTGTCGCCATTTTGTCTGTCCGGGAATCGCCTGGGAACAGGAAGAAAAACTCTATCCCTGGAAGGAATTTTTTAGCCGGCTCTCAGATTACGAAATTGAACTAAATAACCGCATCGCTGCCCGCTTACAAGAAAAAGGCTTAACCCTGCGGGATGCTAATAAGCGGGAGGATTTTTTTAAGGAATTGCTGGCGATTTTTGAACAGGAAACTCGCATATTACCTGATTTTTTCAATGAACAACCAGCCCAGCAAGAGGTAGTTATAACCAGGGAGATAAACTATGGTCAGGAATGGCCTTTATAAGTTATAATTTGAAGTTAGATGCACTACGAAATTTGATTAAGGGCGGGAGGTATGGTTTTAATGAATTGGGATGCCAATAAGGGCATACTGGACAGCGTGCTTGACGCCATAGGCAGGACACCTTTGATTAGGCTGAAGAAAATATCGGCCGATATTAACGCCGACATTTGCGTCAAGCTTGAATATGCTAACCCCAGCGGAAGTTTAAAAGATCGGGTAGTCCATAAAATAGTGGAAATGGCTGAACAGCGGGGAGAACTTAAACCGGGTATGATTCTTTTGGAAGGCACCACCGGTAATACCGGAATAGCCACAGCTATGGTGGGAGCGGCCAAGGGTTACCGGGTAATAATTGTTATGCCTGAAGGGATGACAGAAGAGCGAAAAAAGACGATTCGGGCTTATGGAGCTGAGCTGGTGCTTACCCCTGGGGCTGAGTCTGATGTTGATTTAGTTCTGGTAGAGGTGGAGAAAATAAAGCAGCAGTATGGGGATCAGGTATTTGAGATCGGCCAATTCGTTCGCCAGGACAACTTGAACGCTCACATTGAAAATACGGCACCGGAAATCTGGGAGCAGACTGCAGGTAAGGTGGATGCTTTCATCATGTGCCAGGGTACCGGGGGAACCGTAACCGGTAATGCCAAATTTTTAAAAGAAAAGAATCCGGCTATAAAAGTCTATATATCGGAACCGGCCGAATCACCGATTCTGGCCCGCGGGATTATTGGTCCCCATAAAGTGCAGGGAATTGCTGATGGCCTTATACCGGAAATATTGGATTTACAGTATGTTGATGGCATTATATTGGTAAGCTCAGATGAATCTATGGAAACTGCCCGGGAAGTGGCCCGAAAAGAAGGTATTTTCTGTGGTACCTCCTCCGGTTGCAATATTGGTGCAGCCCGTAAATTAGCCCAAAAATACCCGGAATTAAATTGCATTGTCACTATCGTTAATGATAATGGCCTGCGCTATCTCTCCTCAGAACTATGTGGTGCTGCGGTCAAACGGGAATTACTGGAGCGCGATTATGCTTTAAGCCAGGAAAACCTGGATAAACTGGCTTCATACCAACTGGAAGTAATAGAATAGGTTACTACTGAAGGCCCCGTTATCATCTGGATAGCGGGGCTTTTATATTATGCTGATTTGCGTAATACCGCACGAACTGCCGTACCCCATCTGCTTAACATTTGCCCCAGGGATTTCCGTCGCACGTAAATGACATAGCCAGCTATAACCAGGACTGCCATAAGTGTAGTAAGCCATTCAAAATTATTACTAATAAAGGTCACTGCATGTTCGCCAATGGTCATTATAAGTATGGCTTCAGTAAAAAAACGCAGTCCCCGTCCTAATAAAGAAGCTAACAGAAATGGAGGAATACTCATGGTAAAAATGCCGGCCGAAATGGTAAATACTTTATAGGGGATAGGAGTAAGTCCGGCCAGAAACATGGCCCAGGCCCCGTAACGAGTAAACATTGATTCTACCTTTCCCACAGCCTGGGGTGAAGCAAAGCGGTAAAGCAAAGGATGCCCGATTAACTTACCTAACATATAACCCAGATAACCTCCGGCAACCGAAGCCAAAGTACACAGTAATGCATAGATAAGAGCATTTGCCGGGCTGGATAGGCAAAGCGGGATAAGTAATAAGTCTGGTGGAATAGGAAAAAAGGATGATTCGGCAAATGCCAATACCAACAATCCCCATAATCCATAAGCTTCAAATAAGGCCAGCATATTCTCCAACAAATTCTTCTCTCCCTTGTTATGAGTAAGGCGTGAGGGGTGAGGAGTGAGGGGTCAGCCAAGTAAGTGTCCCTCATTTCTGCAATCGTTTCTTCCCTTTCCCCCACTTTTAAATATGAATTAACATACCCATCTGCTATTTTCATGCGTGGTTGCGTTGTAGGTAATAAAGTAAGGAGTAAGGGATAAGGACGTTTCCCAACTCCTAACTTAAAGTTATACTCCCAAACTTCACTCAGGTTAATAACAATTTATAAATGGGCGTTGTCGTTTTATTGTCTATCCCGGCTACCGTATATGCCCATCCCCGTAAACTATGAATTTAGTGGTGGTTAGTTCCTGCAAACCCATAGGGCCGCGGGCATGAAGTTTCTGGGTGCTAATCCCCATTTCTGCACCAAAGCCAAAAACATTGCCATCAGTAAAACGGGTAGAAGCATTAGAATAAACTGCGGCTGCATCTACCGCTGCCATGAAACGCCTTACATTACTGTAGTCCTGGCTGACTATGGCCTCACTATGGCCGGTACCATGGGTATTAATATGCTCTATAGCCTCTTCCACACTATCTACTATTTTCACTGCCAGAATCAGATCCAGATATTCTGTATCCCAATCCTCCGGAATAGCAGCCTTCACATGACTAACTATCTTACGGCTACGTTCACAGGCCCGAATTTCTACTCCCGCCTCTTCCAGTTCCTTAATCATTGGAGGAAGAAACGCCTGGGCTACTGCATCGTGAACCAGCAGGGTTTCAGCTGCATTGCATACCGAAGGCCGCTGTACCTTGGCATTAAAAACAATAGGGCGGGCTTTATTAAGATCGGCATATTCATCTATATAAACATGGCAATTGCCCATACCGGTCATGATATAAGGTACAGTAGCATTATTCATTACCGCCTGTTTTAATCCTTTACCCCCGCGGGGAATTAAGACATCCAGGTAGTCGTTCATCTTCATCATAAAAACTGCCGCTTCCCTATCTTCGCTATCAATTAGTTGTATAGCTCCTTCCGGTATACCACATTTAACCGTTGCATCGGCGATAAGGCGGGCAATCACCCGGTTGGAATTAAGGGCTTCTTCCCCGCCCCTTAAAAGTATGGTATTCCCGGCCTTCAGGCAAAGCCCGGCAGCATCGGCAGTTACATTGGGACGTGATTCATAAATTATTCCGACAACACCTATAGGGGTGCGAATGCGTCCTACCTCCAAACCATTAGGCCGGCGCCACATGGCCAGCACTTCCCCCACCGGATCGGGCAGGGCTGCTATTTCCCTTAAGCCCTGAGCCATATCCTTAACCCTTGAGTCATCCAGTGTCAAGCGTTCCAATAGGGCTGAAGTTAGTCCCTGTTCCCGGCCGTTTTCTAAATCCAACTGATTAGCTTTTAAGAGTTCAGGAATGTTTGCTTCCAGGGTATCGGCCATAGCCATCAAGGCATCATTTTTAATAGTAGTAGATGCGGTAGCCAGATATCGCGCCGCCACCCGGGCCTTCCTCCCCTGCTCCAGCATCAATGCCTGCAAATTACTATCCATACCTCTCTCTCCTTTATACGATAATTAACGAAATAATGCGGTTTTCTTGTGGATAACTTTGAATTTTATAACTTGACTGGTTGTTCAGGGTAAGGAGTAAGGAGTGAGGGGAAATCCGGCGGGCGCACACGGGGACAGTCCCTCTGTTTCCTTTAGTTCCAGGCGAAACAGCAGGGACAGTCCCCATGTTCGCCCTTGCTCCCAGTTCCTCTCTCCTGACGACCGTTCCCCTGACGTCTAGGGTCTGACACCTGACAACCCATGCCTCACACTTCACACCTTACCCCTTACTAATATTCCACCCACAAATTATTACGGTGGATTACTTCATCATAGTCCTTACCCTGCAAGATTCTTTCAATCTCCGAGCTTTTTTTACCAGCAATTAACCTGATTTCATCGGAGCTGTAATTTACCATACCGCGGGCGATTTCCCGTTTATCATCGACATTGGCTACAGCAACCACCGTGCCCCGGTCAAAGTCCCCTTCAACCGTAATAACGCCCGAAGGCAATAAGCTTTTACCCTTCTGTAATAAAGCAACTTCGGCACCGGCGTCCACCAGCACCTGCCCCTGGGGTAAAGTACCAAAGGCTATCCACTTTTTACGGGCCTGCAATTTTTCTTCCCGGGGTATAAACAGGGTTCCTATCTCTTTACCGTCCATAATACAGCGAATAACATTATCATTGTCACCATTGGCAATAATCATAGGAATACCTGCTGCCATACATATACGAGCCGCTTTCAGTTTAGTCAACATGCCCCCACTGGAAAAGCTGCTGCCCCGGTTTTTGGAGTTTTCCTCCATCATCGGGGTAATTTCATCAACCTCGGTCTGGAAACGAGCATCCTTGTTTACCCGGGGGTCGGAATCATACAGGCCATCAACATCTGATAAAATAATTAGCAAATCAGCATCAACAATACTGGCCACCAGAGCGGACAGAGTATCGTTATCACCAAACTTTATTTCCTCTACCACCACGGTATCATTTTCGTTAATAATGGGAATTACCCCCAGCTCCAGTATGGCCAGGAGAGCATTAGTAGCATTCAGATAGCGGAGCCGTTCGTCCAGGTCCCCCCGGGTTAACAGCACCTGAGCCACGGTTTTATTATATTCGGAGAAAAGTTTTTCATAGAGTTGTACCAGGGCCCCCTGACCTATAGCTGCCAGGGCCTGCTTTTCCGGCATAGTGCGGGGAATCTTCTTATACCCCATACGGGTTGCCCCTACTCCTATGGCCCCGGAGCTTACCAGCAAAACCTCCATCCCCCGGTTATGTAAATCGGCCAATTCCCTGACCAGACGTTCAATCCTCTGTAAATTCAGTTGTCCATTACTGTACGTTAGGGTACTGGTACCTATTTTAACTACTACCCGGCGACAGGCCTTTAAATTCTTACGCCTGCTCAATTCTTACCCCTCCCAGGATTTATTCACTATATTCAAACTCAAAATCACTTATTTTCACCGTATCTCCCGGCTTAATCCCCTGTCTGCGCAGAGCTTCCTCCAGCCCCATCTTCTCAACTATCATTTGAAACCTCCGCAAACCTTCATCCGTATTAAAATTAGTCATAGCCAGAAGTTTTTCGATTCTTTTACCACTGACTTCAAATACGCCATTTACTATTTGAACTCTAAACGTTTCTTCTTCCTCAAAGCGCCGCATTACCGGTTCTTCTCCACTGACAACAATATCCCGAGGTACAGTCTGTAAGAGGCGGTAGGTCTCTTCTACCAGAACATCAACCCCCAAACCGGTAACAGCAGATATGGCATGTACCCGATGGCCAAATTCCGCCCGCAGTCGCTCATAGTTCTCCTGAGCCTCAGGAACGTCCATTTTATTAGCCACAATTAAATAAGGCCTTTCCTTTAAATCAGGCCGGTACAACTCCAGTTCCCGGCGCAATACCTGGTAATCCTGAAGTACGTCTCGCCCCTCGGTCTGAGCAGTATCCAAGACAAAGAGCAACATCCGGGTTCTTTCTATGTGGCGCAGGAATTCATGACCTAACCCTGAGCCCTGGTGGGCACCTTCAATTAGGCCAGGTATATCTGCTACCACAAATGATTCTTTATTCCTGGTCATCACCACACCCAGGTTGGGTACCAGAGTGGTAAAGGGATAATCTGCAATTTTAGGCCGGGCTGCGGATATGCGCGAAATTAATGTGGATTTACCCGCATTGGGGAAACCTACCAAACCTACGTCAGCCAGGAGTTTTAATTCCAACTTGACCCACCTTTCCTGACCAGGTTCCCCATTTTCAGATAACGAAGGAGCCTTATTGACCGAGGTAGCAAAACGGGCATTTCCCCGACCTCCGCGACCTCCTCGGGCTACTACTACTTCCTGTCCGTTCCTGGTAAGGTCGGCAATAACTTCACCAGTTTCATCATCGCGAATTACCGTTCCTACCGGTATCTTTACCGTAAGATCCTCGCCCCCGGCACCGTGCATGTTTTTCCCCTGTCCATGGGTACCGCGCATAGCCTTGAAATGCCGGCGGTACTTAAAGTCCATTAGCGTACTGAGGCCTTCATCAGCTACAAATATGACACTACCACCTCTGCCCCCGTCACCTCCGGCAGGGCCTCCCATGGGTACATATTTTTCCCGGCGAAATGCTACAATACCGTTTCCACCGTCTCCGCCGCGCACGTAAACCCTGGCATGGTCAACAAACATTGTTTCAACTCCTTAGACAATTACCTTACGCATTCCAGCTCGGGGTTGCTCCCATTCGAATAACATCGTAACCCCTGCCTCAAGCTCAGAAAAAGATAGGTTTATAATTATATCATCGTTCATACCATTAAGCTCCGACAATAAAGATGTCAGAGCGTTAATAGGTTGGTTTTTCTCTTTTAATATCGTCCAAGATGGAATCGACAACTCTTTATACTTTAATATTATGCCCAAATCTCGCGCCATCAGCAGTTGCTGATAAAAATACAAGGCGGCTTCTGCACCCAGGTTTTCAAAGATATTCCGCTGTGCTGACATCTCTTCCACTATATCCAGTATGTAGCTTTTAGCCTTTTCAGGTCGATTAAGGTCAATATAGCCTAGAATTACCTGAAGATAATTACCAAAATCATGTCTTAACCTTCTTAAAACAGCTACCATTTGTTCTGAATCCATCAACTTACCCCCTGCATTACCTAATAATAGCAAAAAACCCGGAAAAGCTCCAGGGATACTGTTTTATCATCGCCATATCTAAAAAATTAGGGGAAAGCACTGCTTTCCCCTACTCTACTTTTTACTCTAGTTTTAGACTACATGCTAACACTGTCCACTGGATATACGCTGACCTGCTTTTTATCTCTACCTTTTCTTTCGTATTTAACAGTTCCATCGATTACGGCAAACAAAGTATCGTCGCCGCCGATCATAACATTATTACCGGGGTGGATTTTGGTGCCCCGCTGTCTTACCAGGATATTTCCGGCACTAACTACCTGGCCATCATATCTCTTAACTCCTAACCTTTTGGCCTTGCTATCTCTTCCGTTTTTAGAACTACCAACACCCTTTTTATGGGCAAATAATTGTAAATCAAATTTAAACATTTTAAGACCTCCTTACTTCCAGTTTTATAAAATTACAATAGGCTTCTTGCATGGCCAGCATTCCTGCTTCCATGGTAGAAAGTATAATCTGGGCTTTTTCGTTATCTTCCTGGTCTAATCCAGTCGGAAGGCGGCACTGCAGCCATCCCTCTTCCACCTGATATTCAGGTTGTACACTTAAGTTTATACTTAGTCCCAACAGAGTGGTCTGAGCTACTGCCGATACTCCGGCACAGTATATATCCTGCCCATCAGGGGCAAAACCAGCATGGCCTTTGACTTGAAAAGATACTATATCATTGCCCTGGTAGTTTATCCTTACTTCAATCATTAAGCTTCAATCTTTAATACTTTTATTCTGGTAAAGGGCTGCCGGTGGCCCTGTTTTTTCCGGTAGTTCTTTCTCCTCTTATACTTGAAAACTACAACCTTCTTGTCTCTGCCCTGTTCCATAACCTCAACTTCAACCCGGGCGTTGCTCACCAGTGGGTTGCCCACCTTAACATTACCATTCTCGTCATTAACCATGAGTACTTTATCAATACTCAAACGGTCCCCGGCTGCGGCTTCCAGTTTCTCCACTTTAAGCACTGTACCTTCGCTAACTTTGTACTGCTTGCCGCCGCTTTCAATTAATGCATACATCCTATAAGGCACCTCCATATTTTCAGACTCGCCGGTAACAAGGCAGGCTGTAAGCCATTTAGGAGCCCGAACCGGGCGGTTGCAAAACATGCAACCCAAACTAGAAAATAACATAAATAAGGGACTAAGTCAAGAAAATTAGATACGGAGCCCTCGGAATTTACTCCATATAAATCTTATAATCAACCAGGGCCAGATCAGGGTTGGCCAACAGTTTTACCTTTTTTTGGGTACGCTTTTCTATGTAAGCCATATTTTTCTCGTCATTATGTATAAACTCCAGCAATCGCGGGTTGGCCTCGCAGATTATCTCCTCATTTTCCGTATAGCCCATGTTGGCCAACTTCCTTTTCACTTCACAGGAAAGGGCAAAAAGATTTATCATCCGTCCCCGCCCATTGCAATTGGCACATTCGTCAGTAAAAAATTCAGATACCCCGTAACGTGATTTCTTACGAGTCATTTCCAGAAAACCTAATCCCGTCATACCTATAATGCGGGTATGAGCTTTATCCTTGGCCAGTTCCTTCTTTAAAACGGTAATTATGTTATCTACGTTTTCTTTCTTTTTCATATCAATAAAATCTATTAAAATAATCCCCCCCAAACTGCGCAATCTCAACTGCCGGGGGATCTCCACCGCTGCTTCCAAATTAAGCTTAAAAACCGTTTCTTCAAAATCATTTTTGCCGGTATATTTACCGCTATTAACATCAATTACAGTCATGGCTTCGGTCTCATCAATTATTAAATAACCACCATTACGCAGCCATACTTTGCGACGCAGGGTGCGACGGACATCTCTTTCCAGTCCGTACTTCTCGAACAAGTCACCCTCCTCATACTGGACAATGAAATTAAAGTTAAATTTCTTCTTATCCATATAATTTGTAATCTTTTCTTTTAGTTTTTCATTATTAATAACTACCCGGCGAATATCACCATCCAGGTAATCTCGTAAAGTTCTTTCCAACACATCAATATCTTCATAAATCAGACTGGGAGCACGCATACGCTCATAACGTTGGTTTATTTCCTCCCAAACCTGTAGGAGTTCCTGCAGTTCATCCAGGATTTCATCATCCTCGGCTTCCTGGCAAGCGGTGCGCAGAATTATCCCCATCTCTACCGGTTTATGTTTTTCCAGCAGACGGCGCAGGTGCTCGCGGCGCTCATCATCCGTCAGTTTACGGGATATGGATACTTCATTCTGGCAGGGTAAAAGCACAATAAAATGACCGGGAATAGTTAAGTTCCCGGTTACCCGTGCTCCCTTTTCAGAAAAGGCTTCCTTTTTTACCTGAACCATGATATCCTGGCCGCTCTTTAACAAATCCAGACCGTTACTGCTCCTTTTAACTCCTGGAAACATGACATCACCGGCATACAAAAAAGCATTCTTACTCAGTCCTATATCAACAAAAGCACAGGAAAGCCCCGGTAATATATCTTTCACCTTGCCCTTATATATATTACCTACATTTTCGTCCTGATCCGCCCAGAAAACCTCGACTAGTCTGCTATCCTCTACAATAGCTACCCGTGATTCCCAGGGATAAATTTCTGCAATAATTTCCCGCTCCAAGTTACTTCACCTTTTCCAGTGGCGTAAAAAAGTCATCTTTTACCCTGATATAATTACCGCTGCGGTACACATCCAGTATATCTTCTTTGTTAATACCGGTTAGTACCAATAGTTCCATTAATTCATCATACCTTACATTAATAGGTTCGCCAACACTTCCCCATATATCAATAATAGCAAAATTCTGCCACCTATTCACTTCAATTTTAAAAATTCCTGGACGCAAGTTCTTATCCAGGTCCTTTTTTTTGCCCCGGCTTTTTACTACTAATTCGTCTTTTTTCAGAATTGTGTCTCTCCATTGTTCCGCTACATCCAACGGAGTATTAACAATAAAAGAATAGCAGGAACAATTTATACTTTTCATAAGAGCAGGAGCGGTATCAATTTCTATACAGGCCGTAATTTTAACATCTGGAGGTAAGCAGAGGTTCAATTTCTGTATAAATTCACTGCAGCTTATTTCCTGCTCCAGTTCCAAATCAAAATACTCACATATACTCCACAGGCCTACCGGTAATACTGTTCCCAGGGAAAGGCGTATATGAGGATTAAAACCTTCACTCAGAGCAAAAGGTATCTCGGCTCGGCGTAAGGCCCGGGCCATAAGCTTCATCATATCCAGGTTGGATAAAAACCGCAGGTCTGGTCCCGCACCGTACTCAGCTCTCAATCGCATCGCCGTAACCCTCCTTAATCTGAAGGTCGACCCCCAGAGCCATGCAGACTCCGCAGTCCCGGCACCCTTCCTGGCGGCAGTCAGGGGTACTAATTCCCTCTTCTGCCCTTTCATCCTCTTCAATTAGATACTTTCGGTCAATCCCGGTTTCGATAAAATCCCAGGGGAATACTTCCCCGTAGTCACGCCGGCGGAGATTATAAAAGTCCGGGTCAATATTACAATCCCGCAGAGCCTCCATCCAGCGGTCGAAGTGGAAATACTCCGACCAGCCATCGAATTTACAGCCCTTTTCCCAGGCCTTATAAATGGCTGCTGCCAGGCGGCGGTCACCCCGGGCAATAACCCCCTCCAGGTAACTGGTTTCACTATCATGGAAACTAAGCTTAATCCGGCGCTGTCTTTCCCTCATCATATAGCGGCGTTTCTTATCCAGTTCCTCAATACTATTTTGTGCCCGCCACTGAAAAGGGGTATGAGCTTTGGGTACAAAAGAGGCCAGACTGGCCCGAATTTCTACTGGTCGCCGGGAGTAGCGGTCACCAATAGCCTTAACCTTTCTAATCAGCTCTATAGTCCCGTCCAGGTCAGCTTCGGTCTCACCCGGCAGGCCAATCATAAAGTAAAGTTTAAGGGAATTCCATCCTGATTTAAAGGCGGCTTCCACCGCATTAAACAATTGTTCATCACTTACATTTTTGTTTATAACATCCCGCAAACGCTGGGTACCAGCCTCCGGTGCCAGGGTCAAAGTAGTTTTACGTACCTTTTGCACCTCATTGGCCAGGTCAATGGAAAAAGCATCCACCCGCAGTGAGGGCAGGGATACTCCGGTACCCTGAGGTCCATACTCCTTAACCAGATCCTTTACCAACGGGCTTACCCCGGAGTAGTCCAGGGTACTTAAAGATGCCAGCGATATTTCCTCATAACCGGTACTGGCCAATTGTGCTGCCGCCTGTTTCTTAAGGGTATCGACACTGCGCTCCCGTACCGGGCGGTAAACCATACCGGCATGGCAGAAACGACAACTGCGCTGACAACCCCGCATGACTTCCAATACCGCCCGGTCGTGGACAATATCCATATAAGGTACAATCGGTTTATCCGGGTAATAGGCCTGGTCCAAATCCTCTATTACCCGCCGCCGGACTTTGGCCGGTGCCTCTTTGACCACAGGGTACATCTTCCTTATAGTACCATCATCTTTGTATTCTACCTGATAAAGGGCAGGAACATAGACCCCTTCTATCTGAGCCAGTTTTAGGAGCAATTCATTTCTTTCCATTTCCCGGTTCTTATATACACAATCCAGAAACTCCAGGGTTACCTCTTCACCATCACCGATAAGGAAAGCATCAAAGAATTCAGCAAATGGTTCCGGGTTAAAGACTACCGGCCCCCCTGCAATTACCAGCGCGCATCCGTTGGGGCGGTCCTTTGACCACAGTGGTATTCCGGACAGGTCCAGCATGTTGAGTACATTGGTAATAGATAATTCATATTGCAGGGAAAACCCGACTACATCGAAGTCTCTTAAAGGTCGAAAGGACTCCAGGCTATAAAGGGGTATGTTCTCCCGCCGCATAACCTCTTCCAAATCAGGCCAGGGAGCAAAAGAGCGCTCCATCAGGTGATTACTCTTTTCATTAACCAGACCATAAAGAATCTTGCCCCCAATATGGGACATCCCTACTTCATAGACATCAGGAAAAGCAAAAACCATTTTAGCCTGAGCCTCTTCCCAATCCTTTTTTATCATATTAACTTCCCCACCGATATAACGAGCCGGTTTGGACACCTGCGGTAATATATCTCGAAACAACCTATCCTTCACTATCGATGCCTCCATATCTACAAGCGTTCTTTAAGTATTATACAAAAATGCCGTAAAATCAATTCTGATTCATACGGCATTTAACTTACTCCAAGTATCTTCCGATGTCCCTTTTTCCGTTTAGAATACGGTGGATTTCTATAGCGTCGTCCAATACTGCATAGAATACCAAGTAGTCATCCACTACCATTCTGCGATAGGCAAAGCGGTAATGACCGGCTCCGTATTCCTCGTACATCTCGGGAAAACGAGATAGTTCTTGTATTTTAGAGACAATGCGGTCATACTGTTTTATCGCAGTGTTTGTGTGAAATTGTGAAAGGTAATCGATCACATCCTCCAAATCCTGTACGGCGCGAGGGAGCATGACAATTTTACGCATCGGTTCCATCCACCTTTGCAATCAACTTCTTGCGGAGGTTAGAGGAAACCTCATCGAAGTTATAGCGGGTTGGATTCTCCAAAGCTTCCTTCTGGGCTTCCTGCAAAGCGATATCAATTCGGCGCTCCTTTCTCAACGCTTCGAACTGCTCAATGCTCATGACAACCATATCGCCATAGCCGTGCTTGGTCAGAAAAACTGGCTCGCCCTCCTCATGAACGATACGGGAAATTTCGGTAAAATTATTGCGGAGATCAGAAATCGGTCTGATTTGCGCCATAGTACTCACCTCCTTGGTTATTATCACAAGTTTATCATAATTATGATATGCCGCCAAGTGCATGTTACCTATTTTTATTCTTTGATTTTATATAATCTCTAGCATTCTTTATCCCGCCGAATTCTGAAAACATTTCATTTATTTTCTCTTTTTCAATTTGTTTAGAGTTTAGGCCCTCATACTTCGCCTCTTTTTTTAGCTTTCTATAACTAGTTAGACGTTCTTCAGTAATTACCCCGTTTTCAATCGCTCTTTTGACCGCACAGCCCGGTTCATTCTCGTGCTGACAGTCCGTAAACCTGCAACTTTCAGCAAGCTCATCTATATCGATGAACGTTTTTGCTATATTTACACTTTCTACCCCAAGCTCACGCATACCCGGGGTGTCTATAACTGCACCACCTGTCGGAATAATAAATAGTTCGCGCCTGGTTGTTGCATGTCTCCCTTTGTCGTCTTTTCTTATGTCCCTGGTTTCAATCATATCTTCGCCAAGAAGCCGGTTAATCAAGGTTGATTTCCCTACACCAGATGATCCCATAAAAGCTATTGTACGGCCTGGTGATATATATTTGACTACCGCCTTATATCCATCTTCCGTCATACTGGAGGTAACAACAACATCAACACCAATAGCAATATTTTCTATTTCCAAAATCCTCGCCGGCAGATTCGAACATAAATCTAATTTTGTAAGTACGATTACTGGTATGGCTCCGCTATCCCAGGCAATCGAAAGATAACGCTCCAGCCTTCGTAAATTAAAATCGTTATTCAGGGACATGCAAATAAAAACGGTATCAATATTTGCAGCTACTACTTGAACATCGTGCGATGTTCCGGCAGCTCTTCGAACAAATACACTTTTTCGGGTCAATACATGATGGATAATTGCATTGCCGTGCAGATCATTCTCCCGGTCGATCATCACGAAATCACCAACTGCCGGATAATCGGATAATTCATAGGAAGAATAACGAAGCTTTCCGGATATTTCTGCAATTAATTCTATATTTTCAGTGGCAACTTTATATAAGTCCTTATATTGGGCAATGACTCTTCCCAAAAATAAACCTTCATAGTAAGCGGCTTCTTGAATCACTCTTCCAGAAAAACCTAAATTCTTAATTCTTGTATTCAATTTTCCCTCTCCTTCGAATAATCCGGGGTTATACAACAAGCGCCAATATAAAGGGTTGTTGACGGTTAAAAGCTAGTCTAAAATTTCAGAAATGACCTTCTCCCTATGCTGTAAAAAATATTTAGTAATTTGATAATGATCTGTCATTTCATATTCTATTTCATTTATTTTTCTGTCATCAAAATTTAAAATAACAGAATTGGGATAACCCAATAGTATGGGGGAATGAGTAGCAATAATAAATTGTGCTGTTCCATTCCTGGTGAGATCATGTAGTATCCTAAAAAGGCCAATTGTCTGGAAGGAGGCAGAAATAGAAAAGGGATAATGGTCGAACGATTTTATATTCTCTCTCAGAAGTGATATCTTTTTCAAATACATACAAAATCACCTGGTAAAATTATATCTAAAAAAATCATAATCTTAAAAGAGTTTATTATTGAACCAAGAGAAGAAAGCAATATGAGTTTGTCTCGGAAAAAAGGGATGCCGGCAATAGGTCGGTCACTGGTAGTATGCATAGACCAAATATTATAATCTCAAGTTTCGCACCCAGAAAACCCTAATCAAATAGCATTAAACCGGAGGTTAACTGAGCAAAAAAACTGTTCTTGACAACAAAAAGTGCATCCGCGTTTGGTAAAATGTAAGTAGCAAATCAAACACTCCAAACGGAAAGGATGCACAATTACATGCTACAACAAATCGATCCGTCTGAAAAGGTTACAACTGAAGTATCAAGATTATTTAGGGTTTTGAAGATCAATCACTTACTTCATGCGGCTAATATCCGCAAAGTAAGTGGGGTAAAGGTTCAACAGATTTTTGAGTTCATCTTTTTACTCGCTTTCTTAGGTAAGAAGATGAATAGGTTACTCAACAGCAAACGCGGTCAGGATTTACCTGGCAAGGACAGCTATTACCGGTTTTTGAATAATCCCAGATATGCATGGCGTAGGTTTCTACTACAACTCTCACTGAAAGTAACAGATGCGTTTGATCAGCTTACCTCAGATAAGAGAGTACGGGTATTTATCCTGGACGATTCAATCCTTTCCAGGCCAAGGACAAAGAAGGCGGAGCTTTTAGCCCGTGTCTTTGACCATACCAGCGGTCGATTCGTCAAAGGATTTACCATGCTAACCCTGGGCTGGTCCGATGGATGTAGCTTTGTCCCGGTAGATTTTGCCATGCTAAGTTCAGCAAATGCAGAGAACAGATATAACGATGCCAGTGACCACATTGACAAAAGAACCCACGGTGCCAAACGTCGGGCGGAAGCTATCATTTCAAAAACCGAGAATGTCTTACGCCTGATACAAAATGCACTGGATACTGGTCTTACTGCTGATTACGTCCTTATGGACAGCTGGTTTACAACTGAGCCAATGATCAAGGCAATCCTGGATAAACATATTCATACCATTGGTATGGTCAAGCAACTCAAGCAAAGATATAGCTATGACGGGCAGGCTATGACGCTGCCAGAATTACGAGCAACTTTGCCGACAACAAGCCGGAGTGAAATCATTGGATCGCGTTACGTCCAAACCAAAAAAGGAACTCCCGTTAAGATTGTCTTTATCCAAAACCGCAATAATAAACGGGAATGGCTTGCAATATTAACTACTGATACAACGCTCGAAGATGAAGAAATCATCCGTATCTACGGTATGAGATGGAGCATTGAAGTATTCTTCAAAAGTGCCAAATCACTGTTTAAACTAGGTTCAGAGTTCCAGGGCAGAAGCTATGATATGCTTATTGCCCATACGACCATTGTTTTTACCAGATATATTCTGCTTGAATGGGAACGACGTAACAACCAGGATTCACGCAGTTACGGTGAAATATTCTATCTGTTCTGCGATGAAATACAGGATATTGACTACCAGACCGCCATAAAACAATTGTTGTTTTTCATTGCCGAACTGCTCGGGAAATTATCCAAGGATTTATCTCATGCTATTTTATGTCAAGTTCAGTATTGGATTGCTGGTCAGCCAGCTTATATTAGGGCTTTGGTGCCTGTTTTAAACTGCGAAATTTGAGTTATAATTTTTAATAAAAATGGTAGTCGGGAATTTATAGTTCATAAATATAATTCTAAAGAGTTAAACCCGGAAGTTTATCATAATTATGATATGCCATTAAGCACGTAACCTGGAGCGCTGCAGACAATGTGAAATCAAACCTCTACGTTGGTGAAGAGACTAAACCATCTTCTGGTCCAAAATCTACTCAGGTACTACTACTACAAAATCCCTATCTTCATAAAGGCATCCACCAGGTCACCGCAAAAATATAATACTCTAATCCAACCGAGTTTGATGCCCGGACCAAACGTGCTTTTAGCCAAGGAAACGATGGCGGTTATATACGAAACGAGAGACTGGCGGATATACTCCGGCGCATAAGTGGGGAAAAGTCATAAGGACACAGTCTGACGGTTCCCTGTGGTTGTGCTATTTTTTGACCATGCTCTCAAAATTATGATAAAATATGAATGCAAATATTGATATAAGGGAGAGTTGGAATTATGCCCAACATCAGGCCAATTTCTGATTTGAGAAATAACGCCAATGAAATTTCGGAGCTTTGCCATAATACCAAAGAGCCAGTTTTTATAACAAAAAATGGTGTTGGTGATTTGGTTGTGATGAGTGTTGAAACTTATGAGCGCCAGCAAGGCCTCATAAACCTGTATGTAAAGCTGGCCGAAGCGGAAGAAGAAATAGCAAACGGTGCAGAGGGTGAGGACTTTTTTGAGTATGCAAGACAGTTGAGAAATAGCGTACATGGACAAGTATAAGGTTAAGATATATCCTGCTGCCCAAATGGACTTGACTGATATTGTCAGTTATTTGAATACGCTATCACCCCAGGCCGCGATTAGATACTACGACCTGTTGATAGATAAAATCGGTAGTCTTGTGGAAATGCCGGAACGGTGTCCCTTTGTACGAAATATTGCATTGAAAGCGAAAGGATACCGGTATCTGATTGTAGAAAACTATTTGGTGTTTTTTGTGGTAAAGGGTGATACGGTACAGATTCGCCGCATTTTATACAACAAGCGCCAATATAAAGGTTTGTTGTAAGAAAAATGCTCTATCTATTGCTTTGCTCCCTCAGGACCCTACTCCAATAAAACTTTCACCTGGATCTAGAACCAATTCACATGCCATTACGTACTCATCAGGAATATTATTCATATTCTTGATGCCATATTTTCCAAGTCCCAACCATCCGCTGCCAAAACCATTTCCCATCCCAAATTTATTATTCAAGAAATTCCTGTTTATTTATACCTACAGCTACGGATAATAAGTGTGCGGGCTTTAACGCTTAATGGGTAAATGGATGGTGAATATAAGTGTGTAGTAAAAAGTCAATTCTGTTAACGGTCATCCCCTTCTTAATCATTTTTTCCTTATTTATAACATCCTGTGGAACACAATCACCAAATCGGAAGAATTTAGAATCTCCGCAAGTAAAATCAAAAACGAATAAACTAGAATCTTCTCAAAAGAATTCTAGTGTCAGTAACTCCTCAAGTAATAAAAATAAGTCTGGTCGAGTTGATAAAGTTCCATGGGAAAATGATCAGAACTTTAAAGCGGCTCAACGAAAGAATCA
>ERZ747221.1428-NODE-1428-length-23917-cov-3.536242_pt1 | contig 23917 bp, 19 predicted proteins | sample MGYA00374949_ERZ747221 | MGnify/ENA primary metagenome ERZ747221 (study PRJEB28779, sample SAMN05720172) | bioreactor metagenome | isolation source: Anaerobic biogas reactor | place: USA:Washington, USA | collected 2015-08-08 ... | reverse complement strand
CCTTATTATACATTATCTGTAGTTTTAATGTCAAGTAATTATTGTAACCTTCCAAGCCCTCTCGTCATGTCCGATGGCACCCAGCGGGCCACGACGCGCCGGGGTCCCGCTCTCGTACGAGGGCGGGGCCCCGGCGATACATCACCCACCGCTTCCTAGTGTGCGAAGAACAGCTTGATCAGGTCCTCGCGCCGGAACTCACCGCTTTCGATCCGTTGTTTGAGTTCGGCCGCCTGCTGCACCAGTGGCACGCTCGAAAGGCGGTTGAGGAGCCGCGAAGGCTCGGGCAGCGCCGTCGGCAGGTCGGGCTCGTCGCCCTGCACCAGCCTGAGCACGGCGTCGATCACCCGCGCGTTCCCCGGCATCGTCTGGTGGACCTCCTCCACATAGTAGGTCGGCACCCCTTCGCAGCACGCCGACCAGAGGGGCACCACGCCATCGCCCGAATCGGCCCCGCATTCCTGAGCCATCCGTTCAAAGGAGGACGTACCGGCCACCTCACCCATCGCCGCGTGCACATCGGTGATCGTGTTCTGGTGACAGCCGGCGATCTGGACGATCTCGACGGGCGGGCCGATGGCTGCCAGACGGCGATGAAGGCGCGCGGCGTCATCCAAATAGTCCTGCCGCACCCCCTCAAGCCCCCAGGCCGCGGCGTCGTACGGATCCCAGTTGAACGGGTAGGGGCGGTCGGAGCAAAAGAGGTCGGCGGGCGGGGGGAGGAGCTGGTAGCTCACGGGCAGATTGCGCACAAAGCCCACCACATCGTTGCCGGGGCCCAGCCGCGCCACGAGCTGCCCCGCCGCGCTCTCGCCCGTGAACGCTAGCACCGTCACCGCGGCGCCCAAAAGCGGCGACGCGATGAGCACGATCCGCTCGACGTAGCGTTCAGCTTCATCGGGGTAGAGGGCAAGGTACGTCCGAGCCAGCATCCCGCCCAGGCTGTGCCCGACGAGCACAAAGCGTCGCCCGGGGTTGGCTCCCGCCCAGCGGCGGATAGAGGTACGCAGCAGTCGCGCATTGTACTCCAGGTGCTTGCGCCAGTCGTAGGGGAACTCGTACAGGCGGCTGGCGCGTGACAGCGCCAGGATCAGCTTCAGATAGCTCAGCTTCTCGATCCCCACCGGCACGATCTCGACGTCGGGGCTGCGGTCGTGCCGCCCGTCGTCGCTCAGGTCCAGCAGGTTGATCTGTCCGTCGGTGATGACCGTCGGGTTGACCCAGAGCATGGCGCTGATGCCGCGCACGCTCGCCAGCAGTGACCCCATGAGCCCGGGCAGCAGCACGGTGTTCGGGCTCCGGCCGGCGTCCGTCGGCCTGTTCAACAGCGCCCGCACCTCCTCGGCCTCTTGCTCGCCGTACACGGCATCGAGAATCCGCATCGGCGCGCCGCCAAAACGGTCCAGGCGGAGCAACTCGATAGGCAGCGACTCCATCTGGCCCAAGATCCAACCGACCAGAGCGTTCCCAAGCCTCACCATGAACCTCCACGGCCTACAACGCGGGATACATTCACCGCCATTCTAGCATCGTGAGGGGGCATGGACAAGAGTGACGGCTGCAGGAGCGGCCCAACACCTGTCGGCTGGGGTGCAGAGTCCGGTGTGCAGGAGGGCGCCCATCCTGGGGAGGCGGCGCCGGACGCCCTGATACCGACGCGCTCGAGCCGTCAGCCGCGACGATCCGTGTGCGACGGCGTCGGGGCCAAGCCCTCCTGCAGGCTCAAGGCGCTGACCAGACACAGCCCCAGCCCACAAAGGAGAAGGAACGGCAGCATCCAGAACTCGTCGCGGCGCAGCGCCGTCATGATGGTCACGGCCGTGTAGACCGCCAGCACCAGATCGAGCCATACGCCGCGCCCCAGGCTTAGCACGTACTCGTGGCGATCCTTTCGCCCCACCCCCGCCGCCACGCCCTTGGGTGTGCGTTGGAAGGGGCTAGAGTGGTTGAGCAGCCCCTCCAGGGTAGCGCGGGCGTTGTTGGCTGCCAGTCCGGCGCCCAACACCAGCGCCAGAGGGATGTGCACTGCGCGCCGCCACCAGCGTCCCCCGCGCCGCCCGCGGCCGTACAACTCGTACTGGGCGGCGAGCATCGCCGAGGGAAGCCCTAGCGCCCCGAGGCTCAGGAACGCCAGCGGCCTGGCCTCGGGAATGTCGTGGAACGCGATGAGAGGCAGGCTGACGAGGAGCAGCGCCATTGCCGCGGGATAGGCCAGGCAGATCGACAGGTGGGCCAACGCCTCCAGGCGCACCACCAGAGGGTGTCGGCTGCACCACACTCTGCGCGCCAGCTTGCGCAGGCACTGGGCCGCCCCTTTGACCCACCGGAATTGCTGCGCCCTGAAGGCGCTCATGGCCACCGGCAGCTCGCCCCCGGCGCTCACGTCGCGCAAGTACAGCACGCGCCAGCCGGCGATCTGCGTCCGGAAGCTCAGGTCGAGATCCTCGGTGAGCGTATCGCCGGCCCAGCCGCCCGAGCTGTCGATGCAGGTGCGCCGCCAGATGCCCGCCGTGCCGTTGGCGTTCACAAAGCAGCCCGACGCGCAGCGCGTCGGGTGCTCGATGGCGAACTGGATGTCGAGTACCAACGCCTGGGCCATGGTGAGGAAAGACGACGTGTCGTTCAGGTGCCCCCAACGCGTCTGCACATAGCCGAGGTCGGGTTGGGCCTCCAAGTATGGCAGCGTGTGAAGGAGCCAGTCGCTGGGCGGCAAGAAATCGGCATCGAATATCGCCACGTACTCTCCGGTGGCGGTGCACAGGCCGAGGGCGAGGCTCCCCGCCTTGTAGGCGGTGCGGTCGCTGCGGTGCACGAGTTCGATGTCCAGTCCGTCCGCCGCGTACCGCGCCACCAGCCGCTGGGCCAGTTCCGTGGTGTCATCCGCCGAGTCGTCGAGCACCTGCACCTGCAGTCGATCTCGGGGATAGTCCAGGGCCGCCACTGAGGCGAGCAGACGCTCGACGACGTAGCGCTCGTTGTAGAGGGGTAGCTGCACCGTCACGCGCGGAAAGCGTGTGAGCGACGGCGCCAACGGCACGCGGCGGCGGATCCGCCAATAACTCAGAGTAAGCCAGAGGCTGTAGAGCCCGCAGAGTGACAGCCAGATTACGGCGATGAGATAGATGATCTGTACGATGACCATAGCGTGTGGTGTCTGCCTCCTTGCGCAACGTCGCAGTATAGGCTGATCGAGGGCGCGCGCAAGTCATTGGGAGAGACGCTGTGAGGGGGAGTGTCGTCGCGCAGCCACGGCGGCGTCCGGTCACAGGGAGCGCGGCGGTACAGCTCCGGCGTCAGCCGGAGCGAACGTGGGACCAGGTGTGCTGGTATACGTCCTCGTAGCAGCGCACCATGTCGTCGAGGGCGTGCGCCATCGCCCGCTTGCGGCTCTCGGCGCCCATCGCCCGCCACCGCTGTGGCTCGGCGACGAGCGCGGCCAGGGCGCGCGCTGCGTCCGCCGCGTCGGCGGGCCCAAAGAGGCGGCCATTCTCGCCCTCGGTGACGAGTTCGGGCAAGGCGCGCGCCCTGGCAGCCAGAATCGGCCGGCCGCACGCCATCGCCTCCAGCGTCGCGATGCTAAGCAGCTCGGCCGAGCTGGGCATCGCAAACAGGTCCGCGCTGTTGAGTAACGCCGGCAGGTCCTCATCCGGCACGAATCCAAGGAACCTCGCTCGCGCACCCAGGCCGGCGTGCTCTGCCAGCCCCTCCAGGGCGGCCCGCGCCGCGCCCTTGCCCACGATCCCCAGGCTGACGTCGTGACGCGGCAGGAGGCGCAGGGCGCGCAGCAGCACGTCGATCCCCTTCTCCCCGTCCAATCGCCCGACATACAGGCACAGGATCGCCGACTCGTCCAGACCGTATCGGCGGCGCATCGCGGCCCGGTCCAGGTCCTCCATGGGGCGAAAGCGTGCCACATCGACGCCACACGAGATGGCGCGCGCCGGCGTGCGGAGCCCATTCTCCAGCAAGATGCTGACCGCCGTGGCCGAGGGCGCCGTCACGGCATCCAGCCGGTTGTACAGGTCCAGCATCCACCACCACAGTAGGCGCTCGTAAGCGCTCCCTAGGTAGCGTCGCGCCGGCAGGTACGGCTTGAGGTTGTCCGGCACAAAGTGGTTCGTGCCAATCAGGCGGGCGCCGAACCTGCGCGCCAGCCGCGCCGCGAGCCGACTCAGGGGATAGTGGTCGTGCACGTGCACGACCTCAGGGCGAGCCGTAGCCATGATCTCGCGTAAGGCGCCGGATGGCAGGAGGGGCACCGCCGCATCGGGGTGCCACCGCCCAAGGGAGATCGCCCGCAGGCTGTGCACCGCCACGCCGTTGCGCTCATCGCAGCGGCGCTCGCCGGGTAACATGGGCGCCACGACGGTCACCTCGTGACCGCGCCGCGCGAGCCCCTCGGCCAGGTGCGTGGTAAACACAGCTTGCCCGTTGTGGGCAGGGTGATAGGTGGTGCCCGTGATCAGGACGCGCATGGCGATAGCGCTGACCTCACTCGGTGTCCGACGCCGGCACAGGCTCTATCGCCCGGCCCAGCCACCTGCGCCGCAGCCACCAGAGCCCCACCGGAACGGCCACGAGGACAGCGCCCAAGGGCAGCCACTTGAGCGCCGAATCGACGCGCCGCACCGCGTCCGCCGCGTGGTAGCCGATCAGGACCAGGCTGCCCGTCCAGATCACCTCCGCCGCGACGAGCGGGGGCAGCCAACGCCGCCAGCGCACCCGCGCCAGGCCTGCCGCAACGAGGGCTGGTATGGTGAACCCTTCGGTGAGCTTGGCGACAAAGACCACCCGCGGCGCGTGTCGCTGCATGGAGTGGCGCAGATCGCTCACGTGGCGCTGCCGCAACCCAAAGCGTCCCCCGATCCGGGTAATCCACTCCAGGCGCCCCGCCCGCCCCAGCGTATACCAGAGGGTATCCGCCGCCAGATTGCCGGTGGCGGCCGAGACGAACACCAGCCCCGGGCGCGCAAGCCCTGCCGCCGAGCCCGCCGCCGCCACGAGCGTCGCGATCGGCCCCTCGATGGCCGTCAGCAGCGCCAGGACCGGGTACACCCAGTGGCCCAGAGGCGGCAACCGCCCGTGCTGGAGTTGGAGCCACGCCATGCGTATCAGTTCGCCGATTCGATCCCAAGGTTCCATGCACCACCCAAGTCAAGCCGGTCCGCCGGACCGGACATCATCCGCCGACGCGCACGGGGCCCAACGGCGCCGTGTCCCCCACCGCCTCACCCCCCGAGAGCACGCGGCTGCGCGTCATATCGTCCAAAGCATACATGCCGGTGAGCAGCGTGTACTCGCCCGGCTCCAGGTCGGGCGGGAGGTCCATCTCGAACCACTGCAGCAACACGAGACCATCCTGCCAGGAGCGCTCGGGGAGGCCCAGGCCGTCGAGCTGCGCCACCCTGCGCTCGCCCGCCATCAGATGATTGAAGAGGCTGTGCTGATGGGCGCGCACATCCGGTGGGACATCGAGGAGCGCCCAATAGGTCGCCAGCGTGACACGCTCGCCGGGCTGCGCCGACAACGGCCATTCAAAGCCCAGCAGGTGCATCCCCGTGTCCAGCTTCCACAGGCCCCTGTTGGGGATGCGGCTCAGCACCTCCGCCGCGGACTGCTGCGGCGCGACCATCACCTGCGCGGCCGTCCGCTCGTCGGGCAGCGTCACCAGGCCGCGCACCTCGGCCCCCAGGTTTGTCAGCTCCTGCACCACACGCCCCGCGGGGCGCGTGATGAGATAGAGCCCCGGCCGCTCCGCGGGCAGCAGCAGGGCTTCGTGTCCCCCCTGCCCCAGGAACGCCACGCGCACGTCGGGCGCCAGAAGGTAGCGCAGCACAGCCGGCTCCGTCTCGAACCCTGGGTCCACGCCGTTCCCGATCACCCACACCTGGTCGGCGTCCGCGGCGTGCAGCTCACGACGCACCATGTCGGCCGTCCGCTGCCAGGTGCGAAGTGGGGCGCCGTAGCCACCCGTGGTGTCGTGAGACGCAACGTACCGGTACAGCATCGTCACGCCGTAGGCTTGAGCCAGCACCAGGACGATCAGCAGCACCCACGCCACGCCCGACAGCGAGAGGGCCAGGGGCCACCCCCGCCCCGATGATGACTGCAGCGCCGCCAAGAGGCGATCGATGACCAGTCCCATGGCGATGAAACCCACCGGCCACAAGATCACGAGATAATGCTGCGCCACATCACCGCGCCAAAGTGCCAGCAACACCAGTGGCAGCCACAGCCAGAGGGCGGGCAGCACGTACACCGCCGGGTCTTGGCCCTCGCGCCAGCGCGCCCAGGCGCGCAGGGCCAGCGCCAACAGCAGCGGCAGCGAAACTAGAAACACTACGCCGAACAAGCGCGCAGAGTAGCGCGTCAGCCCCAGGTGCGCCGCAAGGTCTGCGCTCGCCCCTCCTCCCAGGGCCTCGATCCCTCCGCCCGAATGGAGTCGCATGGCGAACTCGAGCGGCAGCAGGCTGGCACCGCGCGCTGCCCCGCGGCCGCCCTCGAGCGCCTGACGCACCCCCTCACGCACATCGTTGAGGCGGGTGAGGTTCAGGTAGTGCAGGTAAGGCGAGGCCAGCACGATCGCCAGCAGCGCCCCGAGCAGCAGGTACGACCATCGCACCCGCCGATGGTACGCCACCACCACGACGGCCAGGACGAGAGCCAGCGGCAAAGGCGAATAGGTCGTCAGTAGCATGGCGGCCAGCGCCACGACGCTCAGCGCCCAGCCCCATGAGCGGCGGTCGACCACGGCCGCCATCAGGCCGCCAAACAGGGGCACGGCCATGGGCGCCAGGAGGTCCGCTGTGAACACCTTGCGCGAGAGCACCACCGCCCATGGGTTCGCGGCAAACAGGATGCCGGTAAAGAGGGCGGCCCGCAGGCCATAGTAGCGGCGCGCGATGAGGTAGGTGCCCGCCACCGCCGCCACGTTGAGTAGCGCGATGAACGCCGCGGCATAGCGTGGGTCGCGGCCGAACGCCAGCGGGAGCGCCATGAGGTAGGTCATCATCGGGGGCTTGGCGGGGCCGTACGATGAGGGGCCGCCCACCAGCGGCAGCCGTCCATACTCCACGATCTCTAGCCCGCGGACCAGGTGGTTGGCCTCGTCGGCCTTGAACTCGACGAGGTCCAGCGAGCTGAGGCGCAGCACCGCCGCCAGCAGCACGATGCCCCACATGACGCGCGTCTCAGGGTGCGCCATGGCGACGGCCAGGCCGCGCCACCGCGTTCCCAGCCACGCCCACACTGCGGACGGCTCGGGTACCGTCATTGGTTTGTGCTCCGCCCGCGGGGCAAAGGTCGTCATCACTTCCCTGACGTCGGTGCTCGTGGTGATCGGGCCAACGTGCGGGATTGTAGCACCGGTCGCCCTCAGTCACAAGAACGCCACACCGTTCGCAGACGCCGTGGTCGAGGCAGTTGTGGGTTGTGGGTTCGAGGTTCACAGTCAGATGTGACAGGTTCCAGGTTGCAGGTTACAGACGCTAGAGGGGCCATCCTCCAAGGGTCTGGAACCTGCAACCTGGAACCTGAAACAGCTTGTTGATGCGCGATTTGACATTCCACGAGCTTGAGCCTATCATGTTGGTAACTGATGGTGGAAACGTGCGGAACGTGTGTGACAGTACGGCAATGGTGAACTGGAGAGGCGCCCATCGAGCGCACCAGTCGCCGACCTGTCCGAAATCGGATTTCAGATCCTGATACGAACCGCCCCGCGCTGCCGAGGGCGGCTTTTTCTTTGTCTCAAACAGAACCAACCATAGCGAAAGGCTAACGAAACACATTATCATGTCACGAAGTAACATACGAATACTGCCCCTTGGGGGCCTCGGTGAGATTGGCCGCAATTGCACGGTCATCGAGTGCGGGGACGATATCCTCGTGATTGATGCGGGCCTCATGTTCCCGGAAGAGGACATGCTGGGCGTCGATCTGGTTATTCCCGACTTTACCTACGTGCTCGAAAACCGCGACAAGGTACGCGGCATTATCATCACCCACGGCCACGAGGACCATATCGGCGGGCTAGCGTACCTGCTACGGGAGCTGGAGGGAGTGCCGGTGTACGCCACGCCGTTGACGCGTGGCCTCATCGAGACCAAGCTCAAGAGCCACGGCCTCCTACGCCGCGCCGACCTGCACACGATCCTGCCGGGCCAACAGGTAGACCTTGGCCCCTACGATATCACGCCGTTCCACGTAAATCACTCGATCCCCGACGCGGTGGGCTATGCCATCCGCACGCCGCTGGGCCTGATCGTGCACACGGGCGATTTCAAGATCGACCACACCCCTATCGAGGGGCGCACGACAGACCTCGCCGCGCTATCCAAGCTGGCCAACGAGGGCGTCATGGTGCTCCTGGCGGACAGCACCAACGCCGAGTCACCGGGGTATACCCTCTCGGAGCGTCGACTGGTCGACTCGTTCGAGCGCGCCTTTACGCAGGCGCATGGCCGCGTGATCGTGGCCACCTTTGCGTCGCTCCTATCGCGCGTGCAGCTCGTCATCGAGACGGCGGCACGCTTTGGGCGCAAGATCGCCATCGCTGGGCGCAGCATGGAGGAGAGCACCGCCATCGCCGAGAGCCTCGGTTATGTCGCCTTTCCGCCCGGGACGCGCGTGCAACTCAACGAGGTGAACAACCTCCCCGACGAGCAGGTGTGCATCCTCGCCACGGGTTCTCAGGGCGAGCCGAACGCTGCCCTGGCGCGCATGGCGGCCGGGCGCTTTCGATTCGTACAGATTCGCGACGGCGACACCATCATCCTGTCGTCCAAGGCAATCCCGGGGAACGAGACGGCGATCCATCGCAACATCGACAACCTGTTCCGCCGCGGGGCGAACGTCATCTATGGCGAGGGCTCGGGCATGCACGTGTCCGGACACGCGGCGCAGGAAGAGCTAAAACTGATGCTCAACCTGCTGCGCCCTCTCTACTTTGTGCCCGTGCATGGAGCGTACCGCATGTTGCACAGCCACGCCAACTTGGCCTACGCCATGGGCTACCCGCGTGAGGACGTGTTCATCCTCAACAACGGGCAGGGCGTGGAGCTGACCGAGTCGGGCGCGCACCTGTCCGAGCCGCTGGAGCTGTCGCCGGTGTACGTCGACGGTTCGCTGGTTGGCGATGTGGGCGCCACCATGCTGCGCGACCGCAAGGCGCTCTCGCAGGACGGCTTTGTCGTCGCCCGCGTGGCGCTGCAGTCCGGCCAGGTGGTGGATGACCCCGAGATCATCTCGCAGGGCTTTGTCTACGTGCCCGAATCGGCCGAGCTGCTGCGTTCCGCGGAGTCGGCCATCCTGGAGACGATCCAGCTGCACGGCCGCGACTGCCGCAACGCTGAGGAGATCGAGCAGCGCATCAAGCGCCGTCTCGAGAGCCTCTTCTACGACGAGACGCGTCGCCGGCCGGTGGTGATTCCCATGGTCACGGCGTCGTAAGGTAGGCTGCGGGCTACGGGTTCCGGGCCGCACGGCTCGTACGCCGCTGGCTGCGGTCACAGGTGCCAAGAAACACACTACAGGCTCAAGCGCGCGAGCGCTTGAGCCTGTACCATGTAACCTGTAACCCGCAATTTCCGGCCCGCAACCCGGAGCCACGTCTAGCCGTCCAGCGGCAGACTGACGGACTCGTGGCGCTCGCCGGAGCGGTAGGCTGCCAGCACGATCTCCAGCGCCTTGCGCCCATCGAGGCCGGTGCTTGGCGGACGCTCGCCCGCCAGGGCGGCGGCCGCAAAGCGCCGCACGAGTTCGGCCCGGGCGTCGCGCGGCCCGCTGTGGCGCACCGGCTGCCACGTCCCCGGCGCCCCCCCCTCCAGCGGCTCCGCCAGCCACACGAGAGGCTCGTTATCCGTGAGGATCAGCTGCCCCTTGGTGCCGTACACCCTCGGCCCCCGCCGATCCTCATGGGCGCCGCCCCGCATGGCGGACCCCGCCTGGATCACGCCGATGGCGTCGTTGGCGTAGCGCATCACCACGCCGACAGTGTCCTCCACCTCGACCGGCGTGGCCAACGTGCCGCACTCGGCATAGACGCGCGTCACCTCGAGGCCGGTCACCCAGCGCACGGTGTTCAGGTCGTGGATCACGTTCATGATGAGGATGCCGCCGCCGGCCTCCTCCTTGGAGGTCCGCCAGGTCGTGCGGACGCGCCGCGTATAGCCGCCGGTCCAGTAGGTGTCGGGCTTGTCGGCCTGCGCCGTGATGCGCACCGCCGTGATCTCGCCCAGCGCCCCACCGCGCACCAGGTCGCGCGCCGCCGCCATGCCGCCGTCCACCGGCGCCAGGTACGCCACCCCCAACGTCACACCGTGCTTCTCGCAGGCCGCGATAAGCGCGTCGGCGTCGGCCAGCGTGGTAGCGATGGGCTTTTCCACGAGGATGTGCTTCCCCGCGGCGGCCGCCCGGATGCCGATGGGCGCGTGCTGGTTGTGGGGCGTGGCGATATAGACGGCGTCGACGTCCGGGCTGTTGAGCACGTCATCGATGCTGGTGGTCGTGGGAGCGCTCAACATCTCGGAGAGGTCGGCGAGCAGCTCCGGCCGGGGGTCCATCAGCATCGCCACACTGGCGTTGGGCGCCGTGGCGATCCCCTGGCAGGTTTGCATGGCGATCTCGCCACAGCCGATAATGCCGATTCGCAGTTCGGAAGCCATATACGTGAATCTCCTCACTTCTGGGGGTGAATGGGCGGTGGTGTCCACGGCGCCCAGCCGAGGGGGCCTCGCCCCTCAAGCGTGCCCATTCTATCGGTATCGCACCCGCTCCGCAAGCTACGGGCGCTTGGGTCGGCGCCTGAGCTGGATCAGCTCCCGGACGTCCTCCACCGTGCCATCCTCGGGCCACCGAATCCACAGCCAGCGCCCGTCGTGGAGTTGCGCCGTTCCACCGAGCAGCCGCTGCATCGCCGGAGACAGGCGATCCAGGATCGCCTCAGCCTTGGCATCCTCAGCGCGCCCCAGCTCCACCAGCGACGTGAAGCCGTCTTGCTCCGGGAAGAGCGACACCAGCAGCCGCCCCCCCTTGCGGTAGCGCACCTGCCACCCGTATCGCGCACCGCCATAGTCGATCCCGGGCGCTAGGTCCGGGTAACGCTCCGCCAGCATCGCCCTCAGGGAGGTCCACGTTTCGCCGGCGCTCCTGATGGTCGGCACCGTCTGTTCTGCCACGATGCCCTCCGTCAGGCGCCGCGGGCGGGGCCGCCCATGGGACGCGTCCCTGTGACTGGGCACGACGCCTGCTGACACCGAGGCTCTACCACGGCACGAACAGCCAGGGGGAGTTCACAAAGCTACCATCCGCCTCCTGGCGGTACATCCCGACCCGCACCCCAACGGGCGTGGCCCCCAATGGCGCCGTCAGCACATAGTGGTCACACACGATCTCGCCCGGCTCCCAACGCGAGGTGGGATGCCATCCTGCTACCGGGTGCTGCTGATCCGCTTGCGCGACAATGTCCTCCGGCCCATCGGGTTCGCGATCCGCCAACAGGTGCACGCCGACGCTATAGTCGCGCTCGGGCCTGCGCTGGGCCTCCCAGTACACGGTGAGGACGGCGCGCTCTCCCTGGCTCTCCAGCGAGGCCGACGCGATGCGCACCCCGTTGCCCAGGTCCAGCGCCACGCCCGAGGTGGGAGCGTTCGCTAGCCATGGCGACGCGGCGACCTCGACGACATCGGGCCCCGCCGAGGAGAGGAACACGCGCTCGCCAAGCCGCTCCTCCCACCAAGAGGTGGGCAGACGGTAGAACGTCGCGCCGGGCGTCCACAGCCGATGCCCGCCGTCGACGAGGGCGCGCACGTCGGCGTTGTGGTCCACCAGGTTCAGGTACGGGAAACGCCCCTCGTACGCCTGCGTGTAGCGCAGCGCCCAATACTCGTGGCCCCAGAGCGCCAACAGCGTGACGGGGCGCCCCGCCGGCGGCTCGAGGGCCTCCACCGTATCCACGATGGCCGTTGCCGTGCGGTCACGCGTGATGGCCAGCACCCGGGGCCGGTGGCTCATCGCCAGCAGGATCACCATGACGCCCAGCGCCAACGGGCCCGCGACGCGCGGCACGCGCCCGTGGGCGCCCAGCCGCCCGGCGACGAGCGCCAGCCCGACCCCCGCCATGAAGGGCAGCGGCAGCTTGACGGCCAGCAGGGCGTCCGAGACGCTCCCCTCCCAGATCACCACGCACAGGGCGAGGTAGGGCAGCCAGGCGAGGGTCAGCGCCGCTGACTCCCACCAACGCCGCCGAGGCAACGCCCACAGGCCTGCCAGCCCGAGCGTCATCAGGGGCAGGGGGAGATCATCGCCCACCAGGCGGAGGATGGTGAGCGCCCGCTCCCACCATTCCGCCAGCCCGGCGGGGGCCGCCAGGATGCGCTCCGCCTTGGTGTCGGCGATCATCGTCCAGAAGCCGTGCCACGTGCCGGGTTGGCCAAAGGTCCAGTCGGCGCCCTGCCAGTAGCGGATCGGGAGGTAGAGGTAGCTGAGCGGCGCGAGTAGCGCCACGCCCACTACGGCGCCCAGGTTGCTGCTGACGTGGCGCCACCGAGGGGCCACGAGCACCACCAGCGCGGGCGCCACGAACGCCACCGCCCGCTGATGCGCCACACCCTGCGTGAAGGCGAGCACGAGCCAGAGGAGGTCGGCCCGCGCGCCGCTGCGCCGGTAGCGCAGCGCCAGGAGCAGCGACGCCACGGTGAGCGCCATCGTCATGGTGTGCACCTCGGCGATAGAGGCGTCGATCCAGGCCGACAGCGAGACGGCCGCCACCAGGCCTCCGCCGGCGGCGGCCGGCCCGGGCGCGCCCAGCTCCATCGCCAGGGCGACGAGGAGCGCCACCGACGCCGCCCCCCACAGCGCCGAGACGAGCGATGCGCCGGCGGCCGGCGCCACACCCACGAGTCGCAGGAGCGACACCGCCAGCGAGCCCGTGACGCTATAGAGGGGATAGCCGGTAAAGTGCAGCGTGCCCCACCGTGGCAGCGCGTTCTGAATCTCGCCCACGTCAGTGGCATAGGGGGAGGTGCTGCCGTTCACCTGGACTTGGAGCGTCAGCATGGCCAGGGCAAGGGCCGCGACGGCGGCCAGCATGGGCCAGAGGGCGCGCCGCGCTCGGGAAGCCACGGCGAGGGACGTATCGGACATGAGGGCGATTACCTCGTCAGCGTTGCGGTGCCGGCATCGGATGGCCGGGCGCGACCGAATGCCTGTTATGCACGCGTTGGCGCTTCTCGTCAAGCGAAGGCCCGCGCGGTAGGAGCAGCAGAGGCGCGGCTGTCGGTGGAGGGAGATGTGGTACATGAGCGACAAAGCGCACTATAATAACATGCATTCTATGATCGAGGGGTGGTGCTAGCGTGCGGGTTGTGATTTGTGGCTATGGGCTCGTGATTGGGCCTTGCCGGTGGACCCTGTTGGGTCGCATAGTGGGCGCCGCGGGATCGCGTAAGCCATGAGGTTGCTCGAGATAGTGCTCCTGGCCGTGGAGGCACTGGCACTCGTCGCGCTGGCGGCGCCGCTTCCGGCGCCCATGCGCTGGCTGCGCCTGGTCGCGCCGCTGGCGCCGCTCGTAGCGGGCGTGCAGGTCGCCGTCGAGCGGCCACGCTGGCAGATGGTCCCGGCATACGTGCTGAGCGTGCTGCTCCTGGCCGCATGGCTGGTGCAGCGCACCGTTGTGAGAGGCGGCCCCGCGGGACCGGGGTGGATCGCTTGGGTCGCCATATCGCTCGGCGCCCTGGGCCTGGCACTTTCCATCGCACTAGCCGTGGTGTTTCCCGTGTTCCGCCTACCCCACCCGACCGGGCCGCACGGCATCGGCACCGTCACGTACCATTGGGTGGACGCCGAACGCAGCGACGTGTTCTCCGACGACCCGGCGGCCCGTCGTGAGGTGATGGTCCAGATCTGGTATCCGGCCGTGAACGATCCATCGGCGCCGCGCGTCCCTTACGTGCGCAACGCCGCGATACTCGGGCCGCTGGCGCGCCTCGTTCACGCGCCCACGTTCGTCCTCCGGCACCTGGCCCTCGTCGCCACAGAGGCGGTCGCCGACGCGCCGGTGTCGGCCGACGCTCGCCCCTACCCCCTGCTTCTCTTCTCCCATGGGCGTGGCGGCTTTCGCGCGCACAACACCGCACAGGTCCAGGATCTGGCGTCCCACGGCTATATCGTGGCCACCATCGATCATCCCGGCGCAGCCGCGGGCGTCGAGTTTCCCGACGGCCGCGTGGCACCCTTTGATCCGCGCATGTATGATCCCGAGCGCGTCGGGCATCCCCCCTTCCTGGACCGGGCATTGAGGTTTCTGGCGGAGGACGTCGTCTTTGTCCTGGACCGACTCACCGCGCTCTCCCGGGCGCCGGACGGCATCCTGGCCGAACGGTTGGACCTGGAGCGCGTGGGGATATTCGGGGTCTCGCTTGGCGGCGCCATCGGCGTCGAGGCCTGCCACCTCGACCCGCGCATCGGCGCCTGCCTGGCGATGGACGTGTTCGTTCCCGCCGACGTGCTCCGATCGGGTTTGCGACAGCCCCTCATGCTGATGACCCGCGACGCTCGTACCATGCAGCATGAGGGGTGGGCCCAGGCTGACATCGACGAAACGCAGACCACCGTGCGCGCCGCCTTTGCGGACCCCTCAAGCGACAGGTACCTGGCGCTGGTGCCAGGCATGTTCCACGGCGATTTCGCCGATCTTCCGTTCATGACGCCGGTCGCTTCGCGCCTGGGCCTCTCGGGTTCCATCGCGGCGCGGCGGGCGCACCGCATCGTCACCGCCTATATGCTGGCGTTCTTTGACCGCTATCTGAAGGGCCGGGCGACGACGCTGCTCGACGGCCCGTCGGCCGAGTTCCCCGAGGTGTTCATCGAGACGCGCCGCCCCTGACGCGGCCCGGCGCCATCCATGCCTGCACGAGGAGTTGAATATGCCGTCGATCACGGTGCGCGGTGCACGGCTGCATAACCTCAAGAACGTCTCCCTCTCGATCCCCAAGAACAAGCTGGTGGTCTTGAGCGGGGTCTCCGGCTCGGGCAAGTCGACCATGGCGTTCGACACCCTGCACCAGGAGGGCCAGCGCCAGTACATGGAATCGCTTGGGCTGGTCACTTATGTCAACCGGCCGCCCATCGACAGCATCGTCGGGCTCTCGCCGTCCATCAGCGTGGACCAGGGTCTCACGAACCACTCGCCGCGCTCCCCGGTGGGCACGGCCACGGAAGTATTCACCTACCTGCGCGTGCTCTATGCGCGCGTCGGGCGCCGGCCCTGCCCGCGATGCGGCCGCGACGTCCCGCCGCCGCATGAGGGCGGCCACGACGGGCTATGGGATGAGGTGGACGAGCTACCTGATGTGGACGAGGTCTCTGCACCAGAAGCGGACGGCGGTGAGGGCGGGTGGGTGGCCTGCCCGCACTGTGGCGCGCGCCTGCCCGAGATGAACATGGCCATGTTCTCCTTCAACAAGCCCGCCGGCGCCTGCCCGACCTGCACCGGGCTGGGGACGGTGTATACCCCCGACCTGAGCCGCCTACTTGACGAGGACAAGAGCGTCCTCGACGGCGCCGTGATGGGGTGGGAGCCCTTTACCATCGCTCGCAGCGCCGAGACGCTGCGGGCCGCCGGACGCTACTACGGTTTCGATTTTGACCCCGCGCTTCCGGTACGCGCCCTGGGCCAGGTCCAGCGCGACCTCTTGCTCTACGGCGCGGAGGGCGCCCCCTTCCGGCGACACTTTCCCGAGATAGAGCCCCCGCCCACCGTCGCCAAGGGGCGCTTTGAGGGGATCGTCACCAACCTGCTGCGGCGTCACGCCGAGCACGCCAGTGACGCCGGCTATCTCGCCAAGATCGAGCGCTTTCTCATTCTGGGGACCTGCCCGGATTGCGGCGGGGCGCGCCTCCGTCCCGAATCGCGCGCGGTGACGGTGGCGGGGCGCCACCTCGTCCCGCCGACGGCCGCCCCCTGGACGGACGACCACGCTCACGCCGAGGAGGCCGCCTCGCGCCTGTCTCTGCTGGCGCTGGCGGACTGGATCGACGGCCTCCAGGCCTCCCTGCCCGCCGACGACTGGACCATCGCCGAGCCGATCGTCGTCGGCCTGCGGGAGCGCGTCCGCCGCCTCGTCGAGGTGGGGCTCGGCTACCTGACGCTGGAGCGGGGCACGCCCTCGCTGGCGGCGGGTGAGGCGCAGCGCCTGCGCCTGGCGGCGCTCCTCGGCTCGGGCCTGACGGGCGTGCTGTACGTGCTGGACGAGCCCACCATCGGCCTCCATCCGCGCGACACGCCGCGCCTCACGCGCATGCTGCGAGCGCTGCGCGACCTGGGCAACACCGTGCTGGTCATCGAGCACGACATGGAGATGATCGCCGCTGCCGACTGGGTGGTAGATTTCGGCCCCGGCGCCGGCCGCGACGGCGGGCAGATCGTGGCCCAGGGCACTCCGGCAGAGGTGACCGCCAACCCCGCCTCGCTCACCGGCCGCTACCTCAGCGGCGCCGCCGAGATCCCCATCCCGGCACGGCGCCGCCGCTCCGACGGCCCGTTCCTCACGATCCAGGGCGCGCGCGAGCACAACCTGCAGGACCTCACCGTGCGCATCCCCCTGCGCGAGGCGAACGGCGCGAGCGGGATGCTCGTGGCCGTCACCGGCGTCTCGGGGTCGGGGAAATCGTCGCTGATGTTCGACATCCTCGACCGCGCCGCCCGGCGCCGCTTCTTTGGTGCCAGCGCCGCACCGGGCGCGCACGACGCCATCACCGGCTGGGAGCACCTGGACAAGATCATCACCATCGACCAGTCGCCCCTCGGGCGGAGCACTCGCTCCAACGCGGCCACCTACACCGATGCTTTTACCCCCATCCGTCACGTCTTTGCCGCCCAGCCGGCGGCTCGCGCCCTGGGCCTCACCGCCCGGCACTTTTCGTTCAACGTCGCGGGCGGGCGTTGCGAGCGCTGTGAGGGCGCCGGCGTCCTCTCGGTGGGGATGCACTTTTTGCCCGACGTGCTGGTGCGCTGCCCCGCCTGCCACGGCCGGCGCTACCAACGCCAGGTGCTGACCGTCAAGTACGCCGGACCCGACCGCCCCCGGGACGGCGATGAGTCAGCGCCCGATACCATAAACGGTTACGACATCGCCCAGGTGCTCGACCTGACCATCGCGGAGGCGCTGCCCCTCTTTGAGGACGTGCCGGCCGCCAGGGCGCGGCTCTCCCTGATGGTCGAAACCGGCCTCGGCTACCTCCAGCTGGGGCAGCCCGCCTCGACGTTCTCGGGCGGCGAGGCGCAGCGCGTCAAGCTCGCCAAGGAGCTGGGGCGCCGCGGCACCGGCCGAACCCTCTACCTCCTCGACGAGCCCACCACCGGCCTGCATCCCGCCGACGTCGCCCACCTGCTGCGCCTGCTCCAGCGCCTGGTCGACGCGGGCAACACCGTCATCGTCATCGAGCACAACCTCGACGTGGTCAAGGTGGCCGATTGGGTCATCGATCTCGGGCCCGAGGGAGGCGACGCCGGCGGCCGCATCGTCGCCGAGGGCTCGCCCGAGGTCGTGGCGACCACGCCTGGCTCGCACACCGGCGCGCTCCTGCGCAAGATGCTGCCTATGACCCGTGCCACCTAGTGGTTGAGTCATACCTCGCCGATCTAGAATTCAGGAGGGCGCTCGTCCCCCTCGCAGACGGCGCCCAGGCTGCGCATCTGAGGACACTCGTAACGTAGGCGTAGCCCGTCGTACGCCCTTGTCATCCCCGCGTCGGTACCAGGCCCCGTCACACCCTCATATCCCTCTTTGACGCCTCATCAACTATGTGCTAATATCTATTTGCATTATGCGAATAGACCTATGCACGCGATCGGAGCAAAGCATGCCTGGACCATGGGGCCAACCGGGAGGCAGGGGCGGCGGACACGGCTTTCGCCGCGGCGTACAGCCGCGGCGCATCCGCAAGTTCGTCGAGCCCGCGCTGCTCCTGTTGCTGCACTGTAATCCCATGCACGGCTATGCCCTGGCGGAGCGCATGCACGAGCTGGGCCTGGACGCCTACCCCGTCGACATCAGCGCCATCTATCGCGTCTTGAACGACCTGGAGACGAACGGCATGCTCGTCTCGCAACTCGACGCCGAGCAGACCGCCGGCCCGCCCCGTCGCGTATACTCCCTCACCACGGCGGGCGACACCTATCTGCGCGCCTGGGTGGAGGAGCTTCGCGAGACGGATCGCCTGCTCCACCGCTTTCTCGACGCGTACGATGCCCACGAACAGATACACACCCAGAATCACCACCGACCAGATGAAGGACAGGGGGAGTGATCGCTATGAAGGTTGCTTGCGTCAGTGACGATCTGCGCACCATCAGCGCCCACTTTGGACGCGCCCAGTACTATGTCGTGCTAACCGTCGACGAGGGCAAGGTCGTGAATCGCGAGGTACGCCCCAAGCTCGGGCACCAGCACTTTGCCGCCCAGGAGACGCATGCCGCCGGCGCAGGGCACGGCATGGACGCCGCCAGTCACGATCGCCACGTAAGCATGGCCGATGCGATTCGCGATTGCGAAGCGCTGCTGGCTAGGGGCATGGGGCGCGGCGCCTACATCAGCATGGAGCAGGTCGGCATCAAGCCCATTGCCACCGACGTAGAGGATATCGAGGAGGCCGTGTTGGCCTACGCCGAGGGGCGGCTCGAGAACCGCAACGACCGGCTGCACTAGGCAGCCATCGCCGCGCCGGGCTCGCCTATCACTGGGCGAGGCGGCGCACAACCGGGAGGATGATTTACTATGCTCGTCGCAGTGAGCAGTGAACGACAGGAAATGGACGCAAGCGTCGATCGGCTCTTTGGTCGGTGCCCGTGTTTCATCCTGGTCGATACCGACACCAACGAGTTTCGTGCGGAGCCGAACCCCGCGCAGGGGGCGCCGGGCGGCGCCGGCATCGCGGCGGCCCAGTTCGTGGTACGCCAGGGCGCCAAGGCCGTCCTGACCGGCAACGTCGGCCCCAATGCCATGCAGGTGCTTTCGGCGGCCGAAATCCCCGTCTATGCGGCGGCGGAGCGCACGGTGAGCGAGGCGCTTGATGCCTTTCGTCAGGGCCAGCTACAGACCCTGGGCGGCCCCACCGTCGCCAACGATTTCGGCAAGGGCGGCGCGTCGGCCAGCGGCCCCGGCTTTGGCATCGGCCGCGGCATGGGCGGAGGACGCGGCATGGGCGAAGGACGCTGAATTCGGTTCTAGAGTGCATCCGGGGTTCACTCGGTGGAGCGAATCATGTTCAAACGATTGTTCATGGGGTTCCGTAGAGGAACGGGCAGAGGGCGGATGTCGGGAAATCGCCCGGGAGCGGGCCCCGGAGGGGAGTGCGTATGCCCCAAGTGCGGCCACCGGGTGGCGCACCAGCCTTCACAGCCCTGCTATGAACGGTCATGTCCGCGCTGTGGCACGCGTATGGTGCGCGCCTAGCATTCACGTTACGGGAGGCGCACATCCATGCGCATAGCTGTCGCCAGCGGCAAGGGGGGTACCGGCAAAACACTCATTGCCACCAGCCTTGCCCTGGTAGCCGATAATGGCACGGGGGGAGCCGCTCTGCTGGACGCCGATGTGGAGGCGCCCAATGCGGCGCTGTTCCTCCACCCCGACCTCACCACCACGCGCCCGGTGGAGCAAATGCTGCCGGTGGTGGACGAGGCGACCTGCTCCCACTGCGGGCGTTGCGCCGAGGTGTGTCAGTACCACGCCATCGCCGTAGTGCCCGATCGGACGCTCGTGTTCTCCGAGCTGTGCCACAGCTGTGGGAGCTGTGCCCTGTGTTGCCCGACGGGCGCCATCCGTGAGGTGCCGCGGGCCATCGGCCAGGTCGAGGCCGGTCGCGCCGGAGACCTTTCCTTCTCCCTTGGCGTTCTGAACGTCAGTGAGGCGATGGCCACTCCCGTGATTCGGGCGCTCAAGGAGTATGCCGCCGAGGCCGGCTGGACCGACGAGGGCACGGTGATCATCGACTGCCCCCCCGGTACGGCGTGTCCCGCCATCGAGTCGATGCATGGCGCCGACGTGGCGCTCCTGGTTACTGAGCCGACGCTGTTCGGGCTACACGACCTCAAGCTCGCCGTCCAGGTGGCTCGCGACGTGCTGGGCCTGCCCACCGCAGTGGTGGTCAACAAGGTAACCGGTGAAGACGCCGAGGTGGAGGCCTACTGCCGCCAGGAGGAGCTACCCGTCCTGATGCGCCTGCCCATGCGCAGGGAGATCGCCGCAGCCTACGCTACCGGCTGCCCGCTGATCCGTGCCTTTCCCGAGTGGCGAAACGCGCTGCGCGGGCTGCTACACGCCGTTCGGGATCTTGCTCGGGTGGGGCAGCCATGAAACAGATCGTCGTGCTGAGCGGTAAGGGTGGAACCGGCAAGACCACCGTGACGGCGGCCCTCGCCCACCTCGCCTCGCGAGACGGCGCCGTGCTCGTCGACGCCGACGTCGACGCGCCAAACCTGGGCCTGCTCCTGCAGCCCCAGATCGAGGCGAGCACCCCCTTTACCGGCGGCAGCAAGGCCCGCATCACCGCCGAGCGGTGCACCGGCTGTGCCCGCTGTCACGAGGTGTGCCGCTTCGACGCCGTCAGCTGTGAGGACGGCGCCTGTCACATCGAGGCTCTCTCCTGTGAGGGCTGCGCCTCCTGCTACTACCAGTGCCCTGAGGGCGCCGTGGCGATGGAGGGCTGCCAGGCGGGTCAGTGGTATCACTCCGCCACGCGCTTTGGCCCCCTCTTCCACGCCCTGCTCCTCCCGGGCCAGGAGAACTCGGGCAAGCTCGTGTCGACCGTCCGGCAGCAAGCCGTCCTGACGGCGCACGAAGGGGCGGTCCCGTGGGTCATCATCGACGGCGCCCCGGGAATCGGTTGCCCCGTGATTGCGGCGGCCACCGGCGCCGACCTGGCCGTGCTCGTGACCGAGCCCACGGTGAGTGGGCTGCACGATCTAGAGCGGGTGGCCGAGCTGACGCGCCACCTGCGCGTGCCGGCTGTCGTCTGCCTGAACAAGGTCGACCTGAGCGCCGAGCTTGCCGACCGCATCACCGCCTACTGCCGCCGGGAGAAAATCCTGATCCTGGCGCACCTCCCCTACGATGCCGGCGTGCTGCGGGCCATGCAGGCGGGCAAAGCGGTGACCGAGATGGTGGACAGCCCCATCGGTCACGAGCTGGGGGTCCTCTGGGCGGCGCTCGAGGAGGTTTCGGCCTGCACCCGCTGAGATGCCGGCGCCAGAGCCTGAACTATCGCATCCAACCAACACCGTACGAGGAGATGGCACCATGACAGCACTACCGCAAGTCGTCAGCCAGGCCTGGGAGACCCGCAAGGGGCCCATCGTGCTGGCCACCGTCAGCCCCGAAGGCGTTCCCAACGCCATCTATGCTACCTGCGTGAAAAAGTACGACGAGGAGAGACTCGTCGTCGCCGACAACTATTTCGACAAGACGCGGGCCAACATCGCTGCGGGGAGCCCGGCTTCCCTCCTGTTCATCACCGAGGCGGGCAAGGCCTACCAGGTCAAGGGTACCATCGAGTACGCCACCAGCGGCCCCGTGTTTGACGACATGAAGACGTGGCTCGACCCCAAGCACCCAGGCCATGCGGCCACCATACTGCACGTGGAGCAGGTGTTCAACGGGGCAGCGCAGCTGCTGTAGGTGCCGATCCACGGGTCGCCGGGGGCGAACCCCTCCGGCGACCAGAGATAAAAGCCCTTACAGGGCTGATGCGTGGCCGCGAGACGGCCTACGTCTCACACGGCCCGGCGGTTCACCGCCGGGTACGCCAATCAGCGAAAGGAAGAACAGATGGACCAGCAGCTATCGGGCATCATCCCCCCTTTGACCACTCCCTTTACCTCCGCGGGTGAGGTATACGAGGAGGGCCTGCGGCGCCTCGTGGACTTTCAGGTAGAGCACGGCTCCCACGGGCTCTTTATCTGCGGCACGTACGGCTCCGGGCCCTTGATGAGCGTGGCGCAGCGCCAGCGGGTGCACGAGATCGTCATGGATCAGGCCAAGGGGCGCATCACCGTCGTCGCCCACGTGGGCACGGCCAACACCGCAGATGCCGTGGAGCTTGCCAAGCACGCTGCCGGCGCCGGCATCCCGTATGTGTCGTCGGTGTCGCCGTTCTACTTTCGCCATGACGAGCGCTCGGTAGTCGCTTACTTTCGCGCGCTCGTCGAGGCCGTGGACATCCCGGTGTACGTCTACAACAACCCCCAGACGTCGGGGATCGTCATCACGCCGACCATCCTGCGCCACCTGGCCGAGATCGGCGTCAAGGGGATCAAGGACAGCGGGTTCAACTACATCGACTTTACCCACCTCGTCCTGGCGATGAGCGACTATCCCGAGTTCCGCTTTATCGTGGGGACCGAGGGGATCGCCCTGGCGGCCTGGATGACGGGCGCCAAGGGGTGTGTGGCTGGGCTCGCCAACGCCTTCCCGGAGATCATGGTCAAGCTGTGGGACCTCTACCAGGCCAAAGAGTACGAGCAGGCCGCCGACCTGCAGCTCAAGGTGAACAGGGCGCGTCAGGTGCTCCACATCCCCAGCTCTACCAACGCCGCCTGCTACGCCGCCCTGAAGGCGCGCGGCGTCGACGCCGGATACCCCAAGGCGCCGGTGCTGCCCATCGAGGAGGCCGAGGAAAAGGCGATGCTCGCTGGGTTCCGCGAACTGGGCATGCTATAAGGGGCGCACCATGACGGCCGTCAGCACGGATAACTGCCGCGTACGGGCCGTGTGTATCGGCGAGACGATGGTGATGTTTGGGCCGCCGCCACACGAACTCATCGAGTACTGCGACCATTTCGTAGCGCTCCTCGGTGGTGCGGAGGCAAACGTCGCCATCGGCCTCGAGCGCCTGGGGATGCACGCCGGCTGGGTCGGCAAGCTGCCGCAGAATGCCTTGGGGCGCAAGCTGGTGAACGAGACGCGCTCTTTCGGGGTGGACACCTCGGCCGTCGTCTGGTCCGAGACGGGCCGCGTGGGCACCTTTTTCGTCGAGTGGGGCGCAGCGCCGCGCCCCCTCGTCACTATCTATGACCGCGCCGGCAGCGCCGCCACCACTCTCCGGGCGGAAGAGCTGGACTGGGACCATATCCTGTCCGCCGACTGGGTCGTGCTGACGGGGATCACGCCGGCGCTGAGCGACACGTGCCGCGCCACGACGCTGGACGTCGCTCGCCGGGCTCGAGAGGCGGGCGTGCGCGTCGCCTTTGATGTGAACTATCGCTCGCTCCTCTGGTCGCGCGATGCGGCCCGCGAGGCATATCGCGAACTGCTGCCGCACGTCGACCTGCTGGTGGCCACCGAGCCCGATGTAGAGATCGTGCTGGGCAGGCGCCTGGAGCGCCAGGACGCGCTGCACGCCCTGGCGGACTGCTGCGGCGCCACCGCCATCGCCATGACCCTGGGCCCCGAGGGCGCACTGGGCTTTGACCGCGGCACGCACTATCGCGCCGGCGGCTACGACGTCCAGTGCGTGAATCGCCTCGGGGCGGGCGACGCCTTTGTGGCGGGGATGATCTATGGCTACACGCAATGGGGGCTTCAGCAGGGGCTTGTCTACGGCATAGCCATGGCCGCCCTCAAGATGACCATCCCACAGAACATCCCCCTCGTGAGCAAGGTCGACGTAGAGCGGCTCGTGGCAGGGCGAAACTCGGACGTGATACGGTGAGGGTAGTTGTCAGTGGTCAGTTGTCAGTCCCTGGCAGTGGGTGGTTGCTGTTTGATGTTTGCTGTTTGCCATCAGGCCCCATGCGCTCACGGAGCCATGTGCTTGGCCGCAGCAGGGGGGTCTGTCCAGGATTTTTGGTGGGCGTGCGGCGGGCGACCGGCCGGTCGCCCCTACGGGTCGTGCGCAGGTGTAGGGGCAGATCGACGTG
>ERZ747221.1419-NODE-1419-length-24080-cov-35.699371_pt1 | contig 24080 bp, 22 predicted proteins | sample MGYA00374949_ERZ747221 | MGnify/ENA primary metagenome ERZ747221 (study PRJEB28779, sample SAMN05720172) | bioreactor metagenome | isolation source: Anaerobic biogas reactor | place: USA:Washington, USA | collected 2015-08-08 ... | reverse complement strand
AAATCATTGAGATTAACTGACTTCTTCTGTCGGTAAATGGCAATTATCAAAGCCAGTCCCACCGCTACTTCGGCAGCGGCCACCACAATCACAAAAATGGCAAACAGCTGACCTATTGCAGTTTCAGAACGAATGAATTTACTGATGGCAATAAAATTAATATTAACCGCATTCAGCATAATTTCTACCGACATCAGCACTGCTACTGCATTTCGTTTGGAAATAACGCCGTACATGCCAATACCAAATAAAATCGTACTGAGAATTAAATAGTGCGTAAATCCTATCATTTATCATCCGCTCCTTTCGCCAGGATAATTGCTCCAACCACTGCTACCAGAAGCAGAATAGCTGCTACTTCAAAAGCTACTACATATTTACCCAGCATTAAGTTAGCCAATGCCGTCAATTCATCAGTACCTGCAGCAGATATCGCCAGAGGCCATCTGGTATACCAGATGGAGGCCCCCAGGGCAATAATAAGTAAAACGACCAGATAAACTCCCCACATGCGGCGGGCCAGGCTGGGACTGGGCAAATTGGTTTTCTCCGGTTCAACATCCATGACCAGCATTATGGCAAATATGATTAATACTGATATTGCCCCGCCATAAATCAGGATTTGTACTAATCCGATAAACCCGGCATTCATCTGGAAATACAGGCCGGCAACCCCCATAAATGTAACTACCAACAGTAAAGCACTGTGCACAATATTTTTAGAGGCTACTACCCCCAGAGCTGAGCCGATGGTGATTAATGCCAGCAGCATAAATACCGCATCATTCAGGTTCATTTCCGGCCCCTCCTTCCTGCTGGCGGTCTTTTAACTCTTTATTTACAAAAGCCAGTGCTACTTTCCCGGCTTTTTCCCGATCTTCTATCATCATAGTGGCCATACGAATCAGTTTCTTTTCATCCGCCTGCAAAATATCCGCTAATATCCGGGCCTGATCTTCACTTTCAACCAATTTACTGACTGCCTTGACCGGATTCTTTTGTAAAGCGGTTATCATGGCATTAATTTGTTTCTGTTTTTTTGCTTCTTCCTCGTCAGGCTGCGGTGCCGGTTCAGAATCTGAGTCGACCATTTCAATCGGACTATCTACCGGTTCAGATATAACCGCCTGGGCTGAACGGGGAATCTCATAAACTATCTTAATATCATCGCGTTGATATTCTGACAGTTCAAAATTATGGTTAAAGTATAAAGTTCCGGTAGGACATGCTTCAACACACAGATTGCAAAACATGCAATATTGCAAATCTATAGTATAACTAATCAGTAATTTCTTTTTACTGTTCGGATCTGGTTCACTTTCATAACTCAAAACATTATTGGGACAAGCCTTGGTACAAAGACCACAAACAATACATTTTTTATAGTCAAATTGCAGGCATCCCCGGAAGCGTTCCTGTAAATAAGGCATTTGTTCCGGATATTGGATAGTAATCTCTCTTTCAAACAAATGTCTTAAGGTGATCCACAGACCTTCTAATAATCCTTTGCCTTTCATATCTGTTACCACCCCATCCCTTTGAATACTTGCAATGCAATTCCGGTAACCAAAATATTAGCCAGAGTAACCGGAATCAGAACTTTCCAGCTAAATGACATAAGATGATCCATGCGAATGCGTGGGAAAGTCCATTTTAACCACATAAAGACTATCATAACCAGATAAGTTTTTATGATAATCCACAGCCAGGAAGGTAAAAAGGGTCCCTGCCAACCGCCTAAAAACATGGTGGACATCAGAGCGGATACGGCTACCAGGTTGGTATATTCGGCTAAAAAGAATAATGCCCAGCGCATACCGGTATATTCCGTATAAGCACCGGCAGTCAATTCCTGTTCCGCTTCCGGCATATCAAACGGACCCCGGTTAAGCTCGGCAGTTGCAGCTATAAAATAAGTTATAAAAGCCACCGGTTGTAAAACGATAAACCAGACATTACTCTGGGCAGCTGCAATATCAGACAAACGCATTGAGCCGGCAATCATAATTACACCTAATAATGAAAAGGCCAGCGGTATTTCATAACTTATCATTTGCGCTACCGAACGCATAGCACCCAATAACGACCATTTATTATTGGAACCCCATCCAGCCATCAACAGGCAGATGGTAGTCAGCGAGCCTACCGATATAAAATAGAAAACCCCTGCATTCAGGTCTGCGATAACCATGTTTTCTCCCATCGGGAGTACTACATAGAGCATTACGGAAATGATTATAAAAAACATCGGGGCCGTACGAAAAATCAATTTATCGGTAGCGGAAGGGATAATATCTTCCTTGGTGAGCAATTTAATTGCATCAGCAATAGTCTGAAACATGCCAAAAGGGCCCAGACGATTAGGTCCCAAGCGTTGCTGTATAAAGCCGGATATCTTTCTTTCCAGCCAAATGAGTACTATTACATTTAAAGTAACTATAATGATTATGCATACCCACTGCACAACTAATAATATGAAATCAGCCCAACCAGCCGACAAGCCCAGACCCGTCAACCAGTTGGTCAGTGCATAGGCAATATTTACAAACCAGTTCTCCATACTACTTCGCTCCCCTTATCGGTCCGATTCGCCCAACACCGGATCCAATGTGGCAATGTTGGCGATGATGTCCTGCAGCTTTTCTCCTCTGGAAATAACGGGCAGGACCATTAAATTAACGAAAGAAGGCGCTCGGACATGCAAACGATAAGGTTTCTCTCCCCCGTCTGCTACAATATAGTAGCCCAATTCCCCTTTCGAGGACTCAATACGATGATAAACCTCGCTGCCCTTGTCAGGTTTAATAATGCGAGGAACTTTAGCTTTTATATCTCCTTCGGGAAGTGCTTCCAAAGCCTGCTCAATAATGCGAACACTTTGAACCATTTCCTCAATTCTTACCAATAATCTATCCCAACTATCGCCTTTGCTTCCCAGAGGCAAATCAAAATCAAAACGATCATAGATTCCATAGGGATCAGCTTTGCGAATATCGTATTCTACCCCACAGGCACGCAGATTGGGACCGGTTACTCCATATTCTATGGCTTCTTCAGCAGTTAAAACTCCTATGCCCTTTAAACGAGCCTGTAAGATTTCATTACCAACGATTAGTCCTTCATACTCCTCAATCATTTTGGGGAAATCGGCTATAAAACTTCGGGCCGCCGGTATAAAAGTATCCGGTAAATCATGACTGATGCCGCCAATACGCATATAAGAGGCAATCAATCTCTGCCCGCTGGTCATTTCAAAAATGTCCATTATGCGTTCGCGATCGCGAAAACAATAAATCAATCCGGTAGTTGCTCCCAGATCGATAGCCAGACTGCCCACAAACAGCAAATGAGAAGCTATACGGGAAAACTCAGCCATAATTACACGAATATATTCTGCCCGTTCAGGAACTGTAACCCCCAGCATTTTTTCTACTGTCTGACAATAACCCAGCGTAGGCAGGTGTGTAGCCAGATAATCCAAACGGGAGGTATAGGGTACAAATTGCGGATAAGTCCTGCTCTCAGCAATCTTTTCCACGGAGCGGTGCACATAACCCAGATGAACAATGGAATCAACGATGTGCTCTCCATCCATAACTGCTTCTACATGCAGACCACCATGAGTGCTGGGATGCTGGGGTCCAATATTTATTGTATATTGTTCAGTTTGCAGCAACCTGTTCACCTCTCCAGTTTAAAATCTTTTCGTAAAGGATGACCCTCAAATTCATCAGGTAATAATATGCGTATCATATTGGGATGTCCCTTAAAGGTAATGCCCATTAAATCAAAAACTTCCCGTTCCTGCCAGTCAGCTGTTGACCATACTGATACCAGTGAATCTACCTGGGCAACATTCCTGGGGACCCTGGTTTTAACGGCTATTTTATCATTATCCGGAATTGAATAGAGGTGATAAATCATTTCAAAAGTATCACCATAGTCTACTGAAGTAAGATTGGCCAGATAATTGAACCCATAATCATTTTTTAAACGCTGCATCAAATCCAGCAGATTTTCGGGGTTAATAATTAACCAGCTGAAATAATCGTCACTGCTTACCCGCAGCTTATCTCCCATTAATTCCTGTAATTCAGTTATCATCTTTTCCAGATTAATCTTGCTCATATTGAGCCTCCTTGTGAGGATAAAGCCCCATTTTTGTCATCATGAGCCCCATTTCTTTTATCATGAGCCCCATTTTTGTCATCCTGAGCGAAGCGAAGTATCTCATGGCCTGCAGAGACTCTTCACAACGTTCAGAGTGACACGATGATCAGATATTCATACCGCCCAGAGGACACGATAGCCATTCTTTAATACTGACCACTTTCAACTTTCTTTTTCAATTCCAGCAATCCGTGAAACAAGGCTTCCGGACGAGGCGGACAGCCGGGGACAAATACATCTACCTTAAAAAGAGTATCGGCACCCGGTAATATGCTGTAGCCATCTCTAAAGGGTCCTCCACTGGTGGCACAATTGCCCATGGCCAATACCCACTTGGGTTCCGGCATCTGGGCATATACTCTTTGCACTACCGGTGCCATTTTTAATGTTATCGGCCCAGCTACTATCAGTAAATCTGCCTGCCGCGGAGAAGCTCTGAAAACTTCATAACCATAGCGGGCAATATCAAAACGCCCGGCACCTGAGGCCATCATTTCTATGGGGCAACAATTACATCCATAGGAAAGCGGCCAGAAAGAATGGGCACGTCCCCAATTCCAAATCTTTTCCAGAGTAGTCACAATGATATTATTCTTCTGTAACAACTCTACATCTTTTTCAGCATCTGTCTTTAGTACCATTCCAGGGCACCTTCTTTCCAGGCATACCAGAGTGCAACCACCAATATGGCAATAAATATCAGCATCTCAACGAAAGCAAACAATCCCAGACTATTAAACTTCACTGCCCAGGGGAAAAGAAATATGGTTTCAATATCAAAAGCTAAAAATACGAGGGCATATAAAAAATAGTTAACTCGAAATCGCACCCAGGTTCGGCCTTTGGTATCTACTCCGCATTCATAGGTGGTAAGCTTCTCGGCATCAGGTTTTGACCGGGGACGAAACATCCAGGCCGCTGCCATAGCACCGAGGGGGAAAATAATGGTTAATATGAGAAATATGCCAATACTGGCATAATCAGTCAACATATTCAGATGCCTCCTATGTTATAAATAACAATATATACTAATTTCTATATAGTTTAACTATGTTGTCCGCCTTAATCAATAATCAGTTATGATATCATTTTCACTTTTTCCGCATATCAACAATGTTCATCATGAAAATTAAGCATAAATAGTTTATGATTTTATAACGAGGTGTAACATGAAGAATATCTATTACTATACTACTGATATTGGCAGGATTGGAATTGCCGAGAATGGTAATGCCATAACCAACCTATTTTTTGAGTATGACACGGTTGGCGATGATACTCCCTTATATGAAACTGATTTGTTAAAAAGAGCCGGGCAACAATTACGGGAATATTTGTCCGGAGAAAGAGAAGCTTTTTCTCTGCCGCTGGCTCCGCATGGCACAGATTTTATGCAACGGGTATGGCATAGTTTACAAACAATTCCTTATGGACAAACGCAAAGTTATGCGGAAATTGCTAAAAGCATCGGCAATGAAAAGGCCTGCCGGGCAGTAGGAAGGGCTAATAACCGTAATCCCATACCGATTTTCATTCCCTGTCATCGTGTTATTGGCAAGGATGGCAACTTAACCGGTTATCGGGCAGGTTTAAAAATTAAAAATTACCTGCTGGAATTGGAAAATAGATATGCAATAACTTAGTTTAAAAGGGTTTCCCGATTAGGGAGACCCTTTTAAAATTCTATTTATTTTCCCAGTATTGCTCCGCTTCCTTTTCCATCTTTTCCAGACGGGTATAATAGTCCGGAAATTCATTCAAATGAGCCAATGCAATTTTACCGGTAATCAGAGCATCGTCATTAGTAACGTTAGTTGCCGGATCATGCAAACCATGCTCCAGTTCCACATCCATACCCATTCGAAACTGTTCTACGTCGAATTTGCTCCAGTCAATTCCTAATTTCTCTCCAATAGTTTTAGCTTCCTCTGCAGTAAATACTTTTTTGGAACTCATATTATCTGCCTCCTTTTTTACTATATTAGAATGGCAATATCGCCAACCTATTCTTTTTTTATAATACCCTATTTCAGAGTCATATTTTTAGGAATAAGCTGATATCCTTGGTTAGTTTTTATTCTGTCTCAGCCTGGCAAATATTTTCATAAAATCAACCAGCGGGATTATTAACACCGACAGCAGTACCACGATACCCCACTGTTCAAAGTTAAGAGGTACAACCCGGAATAATGAATTAAGCGCCGGCGTAATTATGACCCCTACCATAAGGACAGCGGAGAATAATGCCGCCCAGACCAGGTATTTATTACTGAATAGTCCTACTCTGAAGATGGATTGGTAACGGGATCTTTCATTAAAGGCATGTACTACCTGGATTAAACCCAGGGTAGCAAAAGCCATGGTCACTGCAACTGGCTGGGAATAATTGCTCATCCCGATATAATAAGCTGTCAATGTAATGGCCCCCTGAAATATTCCCTGATAAATAATACTGATCCCCATACCGTCAGCAAATACACTGGCATTTGCAGGCCTGGGCTTTTGTTTCATTATATCCTTTTCACCCTCATCAATACCCAGGGCCAGAGCAGGAAATGTATCGGTAACCAGATTAATCCATAATATATGAATCGGAAACAGTATAGGCCAATTAAGCATGGTAGCAATAAATAAGGTAAGCACCTCACCAATGTTGGCTGATAACAGGAATTGTATGGCTTTACGTATATTGCTGTATATTTTTCTGCCTTCTTCCACAGCCAGGACAATAGTAGCAAAATTATCATCAGACAGCACCATATCCGATACACCTTTGGCTACATCTGTACCGGTTATACCCATACCTACACCTATATCGGCAGTTTTCAGTGCAGGTGCATCGTTTACACCGTCTCCGGTCATAGCCACGATTTTCCCATTTTGCCGCCAGGCATTTACTATCCGCACTTTATGTTCCGGGGATACACGGGCATATACCGAATATTGATTAACCTGCTTCAGAAATTCCTGATCAGATATCTTATCAAGTTCACTGCCGGAAATTACTGCGCTGTGATCTTTTATAATACCCAAATCAATGGCAATAGCTGCGGCTGTATCCCGGTGATCACCAGTAATCATTACCGGTCTGATACCCGCATCTTTACAAACTTTAATAGCATCGCGCACTTCCTGCCGCGGCGGATCAATCATGCCAACCAGACCCAGGAAGATAAGATCATTTTCTGTATCAGCCGGGTTGGGATTATCAATGGCAGTTTCACTGTCTTTATAAGCCATGGCCAGAACTCTTAAGGCTTTGGAGCCCATATCAGTGTTGGCCTGTTTAATATTCTGAATAACAGACTCATCAATTGGTTTGATCTCGCCATCAATAAGAATGCGGTTACATTTACTTAGTAGTACGTCCGGTGCTCCCTTGGTTAATATACGATAGACATCATTTATTTTATTTACAGTAGTCATTAACTTGCGGTCTGAATCAAATGGAATTTCTGCTGTTCTGGGGATAGTCGCTTCCAGTTGTTCCTTTGTTATACCCTCATCGGCAGCAAAATAAAGTAAAGCTGTTTCAGTGGGATCACCCAGTGCAGTTAACTGACCATCTTCGCCCCGATTTAAAACTCCATCGTTGCAAAGCGTCATGGCCTGCATGAATTTCTCCAGGTCAGCATCAATTTTCAGCTCATCATCAGCATTAAAGTGGCGATTACCAACATAAATCTCCCGTACCGTCATTTTATTCAAGGTCAGAGTTCCGGTTTTATCTGAGCAGATTATTTCTGTACTACCCAGGGTCTCAACTGCTGATAGCTTACGGATTATAGCATTTCTGCGTGCCATCTTCTGAACACCCAGGGCCAGAACAATAGTAACAATGGCTGGCAGTCCTTCCGGTATGGCAGCGACTGCCAGACTGACTGCAATCATAAACATTTCCAGAACATCTCTTTGCTGCATAATACCGGCTATAAAAATAACGGTGGCAATTATAATCACACCTATAGACAGGTATTTGCCTAATTCAGCCAGCTTCTTCTGCAGAGGAGTTTCTTCGGTCGTGGTGGTGTTGATATGGGCTGCAATTTTACCTACTTCGGTATTCATTCCAGTAGCCACTGCCACACCGGTAGCCCGTCCATAAGTAACGCTGGTACCCAGATAGGCCATATTAAGTCTATCCCCAATAACGATATCCTCTCTCTCGATGGTATCGGTATTTTTTTCTACAGGTACCGACTCGCCGGTAAGAGCAGCTTCCTCAACCTTTAAACTGGCTATATCTATTAGTCTGAGGTCAGCTGGGATATAATCCCCTGCTTCTACCAGTACTATATCACCAGGTACAATATCTTCTGACTTTAATTTCTGCTCTTGCCCGTCCCTTTGCACGCGGGCATAAGGTGAGGACATTTTTTTTAATTCGGCCAGAGCTTTTTCAGCCTTGCTTTCCTGCGCAACCCCCAAAACTGCATTTAATAATACGACAAAAGATATTATAGCTGTATCAGCCAACTCGCCTAAAAAACCGGCAATAGCGGCTGCTACCAATAAAATAATTATCATAACATCTTTAAATTGCAGTAAAAACATCATTAACAAAGTTTTACGACCGTTTTCCTGCAACTCATTCTTCCCATACTTCTCCAGTCTGGCGGTTGCTTCACTTTCTGTTAAACCAGCTTTAGTGGTATTAAGGCTTTCCAAGACTTTTTCTGTTGGCATGGTATGAAATTTTATAACCGAATTTGATTCCCGGATTTTTTCCATAACCTTATCTACCTCCACATCTAAAATAAATAATGCCCAAAATAAAAGACTTTTAACATATGCCCGCATAATGAGGTATATGTTAAAAGTCTTGCTTCTCCCAAAAATATATTAGAGGATATAAAGCCAGTCCCGCAGGTCGTATTGTTGACTTTAACAAAATAAGCTACTCCCTTTTAACATTTCATATTTTACCATAAGCTATTATTGCTGGTAAAGAAGTATTATTTATTATCCGAATCATCTCCCACCAGATACATCCAGGTGACGGGAAAATATCTCTGTATAAGTCAGGCGGCCATTTATCCTTTCGGACTTCATCAAGCTTATGTGGTTAACTTCCATGCTCATTTCCGGTAAAGTCCTGGAAAACTCTTTTTCATTAAAGGAATTATTAAAAATTATCCGGCGTCCAATAGTCAGGTGAGGCTTGAATTTTCGTTCTTCTATGCTAAATCCTGCCCGGATTAATAATTTGGCTAACTGACTTTGCATATCCTGAAGAATTTCATTATTCTCTACCCCTATCCAGTATATATCACCGCCGTCTCGTCTGAAATGGCCCAAACCACCTAATTTCAATTCAAATGATGTTCCAATCATTTCTTTCATCGCCCTAGTTACTTTATCTATCCGATCAGGTTCAACTTCGCCGAGGAATACCAGAGTCAAATGCAGGTTTTCTGTTAGGGTATAACTACCTTGTCTGGTATGTGGTCTAAGTTTCCTGATGATATCGCTAAGCATGTTTTTAATGTTTTCATTAAAGTTAACCGCAATAAACAGACGCATAACTACCTCACATTATTTAAACTTATTTTCATCGTCTTAAGCACTGCATTATCCTTGAATATATATTAAAGCAAACAGAGGGAAAAGCAACTTTGCTTTTCCCTCCCAGTAAGAGTGTTAAATTAGACGGGCTTCCTTTTTCTAATCAACCGGAATATTACTGTTCAACCGGAAATCCTTCTGCAGTCCAGCCCAGATCATATCCGGCATGAACTGAACGGGCATTAATTCCTAATACATTAAGAACGGCAACTGTTTGTCCGGCTGTTTGTCCGGTATAGCAGTAAACAAAAACTGGTTTATCTTTTGCAAATTTGTCAAAGTTTTTATTTACCTGTGCAAATGGAATATTAATCGCATTTTTTACATGACCTTTGGCAAAATCTTCAGGCTTGCGAATGTCAACAATCTGAATGTCATCACCATTTTCAATCATTTTTTGCAAGTCTGCTGAATTAATCTTGTAAATATGCTCCGGCATATTTACGAAATAATCTTTTAAAATCTTGGCAATTTTAGCATCCGGTTTTGCCGGACTTACATTGGCCGGAAGTTCATTTGGCGTTGTATCTACCGGGAAGTTATTCTTCTTTACCCATCCGGCATCAAAACCCATGTTCAAAGAACGTGCATTATATCCATACATGTTCATTATTGCTACAGTCTGTCCAGCAGTCTGTCCGGTATAACAATATACAATTAATTCTTTATCAGCAGGTAATTTGTCCAGGTATTCATTAACCTTAGCGAACGGTACATTAACTGCACCTTTTATATGGCCTTTGGCATAATCTTCAGCCTTGCGAATATCAACAATCAACATGGTATTGTCATTGGCTTCAACCCGATCTTTTAAATCCTGTTCCGGGATTTTGTAGATATGTTCGGGCATTTTAGCAAAATATTTGTCTGCAATCTGCTCTATAGTTACAACATTTTGAGATGAATTTTCTGCCGGTGGGTTTTGAGGGGTCTCCACTTTCTCAGTTGAACCGCAACCTGCTGCTAAACCTAAGACCAGTACCATAACCAGTAAAAGCGGTAACCATTTTAATCCTAATTTGTTCACTCTATCTTCCTCCATTTTCAAACTTTTAGCCAGCATTGAAAGTGTTTCCGTCACCTCCCCATCAATATGCTGGTTACTGTTTGTTATTTCCTGCTTTATTAAATTAATTATAAAGGCGAATAGATAGAGTTTTATATTCGTTTTACTTATAGGGTTATAAGTAATTCTCATTTTCCAAATTATAAGTAACAGTAGCCTGATTATTGATGAGTTACTGTGTCCAGTAAAGCATCCTCGTATTCTCCCAAATACCATTCTGAAGTAGCATCAGCTCCCATAACAGAACGTACAATTAATTTCAAATCGGGGTATATTTTTTCCTGAAGGCTATTCTCTATTTCACTAACTTGTTCAGGTCCAAATATATATGGTGTTCTTATTTTAGCGATAATTAGAATAACACCATCTTTGGTGCCATAATTGAACTCCATAAGATTAATTGCCGGTTCTAAAGCTTTAAGTTCTTCCTGGAGAGTCTGCTTCAACTTATTATGGAAGATTAATTCCGCTTCATTTAATTTGCTGGTTCTATCCTTTTCATCATAAAGATAGCGTGTAGCGTCAACTTCGCGGGTAATTACTGAGCGCACTGTCAGATGAATTGGCTCATTAAAATTTTCAGCAAGATAATTTTCCATCACGGCAACCTGTTCTGGTTTTATTTCACTGGGAGTTTGTATTACGACATGCAGATAATTCATATCTTTTTCTACAGTGTTTTGTATGTCTGCTAAATAACTGCCCGGTATAAGAAGTAAAGCTTCTTTTAATAAGCTAGAAGCTTTGGATAAAAACAATTTTTGTTTGCTTTCTTCGAAACGGCGGGCTTTTTCATCTTCGGAAATAAAAACATAACCACTGTTATCTGAATCACGGGAAATCAGAGAACGAATAATAAGATGAATATTAGGGTTTACTGTTTCCTGCAAATTTTTCTCTATGTGAGAAACCTGTCGGTAATCAATCTCCTGAGGAGTGAGTACCTCAGCCATAACCTGAAGTTTATCGCCTGTATACTGGTAACGTATATCTGACAGGGTTGCACCAGTATTAACTGCTACCTGTTCAGTAAGATTCGTTTTTAAAGACTCTGCTAAAGCATGATTTGCCGCAATTTGCTGGAGGCTCCTGGTCATAAATACTGCAACTAACGCTAAAATTAACAGGCTTAACCAGAACCTTTGCATAAAAGTCTTAACACTTAAGGTATCACTACTGGGGAGTTCAACCAGACCTGTCAGCCAGTAAACCGCTGCTGCAGCCACTTCAATTGCCAGGAAATTAACAAAAAAAAGCAGAAATGCTCCTGCTGCCATAGTCCATTCCTGTAAAGCCAAACATATTCCGCAGGTAGCCAATGGCGGAACCAGGGCTGTAGCAATAGCAACTCCAGGTAAAGCGCTACCGATTCTTTCGTCAACCATGGCATATGCTCCAGCAATACCTGAAAAAAGCGCGATAATTATATCGTAAATAGTAGGTTGGGTTCTGGAAATTATTTCAGAACTGAGACCTAACCGTATTGGTATTAAACCAATTAATACTGCTATGGTTATAGCTACTATTATTCCTAATATTTCTGATATAGCAGCATTCTTTATTAATCTCTGATCACCATTGGAAACTCCCAGCCCAATACCAAATATGGGACCCATTAACGGGGCTACCAGCATGGCACCGATTACAACTGCCGTACTACCTACAAGTAGACCAAACGCTGCAATTGTTGTAGAAAGAAACATCATTAAGTAAAACGAAAATGTAGGCTGGGATAATTGACATATATGACTATATATTCGAGCTTTATTCTCTTTGTCAAGGTTAAGCATTTTGCGGGGATTAAGCTGTAGTAATTTGTTGGAAATCTGACTTATCAAGAAGCATGCTCCTCTCAATTGATATATAAACTTCTTTCTTCATTATTAAAAGTTATTCCTTCATAAGTAAATTACCTTAACCTGAAATCCTGTCTGCGAAATTTTTGTCGAATTATTTTAAATTTTCAACATACTTATGATAATATTGATTATTAGAATAATTGAATTAACAGAATAAAAAAAGAGGAGTGAAGAGGTATATGCATAAGTTGACCAAGGATTTACCCGTATGGCGTGATAGCGACATTAACTGGGATGCTGAATTTGAAAAGTATTTGGCTGAGAACAAAACCCTGGCCTACATGATGCTTAAAAACGCCAAAGTTTACCAGGATGCAGCGGTGCTTACCCAGAAGAACGTAAAGGGTGAATGGGAATCACTTACCTGGAATGAATTCGCGGACAGATTCACAGCAGTAGCCAAATCTCTGATCGATATGGGTATTGATAAAGGTGATATGTGTTCGGTATTTGCCAGAAACTGTTCTGAATGGGCTATTTCAGATATGGGTATTCTGGCTACCCGGGCGGTATCGGTACCTATCTATGCTACCAACTCCAAAGAGGAAGCTGGTATATCATTAATGATGCTGAAGTCAAAGTAGTTTTTGTAGGTGATCAGGAGCAATATGATCGCGCTGCGCAGATAATAGCCGATAACCAGTATCTGAAATATATTATCGCTATGCAGGATAACATTAATATATCAGGCGATAAAAGTATTCACCTTAATCAGTTGATTGAAAAAGGCAGAATGCTTGCCAACGATAAAGAGTTTGAAGAGCGGATAAACAATGTCGATCCTGATGATATTGTCACCATTATATATACCTCGGGAACCACCGGCAATCCGAAGGGAGCAGTTCATACCCACCGTACTTTTCTGAATGGTATTTTCCCCGCCTGGCGTTTTCCGGAAGCCGGACCGCATTATATTTCCCTGTCCATTTTACCCCTATCGCATATATTTGAACGCTTGTGGTCTTACGGATGCATGAGCGCTGGTGTCAGAATTGGTTATTGCCCTAATCCAACAGATTTTGTGGAATACATGAACTATTACCGGCCTCAATTTATGACCAGTGTACCGAGGATATGGGACAAAGTATACGGAACTATTCATGAAAGCATGAAAAATGCCGGTGGGGTAAAGTACAAGATGTTTGAATGGGCTCAAAAAGTTGGCATTGATGCTTACCGCAAAAACAGCTACGGGCTTAAATATAAGTTGGCTGATAAGCTGGTATTCAGCAAAATACGAACCATGCTGGGAGCTGAGAACTGTAATGTATATCATATAGGTGGTTCAGCCTTTTCTCCGGATGTAAACGAATTTTTCCAGGCGATAGGTATAAACATATTCATGGGTTTTGGCTTGACTGAGTTCTTTCCAGTCTGCGTAGGTTTCCGGGATAACGCTATTCCGGGCTACTGTGGATGTCTGTTGCCCATGTGTCAGGCCCGTATTTCTGAAGAAGGCGAAGTTCAGCTTAAAGGCGGGATGTGTATGACCGGGTACTATAAGAATCCGGAAGCCACCGCTGCCATTTTTACAGAGGACGGATGGTTTAAAACCCAGGATGTAGGTGAACTACGCTATGTAGAAAAAAATGGTGACCGTCTTGGATATATAAAAATCACCGACCGTATAAAGGAACTTATCATAACCGCAGGAGGCAAAAACATCTCTCCGCAGCAAATTGAATCCCTGCTTGGTAATGAAGTCTATATTGCTCAGTTTGTATGTATCGGGGAAGGCCGAAAATTCATTTCTGCCCTGGTGGTTCCAAATTTCGTACTGCTGGAAGACTACTGCAAAAAGAACAACATTGAGTATAAAGGACCGGAAGAGATTATCAAAAACCCAGCTATTTATAAATTCTATGAAGGCCTTATCGAAGAAAAAACCAAGAGCCTCGGCCAGGTAGAGAAAATCAAGAAGTTTGTCCTCCTGCCGGCTGAACTCACCCAGGAAGCTGGTGAACTGACCCCAACCCTGAAACTGAAACGTAAATTTATCGACCAGAAATATAAACCGCTGATTGATAAACTATACGAAGACTAACCTAGTTTAGTTATTTAAAATCTGTAAGCTGCATAAATAAATAGGGCTAATGCTGTTCCCCGGGACAGTATTAGCCTTATCATTGAGCTGAAAATACTAGTTTTCACTCAATTTTCTGCCTCATCAACTGGCCGAATAGCTTGAACTGGACAGTTACTGGCACATTCCCCACAGCCGTTGCATATTTTCGGATTAGTTCGATATACACCAAGAGGACTGATGGCTTGGACCGGACAAACATCGCTACACAAACCACAGCTTATACAATCTTCTTCAATAATAATAAATATCATAATTTCTTTACTCAACTATAGTTGTGATGATATCACCATTCTCTGGATATGATTCGTTCCTTCTATGGTTGATAAAACGCGTGCATCACGAACAAGTTGTTCAATTTCTGATCCGCGCATATAACCGCGGGCACCAAGAATATCAGCAGCATCACAGGTTACTTGCTGGGCAATAATACTGGAAGATAGCTTGGCCATAGCAGAAGCAATACTATAATCTGCTCCTTGATCTATTAACCAGCAAGCTTTCCAGGTCATTAACCGGGCCATCTCAATCTTAGTAGCCATATCTGCCAGCTTAAATTCTATAGCTTGATAATTTTTTATCGGAACACCCGAATGCAATCTTTTTTCTGAGAAATCCAACGCAATTTCCAGGGCAGCGCGAGCAATGCCAACTGCCAGCGCACTAACCAGGGCTCTTCCCACATCAAATGTTTGGGTCAGCAATAAATAGCCGCTGCCTGCCTCCCGTTCTTTAATAACATTATGCTCACTAACACCGGCATCCTGAAAACTGATTCTGCCAATTCCGGCCAGATTAATTCCCGAAGTATCATATAACTCCTCTAAAACAATATTGGGAGTTGTTCCCGGTACGAGAAATATTCGCAGCGAAGCTTTTTTATTATTAAGATCAGTAGCAGCAACAACTGACATAAATTTAAAAGCATCTGCATTAATAACATAGTCTTTACATCCATTCAGCCGGTAGCCGTTTTGTTCCCATCTGGCTTCGCAATTAATATCATTTAAATCTGAACCGCCGGATGGTTCGGTTAGGGCAAAACCTGCCAAACCGTCTTTCTTGCCTGTAAGCAGAGGGAGAAATTCATTTTTCTGTTGCTCGTTCCCTGCCAGAATAATTGGTTCAGCAGCATGTAGTGTGGCTGCAACCATCGCGGCCAGCCCTGGTGATGCTGCAGCTATTTCTTCTACTACCAGTCCGGTGGTGAATAAATCCAGTCCCAGGCCTCCATATTCCTTTGGAACAGTGGGACATAATAGGTTCATTTCCGCCAGAGATTTTATCATCCTGCCTTTATGGGCATTTTTATTATCTGTTAACGCGAAAGGGGCAATTTCCTTTGCAGCCATGGTTTGTACTGATCGCAGCAATTCTTTTTGTTCAGTGGTTAATAACAGATCCATATCATGCCCTCCCCGACTTTTTCCACTCAAGATAACTAATATAGTCTATAACATCATTAACTTCATCATCGTTTAGTTTTTTGATCTGATTGATTGCATACATTAATTGTTCGTTATGTCCATTTAAATTTTCCGATTCCCTATTATTATTTAAAGCTTCAACAAAATACTCCAGTGGTTTTCCCAGAATGTCCGCCATTTTTTCCAACTGGGAAAGGTAAAGCCGCCGCTTTCCTTTTTCGTAATTGGAGAGAGCCGATTGCGAACAGCCCAGTAAACGGGACAACTGTTCCTGACTCATGCCCTTCTCCTCTCTGGCAATCTGAATTTTTAAACCGATATCTTTAAAGCTCATAGATTTGACCTTTCATGTTTCTGTTATTGTACAACAGTCTGTAAATAATTAAAAACGCAGGAGGATTTAACCCCCTGCAAAGTTACAGTTATAAACTTAACTTATACGATTACTGCGCCGCCAGATCTTTTGTTCCTGAGCTGCCTTAATAAGATCGTCTCTAAAATCCGGATGGGCGATAGAGATGAGCTTTTCAGCCCTGGCCCAGGTGGAATCACCTTTCAGGCAAATCGAACCCTGCTCGGTAACAACAATACAGACCATTTGTCGTGGAACAGTAGTTATGCTGCCGGGTGCGAAAACAGGAACTATTCTCGACAGCAGCTTGCCATCTTTAGTCTGGTGGGTTGAAGGCAGGCAGATGATACTACGTCCACCCCGGGACCAGTATGAGCCCAGAACAAAATCCCACATGCCGCCATTACCGGATATCTGTTTGAAGCCCATGCTTTCGGCATTGACCTGGCTGTATAGATCCAATTGCAGGGCCTGATTGATAGAAACTACATTGTCATTACGGGCGATTATGTTGGGATGATTTATATACTCCACATTATAGGAGGCTATGGCCGGATTTTGGTGCATGAATTCATAGAGACGTTTGCCGCCTACTGCAAAGGTAAATGCTATCTTTCCCCGATCGATCTGTTTTTTTGCCCCAGTCAACTGACCGGATTCCCAGAGATCAACATAGGAATCGACCAGCATCTCGGTATGCCCGCCGAGGTCTTTCAGGTCAGAATCAGCTATCATGGCACCTATAGCGTTGGGAATGCCCCCGATGCCCAATTGGATACAGTCCCCATTGCTGATATAGGGCATAATATTAGCGGCGATTTTCCGGTCAATTTCACTGGGTTCCAACTTCGGCACCTCCATCAGGTCAGGGTTTTCTCCCTCAACTACATGAGTCACCTGGGAGATGTGGACACGTTCACGCTCTCCACCAAGACAGATAGGTATATTCTGATTTGTTTCTACAATAGCAATATCGGCGTGAGTCAGAGAAGTATAGGTGGATGAATTGTGCAGGCCAAAATTGAAGTACCCGTTTTCATCCATGAGCCCGGTTTGCACGATACCAACCTTGCGCCGGGGTGTACCCACTACCTGCGGGTCATTGGTTACATCATCATAGTAACGCTCGCATTCACTGTAAAGTATAGGATTATAAAAGACATTGGGCAGGTGTTGCTGCATTATCCGGTCTACCGGGCTGAAATGAAAGCTGTTATAGGTAAACACTTCCCCCTTGGGATCAGAGTTGAGGACTTCCGGCAACGGTGGCAGGGTGACCGCCGCCAGGATAAAGATCTCTTTTAATTCATCCTGGCGGGCCGCCAGGGCTTTATCACACAGGATCGGTTTTCCGTTAAAAAAACCATAGTCTATCCAGGAGCCATCCTCTATTCCTCGTACCGCCTCTTCGGCTGAACAGAGCTTGCTCTTGTACATCGCAGCTATATCCTTACTCATACTTTAACCCCCTTCATTACCCCTGTCATTTGACAGCGGTTTTTCATGATACAGGATGCTATTCGTAAATCTTTTCTCCTTCAGCAAAGGCATTCAAAGCATCCAGTTCACTGAAACGTTTGTTACCCTGAGCCAGCTCCTCAGCTCTTTCCTTATACCATTCGTGTTGAATTATCAGATTCATGATTTCATTAGTTCCGACCCAAATCATTGAGAGACGCAGATCCCGAACGATTTTTTCAATCGGATAAACGTCAGTATAACCAATTCCCCCCATTACCTGCATGGCCAGATTGGCAACATCCCAACATTGTTCAGTAACAAACTTTTTGGAAGCGGAGGCCATACGCCGGCAACGCCCAGGTTTTACTTTTCCGCTGTCCAGGGCCAAAGCGGTAGTATAAATCATAGCTCGGGAGGAATCCAGCTTGCTTACCATATCAGCTACTTTAAAGCTGACTGCCTGAAAGTTTTTAATCTCAGTACCAAAAGCCTTTCTTTTGGTACTGTAATCGGTGGCAATTTCTAATGCCGGACGCGCTGCACCAATGGTCATAGCTGCTGTACCAAAGCGTTCGGGAATCATCATTTGAGAGAACACCGTAAAAGCTCCATTGACTTCACCGATAACATTTTCTTTGGGAACCCTTACTTCATCAAATACTACCCGGGCAGTACCACCACCACGTGAACCCATTAAATTATATATATATTCAGTCTTGACCCCCATTTCTCTTTCTACCATGAAACAGGTTATGGAACGGTGTGAGGCAGCTTCCGGTTCCGTTTTGGCATACACTAAAAAATAGTCTGCTCCTTCTCCACCAACTATGAAACGTTTTTGCCCATTTAATACATAGTCATCCCCATCCCGGCGGGCTATGGTAGTTGCACCAAAGAAATCTGAGCCTCCGCGCGGTTCAGTTAAACATTCTGCTGCAAACTTTTCCCCTTTACAGATGGGGGGAAGAAACTTTTTCTTTTGTTCTTCAGTGCCAAAATGAACCAGGGCTTCGGTTACTACATCTCCGGTAACCCCCCAGGTGCAACCGAAAATATAACCTGGTACACATACTTCCTCGGCGACAATAATATCATCCTGCCATTGTCCCCCACGCCCACCATACATTTGCGGAACACGAATACCAATCAGACCACGGCGCCCCGCCTCTTGCAGGAATTCTTTGGGATAACGGATTTTCTCCGCATCCATATCCAATATGTATTCCCGGGGCAATGATTTAATTAATTCACGGGTCTCATCCCGCAGCTTCAGTTGTTCCGGCGTCATGAGATAATCAAACATAATATCCCCCTTCCCTTATCAATTATTTTATTTTGTAATTTTATTATTACATATGTAATAATTTGAGGCAATCTTTAGTCATTAATTTTTCCAATATTATGTTATGGTACCAATCTCTGTTGTTTAGTTCCAGGTAAGCCTTTGCAGGGAAATATGACTACGGTACCAGTCATCGTTTTGCCATAACATTTCCGCAGTTCCGGCATTTTTGATGCGACCGTTTTCCAGAATAACAATCATATCACTGGAAATCATAGAAGACAATCGGTGAGAAATTGAAAGTATGGTATGCGCGGCACTGGCTTTTTGCAATACCGACACGACCCTTTCTTCAGTAATAGAATCCAGATTGGCGGTAATTTCATCTAACAATAAAATTGGCGGGTTCATTACAATTGCCCGTGCAATAGCTAGTAATTGCTGCTGTCCCTGGGAAAACATAGTATCATTAGTTAACTGGGTGTCCAACCCGTTTTCCATGGTTTCTACATAATCGGTTAAGCCTACAAAATCCAGGGCATCTTCAATTTGATTACGGGTAATGCTCTCATCCTGCAAACTAATCTGATCAGCAACCGTCCCCGGTATCATACGAAAGTTCTGTTCCACATAGCCGAATATTTTACGCTTTTCACGGTTTGGTATGCTATAAACATCAATTCTATTTATAGTGATAGTTCCGGAAGCCGGTTTCAGCAAACCCATAACCAGTTTAAATAATGTGGATTTTCCAGCGCCGGTTCTGCCTATAAAAGTAACCTTATCCTGGGCATTCAGATTAAGATTAATATTTTGTATAACCTCCTGGCCCTGCTCATATTGAAAAGTGACATCATTGAATGATAAGTTGAACTCTTCACGCTGCGGAATTATATCAGCAAAGTACAGCGAATTATCTTTCCCGTCATCTTCAGGTTCATTATAGAAATCATTAACTCTTTGTACCCCCGAAATTGCCTGTTGAATGTTTTGCAATTCCATGCCCAGGTTTTCAACCGGAGTAAATAAATTGGAAATCAAATCAATTGATGCGGCTACCATTCCCAGCGAGATGCCCAAATAATTCAGTTGTTCCGATGACAGTATTACAATGAGTGCAATTATTACGGCTCGAATAAGTAGAATGATTGGTGAAAATACAGAGTCATAAAAGTTTACTTTTTCAACAGTTTCATAATTATCCCGCAGACGCTCAGTATAATTTTCTTCCATGTACCTTTCTTTGCTGTACGTTTTAATCATTAGAATGTTTTTAAAGCTTTCCGCAATATAGTTGTTAACCCGGGCCACCAATATGCGGTTTTCTATTTGCGCCTGCAGCATTTTCTTCTGAAAGGTCCTGGTTATCGCATAAATAACCGGTAATAGCATCAAGGTCAGCACACCCAGTGTAGCACTAAAAAACCATATGGATATGACAATGCCAATAATTTTAAGACAATCAATCATCATGCCAATAACTCCGGTTGTAAACAGGGAGTTTATTGCCTCAACATCATTGGTAAACCGAAAAACAATGGTGCCTGATTCATTAGTGGTAAAAAATTGTGCATTAATGTTTTCCAGTTTAAGCATCATTTCCATTCTGATTTCCAGGGTAATTTTTTGGCCCAGAATGGTCAACAAAGCTGCTTTCATAAAATTAAATACACCAATAAAAAGCAATACTCCCAGATACGCAATGGCTAAAGTAAGCAGTTTATCACTATTTTTAGGCACCAGATTATTGTCAATAATAAGCCGTAATATCTGAGGCGGTACCAGACTGGTCAGTACCACCCCACATACGGTAATAAACAGCAATATCATCATGCTGGTATTTTGTTTGATAACTTTTGTAATGGCCTTTTTTACCAGATTGTTAGTCATCTTAGTCCTCACCTGCAACAGTTTGTAAATTAAATATCTCAGCATACAGCCGGGAACTTTCCATTAGCTCATCATGTGTACCATAATCAGCAGTCTGATTATTATAGAGCAGTACAATTCTATCAATCTTTTTAAACATGGTTATACGATGAGAAATAAGGATAATAAGACTATTCTTATAATTACTCCTTAAATTCTCCATGATTTGCTCTTCGGTCTTCATATCAACGGCGGCAAATGGATCGTCCAGAATAATAATATTGCTGTGGTTCAGCAGGGTTCTGGCCAAAGCTAATCTGGCTTGCTGCCCACCGCTTAGTCTTATTCCACTGTTGCCAACCATTGTATTTATACCATCCGGCATGGTTTGTAAATCAATATCAAAACCAACATCTTTTAAAACCTTCGATATATCCTGCTCATTTCCCAACGTAATATTATGGTAAATACTATCCGAAAGCAGCTGCGGCTTATGACCCATATAAGCAATCATCTGACTGCGTTCAAATTCATTATAATCTCTTAACTCCTTATCATTTATCCTGATACTGCCCCCATATGGATATAACCCCAGCAAAGATATCCCCAGCGTAGATTTCCCTGAGGCAATGGGGCCGGTAATGCCGATTATTTCTCCCGGTTGTCCTTCAAATGTTATATTATCAATAACTTTTTCTTTACCAGCAGGATAAGAAAAGCTGAGGTCTTTTATCGATAATCTGATATCAGCCTTGTCTGAACTGTATTTTGAGTCTTTATATTGAAAATCGGTGAGATAAGGTTTAATTCGTTGCCATGAAACCTGTGATTTCTGAACAGAATTAACTAACCGGGCAGCTTTACCCGCCTTATCGGCCATGGCAGCAAACATAATAATATAAGCTGAAAAAATACCAACCGTCCAACCTCCGGCAATTACCTTGCTGCCGCCTAAATAAATCACCAGAATTATTCCCAGCATGGCGATCACATTATAAATGGGTTCCATTGAATTCTCCAGCAGATTGGCTTTGATGGCTTTGTTTTGAAGGCTCTTCAGCTCATGACCGTATTTTACCCGATTTTGCCCTTCCAGACCGTTAGCCCGGTACATCATGGCATTTTCAATACTGTCATAGGTAATAGAGGCTATATAGCTGCTTTGATTTCTATAATCAATCGAAAATTTATAAACAACATTTTTCAATTTTTCTGCCAGCAGCATAGCCAGTGGAATAAACAGGCTGGCCAATATAGTTATTCTGACATCATAAAGCAGCATGGCTATATAATAGGCAATCATAAGTACCCCGGTATCAAAAACTTCCGTACTGAACTTACGCATGCCTTCTACGCATAAATCAACATCTGAAATAGCTCGGGTCATCAAGTTGCCGATATTTTCGTTATCCAATTCGGAAATGCTTTTGTGCAGAATATTATTATAAATCATAAGCCGCATGGTAGCACTGGTACTATTAGCAAACCGTCTTATATAAAAGCGTTTGAAATAGCGCATTAATTGAATTCCAGCAATAAGGGCAATAAAAGTGAATGCCAGTAAAACTACCGCTGACAGTTCATCGCCACCAACCAGGGAATCTATCAACTTACCCTGATAAATTGGCCCTAATACAGTTGCACCATTATAACCCAATCCAAATATCACAATGCAGATAACTGCAAGTTTCTCATTTTTCCAGTAATTAATAATTTGATCGGGTCTATCTACTGGTCTAATCTTTAACCTGGCCACTAACTCATTCCTCTTAATGACGAAATAAATATTATTACCGTTATTCAATAGTACAACTTTTTATATTAATCTGCCTTAAGAATACCAGATTAATATTTTAGGAAGATTTGTATTATAGTGTACATACTTGATATCTTGATTTCAGAAGTTTGCATATGTTCTGTCTATTGTAAAGGTAATATAATAAAAATAGAACAAAATACATGGATTTTGGAGGAGGTGTTTTGAATGGAAAACAAGAGTGTTTTTAATAAAGTTCTAGCCTTGGCAGGCACAGTACTGGTGTGGATTCCGTTTATATTTATGATTGTAACATCTATAATTGGAACGATAGCCGGTCATATGTTTCGAGTTGACTATTTGATACCTGCCGAGCTCTTTCCGGTTGCATTGATTGGCTCCCTTTTGCTGCTGTGGGCAGCGCTTAAAGTACATTCCCAACAAAAACTAATTGGTTGGGGTTTGGTTGCCGCAATAATATTTCTTTTTGGCGGGCAGGCCTTGGCTGTTGTCAGTGGACTTGCCTCAGGCGCAATTGAGCCATCTGGCTGGGCCTGGGCAACGGTCCTCGCTTCAATCGCTTTGTATTCACTGGCACTTATTGAAATTGGTATAGCAGGGATATTATTGGTGAGGAAGCTATACTCTTTAAAGTAAGATTTAAGTTTAATTCATAAATTATTTAAAATTAAAACGTTAATATGAAAATCCCATTTCAATGGTTGGCGATATAATGAAGGGGAAGGTTGCCAGTAAAATACTGATAATGATAAAAACTATTACAACAATTAATCGGGTTTTATCAGATACAATAAATTTACGGAATAAGGCAACAATTTGTTTCCAATGCAGGACTATGTGAAGCAGCAACAAGCCCAGTAAAATGATTCCCAAGTACAGATGAATAGTATGCCAGCTATCCTTCCCTATTCCCAGCATACTCATTTCCACCTTTTGTCCATATACTGCTTTGGCAGCTTTTCCACTGAGCAGAACATAACGGGTCAATAACCCGGTTCCTGTAAGTGCCATCATAACTATAAACATAATTCCATCAATAATAAAATTCTGCCTGGCTTTGGCTTTCATAAATATCCTCCTGTACTAGAATTTCGTTTTGTAAACTTAAATGAAAATTGAGGACTTGCCATCCCCTCTGGTACAATGTTTTTGCAACAAAACAAATACCT
>ERZ747221.1417-NODE-1417-length-24097-cov-5.430100_pt1 | contig 24097 bp, 23 predicted proteins | sample MGYA00374949_ERZ747221 | MGnify/ENA primary metagenome ERZ747221 (study PRJEB28779, sample SAMN05720172) | bioreactor metagenome | isolation source: Anaerobic biogas reactor | place: USA:Washington, USA | collected 2015-08-08 ... | reverse complement strand
CGCTGCGAAAGGCCGTTTTCGATTTTCGACGAGAAGTGAGGAACAAAATGGAACTGGAACAATACCGGGAGGAGCTTAACCGCCTGGACAACCAAATCACGGAGCTGTTTGTGAAAAGGCTGGAGGTGGCGGAGCGCATCGCGTGGTTCAAGGCCGCACGGAACATGGAGGTTTACCAGCCCGAGCGGGAGAAGGCCGTGCTGGCGCGGCTGCGCGAACGGGTTCCGCCGCGGCACCAGGGCCGACTGGAAGCCCTGTATGGGCGCATCTTCGAAATCAGCCGGGGCGTCCAGGAGGAAATCCTCCGGCAACGCTGAGCCGCGCCGGCCGCCGGTTTGACCATCCGGGCGGCGGCGTTTATAATCCCCTTGATTTCATGCGGGGAGGTTTGTCATGCAGCGCGGCGGCGAACGCGGCAACCGGTTCCGGTTTTTGCTGGCGATGTCGGCGATTCTGGTCGCGGCGCTGCTATTCCTGTACGTACTGGGCGCCTTTGGCGGCGGCCCCCGCGGGCTCAGCGTGCGCAAACTGCGATGCGTGGTCTCCCAGCAGGTGACGCCCTTCGGGGACAAGGTGCTTTACTACGACGGAACGACCCTGTTCTGCCTCAACGCCAACGGCACGGAGCAATGGAAGTACGCACTGGGTCCCGGGGCGCGCTTCACGGCCAGCGACAGCGTCGTTGCCGCCTGGATTGGCGCGCACCTGCACATCCTGGACCGGAACGGTCGCGCGACCTACAACGACCGGCTGCCCGAATCCATCCAGTTTGCAAAGCCCGGCCGGCAGTACGTCGCCGCGGTGGTCGGCGAGGGGTTCAGCCCGACGCTGCTGGTCAAGGACGTCAACGGCCTGGCGGTGGACTCGGAGACGGTCGCCTACGCCGACAAGCAGATTCTGGACCTGGATTTCTTTGAGAACGGCAACTACCTGTGGACGACGGCGCTGGACGTTTACGGCATCGCCCCCGTCACCATCATGAACATCTACCGCGTCGGCGCCATGAACACGGGCGAGGTGGACCTGGGCGAGGACGTGACCTACAAGGTCCTGTATTCCGGCCAGAAACTGCACGTCATCAACACGCGCGACCTGAACCTGTACGACTACAGGGGCACCATCGACCCCTTTTCCAAGCAGCTGGTGTACGGCTGGCAGCTGGTGGACAGCGTCACCGGCTCCGGCGACGCGCTGATGCTTTTCGCACCGGCAATGCAGACGGAGCAGGAGCAGCAGATAACGGAACTGCGTGTGCTGACCAGCGGCAAGCGGGACAGCCGTTACACCCTGCCGGACAACTGCGTCGGCGCCGGGCTAAAGGGAGACACCATCTTCGCCGTATCGGCGGATACGCTTTACCGGGCCGAAATCAACGCGCAGCGGTTTTCCGCGCTGAAACTGGGCTTGAATCAACCGGTGACCGGCTTTGTCGGGAAGCTGTCCAACGGGGCGGCCCTGGTCAGCTCGGGGGCGGACGTGTACCTGATTTCCCAGCCATGAAAACGGAGGGAAGGCATTGAACATCGTCGACGGGATTCTGCTGTTCGTGCTGCTTATCAGCGTGATTTACGGGTTTTATCACGGGTTCATCCAGTCGGTTTCCAGCCTGCTGGGGCTGGGCCTGTCCATCCTGGCCGGGCTGGTGTTCGGCCCGAAATTGGCCGCTCTGCTGTCCTCCAACCAGGCGGTGACGGGGGTGCTGGCCAACTATTCCGACGCCGTCGCGCGGGTGGGCGACTACGAGCTGGCCAGGGCGCCCGTCAGCGGCGTGAGCGGCAACGTGCTGGAAACGGTGCTCAACAGCGTCTCCCTGCCGGCGCCCATCGAAAACGCCCTGAAGGACAACATCCTGACCCAGGCGTTCTCCGGAAAGGGCCTGGCGACGGTGAACGAGTACGTGTCCAACACCGTGGTGCAGGCGGGCATCGGGATTTTGTGCTTCCTAGCCTGCTGCCTGATTGCCTATATCGTCTGGATGCTGCTCACCTCGCTGGTGCGCCATGTGTTCGAGTTTCCCATCCTGCGCCAGCTGGACTGGCTGGCCGGCGGGCTGTTCGGCCTGGCGCGCGGGGCGGTCGTCTGCTACCTCCTGGTGCTGCTGTTCCCGCTCATCCAGGTCGTCGTGCCGGACAACCAGTTCGCCGATTACCTGTCGACCAGCTCCGTCGCATCCCTGTTCCGGAACGACGGCTTCTTCATGCGCATCATCCGCGGGGGGTAATTCGCCGGATATCGAAGACCGGGCGGCCTGAGCGGCCGCCCGGTTGATTCGGTTTGCCTGTTATTCAGGCCGCCCAGCCGCCCTCGTCCTTCCGGAAGAAGGGCTGTTCCCTGACCTTTTCATAATGCGCGGCAAGCAGCCTTCCGTCCTCTTCCGAATAGGGCGTGCCCCGGCATTCGTCGGCGTGCTCAGCCATGAAGGACTGGCATTCCCAGTTGCCCGGCGGAATCAGAACATCCGCGCCCAGATGGTAGGCAAAGCGCATCGCGGCCAAGCGCAGGCGTTTGTCCTGCGCGTCAATGGGCTTGCACCAGGACTTGGGCCAGGGGGACGCTTCCCGCTCCGCCTCGTCCTTCCAGGCGCGCTCGACGATGGACTTGATGGCCAGCAGGCCAAAGCCTTCCGCGGCCTTCGCTTTCGTCAGCTCGTCCCCGATGCCCTGGCCGAAGTTGAGCATCCAGTTTACCGGGAACATCACGGAGTCGAAGGGATACAGCTGAAGGCACTCCAGGGCAGCCCGCTCGCTGTGCGCGCTGATGCCAAGCTTCCGGATGACGCCGTCCCGCTTGAGCCTGAGCAGCAGCTCCATCGTCCCGTCAGGCGCGAAGGCTTCCCGCACGTCCTGCGGGGTGCGCATGGCGTGCAACTGGTAGAGGTCGAACCAGTCGGTCCGAAGGTTGTTGAGGGAGGCGCGCAGCTCCTTCTCCGCTTCCTTCTTCCCGCGGCAGGTGGTCTTGCAGGCCAGGAGCACGTCCTTCCGGTAAGGTTCCAGGGAGGGGCCCAGGGTGACCTCCGCGTTGCCGTAGCTGGGCGCGACGTCGAAGTAGTTGACCCCGGCGTCCACCGAGGCGGCCACGTACCGGTCCGAGTCGGCCTGCGGCACGTCCATGCTGACGATGCCGGCGTAAATGACGGGAGAAACCAGGAAACCGGTTTTACCCAGCGCTACCTTCTTCATTTTTACCGCCCTCCTTTGCCCCATTATCGTCCGGACGGGCGAGCAGGTCAATGAGGGCGTTGCTGCGCTTCATGAAGGCTTTGAGCTCGTCCCCTTCCAGCGGCCGGGAGGACAGGCGCGCCAGGTCGAATACCTGGGCAATCAGCAGCGCCTGCCGCTCGTCCTCCTGCATGGAGGCGATGGCGGCGACCGAGGGGTTCAGGCGGTTGAGCACCAGGGTGTAGCGCTCCGGGAAGGGGTGCTTGTCACCGTATATCCGGCTCATTTCCTTATATCGTCTCAGCTGCTCGTCTTCCGTCAGCATCCCGGGGGTCTCCCGGTCGCTGAGCGCCTCCACCTGAACGCTCAGGTCAGGCATGCCCAGTACGTCCCGGGCGCGCTTCTCCAGCTTTTCCCGGTCGATGCCGCCGCCTTCCTCGCTGTCCTCCTTCAACCCCTTCACGTCGGCGTCCACGCGCAGGAAGTCCAGCTCCGCGCCGCCGGAATACTCCAGGAAGGACATGAAGTTCACGTCGATGAGCGTATCCATCACCGCCACGTCGATGTCCCTCTTCTCAAAGGGGGCGACGCTGGCCGCCTGGCGGGCGGCGTCCGTGGTGTAATACGCCTTCTTCTCCGCCTTCCCGCCGTTGCGCGCCTTGTACTCGTCCAGCGTCAGGTAGTCGCCGCGGGTGGTTTTCAGCAGCAGCGACCCCTTGACGGCGTCATAGAACTTCTTGTCCTGGATGCATCCGAACTTGATGAAGGGATGGATGTCGTCCCAGTATTTCTGGTAGGTTTCCCGGTCATTTTCAAAGAGGCTGTTGAGCTTGTCGGCCACCTTCTTGACGATGTGCTGGGAGAGCTTGCGCACGTATCCGTCGTTTTGCAGGAAGGACCGGGAGACGTTCAGCGGCAGGTCCGGGCAGTCGATGACGCCTTTGAGCACCATCAGGAACTCGGGGATGACCTCCTTGATGTTGTCGGCGACGAAGACCTGCCGGTTAAACAGCTTGATTTCCCCGTCCTGCCCCGAGAAGTCGCGCTTGATGCGCGGGAAATAGAGGATGCCCTTCAGGTTGAAGGGGTAATCCACATTCAAGTGAATCCAGAACAGGGGGTCTTCCCAGGTGCGGAAGAGCTTGCGGTAGGTCTCCCGGTATTCCTCGTCCGTGCAGTCCTTGGGCGCCTTGAGCCAGAGGGGGTGGGTGTCGTTGACCAGGACGGGGCCCGGCTCCTCCTCCTCCCCAAAAGGCGCCGGCGTCTCCGGCGCGCTGTCTTCGCCGCCCTGCTCCGCCTTCCGCTTTTTATCGGCTTCCTCGCGTTCCTGCTTCCGCTTCTTCGCGTCCTCCCGGCGCTTTTTGATGTCCTCCGGGTCTTCCAGGTACACGGGCACGGACATGTATCCGCAGTATTTTTCCAGCACCTCGCGCGCGGTATGGCCGTCGAGGAAACCCTTTTCCTCCTCGCTCAGGTGCATGGTCACGGTGGTCCCGCGCTCCTTGCGCTTCCCGTCCTTCATCTCGTAGGAGATGCCGTCGTCGCTGGTCCAGTGCACGGGCTTCGCGCCGTCCTCCCAGGACAGGGAATCCACGCTGACCTTGTCGGCGGCCATGAAGGCGGAGTAAAAACCCAGGCCGAAATGGCCGATAATTCCGGACGCGTCCTCCCCGGTGTAGTTCTTGAGGAACTCCTCCGCGCTGGAGAAAGCGACCTGGTTGATATACCGGTCCATCTCCTCCGCCGTCATGCCCACGCCGTTGTCCCAGACGCGGATTTCACCCTTCTTCCGGTCCAGGGTGACGACCACCTTCAGCTCCTCGTCCCCGCCCTTTCCCAGCATTTTCAGCTTGGTGACCGCGTCCACGCCGTTGGACACGATTTCGCGCAGGAAGATGTCCTTATCCGAATACAGCCATCGCTTGATGACCGGCATGATGTTCTGCGCGTCGATGGAAATGCTGCCCGTCCTGGCAGCGGCTTGCTTGCTGGCCATGGTGTCAAAACCTCCGAATGTTGTTGCAGGGCCATTGTATCACGCATACGGGCGGCAGGCAAGCGATTTTTAGCACTCTCATCTCCTGAGTGCTAACCCGACGATGCGGCGATTGACGCTGTTCACGGCATGGGCTATGCTTATCACGGGATTGGGAGGGACGATATGAGCCGTCTGGGCGACCTGCTGCATCTGGAGCGAACGCGCCGCGGGATGAGCGCGAAGGAAGTATCCAAACTCGCCGGGGTCAGCGAGAAATACCTGCTGGAAGTGGAGTCGGGCTCCCGCATCATCCAGGACGACCAGGCGCGCCGGATTCTGAAAAAAATGGGCGCGCAGCAGGCGCCGGAGGCCGCCTTTACGCTCGACGACATCGCGGCCACGGTGGACCTGCAGGCCGCCGTCAGCCCGCAGCGGCTGGAAAAGGCAAAGAAGGCGGAGCCGAAGGAGGCCGAAAAGGGCGACGGCTCCATCTGGCTGGACGCCCTCAGCGGCATCCTGCGCAGCGTGCCCGTGTACAACGCCGTCATGGCGCAGGTAGGCAGCCGGATGCTTCCGGTTCTGCAGGGGAAAATCGAAGGCGCCCCGGCGGACAAGGTCTTTTATTTCGTATCGCCCGACCAGCGGATGCGGGGTTTCCGCGTCCACCAGGGGGACCTGGTGCTGGTGGTGCCCGCGCAGGCGGCCGAGGACGGGAAAATGATGCTGCTGGACACCAAGCTGGGAAAGCAGCTGTACATGGTCAAAATCCTGCCGCGCTACCAGCTGCTCCTGCAGACCTTCGACCGGCAGAACGAAAGCGAAATCGTCCCGATGTCTGACGCCGTCGTCGTCGGGCGGTGCGTGCGGCTGGAGGCCGAGCTGTAGCCAGGGACAGAAAGAACAATCTCCCCTACTCCGACGTTGCCTGAGGTGGAAAATGGCGCTGCTGTCCCGGGTCTTCAATGCGAATACGTTCCGGCAATACGCCTTGATGCTGATTGGCTGCCTGATCGGCGCGGCCAGCTACCCGCTCTTCCTGGAGCCCAACCACATCGCGCCCGGCGGGTTGACGGGCGTCACGATGATTTTGAACTACTATTTTGCCGTTCCCATCGGCCTGGGGAGCCTGGTGCTCAACATCCCGCTGATTATCCTGGGCTGGCGGCTTATCGGCGCGCGGTTCATCCTGCGCACGGTGCTGGCGACCGTCCTGTTTTCCGTCCTCATCGACCTGATGAATTTCGAGCCGCTGAGCCTGGACCCCATGCTGGCGGCCGTCTTCGGCGGCGTCATGCTGGGCTTCGGGCTGGCGCTGATCATCCGCGGGAACGCGACCACGGGCGGCACCGACCTGCTGGCGCGCATCGTGCACCACCGCCAGCGCGCGATCAGCATCGGCTCCTTCCTCTTCGCCTTCGACCTGGCCGTCATCCTGCTGGCCTGGCTGTTCATGAGCGTGCAGCACGCGCTGTACGCGATCGTATGCGTGTTCGTCTCCGCCAAGGTGCTCGACCAGGCCCTCCTGGGCATCGGCACCGACAAAGCCTGCTATGTCATCAGCCGGGAGCCGGACCGGATTGCCAAGCGGGTGATGGACGAACTGGAGCGCGGCGTCACGGTGCTGAACGCCTCCGGCGCCTATTCGGGACGGGAATTCAAGATGCTGCTGAGCATCGTCGGACGGCTGGAAACGGTAAAAATCAAGCAGATTGTGCAGGAGGAGGACCCCCAGGCGTTCATGTTCATCACCGACACGCACGAAACGCTGGGCGAGGGCTTCCGCAAACTGACCGGGGAGGAAATCTGATGGCCTACCAATCCCTGTACCGCACCTGGCGGCCGCGGCGCTTCACCGAGATGGTCGGCCAGGAGCCCGTCGTCAGGGCGCTGTCCAACCAGGCCGCCACCGGCCGGGTCGCCCATGCCTACCTGTTTTGCGGCAGCCGCGGAACCGGGAAGACCAGCGCGGCGCGCATCATGGCGATGGCCATCAACTGCCTGTCCCCGCAGGACGGGAACCCCTGCCTCGCCTGCGACAGCTGCGCCGCCCTCGGCGGCGACACCACGCTGGACGTGTTTGAGATGGACGCCGCCAGCAACAGCCGGGTCGAGGAAATCCGCGAGATGCTTTCCCGGACGGACTACCCGCCCCAGTTCGTCCGGTACAAGGTCTACATCATCGACGAAGTGCACATGCTGTCCAACGCCGCCTTCAACGCCCTGCTCAAGACGCTGGAGGAGCCGCCCCCCTACATGGTCTTTATCCTCGCGACCACCGAGCCGCAAAAGCTGCCCGCCACCATCCTCTCCCGCTGCCAGCGCTTCGATTTCGGCCGCATTTCGGAAAAGGATATCATCGGCAGGCTGAAGCAAGCCCTGGGCAATGACCTCAAGGCGGAGGACGGGGCGCTGCAGCTGATTGCCGCGATGGCGGAGGGCAGCATGCGCGACGCCTGGAGCCTCTTGGACATGTGCCTGGGCGGCGCCGGGGAAACGCTGACGGAGGAGCAGGCGCGTGAAACCCTGGGCGCCGTCAGCCAATCCTTCCTCTTTGAGTTTCTGGACGCGCTGCTGTCCGGAGACGCGGGCGAAGCGCTGCAGCTCTCCAATCACCTGATGCAAAGCGGGCGGGACGTGCAGGTCTTTCTGCGCGAGCTGGGCGGGCACCTGCGCCAGGTGCTGGCCGTGCACTGGACCCGCGCGGGCATCCGGGACACGACGCCGGACCAGCTGCGGCGGCTGCAGCGGCAGGCGGACAGCGCCGACCCGGACCAAATGCTGTCGATTCTTGAGCAGTGCATGCAGGCGGAAACGGACGCCCGCTGGGCCGCTTCGCCGCGCGCCGTGCTGGAGCTCTTCGTCCTGAGAACCTGCAGGGGGCCTTCCAAAAGGGCCGCGCCCTCCTTAAAACCGGGTTCCAGGGAAAACAAGGAAGCCGCCCCGCAGCCGGCGGAACTCCCTTCCGCTGAAGACCCAAGCGCTGCGGATGGTGAAAAAGAAGGGATGCCGATGCGACAGGAGGATACAACCGCCCTCCCCGCTCCCCCGCCACCGGCGCCGGAAGCCGTTCCATTACCCCCTGAACCTGCCATGGAGACGGTGCAGGCGGAACCCGGCAGAGCGGCTGACGCGCCTGAAATCCCGCTCATGCAGGCTGCGGCGGCGGAACCCGGAGCCCGGACGCCCGCGGCCAGCCCGCGGGACGCCTGGAACGCGATGCTCAAGAGGCTGGCCAGGGAGCATGAAGGCCTGCACGCCCTGGTATCCCGCGGGAAATACGGCGGCTACGAGGACGGCACCTTCCTGCTGCGCCTGGAAAAGGAAGACGATATCCTGGCGACCCTGCTGGGCGACGAAGAGCGGGAAAAACCGATTTCCCTCATCCTCAGCGAGGAAATGGGCCTACCCTGCCGGTTCTCCACAGGCGGGAAGGCGAGGGAGCCGCATCAGGCGCCACGGGAAGCGGACGACGGCAACGTCGAGGCGCTGGCCAAGGTGTTCGGCAGGGAGAAAATCATCCTCCGGAAAGACAATCCATAACCGTAAAGAACCGCCAGTCAACACCACTTCATTCTCGTAAACAACGCCAAACAGCGGCAGTTCCCCCACTTCTTCCATGGGAACAGGCTGTTTTCCGCGCCAACCGCATCTGCGCGGCTTCTTTTTTGCGTTGTCACACAATTGAAAAGAATCCGTCACAGTATGCTATAATACGGATGCGTCGCACTCCCATCAGCATTTCGGAAGGAACAGGGCATGAGCGAAAACAGGTCCAGGTATTCCAGCGCGCCGCTGCAGGATTTGCGCCGGCGCCCGCCCAGGCAGCAACAACCCCCGAAACAACGGGGGCAGGCGGCTGCAGGTATCGCAGCGCCCAACCCGCGCAGTTACGTTTTCCTGCAGGTGCTGCTGGTCGCGGCGCTGCCGGTTTTGTTCATCGTTTCCCTGCTGGTCCGGGACACGCGGCTCTACTGGGCCTTCGTCATCCTCAGCCTGGCCGGGATTGCGCTGATGGCCCTTCTGAAAGCCTTCGTCCCCAACGCGCGGAGGGTGCTGGGCGTCGTGCACGCGGCGATGATTGCCGTGGCGCTGTTCGCCATCCTGGTATCCTCCCCTGCGCGCGGAAACCCCGCGCAGCTGCAGACACAGGACCTCGCGTCCATTTTTTCGGATGAAACGACCGCCAGCCTGACCGATATGGCGCAGGCGGCACAGGATGTGGACGCCGTCCAGACGCCCGACCCGGGCAGCGCCTCCCTGGCCCAGCAGAAACTGGACCGGTTCATGGCCGCCTGGGCGAACAAGGACTATGCCGCGATGGTTTCCTACTCCTCTCCGGCCTGGGTCAACCAGCATGAGAGCCAGCGGGACGCGGAGACGAGCATCTTTCACCTCAGCGCGATCCGCACGCCGGTGAGCTACCAGATTACCGACGTGTCCGGGAGCGACTCGGACCAGACGCGGACCATCACCATGCAGGCGCTTATCAGCAAGAACGACGGCAAGGAGCCGGTGAAGTACAACTTCCAGATTCTGATGATCCGCGTGAACAACGAGTGGTTCGTCGACCCCAATTCCATCTCGTCCTCCCAGGTGGTGCAGGAAGCCCCCGTCGCCCAGGCCGATTCCGCCGCCGGCCAGCAGGCCGCCATGGGCCAGGCGGCGCTGGCCGAGGAAGCCCAGCAGGCACAGGCACAGGCGCAGACAGTCTCCGTGCGTTCGGACACCGTGCTGTACTACAACCAGGACGGCGGCGAGTTTTACCACATCGACCCCAACTGTTCTTCCATCGGGACGAGATACCGTCCGCTGACGGCGATGTTCTATTACCGGGACGTTTCCAACGACACGTTCAAGAACCTTAAGACCTGCCCGGAATGCAAGGCGCCGGCTCGCTGAGGATGCGTTATCACATCGACACCATCCCGGTCTGGGACGCGCTGAAGCACGGCGCGGGATGCCCGCTTTGCGCCCTGCGCCGGAAGACCGAGCGGCGGCTGGTGGAACGCGCGCTCGGGGCGTCGGTCATGTCCCCGGACAGCCGCATCAAGGTCAACCGAACCGGGTTCTGCCGGACTCACCAGCAGATGCTGTATAACGCGCCGGGCGGCAACCGCCTGGGGCACGCGCTGATGATGCTCTCCCATCTGCAGGAAACCCGCTCCCGGCTTCCCCGGCTCTTGGACACCGGCGCCCCCGGCGGAAAGCTGGCCGGGTTATTCAGGAAAGGCAAGGACGCTTCCGGCGGCCCCCGCTCCCCCGCCGACAGCGCCGGTTGCGTCCTGTGCGAAGAGCTGGACGAGCAGAGCAGGCGCCATGCCGCCAGTTTCCTCCACCTGTGGAAAACGGACGCCGCTTTTCAGGCGGCTTATCAACAATCCGTCGGCGTCTGCCTGCCGGACGCGCAAGCCCTGCTGCTGCTGGCGCCGGATTTTCTGAGCGCCCGGGAACAGGCCGGCTTCAGGGGCTTGCTGGAAAGCCAGCTGGCCGCCGCCCTTCAAGCGCTTGAAAGCGATTTGTCCCGCTTTACCCAAAAATCGGATTACCGGAACGCGGAACTGCCCTGGGGCGACGCGAAGGACGCCCTGGAACGGACCGTCAACCACCTGCGCGGCTGGTGCCTGGGCAAGGAGCCGTTGAAGGATGAGCGTTAGGGAGAATTGGCGAAAAACCGCGGCGGCTATTGCATTGGCCGCAGCATTGCTGATGTCCGCCGCGGCTGCCGCGGAGGGCGGGGAGCGTTTGGGGTACAAGCCCCCGGAAAGCCACGACTCCCAAAAAGCCATTTTGTATTTCCGCTATCTCGACAGCGCCTACCTGGGGCAGGAAATCCGGGAGGTACCGGTCCCCTATCCGGAAAGCCCTGAAATGGCGCTTGTGCAGGCCCTGCTGGACGAGCCGGAGGGGGAGGGCGGCAACCTGAGGCGTCTTTTCCCGGCAGGTACGGAGGTTTTATCCGTTTTGCAGGAGGGCAGCCAGCTGTTCGTCACCTTCAACAGCGCCGTTATGGACGCCCTGCCCGGCGAGAGCCTGGATACCGAAAAGGGCACGCAGGAAGCGCGGCTGCGCCGGGAGCTGGCGATGGCCTCCCTGGCCAATACGCTGACGCAGTTCGGCGACATCCGCTCCATCCAGGTGCTGGTGTACTCCCCCGCCTCCACCACGGCGTCCATGCGGCTATCCAACCGGTATTACCTGGAGGACAACGACGCCCTGCCCGACCCCCTGTTGCGCGACGAAAGCAGGATTATCACCCCCGGCGCCGCCGCGCGGCTCCCGTTCGGGCTTTGGAAAAGCCGGTCCTGGGGTCAATTGAGCGCGTTCGTGTACTCCAGCCCCGGGGAAGCCGCGAACGGCGGCGGGTGGCTCCAGCCTGACACCCTGCCCCAATTGACAGATTTCAAGCTCAGCGAGGGCCGTGTTTCGCCGGACGGGGCAACGGCGGTCGTCGTGCTGGCCGCCGCTTTCCTGGGTTCTGACGGGCAGGAAGCGACGGTGGACGGCATCCCCGTCGCCCTGCGCTTGCAGGACGGCATATGGAAGATATCCCCCGAATCTGTCCGGTTCATCACGGAGGCGGCAAGATGAAGAGGATGCGCAGGCCCAGGGCGCTCAAAGCGCTGTCTCTCGCCGCCTGCCTGTGCCTGCTCGGCGGCTGCACCGCGTCCATTCCGGTAAAGGACAGCAACGGCAGCGTCACGCTTCCCCCGCCCCGCGGGGAGTATACCGCACCGCTGGGGGACGCGGGTGAAAGCTTCGCCCAGACGGTCATGCTCTGCCTGCCCTCCGCCCAGAACCGCCAGCTGCAGATGTTCCCGGAGCGCATCCTGCTGTCCCATTCGCGGCACCCGGCTGACTACACGCTCAGAAAGCTTTTCTCCTTCACGGGGACGACCGCCGCCCTGCCGCTGACGGACAAAGCGCAGCTCTCCCTCAGCCCCGGCAGCGCGGTGGAAACGTCCGGGCAAACCGCCACCGTCAACCTGGCGGCCGGCGCGCTGGCGCTGGACAACAAGGAGCGTTATCTGGTCAGCCGCGCCATCGCCAACACCCTCACCCAATGGGGGGACATCCGCTTTGTCAACGTCCTGGTCAACGGCCGGCAACTGGGGGTGGACACCGCCTCCACCCTGCCCCTGGGCAGCCTCACCCGAACGGGCAACGAGGACGTCAACGCGCTGTGGGAAGCGATGAACAGGCAGGCGGCGCCCGGCACAGGGTTCGGCTCCGTCGCGACATTGTATTTCCCGGCCAAAGCCGGGCGCGGCGTGCTGGCAGAGGCGCAGGCGGTGAATTTTACCGGAAACTCCCTGCCCCAAATGGCCCTCGCCCTGTTGCAGGCGCTGTCCGCCGGGCCCCAGACCCTGCCCAACGCGGCGCCCCTGCCCGACCTGGTCACCCTCCTGTCCGCGGAGCCCGAGGCGGTGGAACAGCCCGGCGCGGCGGGGCGAACCCTCCGGCTGCGATTTTATGAGGGTGCCAACGAGGCGCTGATATCGGCCGGCGTGCCGCGTTCCATCCTGATGGCTGCGCTGACCTTCACGCTGACCACATTTTTGCCGTATACGACAGGCATCGAGGTCTCCATCGGCGCCGAACAGGTCAACGCCGTGGTGCCCGCCGGGCTGTACGAAGGCGCGGGCGAGGAAATCATCTTCGAGCGCGGCGTGATGCAGCGCAGCCAGTTCGCCCATTTCCTGCTGGACGAGTGCAGCCTGTATTTCCCCAACGCCTTTGGCAGCCTGAGCCGGACCAGCCGGGCGATTCCCTATTACCAGACCTTCAACCCCCGCTACCTGTTCAACCAGCTCGCGCTGGGCCCGGTAAACACGGACAGCGTCACCGGCCTTTCCGCCGCCTTCCCCGCGCCGCCCCGCGACGCGGACCTTCTGGGCATCTCCCGGCAGGGCGACGCCTCCCTGGTCAATTTGTCCGGGAACCTCCGCGGACTGACCGCCGGCCTCAGCGCCGAAAGGGAAAAGCTGATGGTGTACGCGCTGGTCAACACCCTCTCGGACCAGCGCGGCATCCGGCGGGTCCGCTTCTTCATCGACGGAAAGCAGGAGGGCACCTTCGCCGGGAGCGTCGACGTCGCGGGGGAGTTCCTGCGCAACGAGGGTATCATCCGGCAGCCGTGAACCGCCGGCCCCCGGCCTTCGCCGCTTGCGGCCGGGCGCAATACCCTGCAGCCCTCATTATTTATCAAAAGTATGTGCTCCATAAAGAAAACCGCCTGCCGAGAGGCAGGCGGCCAGGTTGTCAAAAAACCTTACTACAGACCATGATGCAGGGGGCTTCGGGGGGCGGCAGCCCACCGATTATCATCGTGTCGTCCGGCTCTGCCGGACGCGCGGGGCGTTTTCGCGAACAGCGAAAACATTCCGCAGCAATCCTCCGAATCGAAAAAGGTCCGCGGACCTTTTTCGACAGTCTGACCGCCTGCCGAGAGGCAGGCGGCCTGCTTTGCATAGGCGTCAGCCCTTGTTCAGCGGCAGTTCCACGGTGAAGACCGCCCCCTGCCCTTCCTCGCTGGCGACGCGGACCGTCCCGCCGTGCTGGTTGACGTATTGCTGCACGATGGACAGCCCCAGGCCGGTTCCGCCCGACTCGCGCCCCCGCGCCTTGTCCACCCGGTAGAAGCGCTCGAACACGTGCGGCAGGCTCTCCCTGGGAATCCCGGGGCCGGAGTCGGACACCGTCAGCACCGCGTCCCGGCCCTGGCGCTGGAGGTTCACCTTGACCCAGCCGTCCCGGGGCGTATATTTGACCGCGTTCTCCAGGAGGTTGTAGACCACCTGCTGAAGCTTGGCCTTGTCCGCGTACATGTCGCAGCTGTCCTGCAGGCTGGTGATGAACTGCTGGCCCCGCTGCGCGGCCATCGGGGAGAGGCGGTGCTCCGCGTCCTTGACCACTTCCGCGAGGGACATCTTTTCGCGGTTGAGGCGCGTGGAGCGCGAATCCGACTGCACCAGGGTCAGCAGGTCGGACACGATGGAGGAGAGGCGGTTGATTTCCTGGTTGACGTCGCTGAGGAACTCCGTCCTCAATTCCGGCCCCATCTCCGGTTGGTAAATCAGGCTTTCAATCATGATTTTCATCGTGGCCAGCGGCGTCTTGAGCTCGTGGCTTGCGTTGGAGACGAACTGGTTGCGCGTCTGGTTGAGGGCGTCGAGCTGCTCGCTCATGGAGTTGAAGGCGACCGCCAGCTGGCGGATTTCGCCGCTGCCCCGCTCCGCCACGCGCGCGCCCAGGTCTCCGGCGGACATGCCGCGGATGACCTGGGTCATCTCCGAAATCGGCCGGGTGAGCACCCGGGAGAAGACCATGCCCGCGACCGCCGCGACCGCCGCCACGGCGACAAAGAGAACGGCCATGTTGTTCTGCATGCTCAGCAGGCTTTGCATCATGTCCCGGACGGAGGACACCAGCAGCAGGACGCCGATGACGTGAGAGGACTGTACGATGCCCGCGGTCGAATAGCTGACCCACTCCTCGTTGGAGGCGAAACTCAGCATGTTCTGTCCCCTCGCCGGCTCCCCCGTTTTGAGCGAATGGACGCCGTAGTCCGAGGTCTGGCCGGAAACAAGGATGCTGACGACCTCGGGATAGGAAAGCAGCCTGCCCATGGACTGCTGGAAGTTGTCCGACTGCACCTTGCCGTCCCGGTCCAGCAGCAGGACACGCCCGCCCAGTTCCGCGCCCGCGCGGCGCACGATGCGGTCCAGCTCCGCCGCGTCGGCGCGGCTCAGGGATTCGGCTGCGCTGACGGCCCATTTCTCCAGCCCCGCCCGGTCCGACTGGATGCGGACGCCAAAAAGGTAGTTGCCCAGCATGTTCGTCAGCGTGCCCGCCATGACCAGGAAGGATACGCCGATAATAAAAAAGAAAGCCAGCATGACTTTCCATCGGATGCTGGCGAAGGGCTTAGTCATCCCGGTCCGTGAAGTAATACCCGACCCCCCATTTCGTGAAGATGAACTCCGGCTGCGTGGGGTTGCGCTCCACCTTTTCCCTCAGGCGGCGGATGTGGACGTCCACCGTCCGCTCGTCCCCGGCGTAATCGTTCTTCCACACGGCGTCGAGCATCTCCTCCCGGCTGAACACCCGGCCGCGGTTGCTGATGAACAGGCTCAGAAGATCGAATTCCTTCGCCGTGAGCCGGATGTCCTTCCCGTCCAGGGTGACGGAGCGGTTGACGGAATTGACGGCCAGATCACGCACCCGCACCACCTTGCTGTCCTCGCCCGCGGCGGCGGGCGCCGAGCGGCGCAGGATGGTCTTGATGCGCGCCTTGACCTCCAGGATGTTGAAGGGCTTGGTCATATAGTCGTCCGCGCCGTACTCCAGGCCCAGGATTTTATCCATGTCCTCGCCCTTGGCGGTGAGCATGATGATGGGGACGTTGCTCGTCTCCCGGATGCGCTGGCAGACGACCACGCCGTCCATCTTGGGCAGCATCACGTCCAGCAGCACAAGGTCCACCGGGTTCTCGGAAAAAACCCGGAGGGCTTCCTCGCCGTCCGCGGCAGTCAGGATCTCATACCCGTCCTGCTCCAGCGTGAACTTGAGCCCCTTGATGAGAATCGGCTCGTCATCCACCAAAAGGATTCGCTTGGCCACCACGGATCATTCCTTCCCAACATCAATGAACTGCGTTGTTTTCTTGAAATGATTATAGCAAAACAAGGGGAAATTGCAAGCGATTCGCAATATAAACTTCATAATTCGTCAATGATTCGGCGATATCGGGGGATCCCGGTTCAAAAAAGCCCGCGGAGGTCTCCTTTTTCAATCGCCGCCTTCAGGCACAGGTAGGTCATCGCGGCGTCAAAACGCGCGTCGTGCAAGGCGCCCTGGGCGCCGAACCATTCCGCGGTCATCTCCCCGGTCCGTTCCTCGCCGATGCCGTAATACGCCGCAAGCTCCGAGAGCTTCGGCGGCTTGGGGCGGCCGGTGACCACCTTGCGCTGCATGTTCATGATGCCCGCTGCGAAGTTCATGGTGCAGAAGGTCCTCAGCTTTTTCATCTTCAGGCCGGCACGTTCCATCTCCACGCGCAGATAGCGCTCGTCAGCCTGCACGTTGTGCCCGACCAGCAAGTCGCAGGCGTTGAAGTCCCGGAGAATCGCCTCCGCGTCGTCCTCAAACCACCGTCCGCCGGACAGCAGCTGCAGGTCCTCCCGGCTCATCCCGTGCACTTCCATGGCGCCGGGGGACATCTCGTCGACCGAGAAAAAGAAGTTGCTGCCGCTGACCTTCCCGTCCGCCTCGGTCAGATAGGACAGCTGGCATATCTGCCCCGGCTCCAGGTCCGTGGCCTCCGTGTCCAGCACAATCAGTCGCACGCCCGCTCCTCAACCCAGCGCTTCGACGCGCTCGACGTCTTCTCGGTGGCCCAGCACCAGCAAGCTGTCCCCCTTTTCCAAGCGGGTATCCGCGCGCAAGTCCATAATCATGTCGTCCTTGCGGTATATGGCGAGGACGGACACCTGGAACCGCTTGCGGACGTCGACCTGCTGCAGGGTCTTCCCGAGCCAGTCCTTCGGGCAGGGCAGATAGACGATGACGTAATCCGAACGCAGGTTGATCAGGTCCAGCACGTGCGGGTTAACCAGGGAATGGGCCACCCGCTCCCCCATGTCCCTCTCCGGGAACACCACCCGGTCGACGCCCAGCTTCAGCAGCACCTTCGCGTGCATGGCGTCCGTCGCCTTGGCGATGAGGTACTTGGCACCCATCTCCTTGCACATGATGGTCATCAGGATGGAATGGTGCAGGTCGTCGCCGATGGCGACGATGGCCGCGTCAAAGTTCCGGATGCCCAGGGAACGCATGGTTTCCTCGTCGTTGGAGTTCACCTGGATGGCGTTGGTGACGAAGGGGGCGACGGCGCTCACCCGCTCCCCGTCGGAGTCCACCGCCAGCACCTCGTGCCCCATTTCGCACAGCGTGCGGGCGAGGGCGGAGCCAAAGCGCCCGATGCCAAAAATCACGTACTGTTTCCTGCTGCTGTCCGCCATGTTTCCTCCTAAAAGCGCGTCGATTGGTGGCTCAGCCGACGATGAGCTGCTCCTCCGGATAGTGGATGCCCGAGAGCTTCCTGCTGTTGCGGGCCGTCAGGCTGATCATCATGGTCAGGGGGCCGACCCGGCCGAAGTACATCAGCAGAATCAGCCAGACCTGGGTGGGATGGGTCATGTTGGCCGTCCCTGCGGAGGTCAGGCCGACGGTGCCCAGGGCGGAGGCTTCCTCAAACAGCAGGTCGATGGTCGAGAAGCCCCGGCTTTGCTCCAGCAGCGACATCCCCACGGAACCCGCCGCCAGCAGCGAGAGGCTGATGAAGAAGATGCTCAGCGCGGTGCGGATCAGGGAGGCGGGCACGCGGCGGCGGAAAGCCTCGACGTCCTCCTTCCCCCGCATGACGCTGCGGATGAGCACGATGAGCACAAAGAAGGTCGACGTCTTGATGCCGCCGCCGGTCGAGGCGGGGGACGCGCCGATGAACATCAGGAAGCTGGACAGCAGCTTGCTTGCGTTGCGCAGGCCGCTTTGCTGCACGGAAAAGTACCCGGCGGTGCGGGTGGTCACCGACTGGAACCATGCGTTGAGGATTTTCTGCGGCGCATCGGCGCCGGGCGCGGCCAGCGTCGCCGGGTTGTCCCACTCGATGAGGGCGAACAGCAGGCTGCCCGCCAGCAGCAGGGCGGCCGTGGTCGCAAGCACGATTTTTGAGTGGAGGTGCAGCTTGCGCGCGCGGAAACGCGTATGCATCAGGTCCGCCAGCACGGCGAAGCCGATGCCGCCGACGATGATGAGCGAGGAGATGGTCATGAGGACGTGGGGGTCATCCTGGAACTGCGTCAGGCTGCCCGCTGCGCCGAAGAGGTCGAACCCCGCGTTGCAAAACGCGCTGATGGCGTGGAAGAACCCGAAATACGTTCCCTTCCAGAACCCGAACATCGGCACGAAGCGAATCGCCAGCAGGACGGAGCCGGCCAGCTCGACCGCGATGACGATGAGCATGAAGCGGATGGTCGTCCTCACCGTGCCTGAGAGGCCGGGCATGCTCATGGTTTCGTGCAGCAGGATGCGGTTGCGCAGGGAAATGCGCCGGCCGGAGAGAATCAGCACCGAGGTGGCGAACAGCATGAACCCCAGGCCGCCCAGCTGGATCAGGCTGAGGATAACCAGTTCCCCGAAGAGGGAATAGGACGACGCGGTGTCGACCACCGTCAGGCCGGTCACGCAAACGGCGCTGGTGGACGTGAACAGCGCCTGCAGCGGCGTGATGCGGACGCCCGGCTCCGCCGCGAACGGCAGCAGCAGGAGCAGGGCGCCGGTGAAAATAATGGCGAAGAAGCCCAGCGCCAGGATCTTGGAAGGGCTCATCGGGGGTCTGGCCGTATTCGTGTTTTGCATCTCTGTTTCGCCGGTCGTCCCGGGCAATTCCCACAGCCTCCCCGCGGGCGTTCAGCCCGGGGCTTGGTTCAGGACGCCGTCAGCCTTCGTCTTTCACGTCCCCGGTTTCCGCTTCGTCCTCGTCCCCGTCATCGTCGTCCTCATGCTCGGGGAAGAAAGGCTGCTGGCATTCGGGGCACAGATAGTCCTCTTCAAAATCAAAATCGGTGATGTCGAACCGCGTCTTGAAGCCGCAGTGCGGGCATTCGAACTCCACCACGGAGTCGCCTTCCACGTCTTCGTCCTCGTCGGTGTATTCGCCGTCCTCGTCTTCAAACACGGCATCTTCCAGCGCGGCGAGGTCTTCGTCCATGTTCTCGAGGTACTCGTTGAACTCGTCCTGGTTTTCTCGCAGCTCGTCAACCTCCGCGGCCACCGCGTCCAGCACGTCCAGCATCCTCAGCAGCAGCTTCTGCTCCTGGGTGTCCTCCTTGAGGTTCATCCCTTCCGCCAGGCCTTTGAGATACTCCACTTTCTTGGACAGGTCGCTCATGGTGCCCCCCTTCCGCGCGGTTGCCGCGCCTTAAGCCCTGGACAGGTATTCGCCGGTCCGGGTGTCGATTTTGATGACGTCCCCGATATTGATGAACAGCGGAACCATCAGCGTGAAGCCGGTTTCCGTTGTCGCGGGCTTATAGGTCGTGGAGGCCGTGTCGCCCTTGAACCCGGGCTCCGTATCAGTGATCTCAAGGTCCACAAAATTGGGCGCTTCCACGGAGAAGGCCGCGCCCTTAAAGAAGCGGATGCTGACGTTCGTGTTTTCCTTTACGAACTTGATGGCGTCCTCCACCTGGCTGAGGTTCAGCGGCATCTGCTCAAAGGTCTCCGGGTCCATGAAGTAATACAGGTCCCCGTCGTTGTACAGGTACTGCATCTCCTTGGACTCGATGATGGCGCGGGGCATCTTGTCCGTCGGGTTAAAGGTGCGCTCGATGACCGCGCCGGTCATGATGTTCTTGATTTTCGTGCGGACAAAGGCCGCGCCTTTCCCGGGCTTGACATGCTGGAAATCCACGATGTTCCAGACCCCGTCCTCCCATTCGATCGTGATGCCCTTCCGAAAGTCGCTTGCCGTAATCATATGCCGCCCTCCAATTCAAATTCCATCGTTTACAGGATCTGCAGCTCGCGCGGGGAAGCCACCAGGGACTCGGCGCCCGCCGGAGTGATGAGGCAGGTATTCTCAATCCGCACGCCCCCCAGGCCGGGCAGGTATACGCCGGGCTCCACGGTGACGACGTGGCCGGGCTGCAGCGTATCCGGGCTGCGGGGGTTCAGCCGCGGGTTCTCGTGCACGTCGATGCCGACCGCGTGCCCCAGGCCGTGCCCGAACTTGTCACCGTACCCGGCGTCGCCGATTATCTTCCGCGCGATGCCGTCCACCTGGCTGCAGGCCTTCCCGGGCGCCAGCGCGTCCTGGCAGGCTTTCTGCGTCTCCAGCACCAGGCCGAAAATCTCCAGCATCCGGCTGTCCGGCCGGCCCACCGCGACAGTACGCGTCATGTCCGCGCAGTATCCGCCATACTTCGCCCCAAAGTCCAGGGTGACCAGGTCGCCTTTTTTCAGGGTTCTTTCCCCCGCGATGGCGTGGGGCAGCGAGCCGTTGGGGCCTGAGGCCACGATGGTCGCGAACGCGGCTTCCTGCGCGCCCAGCTCCAGCATCCTGAACTCCAGCATCCGCTTGACCTGCGTCTCGCTGAGTCCTTCGCGGATGACGCCGACGATATAGCCGAACGCCTCGTCGCTGATTTCAAAGGCTTTGCGGAGAAGCGCGATTTCCGCGTCGTCCTTGATTTCGCGCAGGGATTCCGGCGCGTTGCCCAGGGATGCCATTCCGATCCCGCCCAGCGCGGAGGCCAGCCGGTCCGCTTCCCGGACCGTGACGAAATCGTCCTCGTACAAAACCGTCTCCGCACCGGTTTCCTTCAGCAGTTTTGCGGCCAGCTGCGCGTGGTTCACGTCGTTGGTGACGGAATGGACTTCATAGCCCGGCGCCTGGGCCTGCGCCTGCTCCACGTAGCGGAAGTCGGTCACAATCGCGCGGCGCTTCCCCGAAACGACCAGCTGCCCCTCGCCGGTAAACCCGCTGAGATAAAAGACGTTGGAGGGGCGATGGACAAGGATGCCGTCGCTTCCCGCCAAGCCGCAGCGCTCCGTCAGTCGCCTGATCCTGTCCGCCATGCCGTCCTTCCCCCCTCCACGATTACCGCAGCGTATTTTATCATAATTCAAGCCGTTTATCCACCAGAACCATATGGAACCAGCATGATTTCACGTAAGCCCGCCTGCCCGCGCGCGGGCAAGCGCCTGTTTCATCTCCGCAGCGTCCTGCGCCATGGTACCGCGGCTCTCGCAAATCAGCGTGCCACCGTATCCGCGCGATACCAGCAAGGGCGCGAGCAGGGCAAAGTCCGGGCCAAAGCCGGTGTCCGAGAAGACCCTGTGGCGGATTTCCCCCTTCGCACCAAACTCGATGCGGGAGAAGTGCATGTGCGACTCCCTCGCGCGCGGAAGCCCGAGCGCCGCCTCGACGCGGTCGAGCACCTGCGCGAAATCCTCATGCGACCGCAGGCTCCCGCCCTGGGCGGCGTGCAGGTGGGCGAAATCCAGGCAGGGGAGAAAACTGCCGTCCAGCCGCACCAGCGACAGGATTTCCTCCAGCGTGCCCAGCACGCTGGGCCTGCCCATGGTTTCAAGGCACAGGCGAATCTCGCCCCTGTCCTCCTTTACCAGCGCGCTTCTGACCATGAGCAGCCGTTCCGCGCAGCGCTCCAGCGCTTCCTCACGTGTCTGGCCTTTGGGCGAGCCGACGTGGACCACCAGGCGCGTGCCGCCCATCGCCTGCAGCAGGCGCGCGCTGTCGGTCAGGTAGCGCGCGCTGGCGGCGGCCAGCGCTTCGTCCGGGTTGGCCAGGTTGACGTAGTAGGGCGCATGCGCGCTGATGTCCACGTCCGCTTCCCGGGCGGCAAGGCCGATGCGACCGGCCGTTTCCACCGTCATCGAAATGCCCCGGCCAAAGGGAATCTCAAAGGCGTCCAGGCCGAAAAGGCGCCTCTGCCAGGCGAAGGCGTCCGTTGTGCTTTTATGGCCCTGCTCGTAAAAGAGCTCGGAATTGCCGGCCGGGCCGACGCGCAGGCCGCGGCTCAATGTGCCTGGGTCCGCTGGTCGTAAGCCTCCCACAGGGGGGCGTAAATCCGGACGGCGTCCTCGTGCTCCGCCAGCGTCTTTGAAAAATGGAGCTCGCCGGTGTTGGGGTCCTTCGAGCAGAAATACAGGAACCCTTCGCTGAGGAACTGCTCGTCCGGGTACAAGGCGGCCTGGATGGCCGCTTTGGAGGGGCTGCAGACGGGTCCGGGCGGCAGGCCTTTCACGCGGTAGGTGTTGTAGGGGGAATCCACGGCCAGGTCCGCCTGGTTCAAGGCCATGCGGGTGGTTCCTGTCACGTACTTGATGGTCACGTCGCTGCCCAGCGGCATCCCCTGCTTCAGTCTGCCATGGAACACAGCGGACACCTTCGCGAACTCCGCCGTTTTGGCTTCCTTCTCGATCATCGACGCCAGGGTGACGACCTGGTCCATGCTCATCCCCAGCTCCTCCGCCCGGGCGTGGAAGGGCTCCTGGTATACCGCCTCGGTCTGGGAGAGCAGCTTTTTGATGACGTCATCCGCGGTCGCGCTGGTATAAATCTCATAGGTGTCCGGCGCCAGGTAACCTTCCAGCACATATTTGCGCTGCCCCGCGTTCCGGTCCGCCAGAACGTCGGCGATGTAGTAATAGGCGGCAAACCCGGCGCCCGTCCTGCACTTCTCCAGGAATTCGGCGGTGTCCTGCAGCACGCCTTCCTTCTTGAGGTATTCCGCGATGGTTTGCACGGTCCACCCCGGGATGACGGTGATGCTGCGGACGATGGGCTTGCCGTCCCCGCGGGTCAGTTGGTCGGCGATCTGGCTGAGGGTCATGCCGCGGCTGAGGGTGTACTCCCCCTCCTGGATCTTTTGGCCGAAACCCATGAAATCCGCGTAATACTTGAACACGGAGCGGTTGCGGATGAGGCTTTGGTTCTGCAGGTTGTTGGCGACCCGGGTCAGGCTGTCCCCGGCTTGTACGACAAAGGCGACCGGCTCCTCGCTGCCGGCGTCCACCGGGTCGATGAGCACCGCCGATAGCTTGCCCCAGGCAAAGGACAGGCCGCCGATGAGCAGCAGCGCGGAACAGACGAAAATCAGAACGGGCCGCAGGATGCTCCATAGCCAGCTGTACCAGTACAGCCCGTATTCCCGCTCTTCCATCAGGGATTCCGGCGTATGCTCCTGTTCCGGGTATCGTTTCATCTTTATTGAAGCCCGGGCAGTTCCAGGCTGATGCCGGACGCCTTCGCGATGATGTTGTAGATGTCCGCGAGCGCCTGCTGGAGCCGCATTTCAGCCAGCAAAAACTGCGAGGTGTCCGTGCCGGCGTACAGCAGGGAGGAAATCTGCTGGAAGCGCGACATCTCCTCCGCCGGCACGCTCTGGCTGGACATCGCGGAAACCTGCACCGTCATCTGCAGCCTTTTATATTCCTTCAGCAGCGCGCGGGTGGTTTCGCTTTCTTCCACAATCGCCTTGAGCCGCCGGTAATCCCGGACCTCCTGGGATTCCCGCAGCTGGTCGGCCAGGCGGTTGGCAGCGTCGTAATTCATCCCTCATCCTTTCAGGCCAATGAAAAAGCCGCGGGGTTCGCCCGGCCGGGCGCCGCGGCTCAACCATGATAGCACAGATCAGCCCAGGTCAACAATCACCGGCAGGATCATCGGGTTGCGCTTGATGCGGTCGTTGAGGAAGCGGCGCAGCTCGTCCTTGATGCGGTTTTTGATGGCCGGCCAGTCACTGCCGGAGATGTGCTCGTAGGAGTCGATGATGCCGCGCACCACCTCGCGGGATTCCTCCACGATGTCCTCGTTCTCCCGGACAAACACGAAGCCGCGGGAAATGATGTCCGGCCCGGAGATCAGGACGCCCTGGGTGCGGTCGAAGGCCATCGCCACGATGATGAGGCCTTCCTGGCTCAGGTGCTTGCGGTCACGCAGGACGACGTTGCCCACGTCTCCGATGCCCAGGCCGTCGATAAGGATGGTGCCGGTGGGCACGATGCCGTCGATGGTCAGCTCCTCGTGGTTCATCGCGATGATCTGCCCGGTTTCCGGCAGCACGATGTTCTCCCGCGGCGTGCCCAGCGTTTCCGCCAGCTCCGCGTGCTGCCAGAGCATCCGGTACTCGCCGTGCACGGGGATAAAATACCGGGGCTTGACCAGGGTGTGCATCAGTTTGAGCTCCTCCTGGCAGGCGTGGCCGGAAACATGCACCTCCGCCAGCGCCTCATAAATCACCTCGGCCCCGCAGCGGTACAGCTGGTTGATGACCCGGGACACGAAGATCTCGTTGCCGGGGATGGGGGTTGCGGAGATGATCACCTTGTCGGACTGCTTGATCTGCAGCTTGCGGTGCTCGGCAAAGGCCATGCG
>ERZ747221.1409-NODE-1409-length-24179-cov-3.299062_pt1 | contig 24179 bp, 26 predicted proteins | sample MGYA00374949_ERZ747221 | MGnify/ENA primary metagenome ERZ747221 (study PRJEB28779, sample SAMN05720172) | bioreactor metagenome | isolation source: Anaerobic biogas reactor | place: USA:Washington, USA | collected 2015-08-08 ... | reverse complement strand
TACACCTGGTCGCGGCGTATTCCAGTCCTCGGCAAAGCGCCACGGAAGCAGGCTGGTGCCACGTGCTCCAAGATCGGGCCGTGGCCGCCGACCATCGCGTTGCCACCATGGTGGTGACGCGATGGTCGGCGGCCATTCTGTGAGGCGTAAGAGTGCGCTAGCTAGCGCACTCGCTGACGCACTTGATCAGGGCCTTGATATAGCCGATGCCGTAGGCGCGACCACGGTGGCCCCAGGGCGTGTCGCCTACGACGCCGGGGGTGTGGTCCACGATGAACACCCCCTTGAAGCCCGCCTCGTGGTAGCAGCGCATCGCCTGCAGCATGTCGATGCGCCCCTCCTCGATGAACGTCTCGGCAAAGTGGGGCACGGTGCGGTCGACGTTACGGAAATGGACGTACGAGATCCTGTCCTGGCCGGCAAAGAGGCGGATGGCGTCGTACACCTCCTCGGGGGTGTGGTCCATCTCGGACACCGTGCCCTGGCAGAACTCGATGCCGTTGGCGGGACTGTCGACGATGCCCATCACGCGCTTGTAGGCGTCGATGCTGCGGACGACTCGCGCCACGCCGCCGATGCTGGGCACCGGCGGGTCGTCAGGGTGCAGGGCAAGCATCACCCCCTCTTGCTCGGCCACCGGGACGACGGCCTTCAGAAAGTAGGTGAGGTTGTCCCACACCTGCTCGTCAGTGAACGTGCCGTGCTCGTGGGCGGGCGCGTGGGCCACCTGATCGTGGTCATAGATGGTCACCTTGGCGCCGCCCCGGCCCCGCGGGCTGTACTCGGTGCGCCACACCTTGCCGTCCACGATAAAGTGGTAGCCGAGGGTGCGGATGCCGGCGCGCCCCATGTTGGTGATCGTCTTGCAGACCTTTTCGATCTGCTCGTCGCGCCCCGGCTCGCCGCGCCGCACTTTGTCGTAGAAGTGGCCGGGGATGTTCTCGATGGCCCACAGGGTAAGCCCCGCCGACTCGATGCGCGTGCGTAGGCGCAAGAGGTCCTGGAACTCCCAGAACCCGTCGCCCCGGAGGTCGGGGGTATGGAGGATGACGTTGGGGACGCCGAGCTGCCGCACGAACTGGAGCGTTTCGTCGTCGGGGGTGTGAATCGCGCCGAGACCGAGTTGCATGGCATGCCTCCAAGATAGGATGGTTGTGGCTGGCTAGACAAGGTCCCTCACTGCGTTCGGGACGACGCGCGGCGCGGTGATGCCGAGGGCGCTATGCCAGTCCCGGCGTGGTAGGGGCGACCGGCCGGTCGCCCCTACGGCAGGGTGCCGTCTTCGCCGACGTCCGTCATTCCGAGCGGAGCGAGGAATCTTGACTCGCTAGACGAGGTCCCTCACTGCGTTCGGGACGACGAGAGGGGTCAACGGTACTGCCGCGCTCAGCACCCCTCGGTGATGCACCGGAGCATAGCCTTCATATAGCCGATGGCATAGGCGCGCCCGCGATGGCCCCAGGGCGTGTCGCCGGCGACCGCGGGGGTGTGATCGGGGATCAACACCCCGGGGAACCCCACCTCGTGGTAGATGCGCATCGCCTGGAACATGTCCACGTAGCCGTTGTCGATAAAGGTCTCCTCAAAGCTCGGCACGCCGCTGCTGACGTTGCGAAAGTGGACGTAGGCGATCTTCCCGCGGCTGCCAAAGTAGCGGATGGCGTCATAGACCTCCTGGGCGCTGGAGCACATCTCGGCCACCGTGCCCTGGCAGAACTCCAGGCAGTTGCTGGGGCTATCCACGATCTCGATGACGCGCTTGTAGGCCTCCACCGAGCGAAAGATGCGCGCCACGCCGGCGATCGCCGGCACGGGCGGGTCGTCGGGGTGGAGGGCCAGCACGAGCCCCTCCTCCTCGGCGACCGGCGCGACGGCCTTGATAAAGTAGCTAAAGCGCTCCCACATCTCCTCATCGCTCACCGGGCCGATCTCGGCGATGGGCGCGTGCTCCACGAGGCGATGGTCGTAGGCCGTCACCCGAGCGCCGCCGCGGCCCACGGGGTTGTGGCCGGTCCGCCAGACGCTCAGCGGCACGAAATCATACCCCAGGCAGGGGATGCCGGCGCGGGCGATGTTGCGGATCGTCTTGTGCACCTTTTCGATCTGCTCGTCGCGGCCCGGCAGTCCCTTCAGGCAGCGGTCGTAGAAGGTGCGGGGCATGTTCTCGATGGCGGCGATGCGCAGGCCGTAGGATTCGGCGCGCGTGCGCAGGCGCAGGAGGTCTTGGAACTCCCAGTAGCCGTCGCCGCGCAGCTCGGGGGCGTGCATGATGATGTCCTCGATGCCCAACTGTCGCGCGAACAGCATCCGCTCTTCGTCCAGTTCGTGGATCGCTCCGAGTCCGAGTCGCATGTTCTTGCTCCTTGGGTTGATGGGGCGCGTACGCCGTGGCGTGCCCTACTGTCGCACGACTGCGCTCACTCGTTCGTGACCGCCATCCGCATCGTCTCCATCAGCGCCGGGTACAGCCGGCGGTACACGCGATAGCCATGGTCGTACGCCTGGCGGTGGGCCGGGTTCGGGGTGGTAACCTCTCCCCCCGTCGGCACGGCCCGCTCCACCGCCTCGCCATAACTGCCATAGATTCCGGCGCCCACGCCCGCCGTCAGGGCGGCGCCCAGGGCCGTCGCCTCGGGCACCGGCGAGGTGACGAGGTCCGCGTTCCAGACGTCGGCGCGAATCTGGCGCCACAGGGGGTTGCGCGCCGCTCCGCCACCCAGGGTGGTGATGCGGCGCATGGAGATGCCGCCGTACCCCTCGGCGAGTTCGATGAGGTGGCGCATGGCGTAGGCGGCGCCCTCCATCACGGCGCGCGCCATGTCGCCGCGCGTCGTGCCGAGGGTCAGCCCAAAGAACACCCCCTTGGCGTGGGAATCCCACCAGGGCGCGCGCTCGCCCGCCAGGTGCGGCAAAAAGGTGAGCCCGTTGGCGCCGGGGGGCGAGGCGGCCGCCTCAGCGGTCAGCACGTCGTAGAGGTCTGGCGATGCGCGCGCATCATCGACGCCGAGGGGGGCGTAGACCCGGTCACGCAGCCACTGCAGCGCCGCCCCCGAGGTCGTCATGGCTCCGATGAGCGTCCACAGCCCCGGCGCCACGTGCCAGCGCCCCAGGAGTTCGGGCGCGACCACCGGCCGGTCCAGGCAGACGGCGATCATCTCGGACGTGCCGCAGACGTCGTACGCATCGCCGGCGTGGATCGCCCCTGCGCCTACCGACGACATGGCGCCGTCCAGCCCCCCAATGGCCACTGGCGTGCCGGGCGCCAGGCCCAGCTCGGTTGCGGCGTCCGCCGTCAGCGGGGCGGTGGTGTCGGGCGCGACCACCGGCCCGAGGAGGTCGAGGTCGACGTCCAGCTTGGCCGCCAGGTCGCGGCTCCAATCGCGCGCCGCGACGTCGTACACCCCGGCAAAGTTGGCATTCGTCCAGTCGATGCCGCCCGCGCCGGTGAGCCAGCGGTAGATAAAGGTGTTCGTGGGGGCGAAGGAGGCCGCGCGGGCATAGGTATCGGGCTCGTGGCGCCGCAGCCAGAGGATCGACGTGAGGCTGGTGTTGCCGGGCAACACGCGGTTGGCGGTGACCGTGGGGATCTCGGGCGCCCGCTCCAGCATCCATGCTGCCTCGACGGCGCTGCGCGTGTCATAGTAGGGGATGGCGCGGCGCAGGGGCCGGCCCTGCCCGTCGAGTGGCGTGACGGTGCCGATCATGTTGCTCAGGCCGATGGCGGCCACGTCACTCCCGCGGGCGCCGGCCGCGGCCAGCGTCGCCGCCACGCCGTCGCGCACGGCGCGCTGCCAGTCGGCGGGATCGATGTCGAACCATCCGGGGTGCGGCGAGTGAGCTTGGACCGGCATGCTGTGTGCGCCGCGGAGGCTCCCGCCGACGTCGAACAGGGCCACCTTGACGGCCGTGCCACCGATGTCGATGCCGAGAAGAAGGGGGACGCGCGCCATGCCGTTACCTCCACACACCCAAGCCGCCCAGTCCCTGGACCACCTGCGACGCCGCTAGCAGGCCCATCAGTCCGGCAGCGAGGAACATCAGCGTCCGGGTGACCGCCGGGCTCACGCCGCGCAGCGCGGAGAAGCCGACCACCAGGCCCTCCGATACGGCGATCATGGTGACATAGAACGCCGCCACGAACCCGAGGCCCAACGCAGGGCTCTGCTGCCACCCCTGGGCAAAGAGGGGGCCGTTCACCGTGGCCCAAAACAGGTATACCACCGGGCTCAACAGGTTCACCGTAGCGGCATAGAACAGCGTCACGGTCCCACCGGTGGGGGCGACGCTGACCTCCAAGACGGGGCGGCGCGCGGCGCGCAGCGCGTTCCACGCCAAATAGGCGACAAAGAACCCGCCCGCCACCTGGAGAGCGCTGAGCGTCCACCCCGGCAGGCGCGCCAACACCAGTAGCACCACGACGACGATCGGGCCGTCGCTCAGGAGTGGCGCCAGCGCCGCGAGCGACGCCCGCTGCCAGCCATAGCGCAACGCCTGCGACACCAGGTACACTTGAAACGGGCCGGGAAGCACCGCCGCAGAAAAGCCAAGGGCGGCGGCCTTGCCGAGGTAAGCGGCCGGCATCAGCGCCATCGGCGTCGCTCCCCTGTCGTGCTCGGCCTCGCGACGCGGTCACTCACCGGCGCCACCGGCGATCCAATCCGCGATGGTGGCCATCTCCTCATCCGAAAGGGGCGATTGGCCGATGGGCATGCGCGCGCCGCGAATGCCGTCCTCGCCGCGCAGCTTGGCCATCAGGTAACTGCCGTCGGGATCGCCGGGGATCACCAATGTCGCGCCGTCCTGCTGATTCGAGGGCGCGTCCACCAGGTGCTCGCGCGCCTGATCGGGGCTGAGTACGAGCTGCCCCGCCCCACGCGACGCCGCGTGACAGGCCGCCGTGGCGCAGGTGGCCTCCAGAATCGCCGCGACGGGCTCGAACGCGACGATCGCGACCTCGCCCTCGCCGGGCGTCGAGTCGCCGGCCTCGCCCTCCCGTTCAGGCCGCGGCCCGCAGGCCGCGGCCAAGAGCGCGATCGCCAGCACGACGAGGAACACACGGTAGGCGGGATTGTGCATACATGACCTCCAGGCAGCGTCTGACGGGATGATAGCCTGCCGGCGGGGCGCCGTCAATGGGGTCGGCTATCGGCTATCGGCGGTCGGCTGTCGGCGGGGCTGTTAGCCTTTGGCGGCTGGCTTGGCCCGGCGGCGGCGCTACCCGATACGAAGAGCGGCGCCTTTGCCCCTTGCGTGTAGCCCATAGCCAACTGCCAACCGCTAATGGCCGAGCCGACAGCCGACCGCCGATAGCCGACCGCTGATCGCCGACACCCGACCGCCATTGCGCCCGCGTCGCGTTCGGCCTACAATGGGCGGCACAGGATGGCTCTGACACCAAGGAGGTGCTCCATGATGACCTCGCGCGAGCGCGTGCTCGCCGCCCTCAACCACCAGCAACCGGACCGCGTGCCCCTGGACCTGGGGGCCACCAATGTCACCGGGATCGCGGCCTCGTCGCTCCATCGGCTGCGCGAGGCCCTGGGGCTGCCCCGGCGCACGGTGCGCGTGCACGAGCCCTACCAGATGCTGGGACTCGTCGATGACGACGTGCTGGACGCCTTAGGCGTGGATATTGTGGGCCTGAGCCTGGACGCCACCTTCTTTGGGTTTCCGGCCACGGACTGGAAGCCGTTCACGCTGTTCGACGGCACGCCGGTCCTCGTTCCCGGCCTGTTCAACACCGAGGTCGCCGAGGACGGTAACCTGTACCAGTACCCTCAGGGGAACAAGGCCTACCCGGCGTCGGGCCGCATGCCGGCCGGAGGGTTCTACCACGACGCTATCGAGCGCCAGCAGCCGTACGATGAGGATGCCCTCGATCCCGACGAGTGGGCGCGCGACATGTACGCCGTGTACACCGATGAGGAGCTGCGCACGCTCCAGGCACGGGCCGAGGCGCTGTACGCCAACACCTCGCGTGCCATCATCGGCAACTTTGGCATGGGGAGCTTTGGCGACATCGCCTACGTGCCGGGGACGCAGATTCCGTACCCCAAGGGGATCCGCGCCGTGGCCGATTGGTACATGGCGACCAAGCTCTATCCTGACTATGTGCACGGCATCTTTGACCGGCAGCTGGAGATTGTGCTGGAGAACCTGCCCCTCTACAAGGAGGCGGTGGGCGACAAGATCGCGGCCATATTCATCAGCGGGACGGACTTTGGCTCGCAGAAGGGTTCGTTCATCGCGCCGGCCGCATACCGCGAGATGTTCCAGCCGTACCACAAGGCGATCAACGATTGGGTGCACGCCAATACGTCCTGGAAGACGTTCTACCACAGCTGCGGCTCCATGGTGGACCTGTATGACGACTTTTTGGCCGCCGGTGTGGACATCGTCAACCCGGTGCAGATCTCGGCGGCGGGGATGGACCCGCAGGCGCTGAAGGAGCGCTGGGGCGATCGCCTGGTGTTCTGGGGCGGAGGGGTGGACACGCAGCGCGTGCTGCCCTTTGGCGCGCCCGACGAGATCGCGGAGCACGTGCGGCGGAACGTTGAGGTGTTCGGCCGGGGCGGCGGCTTTGTGTTCAACGCCATCCACAACGTTCAGGCGGGCATCCCCACCGAGAACCTGGCGGCCCTGTTCCGCGCCTTTGAGGCCTGCCGCTAACGGGGGATGCATGGGGATCAACAAACGGTATGCCACGGTCATCTTTGCCGTCCTCATGTCGCTGCTGATGTCGGCGGCGATATCGGTGGGGCTTACGGCGATCCTCACCGGCCTGGGAACGGGGTTCTTTGGCCGATGGCTGGAAGGGTTTCTGCTGGGGGTCGCCGTCGGCACGCCCATCTCCTTGTTCATCACTCCGCTGGTCCAGAGGGTCGTCGCGTGGATGACGTCGGACACCACGGGGCCGGTCGGCGGCGCAATGGACGAGCAGGCGCATCACTGAGGGAGCGTATACATCATGGCCTACATTTATGCCGTGCGCGGGTGGTTGGAACTGAGCTGGCCCGACGCCGAGATCGAGGGGGTGGACGAATCGGCGGAGGAGCACGCCGCCAAGGTGCGGCGCATCCGCGAGGTACTCCCGTCGTCCCTCCCGGCAGAGGAGTTGGATGACGAGGACAACACCAGCCCCGAGCGCGTCAAGGCGGGGTGGGGGTGGCCGCAGCACGTCATCGGCGCGACAGAGTACGTCTTTTACGGCGGAGACATCGCCCACCCACGCGTGGTGCTGGATCAGATACGCGAGGTTCTGGCAATCGACCCCTTCGCCGACGGCTACTTTTCCGTAGAGGGGGAGGACGGTCAGCGCTACCGCCAGTGGATCATCAAGAGCGGCACAGTCTACAGCCGCAACGACCTCTTCCCGGACTTTGATGCGGAGGGGGCGCCGGAGGGGTATGACCTCCTAAAGTAGCTTGGTATGGCTCAAGGGCTGTTAGCCCTTGGCCATTAGCTCCTGGCGCACAGCCGGGACATGGGGGCGGACAATCTGAAAGGCTGCTGAGCATGCGCGACTTTCGGAACCTTGAGGTATGGCAGCGAGGTCACAAGCTAGTGCTGGCCATCTACCAGGCGACGGCCGCATTTCCAGGCGCAGAGTTGTATGGGCTTACCAGCCAGATGCGTAGGGCGGCTGTCTCGGTTCCAGCCAATATCGCGGAGGGCTGCGGCTTGGGCAGCCCCGCGGAGCTGAAGCGCTACATGCAGATTGCCATGGGTTCCGCCAGCGAGCGAGAGTACCACCTGCTGTTGGCCCATGACCTGAAGTACCTGTACGACGGGCAGTTCGAGGTGCTGACAACACAGCTGGTCGAGTTGCGGCGCATGCTGAACCGCTTCCTCCAGACACTCTCCAGGCCAGACCGGGGTGCGTGAGGAGAGGCCCGTTCGCGGCGAGCGCGAACGGGCCTCAATTCGTTACAATGCACGGTATCGTAATGGCCAATAGCCAAGAGCTAATGGCCCATGGTCGGCGAGCCTAGCTGACCTGGGGCTCCTCTTTCTCCACCGCCGCCTCCCGCTCCTCAAACGCCTTCTCCGCCAGCCAGCGCTCGGCTTCGATGGCTGCGGCGGCGCCGGCGCCGGCGGCGACTACCACCTGGCGAAAGTACGGGTCCTGCACGTCGCCGGCGGCATAGACGCCCGGGGCGCTGGTGCGCTGCCGCTTGTCCGTGATGATGTACCCCTCGGGCGTCAGGTCGATCTGCCCCTCGAACAACTGGGTGTTCGGGGTGAGTCCGACGTATATAAAGACGCCGTCGGCGTCCATGACGCTCTCCTCGCCCGTCTTGACGTCGTGCACGCGTACGCCGGTGACCGTGTTGTCGCCCAGCACCTCGTCGATAACGGTATTCCACACGAAGCGGATCTTGTCATTGGCCATGGCGCGCTGCTGCAGGATCGCCCCGGCGCGCAGCTTGTCGCGCCGGTGCACGATGATCACCTCTTTGGCAAAGCGCGTCAGGTAGAGCCCCTCGTCCAGGGCGCTGTCGCCCCCGCCCACCACCACGACCGTCTTGTCCTGGTAAAAGTAGCCGTCGCAGGTGGCGCAGAACGACACGCCGCGCCCGATGAACTTTTTCTCGCCGGGCACCCCGAGGTACCGCGGCTTGGTGCCGGTGCAGATGATGATCGCTTTGGCGTGGTAGGTCGCGCCGTACGTCTTGACGACAAAGGGGTACGTCTTCAGGTCGACCGACGTCACCTCCTCGTAGGCGATCTCGGCGCCAAAGCGGATCGCGTGATTGGCCATCTGCTCGGCGAGCGCCATCCCCCCGATGCCGTCGGGAAAGCCCGGGTAGTTCTCCATCTCGCTGGTTGTCGCGGCCTGCCCCCCAAAGGCCTGCCCCACCATCACCAGCGGTTTGAGTTGGGCGCGTCCTGCGTAGAGTCCCGCGGTGAAGCCTGCCGGCCCGCCACCGATGATGATGAGGTCACGCTCCATGACCTCCTCGTCATCGTCCTGCTGCCGCAGGCCGCTCAGGTTGAGCGACAGAGAGATTCCGCTCACTCCAACCTCCATCGTATACCTATACGGGGTATATCTATACCTCGTGGATTCTAGCACACCTCCGAAGGCGTGTCAAGGAAGACCCGAGCAACGAATGGTCAAGAGCGGCACCAACTGGGGTCAAACGTACCGAGGGAATGCCTTCCGAGGGTTCCCCTCGCGGCAGCCCTCGCGCAGACCGGATCCACTGAGGGCGATCGTCGGAAGGTATTCCAGGCTGCCCTCAAGGCCTGGCAATGGGATAGGCGCCATGGTCGCGGGTAGCTTGGCGCGCCGCCAGGTAGCACTCGAGTTGGGTGCCCGGCTGGAGGACGTTGCCCGTGGTCACCACCAGCCCGCCCCCCGGCGCGGCGTGCTGGATGGCGTAGCGCACCTCCTCGCGCGCCTCGTCGGGGGCGCCGGCCACCAGCGTCTCGCAGTTCACGCCGCCAAAGAAGCACAGGTCGTCGCCATAGCGCTCCTTCAGCAGCCGCAGGTCCATGCCGATGCTGGGCTGAATGCCGTGCCAGGCGTCCACCCGCGCCTCGATGAACGTGTCGAGGATGCTCCACACGTTGCCGTCCGTGTGCTTGATAAAATAGCCGCCCTTGGCGTGGGCCGCCTCCACCTGGCGCACCAGCCCGGGGAGCACGAACTGCCGGTAACGATCGGGGCCCATAATGGGGCCGCGGTTGTCGGAATAGTCGTCGGTGGTCATCACGGCGTCCACGCCGGCGTCCAGCAGCGCCTCGATCCAGGCGATAGAGCGGTTGACGTAGGCATCTACGGCCCGATGCACGAACTCGGGCTCGGTCACCATGCGGATGAGGAACTCTTCCATGCCGGTGGTTTCCTGGAAGGGGAAGGTGCCATCGATGGGGGAGCGCCCCACGATAAAGTGGGTGGCGCCCAGCTCCTGCACGACATAACGCACCGCCTCGAGTTGGCTGGGATCGACGCTGTAGGGCGCGTCGGGGTCGGGCAGCTCATCGATGGTCATCCCGCTGCGGTCGCGCCCTACGGCGATGTTGCCGCTGTCGGGGTGAAAGCTCACTTTGTGGCCGTCGTCGTCGAGCCAGGAGTAGGGGCCGGTCATGTGCGGGCGTGGGTAGGGCTTGGCGGCGGGCACGGCGGGCACCCGCACATAATCCCACTCCAGCGCCCGGACCAACTCCACGTGGGCGGTGCCGTAATCGGCGACCACCTCGTCGCGGCGGCCGTCCCACAGCGCCTCCAACTCGCGCCAGCGGCTGTTGTACAGGGTGGGGTGGCCGAGGATGCGCTCCACCAGCTCGAAATCCACGGCATTCTCGCCGGTGGGCACGCGGTCCGGCTCCTGGTGGTTCAGCGCGGCGATGACGCGGTCACGGGGTTTCATGGGCTCACGCCTCCACCGACGGATGACAACCCTAAGGCTTGCCGAGAACAACTAGGCGTCCGACCTCTTCCAGTACCGAGGAGAGATCTGGCGCTACAGACGGTACCACCGACAGGTCGGTAACGTGCTTGTGATGGGGGGCGCTTGGCAGCTCCGGGTAGTGCGGGGCATTATCATATCGGAAGACGAGAACTCCATCTGGCCCCTGATAGTGGTACGCGTAGGTGTGGCGTTGGGGGCTGTGCTCGGCGTGCACGAACTCGCGCACGTAAAGCACCGAGCGATCCACGAAGCGAATCTCGCCTCGCACGAATCCCACGAAACTGCTCCGCTTGTCGTAAGTGATACTCCACGAATGGATGAAGCCCCTCGTGGCTAGCAGTTCCTCGATGCCCCTGAAGTATTCCTCGATCATGAGAAGCGCAATTCCTGAAGTGCTCTTCGCTGTTCCTCCAGGATCTCACGCGTCTTGACCTCGCCTGCCCATTCGATAGTTTCCAGCGATTCCTCGATCTGCCCTGTCCTGTAGCGTCGCATGAACTCGTCCGAGTCCATGCCGAACTGCTCCTCGAACTGCCGCAGTCGCTCGGCGGTGCGCTCCAGCCCCAGGTCGATCATGCGCAGTTCCGTGCGAACCGCTGACTCGAGGAGCGGGCGCAGGGCCACCGGCTCATCCGTGGTGATGGTCACCTTCTGCGTCATGGCTTCCTCCATTGCTGCAGCTCGATGATACCATACCGGCACACGTCAGCCAATCGCTGCACACGACGCGGGCTATCGCCTGGGGCCGGTGTCTCATCTGGCACGCTCACACCTCCTCCCGCAGCGACGCCAGCCGCCAGCCGCACTCACGCCGCAAGCCGTCGGCGTCCATGCGCTCCGCGTCGTGTTCGTCGAGGCACCAGGCCATCTCGACGAGGGTGTAAAACAGGTGCAGCGCCGAGGCGTCGTCACACGGCAGGCCGCGCCGGCGGCAGTAGGCGGCCCACATGCGCCGACGAAAGGCGGGGAAGCGGGACCGGTGCTCCCAGATGCCGAAGCCCCACTCGCCAAAGTTGAAATCCCACACGGGATGGTCGATGCGCGCCGTCTCCCAGTCGAGGATGCCGGTGATGCGCAACAAAGTGGCGTCGTCGGTGTCGGCGGCCGTCTCGGCGATCAGGATCTGATCCTCGTGGACGTCGCCGTGCACCAGGACGGGGGCGAGGGCGGCCAGGGCGCGCAGCGGCTCGACCCACCGCGCTGTTGGGGGCGTGTCCAGGCCGTAGGCTGAGAGGCGCGCCTGCAACGCCTCAATGGCCGGCGCCAGCCCACCGGGCCGCAAGGCGGCGCGGCCCCAGCCGTGGTCGAGCCCCGCCGGCCCGCTCGGCGGCGGCGCCGACGCCAGTACCGCCGGCACGGCGTCCAGTGGCGCGCTGTGCCATGTGGCGATGAGGGTGGCCAACTCCTCCAGCAGGTCCCCCAGGTGCTCCACGGGGGTCTGGCGCTCGACAGAGCCGTAGGGGATGCCGGGGAGGCGCGTCACACAGCCGAATGGGTACGGCCAGATGGCGGGGTCGTCGTAGCGCCCCACCAGCCGCGGCGCCGGCACGCCGGCGACCTCGCCGAGCAGATCGTAGGCGGCCAGCTCGCGCTCCAGCCCTTCGATCCACTCGGCGTGGCGGGGGAACAGGAACACGCGGTCCTCCGCCACGATGGCGTACTTGTGCCAGCCGGTGACGTCGACGCGCAGCGGCGCGTCGCGCAGCTCGAACCGGGCGCGCAGGCGTTCCTCCTGAGGCGGGATCAGCACCGCCTGCAGACAGACGTCGCCGGGCGGGGGCGTTGCCATGGGCGACGCGTTCACGCCCCGCCGGTGATGGCCAGGACGCGGTCAAAGAACGCCCGCTTGATGGGGGTGTTGATGCCCCAGTTCACCGGCACCGTCTGGTAGCCGCTGAGGTCCTCGTAGCGTTCCTCGCGCCCCCGCACCGTCCAGTCCATGCGGTCCTTGTAGTGGCTGCCGTATCCCTGGCAGTAGAACCCCCACGAGGCGCCCTCGGCGACGGCCGCCTCGAGGTTCTCTACGAACACCGAGTCCTCGTTGACGACGATGGGGCGGGGACGGCGCCGGTAGGGCTCCTGCTCGCGCCAGCGACGGATCTTGGCGGCCAGGTCGTCGGGCATCAGGCCGTTCCCGTGGGGGAGTGAGAAATCCTCCGCCTCCATCCAGGCGTCGGTGGCGATCTGCTGGCCGCCACCGGTGCTGGCCGAGACGAGCAGCCGCCGGCCGTCGAGCGTCGTCGCCTTGACCACGTCGATGACGCGGTGAATGTTGTCCGGCTCGAGCACGGGGCGCTTCCACCAGGTCGCCGACTCGTTGGCCACGTCCACCATGATGTTGCGGTGGCCCGTGCGCAGCAGCCAGTCGGTCACCGATTCGGCCATGCGATAGACCACGGCGTCGTCGGGGATGTGGCGCATCTGCTGCACGTAGAAATAGTTCACCATGACGACCATCCCCGCGGCGTCGGCGGCGTCCAGGATGCGGCGCAGACGGCTCATGTAGGCCGGCTTCAGGGCGCCGTCGGGCGCGAACGCCGAGTTGATATAGTTGGGATAGATGTCGGGGGTATAGACCGACCCGCCTCCCTGCAGCCCCACGGTGACGGCCAGCAGGCCGTGCCGGCGATATTCGGGCAGTTGCGCGCAGAACTCGTCCGTGTTGCGCTCCGGGTCCCAGACGCCGGTGTCGGGATAGCGCCAGTGGTGGGCCGTCTCGGGGCACTCGTCGTCAAAGGTGGCCTGCACCATGCGCGCGTTGAGCAGCAGCCCCTCGATGGAGCGCCCCTGGTACTCCCGCCCCTCGTAGGTCGGTCGTCCGTTGATGAGAAACCCGGTTCCGTCGATGGCGATTTCGATGCTCACGATGCTCCTCTCAGTCTCGATGGAACGCGGATGAACGCTGATCAAGGCAGTTGCAGGTAGCAGGTTACGTGTTACAGGCTTCAGCGCGGGGCTTCACCATACCCTGTAACCTGCGACTTGCAACCTGTAACGATAACTCGGCGTTCATCCGCGTTCCACTGGCTCTTCTCTACCACGCCCACGCCTCCGGCGCCTCACCGCCGGGGCCGGGAAAGATCTCGTCGAGACGCTGGAGGACATCCTCGGACAGGGTGATCTCGACGGCGCGCGCGGCGCTCTCGAGTTGCTCGAGGGTGCGCGGGCCGATGATGGGCGCCGTGACGACGGGGTTGTGGAGCAGCCAGGCGAGGGCGACGTTGGCCGGCTCCTCCCCCAGATCCTGGCACAGCGATTCGTACGCGGCGAGTTTGGCGCGCAGCGCCTCGTCGGGGTGCAGGCCGCTGCGACGCCCGTCCTCCGCCTTTTGCAGTGCGCCGGCCAGCAGCCCCCCGCCGAGGGGGCTCCAGCACAGGTAGCCGAGGCCGTAGGCCCTGCAGGCCGGCAGCAGGTCCAGCTCCACGAGGCGCGCGTTCAGGTTGTAGAGCCCCTGCTCCGACACCAGCCCCATAAAGCGGCGGGCGGCGGCGCGCTCGTTCGCCTGCGCGACGTTCCAGCCGGCAAAGTTGCTGCTGCCCACATAGATGATCTTGCCCTCGCGCACCAGCTGCTCCATCGCCTGCCAGATCTCGTCCCACGGCACGAGGTCCTGGCGCGTGTGGGGCGGAAAGAACAGGTTGCCGCGGTCGCCGTCCAGGTACTCTAGCGCGCTCTTGGGGTGGGGCGTGCCGCGGGGGATGTGGTGCATCTGGTAGAGGTCGATGCGATCCGTCCGCAGGCGGCGCAGGCTGTCGATGCACCCCTGACGGATGTGATAGGCCGACAGCCCCTCATCGTTGGGGCCCGGCCCCATGGGGCCAAAGACCTTGGTCGCCAGAACGATGCGATCGCGCCTGCCCCCCTGGGCGAGCCAGCGCCCGACGATCTCTTCCGTGCCGCCGCCACCCTGGGGTGTCCCGTAGCGATCGGCGGTGTCGATCAGGTTGATGCCCAGCTCCAGCGCCCGATCGAGGATGGCGTGGCTGTCTGTCTCGCTGGTGGTGACGCCCATGTTCATCGTCCCGAGGCAGAGGCGGCTGACGATCAGGCCGGTGCGGCCGAGGTGCGTGTATTTCATGGTTGCCCCTTCCTACACACCGGCGCGCAGATTGTCGACCGTGCGCTGCTCCACGGCAAAGTGGCGAAAGACGATGGTGCTGTGCTCCCCCGACGGACACTGCGCCACGAGCCCCACCCTGGCGACGCGAGGCAGGTCCAGACCTACGTACCGCACCATGCGCCAGCCATCGCGTGGGGGCGTCTCGCCGTCGGGGAGGGCATAGTGCAGGCCGAGGCACCCGCCCACACGGGCGATCTGCAGCCAGACCTCGGGGACCGTCAAGTCCACCCCGTTGGCGTCATCGGAGGCGCCGTCCGTCACGACGCTGACCACCGCCTCGGTGCCGAAATCGGTGCGCTCGTAGCAGATCTTGGCCCAACACTCGGCGTCGCGTCGCACCATCAGGCATCCCGAGTCATAGGTGCTCTGAAAGGTGGGGCGCACCAACGCCCGCGCGACAAAGTCGCCCTCGACGGGCAGCCAAAGGTACGGCGCCGAATCCACCATGTGGACGCCGGCAGGATCGCGAAAGGCATCGGCGCCCGCGGGCGCCACCACCCGAAGCCCGCCGTCGGGGGTGGGCTCCCAGGTTGCGGGCTCGCGCTCCCAGGTGAGCGGTGTGGTGTCTTGGCGTGAGATGCGAGAGAGCAGGTTCATAGCAGGTCCTCCTCGGCGCCTCGCGTGGCCTCTAGTATCGGCCGGTCAAAGACCTCGCTGAGGGAGCGGTGGTAGTGGATGCGGTTGATGGCCCAGGCCAGCGGATCGGCCAGGGAGCATACCTTGACGAAGGGGAGGGCGCGAAAGGCGTCCGTCTGGGGGACCGAGTCGGTCACCACCACCTGTCGGAGGCCGTAGCGCTCGTGTAGCTCCTGCAGGCGGTCGATGGCCGGCCCGACGCACAGCCCGTGGGAGGCCATCACATAGACCTCGTTGATCCCGTGGTGCTCCACCAACTCGCGCGTGACGCCATAGATCGTGCCCCCGCCGCTGATCATGTCGTCCAGGACGATGGCCACGCGCTTGTCGGCCAGGTCGCCGATGACCTCGGTGACTACCGAGACCTCGGGCCGGGGACGGTGCTTGGAGGCCAGGGCCACCGGCAGGCCCAACGCCCGGCCAAAGTAGGTGACGAACTTGCTGGCGCCCAGGTCGGGCGCCACCGCCACCACGTCGCTGCGCCCGCGAAAGCGCTCGAACTCTTCCACGAACAGTCCCAGCGCCTCGAGAAAGCTCACCGGCAGGCTGCCGTAGAACCCCCGCACCTGCCCCGAATGTGGGTGCCACGACACGAGGCGATCGATGCCGGCTGCGATGGCGAGGTCGGCCATCAGACGGGCGGTGGTCGGCTCGCGCTGGAAACGCGTGGGTTTGTCTTGGCGGGCGTAGGCCAGGTACGGCAGCACGCCGGTGACGTGGTTGGCGCCGTGTTCGCGAAACGTCCGGGTGGCGATGAGAAACGCCATATAGTTGCTATCGATATCCCGCGGCGAACTGGGGTCATAGAGCGCCTGGAAGACGAACACGTCGTAGCCGCCGACATGCTCCGCCAGTCGCACGCCCGTCTCAGTATCGCTGAAACTGTGCTCGACGTCGGCGAGGAACAGCACCTCGGCGCTGCCCCCCGCCTCCTCCGTCAGCTCTCGGTAGCGCGTCACCACGCTGCGCGCCAGGTGCGAGCCCGAGCGGCTGCTCGCGATGATCAGCCGGCCGCGCGTGGAGACCATGCGCTGCCCCTGCTCCCGCGCGAACTGCTCCGGGGTGAGAAACGCGGCCCCGTTCACCACGTGCACGTGTTCCATACGGCTCGCACCTCAGTTCGGACGCCGGCGGGCGCGACGCCTCCCCTGGCCGTCGCCCTACGACCCGCGGCGCGACCGGGCCACCGTGTTGCGCAGCTTGGCCAGGTCGCGGGCGTACCGCTTTCTGTCGAACGGCCGGTCCTTGGCCAGGATGGCCCAGATCTGTTCGGCCAGCAGCGCGCTGATGCGGTGGATGATCTCGTGCAGGTCCATGTGGGCATCCATGAGTGCCTTGTAGGTCTCGGCAACCTCGGGGGGATCGCCCGCCTCGATCTGGTTCTCCACCACGGCGTGAAAGTAGGCGTGCAGGTAGGGATTCACGCCGTCGATGACGATCTCCTCGTCGCGCGAGCCGGTGGTCGCCTGGTCCCACGCGTCATAGTACTCGGGGTGCATGGTCAGCACCTGGAGCATGATGCGATCGTTGCCGCGCGGCGCGGCCTTTTGGTGGTACATGAGCCATACCTGGGCGATGTGATCGCGCGTAAAGAGCCCTTCCAGGGTCTCGTTCTCGGCGTTCTCCGGCGTCGGGCGTTCCGTATCCATGTGGGCGGTGTCCTTTCATCAACATTCTGGATGTGACGTCGGATCCGGCGTCAGCCGGCTGGCGGCGGCTCGACCGCGGCGCGGGGGGGGCCTCGGAATGCGACTATCGCGAGTGCAACCAGCACGGCGGCGGCCACGACCAGCGAGGGCAGGGCCACGGCCGCTACGTCGGGATAGCGGGCATAGATCCCCACGTACGCCCAAGGGATCACGAGCCCGTAGGCGATGTCGCGGCGCCTGGCCAGCACCGCCAGTACGATGGCCAGCACCACGATCGATACCAGGATGAACCAGATCTCCTCAGAGATGCCCCACCCGTTCCACTGCAGGTGGTCCAGCAAGGCGGTGACGTTGGCGACGGTGGCCACCGTGATCCAGCCCAGGTAGATGCTAAAGGGGACGTGCACCGCCCACCCTTCGACGGTCGGCACGCCCTCCCGCCGGTCGCCTAATCGGAGATAGATGGCGATGAGCGCGCCCAGCAGCACGAGCATGATGAGCAGCGAGAGGGGAAACTGTTCATAGTGCCAGGCAAAGATCCATCCCATGTTGGCGGCGGAGGCGATGAGAAAGGGCACGTCGATGGCGGCCAGCCGCGCGTTGTCACGCTGGGCCGGCAGCGCCTGATAGATGCCGTAGGCCACAAGCCCCAGGTAGATGAGGCCCCAGATCGAGAACACATAGGGCGCGGGCAAAAAGTAGACGTCAAAGCTATTGGCGATATCGCCGGTGGTGAGGCCGTTGATGGGGACGGCGTTGGCGGCGGCGTTGACAGCGATGGTGGCTACGATGGCGAGCAGCACGAGAACCTGCATGGCTACTGAGCGTCTCATGAAGCACACCTCCCGTCACTCCGGACATGTACACGACACTATTGTACACGATGTGCGCGCGGCGTGCACCCGCCCCACAGCGCCAGGGCCCGTCCTGTGGTATGGGCGACATCGGACGCTTGCGACGCGGTGGCAAGTCCTTTGCGCGTCAATCTGGAGCGCGAGATCGCGACACGACGGGAGAGAGATCGCCGCTCACAGGGCAGGCCCGCTCGGAAGGTCAGCGCCCGCCGCCGGAGCGCCGCCGTCCCGGCGGCGCTCCGTTTCCCCCAAGGTCCCGAGTGAACGCGCGACGGCTTCTGACATCCACCCGAGTCGCTGCCTACCCCCGCGGCGAGCCCTATCGCGTCTTTCGTCTCTTTCGCGTTTTCGTGATCCAGAGAACCGCGCGCGAACACGACGCTTGACGTGCTTTCATATCGCGTATAGATTACCGGCTCCGGCCGTCTTCTCTGGCCGGTGGTCGCGTCGTTGTGTGGAGGCTGACGCCCGAGTCGTGCGGCGTGGGAGCCGGAAGCTGTGACCTTCTCAACGCACCAGATACCACATGCCCTACCCTCTCGGGCCTCATCCCCATCTGCGCCGCCTTCAAAAAGGTGCGCGACGACCAGGGCTACTGGCAGCAGGTCGAGGAGTATGTCAGCGCCCACGCCGAGGTCGAGTTCAGCCACGGCCTATGTCCCGACTGCATGGCCAAGCTCTATCCTGATGCGGCGCCCTCCGATGGCCGGGGTGTCGACGATGCCGAGTCCGGCGCAACGGACGACACGCCGTGATGCCCCCTCCCTCAGGTGGATAGGGTAACGAGGTCGTGCCGCAGGTCCTCGAGGCCGGGCAACGTGTTTCGCATGATGTAGCGCACGGCCCACAGCAGTGTCGTGATGTGCATCGCCTGCACGATGATCGTTCCCGCCTCGATGGCGCCGACGAACGCCGCCAGGTCCTCCTGCACGACCTCGATCTCTTCGGTGGCGTCGGGCGCCGGCTCGCACGTCTGCTGCGCACCGATGGCCAGGTACGACCACATGATGTTGTTCTGGCTGCCCGCGTTGGCATAGCTCCGCCCCAGACGGATCAGGCGGCCGGCGGTGTAGCCCGTCTCCTCCCGCAGTTCGCGTCGCACGGCGTCGTCCGGCGTCGCATCCTTCGGATCCATGGCTCCCCCGGGGATGCCCACCACCACCTCGCCGATCCCATGACGGTATTCGCGCACCAACACGGCGCGCGACTCGGGGGTGATTGCCACGACGTTCACCCAGGTCGGATACTCGAGCACGTGGTAGGGCGCAATGACCTGGCCCGACCGGGTCTCACAGCGATCGCTACGGACCGTGAGCCACTGGTCGTGGTAGGTGATGCGACTCTCGACAGTGTTCCATCGTTCGATCATACGTTGCCTCTGCTTGTGGGTGATTGCCTGATTCTACGTCAGGAACGCCTGAGTGGCGCTCCTGAATGGCGCGCCTGAATGGCGCGCCATCGTACTGGGAAGGTGGAGTCGGCGCAAGTGCGGCATCCGGGTAGCGGGTTGGAGATGGGTGGGCGCCGGCGGGTTGTCTTGCCCCGCGAGATGGGAGTAGAATGCCGCCACGGTCCGGGTAGCGTTGTGCCCATCGTCTGGAAGAAGGGAGCGTGGCGATGCGAGCGCTCGTTATGGACGGGTGTGAAACCGCACCGGCCGGGACGACCGGCCCCCATGTCTTGCTGCGGGACGCCATGGAGGGGCGGGGCTGGCAGGTGGAGACGCTCCACCTCTGCGAGATGGATATCGCCCCGTGCGCGGGGTGCTTTGGCTGCTGGACGCGCACCCCGGGGGAGTGCGTGGTCGCTGATGCGGCGAGGGACGTGGCGAGGGCCTATGTGGGGAGCGAGCTGGTCGCCCTGCTGACGCCCATGCGGTTCGGCGGCTATGGCTATCACCTCAAGAAGGCGGTCGATCGCCTCATCCCAAACATCTCGCCCCTATTCACCGTGCTGCACGGTGAGGTGCACCACGCGAGACGCTATCTGCGCTATCCCGCGGTCCTCGGGGTGGGAATCCTGCCCGGCCCAGACACGGAGGGCGAGGCGATCTTCTCTCGACTCGTGGAGCGGAACGCCATCAACATGCGCGCGCCCCGGCATGCCGCCGTGACGATTCAGACGTCATCGGAAGCCGAGGAGAGCCTGAATGCGCTGCGGGCGGCGCTGGTGCGCGTGGAAGGGGGGGAGCGATGAAGGAGCGCGCGCTGTTGCTGGTGGGGAGCCCTCACGCGTCCGGAGCCTCGGCCATGTTGGGCGCACAGCTCCTCGATAGGCTGCCCACGGATCGATGGGACACCCACACCCTATGCATCTACCCGACGCTCAGTTCCGATGACAGGTGGCGGGAGCTGATCGACGCCGTGCATGGCGCCGACCTGATCGTGCTCTCGGCGCCGCTGTACGTCGATGCCCTGCCCGCGGCGGTGACCAGGGCATTCGAGCGGCTCGCTGCCGGGCCGGCGGTCTCCGGGGCACGCCCTGGGCAGCGGTTCATGGTGCTGATGAACTGCGGCTTTCTGGAGGCCCGCCAATGCGAGGTAGCCCTGAGCATCTGCAACCGGTTTGCGCGTGAGGCCGGGCTCCAGTGGGCGGGCGGCCTGAGCGTGGGCGCGGCCGGCCGCATGACGCCGTACGTGCAAGAGGCGCTGGACCTTGCGGCGGCGGCGCTGGATGCGGGGGACCAGGTGCCGTCCGCGGCCGTCGCCCTGGCGAGCAAGCCGCCCATGCCTGCCTGGCTGTACGTCGTGGTGGCGAGCGCCTTCATGTGGTTCGAGGCGCGCAAGCACGGGGCTCACCGGCGCCTCGGCGCCCGGCCCTACGTGCCCGCGATGGGAGGTGGACGGGAGTAGGCGCCGCCGCCGAGGGCGGCGGACGTTGGCGCCGGCTGCCTCGCCGCAGGCGGCCGGCATAGAATCGGGCCGAGATGGCCGGCGGATGATGGGCCGCGGGCCCTTCGTGCCCGACTTTTAGTGAGGACAAGGACCGTGTCAGGAAACCAGGATGTGCTGTACCCGCTCCGTACGCGCGAAGTGCTGCGCAACTATGGCTTTGGCGGCCGCTGGATCGTCGACGCCTTTGAGAAGACGGGCCTGCCCGAGGACCATCGTATCGCCGAGACGTGGGAGGTGGTCGACCGCCCGCCCGAGTCGAGCGAGATCCTCAACGGCCCGCTGGCGGGACAGACGCTGCACGACCTCATCGAACGCTATGGCGAGCGGCTGCTTGGCCGCGACATCGTCGCCCGCTGTGGCACGCGCTTCCCACTCCTGATCAAGTTCTTGGACGCCTCCAACGTCCTGGGGGAGCAGGCGCACCACACCGACGAGCAGGCCGAGGCCCTGGGGCTCGCCGATCCCGGCAAGACCGAGGCATGGTACATGCTGTACACGCGGCCCGGCGCCACCATCCGCTGCGGCAACCACTCGGGGGTGTCTCGCGACGACCTGATCGAGGCGCTGGTCCAAGAGAACGCGCGCGACCTCATGGTGGAGCGCGAGGTCGAACCGGGGGACGCGTTCCTGCTCTACGGCGGGACGATGCACTATTCGGCCGGCGGGGTGCTGTTCTACGAGATCATGCAGAACTCGGACGTCGTCATCTCCCTGGGACCCTTCAGGGAGCCCCTGCCGCCGGAAGAAAAGCGTCGCCTAGCAGAGGAGCGCGCCGCCCTGGTGCACCTGGAGGACGACTTTGAGTGCCAGACCGCGCCGGTGACGTTGGCCGCGGGGGAGAATCGCAGGACCTTCCTCTTTGCCTGTCGCTACTTTGCCCTGGAGCGCCTCGATCTCGGCGAGGCCGCCACGCTGCGCCCCGAGGGGGAGCGTTTTTACGTGCTCTCGTGCATCGAGGGGAACTGCCACGTCTCTGGCGGCGGCCAGGAGGTCCTGCTGCGGCCCGGGCTGACGTGCCTCGTGCCCGCCGAGGTGGACGAGGTGGTGCTGGGGCCGGAAGGGCGCGCCGCGCTGCTCAAGGCCTATGTCCCCGACCTGGGGCGCGATGTGGTCGAGCCGCTGCGGGCGGCCGGCGTCAGCGATGCCGCCATCGTGGGGTTGGGAGGCCGCACGCGACTCAACGACCTGGCGCCCATCATCGGGGCATAGCGCCGACCAATGCCGGCGCGAAGGGGGTGCCTGAACAGAGGCCACACCTGTCGTTCCGAGCCGTCATGATGCGTTAGCACCGCCAGACACGAAAAGCGTGGTGATCTGCGCAGCAAGTCGTAGGGGCGACCGGCCGGTCGCCCCTACGGCAGGGTGGCGTCTTGGCGCTGCACCTGTCGTTCCGAGCCGTCATGATGCGTTAGCACCGCCAGACACGAAAGGCGTGGTGATCTGCGGAGCAACGTGGTAGGGGCGACCGGCCGGTCGCCCCTACGGCAGGGTGGCGTCGCCATCACGGCATGGAGGCCGTGATGCGGTAACCATAGGAATGTAGTACAGCGTCGGCCGCCGCCCAGAGGCCGACGCTGTCGTCGTTCGGGTCGTCGCTGCGCGTCACCCATCCGGTGACCGTCAACGAGCGGTCCAGCGCGATGCGCACCGTGGGGGCGTTGACCTTCCACTGGCACGTGCCGCCGATGAGGCCAAAGGTGCTGGCGGGGGCCAACGCATCCGGCGGCACGATCCACCCGCCCACGGGCAGCGGCAGCCGCCGGCGGCCGACCTGGGCCGAGTGGGCGTCCCACATCGTGGGGGAGGCGTACATCGACGACAGCATCACCGGCTTGAAGCGTTCGCCGGGCCGGTCGTCCAGCGTCGGGGCGCCCTCCACGCGCACACGCACATAGGCCACCATTCGGCCGTCGGTCGGTGGTGAGAGGGCGACCGAGAGGGACACGGAGAGGTCGCCTGGCGCCCCCTCCAGGTCCAGCACAAGGCGCTGGCCATCCTCGCGCCACGTCGCCGTCACCGGCGCCCCATGGTGGCACCGGCCCTGGCACCAGTAGACGGGCAGGAGGATGATCGAAGTGCCCCAACCGCAATCGAGCCCGGCGTTGAGCCGAAAGTAGCTGTCGCGTAGGTGCAAGGCGGCGCACTGCGCCGGGCCGAGGCCGCTATCGTGATAGATGCGCAGCTGGCCGGCGCTTCGCTCCACAAGCCAGCGGGTGGAGTGGGTGGCGATGGGCATGAGTCTGTCGTGGCTGGTAGTCATTACGGCTCGACGCGCGATATCAAAGTCTGCCACCAGTGTACCCTCATGTCTCACGGCGTCAAACGTCACCTAACCCTTGACATAAGCGCGCATCTCGGCGACGCGGCCGCTGCGCACGTGGAACAGAGTAGCTCCCCGCACGTGGCCGTGGGTGCCGTCCTCCTCGACCCAGCGGTACAGGTGGCGGACGGCGCAGCTGTCGCCCACCGCAAAGATCTCCTCGATCTCGATGGTGGCCTGGCGTGAGCGCCGGAAGAACGCCTCCCAGTAGCCGCGCACCGCTTCCCGCCCGACATAGCGGGCGCCGTCGGGCTTGGGAAGCGTGTCCTCGTAGAGGGGGTCCGTCGTCATCGCGGCCATCATGGCGTCCACGTCGTGCTGGTTCAGGGCGTCCAGCAGGCGCTCCACGGCGGTGGTCGTGGCGCTGGTGAGGATGTCGCCCTCCATATAGTCTTCCACAATCAACCTCCCAAGTCCGGACCAAGCGGGCGCACCGCCTACGGGGCGCACCTCCTAAGCGGCGCTCACCGGCCCCACATCAACGAGCAGCAGCTCGGCGTCACCCTCAGCGTCGATGCGCAGCGAGGGCTCGTCGACGACCTTGGCGGCGCCCAGGGCAGGCACCTCCTCGCCGTTCACGTGCACGGGTCCTCCCTCGACGATATAGAGGTAGATGCCGTGTCCGGGGCTGGGCCGATGCTCCACGCTACGACCCGCCTCTAGGAACGACGACCAGACCTCGGCGGGGGCGCGGATGGGGAGCGCGTCGCCGTCCTGGGACGCCACCAGGCGCACGATGCGGTTGGTGCGCTCGGGTCGCTCCACGGCCCTCTGCTCCACTGAGGGTTCCAGGCCGCGGTGCGATGGCAGGAACCACATCTGGATGAAGCGCATCGACTCGTCCGGCAGGTTGTTGATCTCTGAGTGGAGCATGCCGGTGCCCACCGTGGTATGCTGGACCCAGCCCTTCTTGAGCACCCCTCCTGCGCCGCCCTGGTCGGCGTGGCGAAACTCGCCGGCGGCGCAATAGGTGACCACCTCGATCTCGCGGTGAGGGTGTAGCGGCCACACCGCGCCCGGCGACAGGGTATCGTCGTTGAACACCCGGAGCGACCCAAAGTGGATGTAGGCGGGGTCGCGATACGTGTCGAAGGAAAAGTGCCAGCGCCCCTCAAAGGTGCCGTTCTGGATCGTCCCCCGGGCCTGGTAGATCTCTTCCGGCTTGCGCACCGTAATCATCGCGCTTGTCCCTCCATCTCGCCTCTCGGCTGCTAACACGGGGAGGACGACGTTGATGTCGGTCCGGCGGACGGCGCGCTCCGCCAGCAGATAGCAGCCCAACGCCGCC